>Ga0209012_1002384_pt1 | contig 16471 bp, 15 predicted proteins | sample RS3BMetagenome_FD_184735 | JGI IMG/M metagenome (GOLD analysis project Ga0209012, IMG submission 184735) | Ferric oxide microbial mat and aquatic microbial communities from Rainbow Spring, Yellowstone National Park, USA - RS3B (SPAdes) (version 3) ...
TCTGGCTACATGTCGGGTCGGCGGGCCGCAGTCAGGCGGCCTATCGCGGCGCGATCCTGCAGCCGCAAGCCCCCGGCTTTAGCCGTGGGGTCCTGACAGTTGGCCACGTTGTAACCGGCCCAGGCGGCACCGGCCGGGGGCAGGACCAGCAGGGCAACGGCGATGAGCACGACCTGCGGCACCCGCCGCCTCCAACGCCTCAACACGCGGAGGACCCCCTCTCTTCCGTGTCCCGCATCGTGCCACGGCGGGGATGGCCTTGCCATCGGGCAATCGGGGGATGCGCCGCAGCCGAACGCACGGCACGCCCCCACGCCCTGGGCGCCGGCCACCTGACCTGGCCCGACTCCGCACAGCCGGTCTGTATGGGCTGGTCGGCACCGCCGCCGCCCTGTATGTCGCGCCGTGGATCGCCATCTGGCACCGCGGACAGCGGCGGCCGCGCCGCGTCCGCACGCCACGCGGGCTGGAAGAACCCTCACGGACGTATGTGGGGTGGTGAACTGCTGCGCACGTTCTGTGCGGGCCCGTGGTAGCATGGGGCGCCGGGCCGGGCACGGGCACCGGCAGCCGGCGCGCCCGGTTTCCGCCCGTGCCGGAGAGGCGTGGTCAGCGATGACGGCGTTGCACAGCGGTGTTCTGGCGGTCGGCCTGATCGGTCTGTTCGGACCCGTGGTGAGCATCATCACCCTCTACCTGGCCTGGCGTGGCGTGCGCGCCCTGGAAGACATCGCGTCGGCGCTCCGCCAGCGAGGCCCATCCTGATCGCCCCCGCCGGGGGCCGTCCCGCCGGGGGGATTTCTCCCGCAACCTGAGCGGACGCGCGCCAGGCGGCGGTCTTGGACCCACGCCCCGGGCACAGCCGCCACTCCCGTGAAAAAGGCCCTGGCGGCATGGGGGGCTTGTGAGAATCGGGGACCAGCATGCCGGTGTGCCGCAGCCTCCTGCCGCTGGTGGGGCGGCTCCCCCGCCGCCGCGGCGACCGTTCGTCCGGCTCCGGCCGGGGAGCCTCGCCAGGTGGATGATGGCGGCGGCGGGGCGGCCACCATGCCCCGCCGGGGCGATCGTGACGACCGTCCGCCGGCGGCTGGGCGGGCGCGCCCGCGCCGGCTGCAACCGCCGCCGGTGGGGCGGGGCCGGCGGCCGTCCTCTCGCCGCTCTTGGCTGCGCAACGCCCACCAGGCCAGCGGTGGATTGTGGGTATCGGCCGCCCCGAAGAACCGGTGCTGATGGAGCGGCATCCACCTCCCGGCGTGCGCGTCCGCGCCCATCGCACCCACTCAAGCCAGACGTCCGCCGCCGTGGGTGCGCACCGTGACACCGAGCGCCACCGGAACCGACCGCCGCGGCCCGCATGCGGACTGTGCCGGTGGGGCCGATGTCGCCCTCTCCGGCCCGGTGGGGCAGGTTATCGGGGGCGGCTCCTTGGGGCGGCCCGGGCACGGCGCGTGCCTGTGGTGGGCAGCCACGATGCGGGCGGCCCGCACGCGTCTCCCCCCCGCGCACCGCCTCGGCCCCAACGGCCTGCGGAGCGGGGGGGGGACATGGGGCCGTGGGGCGCCGCGGCCCGCCCGCGGCGGTCGCCGGCCTGAAGGGAGATGGAGGCATGATCGGCTATGTCATCCATGCCCTGGCCGGCCTCTTCGCCGTCATGAACCCGATCGGCAACGTTCCGGTCTTCCTGTCCCTCACCGGGGACTGCACCGTGATGGAACGGCGCGCGATGGCGCGCAAGGCGATCATCGCCGCGTTTCTGATCCTGGTCGCCTTCCTTGTGCTGGGGCACTTCATCCTGGCGCTGTTTGGCATCACCGTGGCGGCCTTCCGCGTGGCCGGGGGAATCCTGGTCTTCGGCATCGCCGCCAACCTGCTTCAGGCGAAGGCGTCCCACGCGCACGCCCCGCGCGACGACGAGCACGCCGAGAGCGCGAGCAGGGACGACATCGCCGTCACACCGCTGGCCACGCCGCTCATCGCCGGTCCGGGAACGATCGCGACGGTGATGGCCCTGTCCGCCGGCCCAGACCCGCTGCGGCATTCGGCCTCGGTGTTCATCGCCGTGGTGATCGTGCTTGCGGGGACCTGCCTGATTCTGCACTATTCCGGGGCCATCGCGGCGCACCTGAGCCGGACGGAGATGAACGTCATCACCCGGCTGATGGGCCTGCTGCTGGCCATCATCGCGGTGCAGATGGCTGTGTCCGGGTTGGTCGCCCTCTTTCCGGCCTGGGTCCACCCGTAGAGCATCGCGCATCCGCCGCGGGCGGCGCGAGGTTGGCCCATTCTCGGGCGGGGGCCACGGGCGTCGATGTCTCGCGGCGCGACCCGCGGGCCGGTCGGGGGCGCACCTGCTCCGGGCCGATTCCCACCCCATGGGGCCACCCGCGCGGCTCTCGGACTCCGCGTCTGGGCGCCAGGTCAGAGGATCCGGCAAGAACCCTGGTGGGATGGGCAACCGGACGAGCCGCCGGCACTCTATAGTTCAGTGGGCGTCGGGGCGAGTGGGGGCCTCATTCGTCCCGCCGAGCCGCGGGGGGGGGGTTGATCGCGCATGCGCGCAACGGTCATGTTTGGTGCCGGCGATGTCCGCATCGAGACGATTCCTGACGCCCGACTGATCGAGCCGACCGACGCCCTGGTCACGATCCGCCGCGCCTGCATCTGCGGCAGCGATCTCTGGCCATACAAGAAGATGGCGCACGGCGAGACCGGCCGCCCCATGGGCCACGAGGCCATCGGCGTCGTCGAGGCCGTCGGCGCCGACGTGCGCCGCGTGAGGCGCGGTGACGCCGTCATCGTGCCCTTTGCGTACTCCGACGGCAGTTGCGTCTTCTGCCGTCAGGGACTGCAGACATCCTGCATCGACGGCGGCTTCTTCGGTAACGGTGCCGTGGGCGGAGCACAGGCCGAAGCACTGCGTGTCCCACAAGCGGACGGGACGCTCTTCGTGCTGCCGGACGGCGTGGACGACGCCCTGATGCCGTCCCTGCTCACGCTTTCAGACGTCATGGGAACGGGGCATCACGCGGCCGTCACGGCGGGCGTCGGTCCCGGGAAGGCCGTGGCGGTCATCGGAGACGGCGCCGTCGGCCTGTGCGGGGTGCTCGCCGCCCGACGCCTCGGCGCCGAGCAGATCATCATTTTGGGCCGCCATGCGGACCGGATCGCCCTGGCGAGGGAATTCGGCGCCACGTACGTGGTCAGCGAGCGCGGCGAGGGGGCGGTGGAGCGCGTGCGCGAGCTGACCGGGGGCTTCGGCGTCCACTCCGTGCTGGAGTGCGTCGGCCTTGAGCAGTCGATGTGGACCGCGCTCAGCATCGCGCGCCCCGGCGGGGCGGTGGGCCGCGTCGGCGTTCCACAGGACGAAGCGATGCCCGCCTCGCGGCCGGCGTTCTACAAGAACGTCACGGTGGGCGGAGGGCCCGCCCCGGTCCGGGCGTACATCGCGGAGCTTCTGCCGGACGTCCTGTCCGGACGGATCGAGCCCGGGCGGGTGTTCGACCGCGCCGTCGGCCTCGACGGAGTGCCGGACGGCTACCGGGCGATGAATGAGCGGGAGGCGATCAAGGTCCTGGTCGAGGTCTGAACCTCTCGGGGCGCCCGTCCCCGTCCCCCGCGCCGGGCTCCGCGTCGCCGACGCGCCGGCGGTGCGGACTGGATCCGGGCCGCCCCACGGGCTCGCTCGATCCGCCGGCTCCGGCGCCGACAGGGCGCGCCCGTGGGCGGGGACGTCCCGATGGGCAGGCGTGCGAGGCTCCCCGGTCGGTCATGCTGGCGGCCCCCTGGATGCATCTCGGCTCCGGTTCCGCCGCGGCGGTGCCCGCGATCCGTGCGCGGGTGCCGCCCGCGGCCTTCTCCGCGGCCACCGTTTCGCCGTCGGCACCCTGGGGGGGGTTGGGACATCATGGAGATCACAAGATGCGGCTCGCAGCCTGCCGGCAGGGGTCAGTCCGCGTACTTCACCGGCACCGTGCGCATCGACCCGCTGTTCCGGGCACCCTCACCGGCGCGCGTCGTCGGATCGAGCGTCACGTTCGAGCCCGGTGCCCGGACCGCGTGGCACACGCACCCCCTGGGCCAGACCCTGATAGTGACCGGCGGCTGCGGCCTGGCACAGCGGTGGGAGGGCCCGATCGAGGAGATCCGGCCAGGTGAGGTGATCTGGTTCCCGCCGGGCGAGAAGCACTGGCATGGCGCCTCGGCGACCACCGCCATGACCCACATCGCCATCCAGGAGCAGCTCGACGGCGAGACGGTCCACTGGCTGGAGCAGGTCAGCGACGAACAGTACATGAGGAAGCCATGAGCGGTCCTGGGTTCGGCACCACGGTCACATCTCGTGGGCGTTCCTCCCGAAGGACGGCCACTGGAGTCGACCAACGCGGGCCCCCGCGGAGGCCCGCTCCATGGACGGCCGGGCCATGAATATCGGGACGGCGCCCCTCACCCCAACTGCCTCCAGACGTCGCCGCCGTCCGCCGTATGCCAGAGCGACGTCGTGGTCAGCAGCCACCCCTGCTCGCTGCCGGCGAAGTCCAGGTCGACCGTCCCGTGAACGACGGGAGACAGGCGGGTCCACCTGCGCCCCCCGTCGGCGGTATACAGGAGCGATGCGCCCTGCACCATCCAACCCGTTTCCGGTCCGGTCGGGTAGGCGGCGATCGCCTCCTCACCAAAGGGAAAGCGCGCGACGCGGGACCAGCTGGCGCCCCCGTCGTCAGTCGCGCTCAGCGTGTAGTGGGGAGTGCGGTTGCTGCCCACGAAGCCGACCGCCCAGCCGTGGGTGGGGTCTGAAAAGCCGACGGTCATCAGTTGATCGCCGGAGGCGGCGACGCCGCCGGCCGACCACGACCGTCCGCCGTCCGCGGTGGTCCAGAGCGTGACGGCATACCCACCGCCCGGGTCCAGGGTGGTGGCCATCCGGCCGCGCGCCGCGGCGGCGAACCCGAGGCCCATCACCGTGCCAACGGGATGGTCCACGGCTGTCCACGTCCTCCCCCCGTCGGTCGTGGCCAGGATCACGGGTCGGGGTGGCGCCCGCAGCGAAGACACGGCCGTCGTCCCGGCGGCCCAACCGTACCCGTCTGTTGACGAAGGAGACGAAGCGCAGCCACGCCCCCGTCTGCGGGATTGGGCCTGGCGCCGGGGCCTGGCGCGGGACGGGCCCGCGGCCCGCGCCAGGCCCCGGCGAAGCCGTATCCGTGGTCATCCCCCCACCTTCAGCGCACCCGGGTCCCCCTTGCCGAGACATCCTTGATCGGCCAGCAGTGGCTCCCATCCGATACGGGGGGGGCGCTCCGCAGCCATCTCTCTCACCCCTCCAACGCCGCCGCGCCGGAGTGCCGCAGGCCCGCCGGGCTCCCCCGCCGCCGGCCGGCCAACCAGCCGTCCCCGCCACCCGTCACATTCCTGCGCCGGCATCCGTCATCGCGGTGACGGGCGATCGGCCCGAGTCCGACCGGACCGCGGTGCATTCCCGGAATCCGCCCGCAAGGAGGTGACGCAGCCCCAGTCCCTGCCCAACGCGGACGGCAGCCCTACAGAAGGAAGGGGAGCGCCATGCCGACCCAGACGAACGAGCTGAACCGGCCCAGCGACGCTGCCGCCGGAACCGATTGCGGTTGCATGACGGACAGTTCCCGCAACGTGAGAGAGCGGACCATGCAACCTCGGATGAAGAACCCGGCGATCATTGAACAGGTTCCTGCCCCTCCGAGCACATCGCCTCGCGGGCTAAGATCGCGGTGACACACACAGGCCCGAGGGTGCGCTTGCCGGCGGGTGGCACCAGCGCGACCGTGGCCACCTGTAAGGCGAGGATGGCCTGCCGCTCCGGGCGGGCATCGGCGCGCTGGACGGTGACCATGACTACACCCAGCACATATATCGACATGGGCCAGATGTGGGCAAGGATAACCTCCTGGGGATGCCGGGCGACCACCGGCAGGCCCTCGAAACACACCGTGGCGGAAACACTTGGCAGACTCCGACATGAGCCAGACGTGTAAGACGTGGCTGCCCTTGGCCTGAACCCCCAACACCTTCTCGCTCATGCGGGCAGCGGCAAATCCGCACCGCCGCCCTCCGACTGCCCCAATGCCGTCCATGGGTTCGGCGGGCTATGCTGTCCCATCGACCGTAATTCGCCGCCGGCCCACCGTCAGCCATCGAACGGCCCGCACAGGCCCTGCGGCGTGATCTGGCCATCTTCGACACCAGTGCTAGCGTTATTCGCAAATCGCCGAAGCCCTTCCTTTCCTCCCAACCCGAATTATTCAGGTACCGGACAGTTCGGGCAGCTCTCTCTAGGACGGCTCTGCAAAAGTCACTTTGGCCGAGGCCAATCAGAACACTTGCTCCCATGAGTTGAGGCGCCATTGGAGAGATGTGGAATATAATGGGACACCATGGGGGCAAGCACCCTCCTCCGGAGGCGGATTTTGGCCAGAAACCCCCACTCAGGTGCCCGCTTCTGCTCCTCTATGCCGGAATGGGCAGAGTACCCCCTTGGCATAGCTTCCCAAGTCGCTTCACATTGACCACCGCTGCTGTGAATAGCAGTTGCAACTCTGTCTTGACCCGTCCGATGTAGCGCGCTTGCCGAATGCCGTGGTGTACGAGTTCCGAAATCTTGTGCTCGACCCTGGGCCGCACCCGGTAGTCGGCCTTCCAGGCGTCGGTCGCCTGCTCCGCCCGCAGGCGCTGGGCTTTCGGCGGGCCTTCGGCGCACATCAGCGGTACTGGGTCCACGATGAAAGTGGGGGCCAGCGCGTCGTGCCGGGGGCGCTCCTGTTTGCCGCGGCGGCGCGCCACGTGGCGGTGCGGGATGCGTGGCTGGGCTGGACGCTCGAAGAGAAGCAACGTTTCCGCCATCGCGTGGTGGCCAACAGCCGCGTGGTGATCCTGCCCCTGGGTCCGCGTCCCGCACCTCGCCTCCCACCTGCTCGGCCGCCTGGTCCACCGCCTGCCCGCGGACTGGTTCGCCCGCTACGCGATCCGCATCGCCCTGCTGGAGACCTTCGTCGAGGCCGATCGCTTCCCCGGCACCTGCTACAGGGCCGCCAACTGGCTCCCCGCCGGGCAGACCCAGGGCCGCGGCCGGACTCCCACCGCGGCGGCGAGTCGGTCAAGGACATCTGGCTGCTGCCGCTGCGGCCCGACTTCCGGCACGCGCTCACCGCCGGCCGCCTGCCACGCCGAGCTCAAGGGCCCGATGGATGTGGCACGGGTCTTCCTCAAGGATGCCGCGCGCATCGAGGGCCTGCTCTGCCTGGAGTTCCTGGCCCTGCTCGTCCGGGCCCTGATCGCGCGCGAGATCGGCCAGGCGATGCAGCGCCGCCACCTCGAGGAACTTTCCCTCTATCCGGAGGACCGCGGCTGCCGCGCCCCGACGGCCACCCGCGTGCTGGCCATCTTCTCCGGTCTCTCCCGCCACCGCCTGTTCGAAGGGGACCGCCTCGCGCAGGTCTTCCCCCCAGACCTCACCCCGCTGCAGCGTCAAGTCCTCGACCTGCTCGGCATCCCCGAGGGCGCCTATACCGCCTGACCCGACGTCACAGCCGTGATCCCCCCGGCACCCGCGGGTGGGGGGAGATATTGCCCGCCAGATGTGCGGAAAAGGGGGCCTGAGGGATCCTGCCATCGCGATCGCCTCTCTTTCGTTTGGCCCGCCTCGGTGCTGCGGCGGCCCCGGGGCCGCCGCAGCACATGCGGTGAACTCAGGCCCGTCCCTCGGCGATGCGCACCGGGCCGAACAGTCCGCCGGCGCCCTGGCCTTTGCCCACGAGGCTCGTCGGTCGACCGATCTCGTAGTGGGCGCCCAGGGTGTTGGTGACGCGCACCCGCAGCCGGTGCCGCCCAGATCCCCACAGGCCCTGCAGATCGAAACGGAACGGGTGCCAGAGACGTACGCCGGCGTCGCGCCCGTCCACCCAGACCTGCGCCGTCCCGCGCACGTACCCGAGGTCGAGCCAAGCCTGCGCACCCGTTCCCTCCACCTCGGTCTCATACTCCACGACGCCGCTGTGATGGGGCAGGTGCAGCGCGGTGCGCCAGTCCCCCAGGCTCCCCGCCGCGGCCGAGAGCTGGAAGCGGACGGGCTCCCGGAGAACCGCCGCCTCCGGTGCGGGCACCTCCGGCACCACCCGGAGGGCGCACTGCGCACCGGCCGCCTGGGGCTTGAACTCGGCAACCCCGTCCCGCACTTCCACTTCGTTTCCGCCCACCCAGGCCCGTGCCGGTCCCAGCGCTGCCACCTGCAGCACCCTGGCGCCGGCGGGCAATTCGAAGCGGAGCCACACCGGTTGGCGGGCGCTGCCCGGATCCAGAAGGAACGGCAGGGGGGAGGGTGCGGCCACGCTGTCCGGCATCAGCCAGCCGACATCCGGCAGGGGATGGGGGCGCGCCCGGATCCAAAGGGCCTCGGTGCTGCCGGCATGGGCCACGCGGGCCGCTCGGTGCCCCGCGCCGTCGGTCCATTCCGGTCCGGTGGCGAAGCCGGCCCGCCGGCCATCGGGGAAAACCACCTCGCCGTCAAGCAGGGCGCGCTCGTACCCGCCGCGTTCCGGAAAGCACAGCCGGATCTCGTTGGCACCGACGCGCCAGAGTGCGGTAACGTCCACTTCCTGCTGTCCGTAGCGGGCGTAGGGATTGAAGTCCCCTTCCACCGCGACGCGGTTGCCGTTCACCAGGAGCTCCACGTGCCCGTGGGCGGCGAACGACACCCGAACCCTGCGCGCGGGGGCGCGGGTGACCACCTCGCGCCGCAGCACCCACTCCGGGCCGTCCGCCGGTTGACGCACCGCCACCCACTCCGGCTGCGCCTCCTGTTCCTGGGGGGATACCTGCACGCCCAGGCGCACCACCCCGTCGCGCACCGCCGTGCACCGCAGGAGCAGGTCGTTGGCGCCGTGCCGCAGCGCCACCCGCGCCGCGACCACATGGGCCCCGTCGGAACCGGCGGCGAGGACCTCCGTCCCGCCCAGCAGAGCCGATTTTTCGGCGGCGCCCTCGACCTGCAGCCAGTACTCGCCCTCGCGCGGGGCCACCACACGGGTGGATGCCCACAGGGTTTCGCCCTTCCGGGCGCGCCCCAGGTCCAGGAACGTGCGCGGCACGCGGCCCATGCGTCCGGCCCAGTCCCGGAAGGCCATGTCGCCGAAGAGCGTGCTGTAGACGGCCGGTTGGGCCTCGGCGGGATCGAACCGCTCGCCCCGGCCGACCAGCCAGCGCGCCCCCTCGCTCCAGAGCCGCTGCGACCACTCCCGGTCGTCGAAGGCAGGTAGGTGCCAACCGGCGCCCTCTCCGTCTCCCCGCCCGAACTCCGTATTCACCCGGAAGCGGCGCCGCTCGACGGGAAGGAACGCGTTCCGGCCGATGAGGTCGAAGTCGCCAAAACGGTTGTCCAGCGTGGATTCGACCCGCACCCGCCAACCAGAGGGCGGCACCTCGCGGATCGCCCCGCGCGCCCGTGGCTCTGGCGAAGCGGCCTGGGCGGGACGGAACCCGCCGTCGGCCGCCGGAGCATCGGACTGCGCAGGTCCCGCGGCGCCCTCCGGCCGGCAGACGACCAGCGCAGCCGGCCAGTCCGTGAACGGTACCTGCACCACGACGCGATCGCCCTCGCGCGTGAACGGCAGGGAACGCTGGATCCCGCTCACGGGGTCCCACAGTTCGGGGCTTCCGGCCGTGAGCAGGCTGTATGTGGCCTCGGCCGGAACCGCCGGGGGCCCCTCGCTCGCCGCGTGCATGGGCAGCAGGGCTTCCGGCGGCGGCAGGACGAGGAAAACGTCGACATCGCCGACGCGCCGGGCGAGCCCCAGGCCGGGACCCTCGGCGCGCCGCGGGGCGGCGCCCGCCAGCGCTCCGGGCACATCCGCCGGCCCTGCCACGCGGATTGCCCCCGCGGGGAGCGGCGCGTCCTCCGGCAATCCCACCGCCACCAGCAGGCCGCCGCCGGCCACGAACGCCTCCAGGCGCTGCTGCGCCGCGGGCTCCGGTGTGCCCACCCCCGGCAGGATCACGACGCGGTACCTTTCCGCCGCGACGGCGAGCGCCCCGTCCTGCACGTGCCCCACGGCCAGGGCCGCATCGTCCAGGAGATCGAAATCCCGGCGGTCGGCGCGCAGGACGCCGGGCGCCGCCTCGTGCCGGGCCTGGCGCCCCACAAGGGCCCAGTAGACCTCGCGGATACGGCGGACCGCGTCGTCGGGATCGCGGCCCGCCGCCGCCTGGGGGTGTTCGCCTGCCCGCAGGTCCGCCAGGGACATGTGCTCCCAGACGGGGTGCCCGGGGTAGTACACGGCCAGGTCGCAGAGGTGATGGCCCTGCGAAAGCAGCCGGCACGCCCGGGCCACGGTGTCGGCGAAGATCGGATAGTGCTCCGCGTAAGGCTGACGCCAGCCGGTATCCGGCGGAGCCCACTCCCACCAGCCGCCGCGGGTGCTGTAGTAGATGGCGTGCGGGTCGAAGAGCGTGACCCCGGCCTGCAGCCACGGCACCAGCCAGTGCAGGGTTTCCTCCACCGTCCCGCCCCAGCCGCTGGAATGGAAGCCCTCCAGCCAGACCCTGCTCCCGCCCTGCGTGTGGACCAGCGAGGAGTGCGGCTTGGCCTCCCCGTCCATGTCACACCCCGGTGCGGAGAAGTGACGGTGCGTCCGAAAGTAGTCCAGATAGAGGCGCTGGGCGCCGTGGGGGTCCACCTTCCGTCCAGGTCCGGCCTGGTCGCAACCGAGCAGCATCCCGTGGCGGTCGTGCCACTCGCCCAGGGGGCGAAAGAAGGCCGTCTCGGCCATCTCAGTCAAGAGGCCATAGAAGCGACGGCGGACCTCCCCCGCCGCGGCGCCGCCCTCGAAGAGCAGGGGGAGGCGCTCGAGTAACTCCTCGTCATAGCGCTCTCGGTACAACGCCGGCACCGCCGCGGTCCACGTCGGCATCGGCTGCAGCTCGTCCTGGAAGCTGCCCGCGATCACGCGCCCCAACCGGTCCCCGCAGCGCCGTTCCATCTCGCCGTGGATCCGGTCGAGCAGGGCCCCGGCTGCCTGCGGATTCAGCCAGTCGAACCCCTGCCGCACCGTCGCGTACCGGTGGCCGTCCACAGAGGCGACAACGGTGGCCCCCGGCGGCGGGGCTTCACCGGCCGGGAAGCGTCGCAGTTGATACCCGGCGAAGTCCGGCCTCTCGGCGACCAGCCGGGCGGGAAAGTTGGCCCCCGAGAACCCGATCTGGTCGTAGTACCAAAGGAACATCCCGAGCCGCTCCGCCTCGCCCAGCGCACAGCCGAAGAGCTCCCACCAGCGTTCGTCGTAAAAGGGCGGATCGTCGCCGCCGCAGCCGTAGGTCGGACCCGCCGGTGCCAGGTTGATGACGCACAGGTTGCGTAACCCTGCGGCCCGCAGCTTCTGCATCTGCCAGCGCAACCGCTCTTCGCTGACCGACTCGCCACTCCACCACCAAAGGGGAACCGGACCATACCGAGGGTCCGCTGCCGCGAAGCCCTGCCGCAACTGGCGCAAAGTCGCCACGCCCCCCTCGCCTCGATCTGCCACGCTCCGCCCGAAATGACAACTTGAAGCATCCCTTCGGGCGCAGCGTCTTGGCGGAACAACCCCAAGACTCCTCCTATGCGCAACATCGATCGCACATTTCACCAATGGACATCGGCGTTTTGCTTGTGTTAGCTTGCGTATCGGGTTAGAGCGCCCGGGCTTCCCGCGCCGGTGCGCATCGGCGTCCGCGGCGCCAAGACTGGGGTTGAAGGCAACGACCACGCACGAGCGCCGCCTGGCCGTCGCCCGCCTGGCACGTCTCAAGGGCACCGTCCTGGTCGCCGACCTGGCGCAGGAGTTCGGCGTGTCGGCGATGACCATCCGTACCGACCTCGACGCCCTGGCGGGTGAAGGCGTCCTGGTGCGGATTCGGGGCGGTGCCGCGGCCTTGAGGGCACCCGAGGCGCCCGCGGCGCGGGCGCGGTCCCGGGAGCCGCTGGCCGATGCGGAGTCACTGGCGGTGGCCCGTGAGGCCGCCGCTCTCGTCGACGATGACGACGTGATCGCCTTGGACGGCGGGGACCTGTGCCACCACGTCGCGGGCCTGCTCGCCGCGCGGCGCAACCTCACCGTACTGGCCGGAGCCGTGGACACCGCCCAACTCCTGGCGGCGAACCCTTCCAACACCGTCATCCTGGCCGGGAGCCTGGTCCGCGCCGACGGGCGCGGGGTGCAGCTCCACCCCGCGGAGCGCCCCCTGCACGGCCTGCGTGTCCGCAAGGCCCTCCTCGGCTGTGGCGCCTGCGATTCCGGCGGCGAGCTCTACGATACCGATCCGTATACGGCACAGCTCAAAGCCGCCATGGCGGCTGCGGCGGAAGGCGTGCTGCTGCTGCTGTCGGGCTCGGAACCGGAACGCCGGGCCGGGGTGCCCTTCGCCCGGCTCATGGACGTCAGTCACGTTCTCTCCGGTCGCCCGCTGCCCCCGGAACTGCGCCGGCGCCTGCCCGCGGGCGCGCTGGTCACGGTCTGCGGCTTCCAGGTGGCGACCCGCGACCCGGCGCGCAGCGCGCCTCGGCGCTTCCGCATCGGCTTCGCCAACATGAACGACCAGCACCCGTTCTGCCTGGAAGTGCGCCACGGTTTGGAGCGGGCCGCGATGGAGGCCGGCAACGTCGAACTGGTGTTGACGGACAACCGGGAGTCGGAAGCGGCCGCCCTCGCCAACGCCGACGCCCTGATCCGCACGGGTGTCGACCTGGTGATCGAGTACCAGATCGACGAGGCTGCGGGAAACGTGTTGATGGACCGCTTTCGGGCCGCCGGCATCCCGGTGATCGCGGTGGACGTTCCACTGCCGGGGGCGGTGTTCTTCGGGGTGGACAACTACCGGGCGGGGACGCTCGCGGGCGAGGCGCTCGGGCGCGCCATCCTCCAACGGTGGCGGGGACAGGTGGATGCCGTCCTGGCCCTGGAGCTTCCCCAGGCCGGACCCGTGCCCAGGGCGCGGCTGCAGGGACAACTGGACGGGTTGCGGCGCATGGTGCCCGTCGCACCCGAACGGATGCGCCTCCTGGACGCGGGCAACGGAGAGGCCACCGCCGGCCAGGCGTTGGCGGGCATCCTTCCCGAGCTGCCCGGCGATGCCCGGCTGGCGCTCGTGGGCATGAACGATGAGACCATCCTCGGCGCGCTCGCGGCCCTCCGGGCGGCCGGCCGGGTGGAATACGCCCTGGCGGTGGCGCAGGGTCTGGACCGACGGGCCAGAGAAGAGCTCCGGCGCCCGGACACCCCGCTGATCGGCGGTGTCACCTTCCATCCGGAATCGTACGGCGCGCAACTGATCCCCCAAGCCCTCGACCTCCTCCAGGGGCGGCCGGTGCCCCCCGCCGTCTACCTCACCCACGAATTCATCGAGCGCCACGATCTTGACACCATCGGCATGGTCGCAGCGGCACCGCCGCCCAGCGCCGGGAGCGTGGCGGCGGCGCCCCCGGTGCCCGCCCTCCGTACCGCCGCGCCTGCCACTTCACCCGTAGGGGGCGATGCCCGTGGAGCCCGCTGAGCCGAGTGCTGGAACCGGCATGGGGAAAGTCAGCGATGCCCTGGGTGCCCTGGGCCGTCTGGCAGGCCCCGCGCGCCCCGTCGTGGGGGTCGGCACGGTCGGTCTGGAGGCCTACTGGGCGCAGTTCCCGGGCCTGCGGGAGCGACTGATCGAGTACGGGCGCACCGTCGCCGCTCGTTTGTCCGAAGTGGCGGAAGTGGTGGACGCGGGCATGGTCGATACGCCCGATGCGGGCCGCCGGGCAGGTGAGCGGCTGGCGCGGGCCGGCGTGGATCTGACGGTCATCCACGTGGCCACCTACGCCGCCTCCGCCCAGGTGGTCCCCCTGGTCCAGCGCGCCGGTGCCCCGGTGTTAGTGTTGAACCTGCAGCCGACCGAGCGGCTCGACTACGCGCGCGCCGATACGGCCGAATGGCTCGCCAACTGCAGCGCCTGCTGCGTACCGGAACTCTCCGGCGCCCTGGCGCGCTGCGGCATACCGTTTCGAGTCGTGTCCGGGACGTTGCGCGGGCCCCATGCCGAGCCGGCATGGGCCGAGGTGCACCGTTGGTGCCGGGCGGCCGGGCTCCGCAAGTCCCTGAGGGATTCGCGCCTGGGCTTTCTGGGACACCCCTATCCCGGCATGTTGGACATGTATTCGGACTTCACGCAACACCACGGGTTTCTGGGCCTGCACGTGGAGGTGCTGGAGATCGAGGACCTCGCCGCCGAAGTGGAGGCGGTCGCGCCCGAAGAGGTCGAGGGCGTGCTGGCGCTGACGCACCGGGTGTTCGACGTGGACGGCAGCGTGGACCCGGCCGGCCTGTCGTGGGCCGCGCGGGTGGCGGCCGGGATGGAGCGGCTCGTGCGTGCCCGGGGCCTGACCGGGCTGGCGTACTACTACCGCGGGCGCGGCGCCAGCATGGACCTCGGCGCGGCCCTGGTCCTGGGGGGCTCGCTCCTCACGGCCCGCGGCATTCCCTGCTCGGGGGAGGGCGACCTCAAAAACTGTGTGGCGATGACGGTGCTCGACCGCCTGGGGGCCGGCGGCAGTTACACCGAGATCTATGCCATGGACTTCGTGGACGGGTTTGTACTGATGGGGCACGACGGCCCAGGGCACCTCGGCATCTCCGACCGGCGGCCGGTGCTACGCGGACTCGGGCTCTACCACGGCAAGGCCGGCCGGGGCGTGTCCGTGGAATTCAGCGTGCGCACCGGACCGGTGACGATCCTCGGCCTCACCCAGACCGCCGACGGGCGGCTGAAGTTCATCATGGCCGAAGGGGAATCGCTTCCGGGTCCGATCCTCCGCATCGGCAACACCAACAGCCGCCTGCGGTTTCCATTGGGCCCGGCCGCCTTCGTCGACGCCTGGTGCGCCCATGGCCCGACGCACCATGTGGCCCTCGGCGTGGGGCACGTCGCGGCCGAGATCGGGAAGCTGGGGGAACTGGCCGGGGTCGAGACGGTGCGCGTCTGTTAGGGGGCGCTGCCACAAGTCCCCTTTTGCGTGGCCACCGACTCCGGAGCGCTGTTCCCTCTCGGGCTACCGGTGCGGCGTCTGTCCGAGGGCAGGGTTTCGCAGGGCTCTCCCAGGTGTCGCGGGGCGCGCGCCCCGCCCGAGCCGCCGCACACCGTGCCCGACGTGTCCAACCGCCCGACCTTTCCGAACGTTTCCAATATGGAGTTGGGACGACATGGAGCGTGTGCTGTTCACGTTCCGGATCCGACCCGAGTGTGCGGCAGACTACCGGCGCAGGCACGCCGCGGTCTGGCCGGAGATGCTCGCCGCGCTGCGGGCCGCCGGGTGGTGCAACTACAGCGTGTTTCTCGCCGAGGATGGGCTGGTGGTCGGATACCTGGAGACGGAGGATTTCGAGGCGGCCCAGGCTGCGATAGCCGCGAGTGAGGTCAACCGCCATTGGCAGCGGGAGATGGCCCCGCTGCTTGCCGGCGACGACCGCGACGCCCCTGGACCCATGCTGCAACGGATGCCACTGGTGTTCCACACGGATTGATGGCAAGGGCACCACGCCGCAGCGGCGAGGGCCAGCACCCAGCCCTGAGACCGCCGCACAGCCTTCAACAGGCAGCGGGCGGCGACGAGCAGGGTTACAGCCTCCAGGGCGAGCCGGAGCCAGGCCGATGCATTCCGGCCGCGACACCTGTCGCGGCTGCTGCGGCGGCGGCGGCTGCCACCCTCGGTCGTCCTGACGGTGCGCGGCGGGCGGAATCCGGGGCACCGGACCCACCGAGTCACAACGCAGCAGCCCCAGTCTTGGGGGTGCTGCGTTGTGACTGTTCCGGCAGACCCGCGGCAGCCGGCGCATCCGTTCCTGCCGTTCCGCCATCGGTTGGCGCAGCGCGCGGGCGGGTGCCGCGACGGGCTCTCCGGCCCTGACATGGCCCCCGGTAGGAGGGCGCGCCGGTGCCTGCCGCCGCGGGGGGCCGTGCCTCGGGGTGTGGCCCGGTGGGCTACCGGTTGTGGTAACTGCTGAGCGCCCATGGTTGGGCGGCTGGGAGCGGGCTTGGTCGGGAACGCCGCCGGCTGCCGGATGCAGGGACGCCAGGGCAGAGGCCGGTCTGGGCAGGGGCTCGGCCGTGCGTCTGGGGGAGAGGCGGCTGCGTGCGGCTGCGAGACCTCGCGACGAACGAGCCGCTCCTGGCCTTCGATCCGGTCGCCTGCAGGGACTCCCGGCGATCCCCGATGGGCGGGGACGCCACCTCCCAGCCATCAGTCAGCGCCGACAGCGGCCGGTTGGTTGGGGCAGAGACCATCACCAATCGCTCCGCGCCGCTGCGTGAAGGCACCGTGCACAGGTAGCGGTCCGGTGCATCGTGCTCGTTCCCCCTCCCCACCGCCTCCGTCTCTTCCCTCTCCCGTCCGCCCCCGTCCGCCTTCCCCCTCGCCCCCCTCTCCCGTCCGCCTTCCCCCTCG
>Ga0209012_1002395_pt1 | contig 16355 bp, 27 predicted proteins | sample RS3BMetagenome_FD_184735 | JGI IMG/M metagenome (GOLD analysis project Ga0209012, IMG submission 184735) | Ferric oxide microbial mat and aquatic microbial communities from Rainbow Spring, Yellowstone National Park, USA - RS3B (SPAdes) (version 3) ...
TGGGCGGGGTACTCCAGTTCTCCTTCAGAGTTTTAGCCAACCGCTTCAGGGATGATTTAACATCCTCTGGAGCGACAAGCTCATCCCACGTTTTGGGTCTATATTTCTCTGTTAACCTCATTCACTAAACCCCCCAGAAAGTTTGAAGAAAAAACATTCTTTATTTTCGTAGCTGTTACATGACCTATGCCTTCAACTTCCATCAATTCATCTATATCCGCCCCCACAAGGTTCTCAATCGAACCGAAACGTATAAGCAACCTCTTCGCTTTATCCCTTCCCACACCGGGAAGCATCGAAACAACCCTGAGCGACCATTCACTATCATCAGCCTTCTCCTTATGAACCTCAGGAAGCCTGACCCCATCCCCCGCAACCTTTTCGCTCATACACGCAATAAAATGAGCTGTATGAACCTCGTCGGGAAGGGATACAACGGATATTCTCCCCTGTTTTCCAACAGGGGCAACCTTCCATATCGCACCAGCAAGGGATGAAGCGTAAAGTTTCGGGTTGACCATTCTCCGCTTCCACGCCTCTTTGAGTACGTTTCCTTCTACAATGAGAACTGAGACTTCATAGTTTCTGCCCATCTCGTAGAGCTGGGTGTGAAGCCTTCCATCAAACAGGGAGTTCAAATAATCCCCCACTTCCTTCCTCTCTATGCACACGGCATCCCCAACAATGTAGTCCCCAACTTCCAGTACACCCATATCGAAGTTCACATTCATACTGCGCAGAAGCGAAGGTATGGGTCCATTATTCTCCCTTATGTCAACTTTTATCAACTTTAACCACCCCACACACGCAGTTTCTGCAAACCCCCAATTCTCCCAACCTCCTCTTCGAATACCTTCTATAGTTCCCATTGATTATCTTCCCAACCTGATACTTTGTTATCTCCCTGTTCCAGTCAATCCACCCAAGCCTCGAATATATGTCTATTATCGCATCCTTCGTGAACCCCAGATGTAAAAGCTCGATTGTTACAGCAACTCTGACATGGTGTTTCGGGTTAAGGGATGTTATGTGTTCGTAGAGACATGGTCTCAACACCTTCCTGAGTATCGGCTCATCTATCCTGACGTTCACATCCTCTTTCACATCTTCTTTCTCCTTCTCATCCACGACAGTTGGAAGGGAAGACATCTTCATCCTTTTACCGCTTATATCATACTCAAACAAGTTGGGTCCAAGTTCAAACTGAAGTAGCGAAATAAAATCGAGTTTATCCCAGTATGGAGGAAGATAGGAAGCCCATGTGTTCAAATTGTATCTTTTTGTATTCGGTATCCTGACCATCTGCCTGATGTTTCCAACAACATGCATATCTACACACTTCGGCAAATCCTTACCAAGAAGCTCGTTCAGAAGGAAACGCGATGCATTCCTGTACGTAAACGAATCGCATTTTTCGTACTGGGTCAGAAAGTAGAGGTGTATCCCCTTCTTCCCCGTTATAACGGGTATAACACCGTATCCTCTCTCAACTCCTTCCCTATACATTCTTTTAGCGGTGGGTATAGCGTCATAACCATCGAAATCAAAGAAAACCGCATTCGTACCGTATACACTGCTACCTTCAAAAGAGAAAAGTGAAATGAAGTTCTCTTCCTGACCGTTCATGCGGATAATATAGACCTCGAAATCCCTCTGTGAGTAAATCCTCTTCCTGTATCTTCCGATTTCCTTCTGAAAAGGAGAAAAAAGGGTTAGGGTTGTAGAGTCCAAATCAACCACCTTTATCCATGTTGGTGAAGACGTACCCTGCTCTGTATATTTGGTTTTTCTCATCCCTGCTCGAAACGCCGAAAAGTACATCAGAAACAAACATCACGACCTCCTTCGAGGGGAACAGGTTCATGGCTTCCATCGCATAATCCACCTGTTTGGATGGAACCAGAACTTCCCTGTTGTGTTGCTGAATGTTTGCAGCTGACACTTTTTTGACGAACTTCCAGATACCGCTATCATCTTCGACTTCGAGATACACTTCACCTTCAATCCGCAGTTTATACACCTTTCCCTTTCCAGGCATACTTTCCCAGTTGTCCAGACCCATCGATATGATAGACGCTTCTCCCATTTCCTTCTCTGGAAGTGCGAGGAAGGAGTTATACTCGGAGAACGGGAATTCCTTTGTATCCTCTAACTCGGGGAGTTTAAGCGATAGTTTCCTGTTATCTGCGTTGATGTTGATTTCCTTTTCATTCACACTGACATGTAGTACTTCGGCCCGTTTCAAATTTGGAATCATCTGACGCATGACTGCAGGAAGCATGATGCTCCCTTCCTCTTCGACTTCATACTTTGCGAACCACAGTTTCTTGTATTCCCCCCGAAATACCATAGTTCTTCCTGTTGATATTGCGTTGACTGTGACTCCTTCGCGTTCAAAATAGAACTTTGGATTCATTGGGTCTTCACTCCTTCCCAAACTGGTCTCCACCAACGCCTCGAACAGGTGAGGCTCTATATCAAATTCCACTTTCATGCCTTGACCACCTGACCATAAACACCCTTCCAGCCAATACCTGTAACGTTGAATTTCTTACCCGTGAGTTGAGGATAGAGCTTGGAGCTTTCCATAGTGGCATAGAATACACCCTTCTCACTGGAAAGCGCTATAACATCATCAGCACTCAGGGCGAACGCTTCAACCCACTTCGGAACCTCCTTTCTTTCTATCACTTCTCCATCCTTCATGAGCTCGCTGATTTCGGTGTAAACGGTGTATATAACCCCTCTCTTCGCAGCCCTTACAGCCTTCATGTTTATGAAGTTGTTATACAGGTTTCTTTCCTTCCACAGATTAAGGTTAGAAATCCCCTGAAATGGAGAAAGTCCGTTTCTAAGCCTCATGGTCATTTCGCTTATCTGCTGAACCTTATCCACGTTATCCAGAACTATATAATCCGCACCCACGAATGGAGGGTTACTCAGGAGTTCTATGATATAGTTGTAGCTCTCTCCACAGCTCTCCAGGTAGCGTTTTGGCGTACTCGAATCAATTTTTGCGCTTCCATCAACAACGATTATCCGCCTGTCACCCCTGTAATACCTCATGTGAACGGTCGCAGTTGAAACATCAAACGCCAGACACGCTATGTTACCCGGGAAGCTGAGAGCAAAAGTGGTCTTCCCCGTCCCCTTGAAGCCGTGAATAAGGTAGACCTCAACGGGTCTCTGTTCGCTCACCTTTACCTCCTGATTTTCTTGTTTGGTTTCCACCTGTTTAACCTCTTCCTCTTTTTTCTCTTCTTCTCTCTTTTCTTCCTCTTTCTTCTCTTCCGCCTTCTTCAACAACTGGGCTATGTTACTCATTTGTTGCCACCTTATTCATCTTGGGTATTATGGCGTACGCGGTCATACTCGCACCTTTCGGCGTCAGCTTTATAGTCCCGTAGAAATCACAGGTGCTTGTCTTCTCATATCTCCAGAGCGAATCGTCAACCCATACCAACAACTCCTTCTTCACTTCCTTTCCATCCTGCACTTCAACCTCTATTGGAATTGAGTCATCGGTTATCACGTAGAAGTATGAGACTCTTCCTGTTTTCTTATCCGTGTAAGTTCGCCTAGACTGTATTACCGCGTTCCTGATTACACGCCAGTCGGTTAATATCACATACCCCGAGGAGTCCACCATCGAAGGTCTGCTGTAAGCCTTCATCACACTTATTTCTTCTATCCCGAGGGGGTTCAGGATTTTTTCGAGGCTCTGGTCTTTGTAGGACAAATCTTCCACTTTGAAGAAGCTCGTCCTCACAGGGTCAGCCGTATATTCGGTGTCCGAATGCTTTACCAGTTTCAGCTTATAGAGTGAACCCATGGGAACCGAATACGCTTTCGTCGCCGCCTCATCGGGACACCTGATTCTCGCAAGCACCAGCTTATCATTTATTATGACTGCCCCGAATAAGTCGAGAGTTATCCTTCCAGATTTGGTCTGCTTTATACCGCTTGTGCCAATGGAGACAAACGACACTTCATCTAGGGGTACATAGTTTACATAAAACGACCTGAGGATGCTTAGAGTTAGTTTATACTTCTCTTCTTCACTGCAATGTATCTCGTACTGAGGGTCATCGAAGATACTCCAGTACTCGCTTTCAACCGAAGAAACATCTACGCCCACTTTAGAGGCTATTTCATCTATAACCCTCTTCACGTACTCAGGAAGCTGTCTTTGCTGTTGCGACACCTATGTCCCCCCTTCCCTCTTTTCTTTCTGTTTCCCCCCGTTCTTCCCTGACCTTATTCAGGATGGATTCAAGGTCACGCTCCGCTTCCTTCAAATCTAAACCTTTGGGGTAAAAAACCACGACCTTTTCATCCACCATCATGACCAGCTCAGCGTTGGATACCTTCCTACCGAACAGCGCTTTCCTGACAGGCGCGTACAGTGGGATGTATCCACGCATCATGGATACAGAGATTTTCATCATTTTAATATAATTTGCAGAGATATTTAAGTTTTTTGGTAAAAATCCAGAATATGAAGGGAAAAGTGAAAAAAATTTAAATATAAATGCTAAAAATCCCCAGCATTTTTATAAAGCCTGTGGCTCGCATCGCGAATATGGGTTCCATATTTTTCATGGCTCGCATAAAAGAAATGGGTTTCATACCTGCTTCGGCTCGCATGACGAACTTGGGTTCCATGGGAATCATGGTTCGCATAGGATTTCTGGGTTCTATCAAAGTGCCGGCTCGCACGACACGCCCGGTTTACATTCTCCTTTAGGCTCGCATCCCTACCATGGGTTCCATCAACTCTATGGCTCGCATGAAATCTTTGTTTTCCATCCTAATCGTGGCTCGCATATTAACCTTGGGTTCCATCCTCCTCCTGGCCCGCATGTTCAATATGGGTTCCATTTCGTCTTTGGCTCGCATACGGATGATGGGTTCCATGAAGACATTGGCTCGCATAATTTCAATGGGTTTCACCAAGTTCCTGGCTCACATTAAACCCGCGGGCTTCATTATTCTTATGGCTCGCATCTGTGTGGTGGGTTTCATGAAGTGCTTGGCTCGTATATGAAGCATGGGTTGCACCCTCTTTTCGACTCGCATTAGGCAGGTGGGTTTCATCTACCACTTGGCTCACATCGTGTTTCCAGGGCTCCATCTCAACATTGGTTCGCATCACTTTCATGGTTTCCATTGTTTGAGTGGCTCACATATCTCTAATGGGTTACATCTAAAATATGGTTCACATTTTTTACCGTGGTTTCCACACCCCCAACGGTTCGCATCCGTTTCGTGGGTTCCATGGGCACTCTGGCTCGCATTAAAACTGTGGATTTCACAGGCTTTATGACTTACACAAAAAAGGAAAAAAAGGGTTACTTTTCATTCGGCCATTCCAGTATATCTGTGTGTTTCAGGTACTCCTGAACGTATGGAACCCTTGTTGGAAGGCCAACAGCCTTCCTCACGTTTACCCAGTAGTTCGCCAGGAATATTTTGACCACTTTTCTCCTAGCGGTCATGTATGCTTTACCTTTGGGTTTCCCTTTGTTCAACTCCTCGGCATAGAACTGTTTGTAGAGTTTTTGACCCAGGCACTCGTGTTTTATGAAGGAGTCAGCGATTTTGAAGGCGAGAACCCTCGCATTCTTATTCCAGTCGGGTATCTCGTCTCCCCTCATCGATGGTGCGCATGAGTAGGGTTTGGGTTGTTCACAGCTACAAATCCACCCTTTAACCTTCTTTTCGGCTTCTTCTTTTTTGAACGATGAAACAACCTTTCTTCTCTGCGCCATCCCCTCAAGTCTCTTCACCGTCTTCTCTACGTACCTCTCCTTTTCGAGCTGTGTGTCGAAGTATCTCTTCTTGCAGTTTTCACATCGCTTAATCACGTGGAGACCCGTGTACGCCCACATTTTGCTTACTGTGTCGAACCTAGAGCAGTCACCATACGTGGAGACGAGGTTCGCGGCGAGTATGACTCCAATCCCCTTGACACCCGACAGCCAGAGCCACACAGGGGAGTTGACCACGTATGCCTGGAACGCCTTCGGTATCGACTTCTCCATCCGAACAACGTCGTCAAGCACCGAAGAAAGAACCTTCGCTTCTTCCTGTGATTGGTGGCTTGTCTGCTGGTTTATCGCCCTCAACCTGTTCTCCAAGGCTATCCTCGACTTCTGGAGGTCATAATACAAATCAGTTAACGCTCTAACTGATGTTTGCTCCACACTTCATCACCACCCTCTGACCACAAACTCCTCTTCCTTGTTTTCCGGGTCGTAGACAGCCTTGTAGGTCGGAGGCTCAAGCGGATAGTAGTCGACGTAGCACGAGTTGAAATATTTTTGATACTTTTTCAGACTTTCAAGCGCTTTATCATCCACGTGTCCGCTCATAACCACGTATTCCAGATGCAACATCATCGCTTCTTTACTGCGTACTAGTGCCGCACCCGTATCAAACGTCGAATAGTACTCATCAGTCGACGAATATACCTTCAGGTTTGGTGCTTCGAGGGTTTTGAGTATGTCCTTTATCACTTTAATCGGCGTATCTTTCTTGAGGTCTATTACACCCTTTATTACGAATGACCAACCCATTCATCGTCCCCCCTGAGGAACTTCAATAACCTCTCCCCCTTTCTCCTGTTTACACAACTCTCGGTTTCATCCCCTGCTTCATCCACATAAACGGCGTGGCGGTGAACCCCTCCAATGCAGCACGCTTCCCCCCTTTCATCCATTTTGAACACCCTAACTAGTTTCATCATTCATTCATCTCTGGTTTCCCTTCCACTCCTCTTCGTGTACCTCAACCGAATTAACTAGACCTTTCACTAAGTCGAGCACCTTCTCCACGGTTTTATCACCCACGTATATACTTATTCGGTCTGCAGTCTCTCCATAGGTATACGAGACGTATAATTCGTCTTTTCCTTCTTTAACCATGACGGAAGGGTAATTTGAAAGAATAGCCTGTTTGAATGTTGCTTTCTTTTCCGCAAGTCTTTGCTCTTCTTCCTCTTGTTTTCGTTTGTACTCCTCGAGACGCTGCTCACCGTTCAGAGGCAGCACTACTTTCACCGTCCGCACCGTAGCCGCTCCCGCCGCACCTGCGACGGTAGACCCCGCACTCGTTGGGGTCGCACTTTCCTTTAGGGGCGCACCTGCGCCCTCTTTCTGTTCTGACATGGTTTACACCAAAGCACGTTTAGCCTCACACTCACGGGTGAGTTGACCACCCCACACCACGTGGAGGTTGTGCCATGTGGGGTATGAAAAAGGAAAAAAGGAAATTGAACCGTGCCTGCTCACCTATGAAGTCACCACTACTATGTTCAGAGGCCCGCTGTAATTTGTGTTTGGAGCCCGAATTACCAAGGTGATTGTCACCGAACCCCCGGGGCCTACGCTGTACGGTAAGCTTGGAGAGATTGAGAGCAGTGTGAAGCCCGGTGTGCCCAGAAAGATTTGGTTTATCGAGTGTGTGAGCAGTATGGCGTTGCTGGTGAGTGTAAACGTGAAAGAGAACGTGTCTCCACTAGGCCCGTTTGTCGCGTAACCGAGGCTTTGACTTGACGGGCCAAAGTAGCCTCCGAATGTGCCAGTGTACTCAATTTCCAAGTTAGTACCAGTTATTTGAACCGTTGGCGTTAATTGACCGATTATTCCGATGCCTACTATGATTAGTAGTACTGCGGCAGCCACGCCGATAAACACTTTGTCTCGGGTTCTCATGTGAATCACCTTATTGATGGATACCATATATCGCTCATCTTTCTTTGTGGTCTTCGCCGAATCATTCTTATTGGGTCTAACATACATTCATCAAAAGACCCAATTGGAACAAAGCCGTTTTTAGTTCTCCTACAAATAGTGTCGTTTTGTACATCATCCTGATTAGTGGCGTGTGTCCACACAAAAAAGGACACTTCTTTGTAGTTACCCATGCCCACATAGGCTAGCCTTTTGGCTAGCCACCTGTGGTGTTTTCTGGGGCAAATTTGCTCTTCACTCATGCTTCACTCACCTTTGGCGAAGCCTATAGGTGGCACTAGTGTCAACCCGTTTTCATCAGGGTACCCCAATTCTACGAACCAATTGCCGGGTTGTTTTTCGCACACCTTGTTTTTTCTGACCTTATTCCATGTTCGGTGATGGGAATACACTGCGAAGTATACATAGTCGCAACCACTCACCCAGCGGTAAACTAGCCGTTTTGCGGTAAATTCGTAGTGCTTGCGGTGCCTGCAAATTTGGGGCACGCTTTGGGCTGAGCCCGAAGCCCCGCCGATTACGCTAACCTGGTTTCCTTCCTGTGCGGACATTTTTATATCACAGACTCCTGAGCCTCAAACCTGGCGTAGTGAAACCGCGCGGTAGGTTGTCGGAATAGGGTATCCAATAGTACCCGTCTTCGAAGTCTTGGTCGAACACAGCCATATCTAGAAGCGTTTTCCCCTCTTGTAGAAAGGCGAAGTCTTCGAGATACCGCTCGAAAACGAAGCGGTATCCTGTGTCAACGAACTCAAGAGGGGGCAACCCTCTCTCGATTCTTTGCGAATTCCTGTTTATTCTTTTTACGAGTTCTATTATTTTTGTCTTAATAGTTTCACTCATCCTGCTCACCCTTGTAAAATATGTGTGAAAGCATATTGATGAACTCATCCTTCATCATTTGCTCGTCGAACTCATTGCTGTCAATGAATTGCCTGAACGGGTTTGGCTCGTCAGGGTGTAACTCTTGAAAACGCTCAGCCGCATCGTACAGTATGTTAATCGCAACGTTTGCGTTGTCGATTGCCGAAACTGCATAAGGCTCTTCGAACTCTCCGTCGAAATGCGTTACTAGGACGACGTTGCTGTTCCTCTCTGTGCGAATAAGGTATACGTTTATCAACCCACCGCCTTTCAGACAAAAAGTAAAGCGGTGGTTGAGTTTCGGCTTAACAATTCGGGGCTTAGCAAGGCGTCTAGCCGTAGCCCCACCGGTGTCGGTACCAGAAAAGGTTTTTTCTGCCATATTCTCTACCTATAGACGCGCTTCGCCTCACCCGTATGGTGAGTCGCCTCCCCCACACCGCGTAGAGGTGGCGTCCAACGTGGGGGAAAAAAATCACAGAATCAGCTTTTCGCTTCTCCTGTTCCCGACTATCATTGAAAGCACAGCTTGAGGAAACTTGCCTATATCGGTTATACCCGCTACTTTTTCATATCCCAGACTCCTGCATTCTCCAGCCAGTTTTTCACACCACTCCAGTTTCGGGTTGTAGGTTATCGCATACATGTTGCACGTGTTCTTGTAAACAGCTATGATTTTCTTTGTGTCATACTCACGGTCAGGTTCACCGTCTGTGAATGTTATAAATATGCAGTTATCCCTCGACTTACCCGAAACAACCGGGAACAGGGTTTTATATACCTCAGAAAGCGGTGTCCCACCGTCGGCTTCAATTTGGGCAAGACGCATCATGGAAGTTATATTCCATTTCTCAGAGAGGGCTTTGATTTGCCATACAGAGGTTATTCCCCTGCCATTCCTTGCGGGAACGTTGAAGGCATAAACCTGAAACTTGGTATTTATATAGTTGAGACCTTCACACAGGGCGACAACCACTTCTTTGTATTTCTCTTCATAGTACCCCATGCTACCTGAATGGTCAAGAAGAATGATGGCTTCCATATTCTTCGAACCCACTCTTTGTTCATCGATGAACGGCGGGTACCTTCTCGCTACATAATCATCGACCTCAAAGGAGCCAGTATCAGATTTCTGTTCCTTCCAACCTCTCCTGACGTTTCGAAGCGCCTGTTTCACGTGGTTAGCCAGACCTTCATTGTAAATGTGCAAGTAGTCGTTATACATTTTTCGTGGAACCAAAATCCTTATCTGTTCCCCACCCTTACCCGCATGCACCTGTTCATACTGGAACTCCAGTTTTTCTATTTCCTTAATTTCAGACTCGATTTCTTCGGGTACCGCCAAAATGTTCTCGGATATGCGTTCCGCCAGCTCTTCTATGCCAACCTTCCCTTCAATAGGTTTGTTTTCATCTTCTTTCTCCTCTCCTTCTCCACCCTGTTCACCCTGTCCTTCCTGACTATTCTGTTCCTCTTCTTCCCCACCCTGTTCACTCTGTGCTTCCTGACCCTCCTGTTCCTCTTTTTCCTCTTGACCCTTTTGTTCTTTATCGTTTTCGAGCATGGAAGGGTTGGTTTCGATGAGTTGTTTTATATAGCTCTCCACAGCCTGTTTGACGAGTTTCTGGGAAAGTGGAGAAGCCTCAGAAAAGATGCATTCCACGTGTTGCTCGTTAAGAGGCGTGTTGGGTAAACTAAGAAGCTTCCACACTTCTGCAACCCACTCGGCTGTTGGGACTTCATTGTCCATTTTCTCCTTTGCGAGTTTAACCGCCTGAAGGACGTATGAAGGCGGATTCGGGTTTTTGGTGGCCCCAAAAAGCATCAGCTGTCTAAAGGTTTCGAGAATCCCGTCAGGAGTGTTATCAGGGACACGCACATGTTCAAAGTATATTGCGTTCCTGAAGAGGAACTCCTTCACCATACCTTTATACGTCTTAACGGACTTTGAGTTGATTCTGTAATCTTCGAGTATATTTGCAAAAATCTTCTTCGCATCAGAACTCAGCGAAAAAGTTAAGCCGAATGGAGATATCGCAACTTTGTTATCCCTGTCAAAACTCCCGAGTGCTATGTGCTGGGTTTCGTGGAAAAGTGAAGCACGCCACAACCTGTACCCTGTTTCCTTCGTCCTCGAGAACTTTGAAGGCATGGGTAGAAGGATTTGAGACTCGTTTGAGTAGGACGTTATGGAATTCAAGGAGACCTTCACATTTCCTGAACCCGACCACGCACGGGTGAGAAAGCGGGCGATTGGTAGGATGAACTCTTCCCTCAACTTAATCACTTGGCCATATGCTGGTTATCAGGTCATCAACCTTTTTCGCTTCACCGCTACCCCACTGGTAATACACGTTCTCAAACACGAGTACAGCGGCCTTCTTCCCGTTTACACCAGCTTTCACGAGTTTAGCAAACGCGATTACTTCCCTTATAGATGGTGAGTAGGGTAAAAGCAGGTCTCCAGCACCCTCTTTGAGCTTGTTCATCAGCATCACAGCCCTTTTGACTTCTTCTTCGTTCCAGCCTTCGACGTGTCTGTTCACTATTTGATATATGACGTCTTCACTCGGGTAATCCATGTATAACCTGACTGGGAACCTTGAGAGCAACTGAGGTGGAAGCTCTCTGGTTCCAGCGTGGGAGAGCGGGTTAACAGTAGATACAGGGAACCATGTTTCTTTTGCTTTCACAACCTTTATCTCACCCGCCTCTTTCAAGGTTAGCTGTCTCCTGTCGTCGAGGGCTTCATCAAAACGTACAAGCATGGAGTCTTCCGCCGCGTTCAACTCATCAGCGTAGAAGACACCACCCGCTTCCATGCTTTTTGGCAGTATCCCCTCGACGAACACGGTCGAGTTGTTCTTGAGTTCAATCCTTCCGATTATGTGTTCCTCTTTTGTCCTCAAAGAGAAGTTGGCTGTGTAAAGTTTCAGGTTGTGCTTTTCACAGAACGCCTGAATGAGCGTTGTTTTACCCGTCCCCTTCGGCCCAATTATCAAAACTGGCTGTCGGCTCTTATATGCTATTTCGAGGACTTCCATGAAGTTACCCCAATCCACGAACTCGATGCCCTGCGGAATGAATCCAACCCCGTTTGTTGCCTCTTCCTTCTTCTCTTCCCTCTTCTCATCCTTCTGGTCTTCTTGTTTTGTCTCTCCTTTATCGAAGAAGTGGTTGAGTGGTATCACGTCGTACAGTTTACCCCCGCTCATGTGTTCACGGTAATAGTGTTCTACCACATTCACGTCGTAACTATAGTTCTTTCCGCATTTAGAACAGATAAACCCATCCCCTTCCTGCCTGAAGACGCTATCACCCTTATAGTGCTGGAAGTAATAGTGCCGAACCACACCATGAAAATAGGGTTTTTCGTAGGTGCATTCGGGGAAGGCACACTTAAACATGCCCCCTTCCTTCCTGACCCATGTTTCAGCCTGTGGGTTTGTCGAAACAGGCTGAACACTGGTTTTTTCCTCAACAGTTTGGTTTTCACTCAAATTCATCCCCCCAGTTGTAGGAGGAGTTCCCGAAGGAACTCCTCTGTCTACCCGTTCGGATGAATCACAGAGGGTCATATATTATGCGACCCCCCTCAGCCTTAACCTCAAAAAACATATTTTCATCAACCCCAAGCTCCTGAACTACGTGTTTGGGTATCACTACAACGTATGACCTGTTGGAACGGAAAACTTTTACAATTTTTTTCATGAATATATATACGTCAAGGATATATATATACTTTTCGATAAAATGAAGGGAAAATAAGAAAATTTTATCACTGCTTCATGCATGAAGGAAAGGAAAAAAAGATTAGGGTTGAAGTTAATCGACCTCGTCTCTCTTTGGACGCGGGTGAACAAGCAGGTATTCACCCGCGTACAGGAGTATGGTTTCGTGGTCGGGGCTGGTTATATTCGTTTCCCTCGACAGGTTCACTATCCTTATTTCTGGACCCAGAGGGATGACGTTAGAATCTCCTTCGATGACGTGGTTGAAGAATGTTAGTTTTCTGCGTCTAGAATACAGGTAATCAGGGAACGCGTAAGGGTCATCACTGATTATTTTGAATACGTCAAGGTGACCCTGAGAGGTAATGTAGGTCGCAGAGATGCTGGAAACCTGCTTGAACTTAAGAGAATACTCAGGCATCAACTTGACGTACCAGTCAAGTTTATCACTTGTGAACCTAGTCATCGCTGGTGAATACTTGTATTCAAATATTTCATACTCGATATCCCGCCACAGACTCCTGAACACCTTGAACTCTCTGACGCTGTAAAACTCTGTGTCGACGCTTACATCATACAAACTAACGACCTGGTGAGCGCTCAGGGTTTCATCGTGTCTGACGCTTATGGTGAAGGGAAGCTTTGTTTTCGCTAGGAAGGCGAACACTTTTTCCGCTTCATCAACGGTTTTAACGTCGATTGCTTTCTTGACTACAAAGTAGACGCTGTTGTTAACCTTAACGTAGAATCCACGTTGTAGGGCACCAACAGAAGAGCCATAACTGACGTCTACCACGAGTCGGTAGATGGGGGAAGTATCAACAACTTCCCCGTCCGACGCTTGGAAACTGAAACAATACGTCGACCCACTCTCACCATTCTGGGGCGCGCTGAGGCTTTGAGCCGAAGCCCCGCCGGTGTTGCTACTTAGGTTTAGGTTTTCTGTTGACATGGTTTTCCAACCTGTTTTGGCGCGCTTAGCCTGTCCTTTTGGACAGTTGCCCACCCCACGCCTAGAGGAGGCCGCGCCATTGTGGGGTGCGCCCACGCGGGGATTCGAACCCCGCAGGCACCCACCACTCCAGAGGAGTGGCCCACACTTACAAATATATGAGCAAGAAAGCTCCGAGCTTCAGAAGAGATGAATTCGAAAAGCATATATGCACAGTAATGCCATAATACCTCGTGGAAAGTCCTGTGGATAAGTCCTTCGGAGAAGGCATGCAGGATACTTCCATGATAAAGCCAGTCCACAACTGGTTTGGAATGCCTCCACACTCTGCCCAAAACAGTGTGGGTAAAGGCATGTCCAGATTGCGCGTAGACAGGGATGCGTGCAAGGGGAGCACTGATACCCCCGACCGAGAGGGGCAACGTTCAGGGCGGGGACGACCTCGAAACTCAAGAATGGAGGCCCTGCGAAACGCTCTCCGACCGTGAGGAATGAGGGAGTAACGGGAAGCAAAAGTAGAGCCTCCGTCGCTTCAGCGAGGAGAGTATGTCAGTGGACACACGCGCATCCACCCATACACACACCGCTTGGGACTCGAACGGTGTGCGCTGGTATGGAGACGTGTGTTACGCAAGTGCGGTAAGGTGCTCTCCCGATGCCCTAGGGTGTCAGCCCCTTTCCCTTTGGGCGTGGGCTCTTTCCCGTGAGCAAGACCAGACCCCCTCCACCACGAGAAGGTTCCGACCTTTGGAGGGGAAAAAAGAGTTAGAGTTTGCTGAAGTTTTCTGACATTCGGCTAAACCTCCTTTTTAACCTGTAGGCAACTGCTGACCCGTGAACGACCTCGACGACGTCTATGATTCTTTGTATGTCTGTGTTTGCTGTCCACCATTCGCTACGGAACTCGTAAAGACCGAATCCCGTAGCCCTTACTGTGAACCCGTACTTCCTAGAAGAAAAAACCCTACGGGTCTGGGGTACGCTGGATGAAACCTTCTTTTCACTCATGCTTTATTCACCACTCTCAAAAAAGCTAGCTAAGATACTAGCTAGCTTCTCCATAGCTTCCTGGTCTTTTTCGAGTTCAAAGAAAGGATTGTCATTAATGTACGCATATCTCTCTTTTGCATTGTGTACAAGTTCTTCAGCCTCAAATTTCGTGTTGCTTGTTAAAGTTTGAACGGCGTAGGCAAACTCTGAAACAGTGTTGTCAAAGGTAATTATAGCTAGTTTGGTTACTTCTGTTCGCACCAGATAGACATATACATCACCCTTTCCGCTCGTGCGGAAAGAAAAAACAGGGTCGATTTGGGTCGCACTACTTGAAGGAGACCCACCGCTTTCGGCACCTGAAAAGGTTTTTTTGGTCATTTTTCTCACCTGTGTAGTCGGATTCGCTGGTCTGGCTCTATCCCGGCTTGGGTCTTAAAAAAGCCGATGTGGGGGTTACCTCTTCCTTCTCGAAGTTAACCCCCATTTTCCAGGTCGAAGCCCGTAAATACGGGCTTCTCGTAGGACTTCTTTCAATTCATCCAATTTTGGCACCAGCTTGGGTTTACCCAAGCCTTCGGGGAGCCATCTAACGGAGCTTTTCCACACCCCAGTCAGCCGACTCCAAAAAAAAAGTGAAGTTTCGCCCCCCGGCATAGGGGGCTCGTCAGGGCCGACGCGCTGTTACGCTAGACTGTTGACGTAGTCGAGCACTTGGCGTAGCTCTTCCTCAGAGAGGCTTTTCAACCTCTCCAAGATTTGCTTGACTAGTGGGCTGGTAACGTTGCGAAACGCTGGATTGACGTGGCTGTGGTAGAAGTGGCTGGCTACTGAAGCGCTGTTGCGACCATCGGTGCTCCACTTGCAAGTGGAGCACACGACGAGGGTTACCGTAATGCCGTAGTCTTTGATGGTAACTTTCTGTGTGCTGAACGCTTTGTTTTTCAGTGAATCCGCTACGTGGTTGGCATAATAATGCCGTATGGTTGTTTCCTTGTACTCGTTGATATAGGTGCACTGCGTGCACCTATACGTGTAGTTTGGCGCTTCACCCTGAGTCTCTACCCAGTTTTTGGGTAGAGACTCTAATTCAGATATTTGGGACATTTTTTTCACCTTTGGCCACTGGGGGCTCTGTGGAGCCCCGTTAGAAATCGCTAGTTAGAGCTCTTAATTCGGCTCTTCCTTCCACCCCCCGCCACGTGGAGGCGACCACCATGGGGGGCAAAAAAAGGTTAAAACGGGGCTACTGAAGAGTTACTATATACCACTTCGCAGTCACTTGCCTTATCTCATCAACCCCGAGGATTTTACCCTCAGGAAGACGAGTTAGCAACTGATAGACTATAAGCACGTCTCCTGCTGACAACTTTATACTGACGCGATTAGTAGGTACCTGTATACCCAATTGGGTACTGATTATATTTGCTGTACTCTCATGACCCACGGCACTTGTAAAACCGCGGGTGAGGATGTTTTTCACATCCTCGATGCTAGCCTCGACCACTGTTAAAGTGGTCGGGGGCGTTAGCATTGATAAGGAAAAGGCGTTAGAGATGTAGACTGTCATAGCTACTCACCGTTGACCAAAAGGGCGATGAGCCACTTTCGTAGTTTGTTGTACCCGTCATTAGCGGCCACTGGGGTATGAACTCCAGTAGACGCCTCGTTTGCAGTTAGCATTAGAGCCTCATAGATTCCTAAATCAATTGATTTACTGCTACCGCGAATGAACGCGGCTTTTAGTAACTGAGACACACTAGTGTTGTAGTAACTTAATGACATACCGAACTGGTCGACCCCTGGGTGCCAGCACATGGCACCGCAGGGGAAGCCCTGACCAGTGTTATGGCATGGGCAGTCGCACACTACTTGGGGCGCACTTCGTGAAGTAGCCCCTCCGCTGTTGTTAAACTGAGAGTTTGGGTTTGACATAGATTTTTCACCTGTTTTGTGGTGGTCTTGGTAGGAAGAGCAAAAAAAAGAGCTCTTCGTTGATGATTAGCGTTTTTATTGTGCTCTTTGTCGTCGAGCGCTTTTTTCTTACCCCACTTCGCTAAAGTG
>Ga0209012_1002404_pt1 | contig 16318 bp, 16 predicted proteins | sample RS3BMetagenome_FD_184735 | JGI IMG/M metagenome (GOLD analysis project Ga0209012, IMG submission 184735) | Ferric oxide microbial mat and aquatic microbial communities from Rainbow Spring, Yellowstone National Park, USA - RS3B (SPAdes) (version 3) ...
CCAAACTCAATCGCCTCCAACTACAGGTCCTGGAACTCCTGGGGATACCGCAGTCCGCCTACACCCTGGCGAAATCAACGCTCAAGTGAGGTGTGAGATATCCCTTGCCCGATGTGCGGAAAGGGAGATAGACGACCGGCCGGGCGACAAGATCGTGGGCTACGACGGCCACGGCCTGCCGGCCTGATGGTCATCGACACCTCGGCGCTGGTCGCCGCGCTCGAAGGCGAACCCGAGGGACAGTCCTTCGTGGAGGCCATAGCCGCCGCCCCGAGGGTTCTGCTGTCAGCGGCCAGCCTGGTCGAGGCGTCGCTGGTCCTAGGTGGCTGGTGTGAAAGGAGGGGTTTGCGAGGCTGATGTGAGAGGTTTTATGGGTCTCTGTTGGGGCCGGTCCGCTCCTGAGATGGAGTCGGTTGCGGGTGGGACGGTGATCGGTGGGCGCGGGGCTGCACCGCTGCGGCACCGGGTGGTTTCGTTTGGTGGATGTGGGTGTTCATGCGATCGCCCATGTACCGGCGAGGCCACTTCGAACGCCGAGGGTTGCCAGGCGGGCGAAGTTTTGGGCGGCGGCGAGCAGGTTGAAGTCGGCGTCTACCTTTCTGCGTCCTCGTACTCGTGCTCGTCTGCCGCCGTGGCGGCGTCGCATCAGGTGTCCGAGTTTGCGTTCGACCTTGGGTCGGGTGTGGCGGTAATCATCGAGCCATTTCGGGTCCTGGGCCTGAGTGCGGGCTTGGGCCAGGAGGGCTTCGTGGCGGCCCACGGCGATGGTCCGCCCCGAAGCGGCGGTGGTGCAGTCGGATCGCAGCGGGCAGTCCGCGCAGGCCGATTCGAAGTAGGCGATACCGTCGCCAGCTCTGTTACGCCGGATGGCGACTTCCTCGCCTGCGGGGCAGGTGACGGTATCGGCCTCGAGGTCGATGTAGAAGTGCTCTTTGCTGTAACGCCCGCCGGGAGCGACCGGCGGCTGGGTCTTGCAGCCGCTGTCGATGTCGGCTCGGCTTAGATGATCCAAGAACTCTCCGCTGCCATAGGCAGCGTCCCCATAAACCTTCGGGCGGGCCTGGCGGGCGCGGCGACGCTGACGGCGCGCCACCCCGTTGGCCCGGCGGGCGACCGCCCGGCTGGCCCGGGCCACCTGGGCGGCAGCCTTGCCAGCTCGGCCAGCTTTGGTCTTGCCGCCCCGGCGACTGCTGCCACCCCCGCCACCCATGGCCTTGGCAGCAAGCTCGCTTCCAACGTCGCCGCTGCTGTCGGCAACATCCCCGCGGTGGGTGCTGTCATCGTCGCGGCTGTCGGTGTCATCTCCGCCGGCGAGGTCATCGATCAAATCCGCCGCCATTACGTGGACGGATGGGTTATGTGGCCGGCTGTGATGTTTGCGGTGGTGGGCGTGCTGCGGGGACCGGTTCCGGCCACATAACGTGGGCGGTTATCGGCAGGTCTGGTCGAGCCATTCGAGGAGATCTCGGTCGACTGTCCAGCTGGGCAGGGGCTCGGGGGTGAGTGACTCGTAGGCGCTCTCGACGGCTTTGCGCTTCGCTTCCGGATCGGCGCGGGCGTAGATCTCGGTGGTTGAGACGTCGGCGTGGCCGAGTAGATCGCGGATGTAGATCACGTTCACTCCGGCCTTGAGCAGGTGCATCGCCCGGCTCCTTCTGATCACGTGCGGGGTGACGTTCACGCCGGCCGCATAGCCAGGGTCGCGGCGGCGCACGGCCTGGACGTGCCTGGCGAGAATCTTGGTGACGCCCCAGCGGGTCAACCGGGTCTGGTGGGGCCCGTAGAACAGCGGGTCAGCGTCTGCGCCAACGCCAGGATGACGGGTGCGCCGGTCGAGGTAGTCCTCGACGAGTCGGGCTGTGGGGTCCATCAGCGGGACGCGCCTGGTTTTGGAGCCTTTGCCGTGCAGCGTGACGAGCATCGGGCGCGCCGCGCGGACATCCGCTGTGTTGAGGTCGCAGATCTCTTGGACGCGAGCGGCGGTGTCGTAGAGCGTGGAGAGCAGGACGATGTCGCGCTGTCCGGTCCGGGTGGTCGGGTCTGGTGCGCCGAGGAGCGTTTTGACTTCGTCGCCGGTGAGGTAGCCCATATCTGTGGCCGGGGTCTTTTTCTGCTTGACGGCGAGGATCTGGGTGGCCTGGTCGAGGAACTCTGGCCGCTCGACCGCTATGTAGCGGGCGAGCGACTTGATCACCGCGAGGCGCTGGTTGCGGGTCGCCGGGGAGTTCTGGCGTTCGCCTTGGAGCCAGTCCAAGAACGCGAGCACGCGTTCCCGGTCGAGGTCTGAGAGGCGCAGCCTCTCGGGCGGGGTTGCCTGCACGTCTCGAAACCAGGTGAGCAGCAGTTTGATAGCGTCTCGGTAGGAGGAGATCGTCTGGGGAGACAGGTCCCGCTCGCCGGCGAGGTGGTCGGTGAGGAACTTCGACAGCCAGCGGCCGGCGAGATCCCCGCTAGCAGGGGTGGCGCGGCTCACTGCTCGCCTCCTTTCGGGACGGCCGGGTCCGGGATGACATACCCGAACCTCGCTTGGACCATCTCGGCGACTTGGGGGTACGCGTCCGCTGTCAGGCGAAGGTAGTACTGGGTTGCGCGCAGATCCGCGTGGCCCATGTACGCGGATAGGTAGGCCAGCATCACCGCCAGGTCGGCGCCGTCGGCCGCCCAGCGGCGCAGGTTGCCCACGGCGAACCCGTGACGCAGCGAATGGATGTGCGGTCCGCCCGGCGCGAAATGAGGAATGTCCGCGTCGGCGAGGTAACGGCGGAACCGGCTGTAGATCGTGGACTTGTCGGCCGGTTTGGACGGGTCGCCAGTGTGGAACAAATAGCGGGAGGGCTCCGGGTCGGGGTGCCCGGCCGCGATATAGCCCTCCAGCGTGGCGGCGAGACGCCTCGTGATCGCCACGGTACGGTTCTCGCGGTTCTTGGCGTCGCGCACCTCGAGCGTGGCCCGCGCCTGGTCGACGTCGTGCAGCTGCAAGTTAAGCGTTTCGGAGATGCGCAGCCCGGTGCCGTAGAGGACCCGGAACAGCACCGGGTCGACCAGCGCCCGGTTGGACATCTCCGACAGCGGCTGGGTATCGACCGCGTGGAAGAAGCGGCGGATCTCCTCGTCGCTGAACACATACGGCGGTGGCCGGTGGCGGGTCTTGAGGCGTGTCAGCGTCGGCGGCGCCCACGCCGGCCAGCCGAACTGGCGGGCGTGTTGCACCAACTCGCGCAGGATGATCTCCTCGCGACGGATCGTGGACGCCTTGAGGTGGCGGCCGTAGAGGAACCCCTCGACCGCCTCTTGGATGATCGACCCGTCCGCATACCCTTCCCGGCGGCAGTGCTCGGCGAACTGCCCGAGAACCCGTGCCTGACCGTCGTACCGAAACCCGCCGGCGCGGCGGGCCGCGACCAATGTGTCGACCAACTCGCCCAACGTCAGTGCGCTCACGACCTTGCCCCTTGCGCCGCGTGAAGGACATCTTCGACGTCGAGCGCGCAGCAGCGTAGGTGCTCGGTGTCGAACCTGAGGTAGTGAGCGGCGGTCGTGGTGGCAGCTGCGTGGCCCAGGACCGCAGTGACGACCGGCGGCGGCGTGTCGCTTTGAAGCATCGCGACTGCCAGCGCACCACGCAGCGAGTGCAGGCCGTGCGACCGCCCGGCCGCGAACACGATCCCGGCGCGCCGCGCGTAGTAACCAAGCCGGCACCCCGCCGACGACGAGGAGCCGAACGCGGTGAACGGATAGCGGTGCTTGATGAACACCTGCCGGCAGACCGCCTCAGGCCGACCGTGGCGGATGTAGTCGATCACCGCCCAGCCGACATCACCCGGCAGCGGCAGTCTTAACGGCAGCCCAGTCTTGTGCTGCGTGAACGCCAGCGTCTTGGCACGCCAGTCGAACCAACCGAGCTCCAACCGGCGCAGATCTCCGACCCTCACACCGAGCCTGACGGTCAACAGCACCATCGCGTAATCGCGTTTCCCGATAGCGGACTGCCGGTCGATCTGCTCCAGCACCAGGCGGACCTCCCCCGCCGTCCACGGGTGCGGGGCCGACTGGCCGCGTCGCGGATAGCGCTGCGGCGGGAGCCGCCCAGCCAGGTCCTCTGCGATCTGCCCGCCCTCGTGCAGGTAGCGCAACAAGTCAGCCAACGCCGAACGCAGCGACCCGGTTGTCTTCGGGGCGTACCCCCGCCGCTGACGCCGAGCCCAGAACCCAGCCAAGTCCCGGGCCTGCACCTCCGCGATCGTCTCCCGACCGACCTCCTCCAGGTATCCGAGGAACTGGTCCGCCGCCTGCTGCTTGCTCACAACGGTCGCTTCCGCGTTCCCCCGTCTCCGGCACGCCCCCAGGTACTCGTCCCTGACCGACCGGAACCGCGCCGGACAGCGATCCACCGGCGGCGTTGTCGCCTGCCCCACCAACGGGGCGCCTCCAGCCAACGCTTCCATCAATAGGAGCAACGGCCGGCGTGCGAGCTGAGCCCGTCCGCAACTGGTTGGCTCGCGCAGACCCGCGAGCCTTGACCCGGACCGCTCAGCGATGAAATCGAGGCAGTCCGCCTCGGTCGGGAGCGCCCGGCCGCGAGCCTCGAGAAACCGGGCGAACGCGTTGAACTCCGCCTGATGACGCTTGATCGTCGCCTTCGACCGCCCCGCCGCCTCCAACGCGACGATCACCCGCACCGACGCGTGACGGACCACTGCTACCTGCATGAGAATCGCCTCCCTGATCGTGATGAACAGGAGCGATTCTTCGCCGCGCTCAAGGCGTCAGCGGACAGCCTCCCACGTTATGTGGCCGGAACCGGCCCCCGCAGCACGCCCACCACCGCAAACATCACAGCCGGCCACATAACCCATCCGTCCACGTAATGGCGATTATGTGAAATTCCACATAACCGTCACAGAAGCGTCACCAACATTGGCCGCGGACACCTCGGTGTCGGTGATGATCTCCGAGTCAGGGTCCAACGCGATCGAACCCTTGTAGCCGTCGAAACCCCGGGCCGAGGTCTTATGCCCGTGTCGGGCGTCGGGATCGACGATCGAGATCACCCGATCGGGGGCGACGCGCCGGGCGATACGGAACACCCCGTCCTCGCTCTGTTCGAGGTCTTGGCCCAACACCGTGGCCAACAGCTTGGCCGCATCGGTCAGGGCGCCTTCGAGTTTCTGGCTGTCCAGGTAGGCCAGGATGGCGTAGCCGTCCCGGGCGCGCGAGTGGATCAGCTCTTGCCTGGCCGCCTGATCATCCCAGTCGATCTGCGGTTTCGCCGAGCTGGCGTAATCGTCCCCGCTGGTAATCAACGGTCGCAGCTCCGCTTCCAACACCGAGTCAGCCACCTTCAACAACCCCCGGATCGCCGAGCGGATCAGCGTGATGGTGTCCATAGTCGCCACCGCGTCATAAAGCGGAGTGGAATCCAAAACCCGCTTGGCCCCCACCAGACCAGCCTCGCCTGCCACCTCCACGCTGCGGTCGAAGATCCGCCTCTTATCCGAAGAGCGATCCAGCCGGGCCCGGAAATCGACCAGCACCGTGTGAGCGAAACTGCCCCACCCCCCACAGTCATAGCTGCCCACCCCCGCCGCGTACCGCCAGCGGGCATCGAAGCTGTAGCGCTCCACTGCCTCCCGATCCGACAGCCCCTCCAGGCGCTGCAGGACCATCACCGTGGCCACCACCGACGGCGGCACAGACCGCCGCCCCTTATCGGAGAACAGATCGGCGAACATCTCGTCGGGGAACAGCCGGTCCCGCTCGCGGTGCAACAGCGCATAGATCGAGCTCTCCGCCAGCATCTCGTCACAAAACCTGTCCATGTCATTGAGCACGCTGGGCTGGCGGCCCGCCATCCCTAGGCTCACCGCGCACCCCGCAACCAGAATCCCATGTTCGTAATTCTTGCCGATCCCAGCCGCCAACACGAGCATCTACGCCCGCGAAAGACACCAGCCACCTAGAGTCCCGCCGAGGGGAGGTGGCCGGCCGGGAGCTGGACCTGTTCTTGCACCGGGCGAGGGTCCAAGTGATAGCGGTTGACGCCGACCAGGCCGAACTGGCCCGGCGGGCGTGGCGGCGCTTCGGCCGGGGCAGACACCCGGCCGGACTCAACTACGGCGACCTGTTCGCCTACGCCCTAGCCACAGCCACCGGCGAACCTCTGCTCTACAGAGGCGACGACTTCGCCCGGACCGACATCACCGGGTGCTGAGGCTCCGTGCCGGAGGCTGACACTCGTGCCGGCCCAAAAGAGTGGGGCGCACCGGTATTCGCGAGGCCCGCACGTCCGAGGGGTACAGCCGTGTCGCCCGGGCCCGCCAGGCGTCGACCAGCTTCTCCGCGCACTCGCTGAACAGCTCGGCCGGGCGGACCTCCTCGACCAACTACCCAACGAGCTGGGCCTCGTCGCCAACGGTGGATCACCCCTCGACGTGGTGTCGAAAGGCTGGGAAGGCGACACCGAAGCTATCACCGCGAAGACCGCCGTCGACGGCATCTACGTGATCCCCACCAGCGTTTCCACGCAAACGCTTCCGTCTGCCGGGGTCGTCGGCGCCTACAAAGATCTCGCCAAAGTGGCCCCCGCCCGACGCTCGGCGACCATGAGCTGTCGATCTATCTCCGGCGCGGCGATGGGATGTCAGGGACAGCCCCGCACGAAGATCGAAGGTGGCGGCCATTTCCTTCAAAACGACTGCGGACCGACACGCGCGCAAGTGACCCTCGACCTCATCGATCCCGACCCGTAAGCCCCGTTCAGCCGTGCCCCGTGGCTTTCAACAGTCCGCTAGGGTCTTTTACTGGCTTTTGCGACCGATCCGTGGGTACGCTGACCAGGTCCTGACGCTAGCGACGCCAGTCTCCGCCTACGTTTTCTGACTGATTGAAGGTCCGGGAAACTCGGCAAGGAGAACGGCGTGCTCGCTGCCACCGTATGGCGGAAACTGCTCGGTGTCGACCGGGCCACGGTTATCGAGTCGATCGACTTCGACGAGGAGGCGGAATCCGTCGTCGTCCGCGTCCGTGCGAGGCGGTCGTCCAAGCGCCGCTGCGGGGTCTGCGGGCGCCGTGCTCCCGGCTACGACCAGGGGGAGGGCAGGCTGAACTGGCGGGCCCTGGACCTCGGGGGGCTCGTGTGTTATCTGCAATCCGACGCTCCCCGGGTGAACTGCCCCGAGCACGGCCCGAGAGTCGCCCAGGTGCCCTGGGCCCGCCACGGAGCCGGCCACACCCCAGACTTCGACGATCAGGTCGCCTGGCTGGTCACCCACACCGCCAAGTCGGCGGTCTCCGAGCTGTTACGCGTCGCGTGGCGGACCGTCGGGTCGCCCATCACCGGGGTGGTCGCAGACGCCCGGGCCGCCCACGACCCCTTCGACGGACTGACCCGCAGCGGGGATCGACGAGATCAGCTATCGCCGGGGTCATTTCCTACTTCACCCCGGTCTCGAACAACCACACCGGCAAGTTCGTCTGGGGCAATGAGGGCAAAGACACAGCCACCCTGGAGGCGGCCACGCTGCACAACCTGTCGAACGCACTCGTCGAGTCGACCGACACCAAGATCCGGGTCCTGCACCGCATGGCCTTCGAGTTCGCCGAGCCCGAGCGCCTGATCGCTGTCGCCCTAGTCGACGCGATGGCTACCGCCCGCCACTGCCCGGGCGTCAAGCAGCATGTTCGACCCGGTTGGGCTCCTCAGCGCTTGCGCTTGCGTCGCTTGGCTGAAGACGGCTTCGGCTGCGGCCTCGTGCCCTGCGGCGTAACTCGGCCCGTCGCCTTGGGCCGGGGCAGGACTGCTGGACCCCGGCCGAGCACGGTCTCACGCTCCGCTGGGGTCCGAGCGTTGAAGTCCGCCATGAATGCGTCTACCGCCTCGGGATCGTCGAGGCTAAGCCCTTCGGCGGTGGCGGTCGTCCAGAGGCGCTTTCCGAAGCTGAAGAGCGACGGGTCGGCCATATTGCGCCTGAAGTCCGGCTCGAGCAGATCCAGATGCCCGAGGAGCACATCGATCGGCTCGCTGTCGACGTCGAGAAGGTCGGTCTCAGCCAAGAACGTCAAGAATGCCCTGGCTTCCGCCATGACGTCGCCCAGATCCTCCTCCTCGACCATCACCTTGGCCGGGTAGATCTCGACGTAGACCTCGGTGAGGTCGCCACACGTCCAGTGGGTGAGGCGACCGTCGAGCAAGCTCCACTTGTAATGGATCGGCACCTCGGGAGCGTCCCGTTCCACGTCGGTGCCAGTCTCGGCGCACCACGCGGCGAACCGCTCCTTGAGTTCGGCACGGGCGATCTCGTAACCCTCCTCGGTCTGCGGAGCCCAGTCGATGGAAGCGGCGTCACCAATCACCCCTCCATTCTTACTCACCGATCCGACATCGATCGCGCCCACCTGATCAACAGCCTGTTCAAGGAATCGACCCACGGATCAACCAGGACGGCCCGATTAGACGGCACCGCCCTCAGATGGTACAGCGACGGGAAACAGCGGATGATCCATCACCGCTCCGGCTGGCAGTTCGTCTTCGAGGCCCTCGAAGACGGGCGAAGTCCGCCACCTGCGCGGTGCGTGACGAGCGCTTTCGGAGAGGTAGCGAAGCGACAGCACCCGCCGACGGCCCGAAAAGGCGAATCCTGGTGCCCCATGTACGGTCAAGAAGTCGAAGAAGATGGCGTCACCCGGTCCCATCTCGAAGCGCCTGACGTCGAACGCTTCGCGGTCCGCGTCAATGTCGGGGAGCTCCTCCAGGCTACCTTCGGGAAACCAGCGGGCTTGGCCGTCCACGAAGCTACGAGGTAGCTTCCAGGCGCCCACGTGGCTACCAGCGAGAAGCTCCAAGGAACCGGATTCGGGGACCGGGTCTACCGGGATCCACGCGCTGACTCCCCGTCCGTCGACATTGTAATAGGGCTGGTCCTGGTGCCAGGGAGTGCGCTGGCGAGTACCCGACTCTTTGACCAGAACGTGGTCGTGGTAGAAGCGGACCGTCGCGGAACCCATCAAGCGCGCAGCGACCAAGCCTGCCGACGAAGTAAGCGCCAGAACCTCTATCGCCGCTATGTCCCGCCAGCGGCAGAAATCCTCGAAGAACAAGCCCGGGTCGTCGGGTCCGCTCGCCACCTTCGCCAAAGGTCCCGGATCGCCGAGGACCGCGTCGATTGCCAGTCTGGCTGCGTCCACCTCAGATGGGCTAAGAAGGCCGCGAACCACGACCAGCCCGTCACGGTCAAAGTCTTCCACTAGCGACGTGTTCATGTCGTAGTCGCCCTATCGCTCGACGAGGCGCGACCGTAAAAGAGGATCGAGGTCAGAATGTTGAGTCGCATGTAGGGGCTTTCGCCGTATGTGAGAACCGAGTTGATCCGCGATCTGTCGCCGCATACCGGAGTCACTCGGTGCCACGCGTGATGACCGTGGAAGATCGACATCGAGCCTAGCGTGCTGGTCCCTAGCGTGCTGGTCCCTAGCGTGCTGGTCCCTAGCGTGCTGGTCCCTAGCGTGCTGGTCCCTAGCGTGCTGGTCGCTGTGCTACACTGTCGCACATGAAGGTCGGAGTGCGTGAGCTGCGCAATCAGACGAGTTCGGTCATCGACGCAGTGCGGGCCGGTGAGCGGGTGGTCCTGACTGTGCACGGCGAGGCGGTCGCCGACATCGTGGCGCACGGCCAGCGGTCCCGCTGGGTGCCTGGTGATTATCTGCGGCGGGAACTCGCTGAGCGGGCAGCCGACCCGGCCCTACGTGACGTTCTTGATAGCCTCGCCGGCCAGACCCTGGCCGACCTTTGAACGAGCCGGCTGGCCTCCTCGACACCTCGGTGTTCATCGCCCGGGAGGCCGAGCGACCCCTCGGCGAGCTGCCGACCCGGGTGACGGTCTCTGTGGTCAGCATCGGCGAGCTCGAACTCGGAGTGCTGAGCGCGGTCGACGCGGCCTCCCGGGCTCGACGGGGTGACACCTTGGCGCTCGCCAGGACGGTGGAACCTATCCCGATCAGCGAGTCGATCATGGGGGCGTGGGCTCGCCTGGTGGTCGATTGCCGTGCCGCCGGCATCGCCAGGACGGTCAAGATCACGGACGCGCTGATCGCAGCGACAGCGATCGACCTCGGCTTGGCAGTGGTTACCCGAGACGACGACTACGACCAGATGGCGAGAGCTCACCGAGCACTCCACGTCCTCAAGGTGTAGCGCTGCGCGAGCGGACTGCTAGCGCAAGCGTCAGGCTTTGGCTGTCTGGCGAGAGACGTATTCGTCGAGGGTCCGGTGGAAGCGCTGCCCGCCGCCCTCGTTGCGCCCGAAGAGCACATGGGTTTTGCCGCGCGCTGCCAACGCCATCTGCAGGTCCATTCCGGTGGCGTAGTCCTCGTCAGCTACGACGCTGGCAATAAAGTCGGCCCGCTGCTCGGCCGCTGCGCGCTGCTCGTCGTCGGGCTCGGCGGCGGTGTAGTAGTTGAGGATTGTGATCGAGCTGTCGGGGGTGGGGCCGGGGAAGAGTTGGGCAATTTGGCCACCTCCGTTGCCTCCGGCGATAGAGATGTGGGGAAATATGGTCCACACGCCGCCGCAGATGAGGTCCATGTCCCAATCATCTTCGGGCAGGTCCCGAAGCCCCAGAAGGGACGGGTCCGGTGTCGTGACTCTTTGGTGGGGACCCCACGACGTGTAGATCGCCTTGTTGGAGATGTCGGGCCCGAAACTGTTGCGGTGGAGGTAAGGCAGGTGGTAGAAGTCCAGGTAACCATCGTAGGCGACCTTCCAGTTCGGGCCTTTGAGTTCGGTCCGCTTGATCAGGTGCCAGTCTCCAAAGCCGAAGAAGTCCAGAACTGTGTCATAGCCGCAGAGGTGCTCGTCGATGTCCATCGGCTCTCCCGGCGTGATGACAGCGAAGATGAGCCCGGCCCGTTCGGCCACCGGCAGGGGCGTGAGGCCCATGCAGCTCGTGTCGATGTCGCCGAAGAACTGCCGGTCGGTGACCCCGACCAGGTCCCCGGTCGTGTCGTAGACCCAGTTGTGGTAGGGGCAGGCGAAGCGTCGGGCCTTACCGGTTCCTGGGGGCACCACGACAGCACCTCTGTGGCTGCAACTGTTGATAAAAGCTCGCGCCTCGCCGTCAGGGCCGCGTACCAGCAGCACCGGGACACCCATGACGGTCATCGCCTTGTAGGAGCCGGCCCCTCGTAGCTCTCCTCCGAGCGCAAGCATCAAAGGGATCCGCCGGAACATCTCCACCTCGCGCTCCCAGCGTTCACGGTCGAGATACACGTCCGCTGGCAGGCGCACCACGTCGTCGGTAAGAGAGGGAGTCACACCCGCCTCCACGTGGGCAATGTTGGTGCGAGCGATCTCGATCAACTGCTTGCGGTTCGAGTCGGTCTCAATAGCCATCGCCGATCGCCGCACGACATCCGCTGGCGCTACTGGCGACTTGGCCTTCGTCGGCGTCTTCTCAGAAGTCACGATCTAGTTCCCCCACTTGGACTAAGAAGTAATCGGTCAGTTACCTATTCTCGGCTACCGGGGTGGTCATGTCAAGGCCAACGAGAGCCGCCTCTGGCCGACTGCCTCCATGCGCCTTGTAGGCGTGACGGGTATGTCGATCCCAGGTAGCTGCCGTCAGGCCGGTAGAAACGAAGTTCAGCGTTAGGGTCGCCGTCGGCTCGGTACCCGCTGTGCAGCATCCGGTGATGCCTACGGCACTGGTAGCAGCCGTTGGCTACGTCGGTGGCACCGCCGCGCTCCCAGGGCTGCAGGTGATGAATGTCGACGAACCGGTGGGCGCATCCAGGGAACCGGCAGTGGCCGCCGTCTCGCACTCTTATCGCTCGGCGCTGAGAGGTATTCCACGACCGTGTCCGACGGCCCACGCTTAGCGGCTCCCCACCAACACCGACAGTGTGTTCGACCATGCTGCAATCACAGCCGATAGCCAATCCGTCGACCGCAGGGAGAGGACTGCCGTCCGCCAGCGCCATCTCGGGCCGCTCGAAAGTCCTGACGACATGCACAAGATAGCGATCGTCACCAGCCGCCCCACCTCCGTCCGCACCGACAAGAGCGCCGGCGACCATGTCCATGAAAGCGTCCGCCATCCGTGCCGACCTGCCCGCCTCCTCCATGGGCGCCTCAACCTCAACGAACCCAGCAGGATCGGCGGGATCGACGGGATCGACGCCGATCGAGTCTCCGCGTGGAGACTCCTCCACAGGCTCACCGGACCCGGCGGGCCTATAGCGAAGATCGATGAACGCCTGGAGAGCAGCGGCGAACTCCTCGACCTCCAAGTCCGTCAAGTTCACGACTATCTGCCCGACACCACGCTCCGAGCGCCTGATGCACACACCTCTCTCCGCTAGCGGTCGTTCTATGGGAGCTTTGTCCTGGCCGGCGTAGAGCTCATAGGCTCGAACCACACGCTCGATATCGGCAACGCTCACACCGTCGGTCGCCGCCAAGTTCACCATCGCCCGGTCGACCTCGTCAGTCGGGTCATCCATACGAGTGATGATCCGCGCCGCCGAGTAGGACAACACGCCCTTGCGGAACGCTTCTGCGACGATCGGCCTGCGAAGGAGCTCGTGTGCCACCCGCAGCCTCTCGAACGCTGTCGAGCGAGCCATGCCAACCCGCCACATCAACCAAGAACAACAGCTCAAAGCGCCGTCGAGCGCCCAGAGCTGCTGGCGGTCGAACTCCCCGAGGCGTTCCAACCACTCCGCCTCTCCGCGGTCCATCTCAGCCCGGCTCTCCACCAGCCACTGACCCAAACCAAACGGTACCCCGACATCCGACACCTCCAAGCTCACCGAGATCAACCTCCTCAGGACAAAACATCCATTACCAGAGGAGACCACCAGGCGGGCCTCGAAACCACACTCATATTACCAGAACACACGTTCGATCGCCAGGAAAAGTGCCTGGCATAGCCGCACTCTCGGTGTGGCATGGTTGCTGGGTGGACTCCTCCGGACCTCTCGACGCGCTTGCCTCCTCAGGAGTCGGTCGAGGTGACCTGGTCAGCCTGGTGGTCAAGGCGGGTGTCGGGATCGGCATAGCTGCGAACGACGGCGCATGGTCGTTTGCCGCTACCGACCCCTGCGCTCCCGGCGGGCTCGGTAGAGGCCCCGACACCGGCGCTCCGGGAGGGCTAGGCATTCGCGGCGGGCTCGGTGCTAACCCGGCGCTGCCGGTGCTGTCTGCGATCGCGTCGGTGGAGACGTCGCTTCGCCCACGGTGGGTGCTGTGGTCAGCTGACACGTCGCTTGTCCTTGCCCAGGCAGGGATCCGGCTCGGCCTCGCATGGGACTTAGCGGCAGTCCATCGGCTCCTGTCCGGCGGCTGGCTCGCCGATCCAGGCCTGGTGTGGGCCGCAGCGCACGGTCTCCCCCTCCAAGGAATACCCGCGGCTAGGCCAATCGACCTGTTCGCCGCTCTCGACGACACGACAGGAGGCGACCCCGAGGATCCACTCCAACAAGACGGCTACCTTCGCGCAGACTGGGCGGCCGGCGCCTGGGGAGACAGCCCGCAGCGACTCGCCCGGTGGGCGATGCTCGCCTTAGACGTCGCAGCCCGCCAATCCACCCGCGTTGACGGAATCCCTCGGCGTCCGGCAGCTCCCGTCACCGCCAGATCGGAGTCCGGCGCTGAGCTTCTTTGCGCAGAGATGAGCGTAGACGGCCTGCCTGTGGACCGCGCCAGCGCGGAATCGGTCATCGCCCGATATATCGGCCCCCGACCGCGGGACGACACCGAAGCCGAGGCAATGCGCGCAGCGCGCCACGCCGACGTCCTCCGCCACGTAGCGGCCGGTTTCAGCGTCGAAGTCGACCTGGGCTCTCACGCGCAGGTCAAGGCACTCCTCGGCCGGCTCGGCATCCACGTAACCGACACCCGCGCCCAGCGCCTACGCGAAGTCGCGGACCGCCACCCGGTCGTGGGGGCACTGCTCGCCTGGCGCAAGGCGGAGCGGATAGCCAGCACCTACGGATACCGCTGGCTCGACGAGCACCTCGGAGACGACGGACGCCTGCGAGGTCAATGGTCCGCCACCGACGGCGCATCAGGAAGGATGACCGCATCATCAGGTCTGCACAGCATCCCCGCCGAACTACGCGAGGCCGTCGCAGCCGAAGCGGGCATGGCATTCGTGCGGGCCGACCTCGGCCAGATCGAACCCCGGGTCCTCGCCGTCGTCTCCGGCGACCCAGCACTAGCAGCAGCCACCAGCCAGGACGACATGTACGCCCCAGTCGCAGCGCAACTCGACGTCGACCGAGCGACAGCCAAAACCGCGATGCTCGGCGCAATGTATGGGGCGACCACCGGCCGTGGCGCTCAAGCCCTACGCCGCCTGAACGCCGCCTACCCGGTGGCTATGGCCTACCTCGACGGCGCCGCCCGCCAAGCGCAAGCCGGGCAGGACCTGCGCACCTACGGGGGGCGCCTCATCCCGATGCGATCGGGGATGCAGCCCGACGCGACCACACCTGAACCGCCTGGGGCGGCCGCCGCCCGAGGCCGATACGGCCGCAACGCCCTAATCCAAGGAGCAGCCGCAGAACTGTTCAAAATGTGGGCTGTCACCGTCCGAGCCCGCATCGCCGCCCTAGACGCCCATATCGTGTTATGCCTACACGACGAACTGCTCATCCACACCCCAGAGCAAGCCGCCGCGACCGTCGCCGAGCTCACAGCCAGCGGTCTAAACGAGGCAGTACAACGCTGGGCCCCGGCCACCCCCGTACGCTTCCTCGCCGACATAGCCCTCCTCGGACGCTGGTCAGACGCCAAGAACCCAAAACCCTGACAGTCCCGAGGTGTCCAACCCGTCTCTTGGCGCTTCGACGTAGGCGACCTGTTCGCCTACGTCTTACCCACAGCTACGGGCAAGACCTCCACGATCGAGATGCTCGAGGGCTTCCGCTCCCGCGACGCCGGGGTGGTGAGCGTCCTCGGCATGGACCCCTCGGACAGGGCATGCCAGCGGACCCTCCCGGAGCGTCTCGGCGTCGTGGTCCAAGACCTGGCGGTCGAGCCGTTCCTGAGCGTCGAAGAGGTCCTCTCCCGGAGCGCCTCCTACTACCTGAACCCTTGCGACGTCGGCGAGGTCATCCGTTCGGTCGGCTTGGAGGAGAAGGCCACCACCCGCGTGAAGAGCCTTTCAGGTGGGCAGCAGCTCAGGCTCGACCTCGGGCTCGGGGTGACTTCTCTGACGGCTGAAGCCGTCAACTTCTTTTCACGCAGCTTGGTCGGCTGTGAGAAGGGCCGGTCCAGCCCGGAGGATGTTGCGGGCGGCGTGTTCGTCGGCGTGGGCGTCGTGCCCACAGCGGACGCATTTGAACGCCGCCTGGGTGACGCGGTTCTCCCTGGCTGCGTGGTTGCAGGCTTCGCAGCGGTCGGCGCTGTGCCGGGGGTCCACGCCGATGATCTGCCGCCCAGCTTCTTCCGCTTTGGCTGCAAGGATCGAGCGGAACTGTGCCCAGCCCGCGTCGGAGATGCTTGTGTTCAGCCCGGTCTTGGCCGCCGCAGCGTTGGCCAGGAAGGCTCCGGGGATATCAGGGTCGGGGAGGGGCCTGGCACGGCGGACCATGTTGGCGATCTTCAGGCGCTCGACGACGATGATGTCGTAGTCGGCCACGAGTGCCTTGGCGGTCTTGTGGTGGAAGTCTCGCCGGCAGTTGGCCACCTTGCGATGCCGGGCGGTCACCGTCTGCCTGGCCGCCCGGCGGTTATTCGAGCCCCGCTTCTTTCGAGCGAGGGCCTGCTGGGCCACCTCCAGCTTGCCCGCCGCCTTGGCGCCCCAGCGGGGGTTGTCGATGTGGTGGCCCTCGGAGGTGACAGCGAAGCTGGCGATGCCCACGTCGACGCCTACCACCGCTCCGGTCGGCTCTACGAGCCGGAGCGCCACGTCATCCCAGGAGAGCACGAGCATCCAGCGCCGGCCCTCCCGGTGGACTTGCACGGTCTTGACCCGTCCCTCGACCTGGCGGTGCGCGCTCACCTTCACATCGCCGACACCTTGGAGGTAGACACGGCCCGCCTCGGCCTTGAAACGGCACCTGTCGCCATCCGCGGGCCATACCACGCTGTCAAAGCGGTGCGCAGACTTAAAGCGTGGGTAGCCGGGTGTCTCGCCCGCCTTCACCCGGCGGAAGAACGCCTCGAAAGCCCTGTCGAGACGGCGAAGCGGAATCTCTAGCTCGACCCCGCCGATCGCAGCGAAACGTTCTCGGATCGCTTCAGCAAGGTTGGGCTGTTCATCCTCCTTCCTAGCGACCGCATCAGTGAGGATCGCCCGGACCTCAGCTTCCATCGACC
>Ga0209012_1002406_pt1 | contig 16315 bp, 15 predicted proteins | sample RS3BMetagenome_FD_184735 | JGI IMG/M metagenome (GOLD analysis project Ga0209012, IMG submission 184735) | Ferric oxide microbial mat and aquatic microbial communities from Rainbow Spring, Yellowstone National Park, USA - RS3B (SPAdes) (version 3) ...
CCGCCGCGACTCGCTGCTGGCGTTGCTGGAGGGGTGGGACCCCGAGGAGCATCCCGAGGTGGTCGCCATGGTGCGTCGCCTCGCCCACGAGCTGCTCGCCGACGACGACCGGCTGCTCGCCGACGCCCGCCCGGTCGAGGTGCCCGCCACCTGACCGCGCCGGTGGGTCGGGTCGGCGGCCGGCCACCCGGGGGGTGACCACACAGGAGACGAGCCCGGCCCGGGTCGGCGGGCTGGTCGTCGGGCTGGTCGTCGGGTCAGCGCAGAGCCGGCTGTCCGGAGGGGTCCACCTCGACTTCCTCCGCCTCGCCGGCGGCACCGGCACCCGCTTCCTCCATCGCCACCTCGCCCACCGCGGCCAGGCCCTCGGCGACCGGGCCGCCGGCCGCGTGGGGGGCCGGCCGGATCGGACCCCGCAGCCACGAGAACCCGGCGCCGAGGAAGCACGAGACGGCCGCCATGTCGAAGGCCAGGTCCAGCCCGTGCCCGAAGGGTCCCTCGATCAACCGGGGGAAGAACCCCCGCCCGGTGAGGTAGGCGGCGTGGGCGGGACCGACCTGGGCCAGCACGTGCGGCCCGAGGAGCTGCTCGATCGGGTTGAGACCGAGGAAGGCGGCGAACAGGCTCCCGATCGGCGGGAGGTGGGAGATCTGTCGGGCCGTGGCCGCGGGAACCCCTTGCGCCACCAGGCCGCCGAAGAGGGACCCGGGAAGCGTGGCGGCGAGCCCGAGGGCGATCACCGTGAAGAAGAGCCCGATCGACAGCACGCTGGCGGAGTTCTGGAACGTGTTGAGCATGCCCGCACCCGCCCCCCGCTGGTTGGCCGGGAGGCTGTTCATCACCGCACTGGTGTTGGGAGCGGCGAACAGGCCGAGGGCGAGGCCGACCAGGAGCAGCAGGAGGGCGAACCAGACGTAGGAGAAGTCCATCGGGAGCGCCTGGAAGAGCAGGAACGCCACCCCGGTGAGGGCCAGCCCCGCAGTGGCGAACGGTCGAGGCCCGAACCGGTCGGCGAGCTTGCCGGCCAGTGGTCCCGACAGGAAGAACCCGACGGTGAGGGGGATCATGTAGATGCCGGCCCACAGCGGTGTCCGCTCGAACGAGTAGCCGTGCTGGGGGAGCCAGATCCCCTGGAGCCAGATGATGAGCATGAACTGCAGCCCGCCGCGGGCGAGCGCGCCGAGCAGGGCGGCGATGTTGCCCATGGCGAAGGCGCGGTTCTTGAAGAGGTGGAGCTGGAACATCGGCTCGTCCACCTTGGTCTCGATGACCACGAAGGCGGCCAGCACCAGCACCCCCCCGATGAGGCAGGTGAGGACGAACGGGCTGGTCCATCCCATGGTGTGCCCGCCGTAGGGTTGGAGGCCGTAGACGATGCCGGTCAGGACGGCGACCAGTCCGAGCGCGAAGGTGATGTTGCCGATCCAGTCGATGCTGGCCTTGATCCGCACCCCGTTGTCGCGGAGCTTGGTGTAGGCCCACACCGTCCCGAAGAGGCCGAATGGGACCGACACCAGGAAGACCAGGCGCCACTCGATCGGGGCGAGGAGGCCGCCGATCAGCAGGCCGAGGAACGAGCCGCCGATGGCGGCCACCCCGTTGATCCCGAGGGCGAAGCCCCGCTCGTCGGCCGGGAAGGCGTCGGTGATGATGGCGCTGGAGTTGGCGAAGAGGAAGGCCCCGCCCACGCCCTGGCCGACCCGCATCACGATGATCCAGAGGGCGGCGTTGGGCCCGGACATCCAGGTGACCGCCAAGAGCACCGAGAAGACCGTGAAGATGGCGAACCCAAGCGTGTACATCCGCACCCGCCCGTACATGTCGCCGATCCTCCCGAAGCTGACCACCAGGACCGAGGTGACCAGGAGGAACCCCATGAGGATCCAGAGGAAGTAGGAGGTGTTGGCCGGTGCCAGCGGATCGAGCTTGATCCCGCGGAAGATGTTGGGGAGGGCGATCAACAGGATGGACCCGTTGATGGTGGCCATGAGCATCCCGATCGTGGTGTTGGTCAGGGCGATCCACTTGTAGCGGTCGGGGTGGCCGCCGGCGGTCCGGTCGGGAGTCGTGGTGGTCGTGGTGGTCATCGCTGGGCGCACTCGTTCCTTGGGGACGCGGGAGGTTGTCGGTCGGAGACCAGTGTGCCACACTAGTTGTATGAGGTCAACTAAATGGAACGAGGGTTGACGATGGCTAGCATGGCCCCGGTCCACAGGGGGTCCACAGGGGGTCCGACAGTCCCGGAGGAGTGTCAGTCGTGAAGGACGAGATCGGTGTGGGCGAGGCATCCGAGTTCCGGGTGGTGCTGGTGCGGCTCCTCCGCCAGATCCGGGCGCGTTCGGGCCACGAGCTGACCTCCTCGCAGTCCTCGGTGCTGGCCCGGGTCGAACAGTGCGGCCCGCTCCGGGTGGGAGCCCTGGCCGACGCCGAGGGGATGTCGCCGGCCACCATCAGCCGGCTGATCGACGGGTTGGTCCAGATGGACCTGATCGAGCGGATCGCCGACCCGGAGGACGGCCGCGCCAGCCTGGTGCGGGTGAGCCCGGAGGGCGACGCGCTGCTGGCCGAGGTCCGCGCCCGGGGGACCCTGCTGCTGCGGGCCGCCCTCAACCGTTTGAACCCGTCCGAGCGGGAGGTGCTCCGCGGGGCGCTCCCCGCCCTCGAGGCGCTGACCGACCAGCTCCAGGCCGGCGGGGACGAGGTACCCCTGGCCATCCCGTCCGGCCGTCCGGCCGGCTGATCGGACGGGATGGTCCCGGACGGTCCGGTTCCGGACGGGCCGACACCGCCATCGGGACCCGGTCACCCGGTGACGCCGGGTCAGGGACGCCGGGTCAGGACAGGCGCTCGACGATCATCGCCATGCCCTGGCCGCCGCCGACGCACATCGACTCGAGGCCGAACGTGGTGTCGGTGTCTTCGAGGGCATTGAGCAGGGTCGTCATGATCCGGGCGCCGGTCTGGCCGAACGGGTGCCCGAGGGCGATGGCGCCGCCGCGGACGTTGAGCTTGTCGTAGCTGATGCCGAGCTCGCGGGCCGACGGGACGATCTGGGCAGCGAAGGCCTCGTTGATCTCGACGAGGTCGATGTCGTCGATGGTCATCGAGGCCCGCTTCAGCACCTGTCGGATCGCCTCGACCGGACCGAGCCCCATGATCTCGGGATCGAGCCCGGTCACCCCGCTCGTCACCACCCGGGCCAGCGGGGTGATGCCCAGGTCGCGGGCCCGGGTGTCGCTCATGAGCACCACGGCCGCCGCCCCGTCGTTCAGCGGGCAGGCGTTGCCGGCGGTGACGGTCCCGCCCTCACGGAAGACGGGGTTGAGCCCGGCCAGTCCCTCGAGGGTGGTGCCCGGGCGGGGGCCGTCGTCCTTGGTCACGACGGTGCCGTCCGGAGTGGTGACCGGGATGATCTCGCGGTCGAAGAACCCGGACTCCTGGGCGGCCACCGCCCGCTGCTGCGACTGGGCGGCGAACTCGTCCTGGTCGGCCCGGCTGACCTGCTTCAGCTCGGCGACGTTCTCGGCGGTCTGGCCCATGGCGATGTACACGTCGGGGAGGCCGACGGGGGGGGTCCACGGTTCGGTGACCGCTGCGCTCCGGGCAGCTGTGCGGGCCTCGGCCTCGGCGAAGAGCGGGTTGTGGGGGCCGGTGTCGGCGGCCCCGTTGCGGTAGCTGCTCACCGACTCCACCCCGGCGGCCACGAAGACGTCGCCCTCACCGGCCCGGATGGAGTGGGCGGCCATCCGGATGGTCTGGAGGGAGGACGAGCAGTACCGGTTCACGGTGACTCCCGGCACGTTGGGCAGTCCGGCGAGGATGGCCGCCACGCGCCCTACGTTGTAGCCGGCCTCGCCTCCCGGCTGGCCTGAGCCCATGAGGACGTCCTCGACGGTGTGGGGGTCGAGTTGGGGGAGCTTGGCCAGTACCTCCCGCACCGCCAGCGCGGCGAGATCGTCGGGACGGCAGTCCTTGAGCGAGCCCTTCATGGCCCGTCCGATCGGGGTACGTCCGGTGGCGACGATGACTGCTTCGGGCATGGGGACTCCTGGGTGGTCTCGGCGGCGGTGGCCTCTGGTGGTGAGCCGGCGCCGCCCGCCCTTGGGGCCGACCACGTCGGTTCGGACGCCCCAGATCGGGGGCGACCGACCGCTCACCCTATCCGCGCGGCCACGGGAGCGTCGACGAGCCCCGGACCGGCCGGTGGCGCGCCGCCGCGCTCCCCGGCCTCCCACAGTCCCGGACCGGCCGGTGGCGCGCCGCCGCGCTCCCCGGCCTCCCACAGTCCCGGACCGGCCGGTGGCGCGTCGCCGGGCCATCAGGCAGAATAGAACGTGTTCCGCTTTCTAGCTCGGGTGCCGGCGCGGCGACGGGGGACGGGTGCGGGTCGGAGACCACCGGGAGGCGGGGTCCGGCGTGGACGAGACGGAGAGGGGGCCCGATGGAGATCGGCTACACCGACGAGCAGCAGGCGCTGCAGCGCGAGCTGCGCGCCTACTACGCCGAGCTGCTGACGCCGGAGGTCGAGGCCCAGTTGGCAGTGGGCGGCGGGATCGGCCCGGACATGCGCAGGGTCGTGAAGCAGATGGCCACCGACGGCTGGCTCGGGATCGGCTGGCCGGTCGAGTACGGCGGCCAGGGGCGTTCCGCCATCGAGCAGTTCATCTTTTTCGACGAGTCGATGCGGGCCGGCGCCCCGGTGCCGATGCTGACGATCAACACCGTGGGCCCGACCATCATGGACTTCGGGACCGACGAGCAGAAGGCGTTCTTCCTGCCCAAGATCCTCGCCGGCGACCTCCACTTCTGCATCGGCTACACCGAGCCGAACGCGGGGACCGACCTGGCCGCGCTGGAGACGCGGGCGGTGCGGGACGGAGACGAGTACGTGATCAATGGACAGAAGGTCTACACGTCCCTCGCCGGGGACGCCGACTACATCTGGCTGGCGACCCGGACCGATCCGGAGGTCCCGAAGCACAAGGGGATCTCCCTCTTCGTCGTCCCGATGGACACGCCGGGCATCAAGGTCGTCCCGATGCAGCTGCTCGGAGGCCACAACATCAACTACACCTTCTACGAGGACGTCCGGGTGCCCGCCGCCAACCTGGTCGGCGGCGAGAACAACGGGTGGACGCTCATCACCAACCAGCTCAACCACGAACGGGTCACGCTGTGCTCGCCGGGTATCATCGAGCGGGCCCTGGCCGATGTCCGGGCCTGGGCGCAGGCGACGAAGTTGGCCGACGGGCGGAGGGTCGTCGACCAGGAGTGGGTGCAGGTTCACCTGGCCCGCATCCACGCCCGGCTCGAGTTCCTGAAGCTCATCAACTGGAAGGTGGCGTGGACCGCCACCCAGGGCCGGCTCGACGTGGCCGACGCGTCCACGATCAAGGTGTTCGGGACCGAGTTCTACCTCGAGGCGTTCCGGCTGTTGATGGAGGTGGTGGGCCAGGCCGGCTACCTGACCCGGGGCAGCCCCGAGGCGGTCCTGGCCGGCCGGCTCGAGATGTACGCCCGCAGCATGGTCATCCTGACCTTCGGGGGCGGGACCAACGAGATCCAGCGAGACCTCATCGCCATCTTCGGCCTGGGGCTTCCCCGGTCGCTGCGCTAGGCGACCGGTCGCGACGAGAGCAGAGGACGCAAGCATGGATTTCTCCTTCGACGAGGCGCAAGAGGCGGTCCGGGAGCTGGCCGACCGGATCTTCACCGACCTGGCCACCCACGAGCGGTTGCGCGAGCTCGAGTCCGATCCGGACGGGGACCGCTTCGACCGCCGCCTGTGGGGTGAGCTGGCGAGCGCCGGTCTCCTCGGGATCGCGTTCCCCGAATCGGTCGGCGGCGCCGGGCTGGGCTTCGTCGAGACGGCGCTGGTGCTCGAGGCGGCCGGGAGGACGGCGGCCGCCGTGCCGGTGGTCGAGGTGCTCGCCGGTGGAGCGGCCGCCATCGCCGCCTTCGGCTCGGAGGAGCAACAGCAGCGCTGGCTCCCCGACGTCGTGACCGGGGACTCGCTGGTGACGACCGCGCTCGCCGGGGTGGGTGGCCTCCGCTCGCTCCGGTCGGTCACCGCCGAGCCCTCGTCCGCCGGCTGGACGCTCACCGGGGCGGCCCCCTTCGTGCCGTCGGGCCTGGTCGCCGACCTGGCGGTGGTGCCGGCCGTGCTCCCCGACGGCACGTCGGAGGTGTTCGTGGTGGCGCTCGACGCACCCGGGGTGACCCGGGAGCGGCAGGTGGCGACCACCGGCAGGCCGGAAGCCCTCCTCACGTTCGACGGGGTGACGCTGGACGCGGACGAGCGGCTCGCCACCGGGGGAGACGGCGAGGCGATCGTCCGGTGGATGGTCCTGCGCTCCACCGCGGGGCTCGCCGTGACCGAGGCGGGCGTGGTGTCCGCCGCCCTCGCCCTGGTGTCCGAGTACACGAAGAGCCGCGAGCAGTTCGGGAAGCCGATCGCGACCTTCCAGGCGGTGGGCCAGCGGGCGGCCGACGCCTACGTCGACGCCGAGGCGGTCCGCCTCAGCGCCTGGCAGGCCGCCTGGCGGATCGACCAGGGGCTCCCGGCCGAGGACGCGGTCGCGGTGGCGAAGTTCTGGGCGGCGGACGGCGGCCAGCGGGTGGTGCATGCCGCGGTCCACCTCCACGGCGGGGTGGGGGTCGACCGCGACTACCCGCTCCATCGCTTCTTCCTCCTCACCGAGCAGATCGAGCTGACGCTGGGCGGCGCGACCGACCAGCTGCTGCGCCTGGGATCGGCGCTGGCCGCCGAGCCGGTCTGACCTCGACCCCGGCGCCCGACTGGCGATGGTGAGGGATCGGTGATCGGATGCCTGCCGTGACCCGTCGGACACCGGACCTGTTGAGGCTCCCGTGGTGATGGGGCGACGGCCGGGGGTGGCGACCTCGTCGTGGCCCATCGCCGCCAACGACCTGGCCGGCCTGGCCGGTTCCCTGGGAGCGGCCATGGCCCGGGTGCCCTTCCGGAGGCCGCTGCACGGCCTGGGGTCGGCCCCCCACAACCTGGCGGTGGCCGTCACCCGGGAGGCCATCCGTTCGTTCATGGGCTACGCGTCGGCGCTGCCGATCGACGAGTTCCGCTCGGTGGAGCTGGTCCTCGACGATCTCTGCAAGTACGCCATGCCGCCGGTGGTGCGCGCCATCGGGGTCCGCTCTGAGCACGAGGTGGTGGCCGGGGTGCCCGGCATCTGGTACCGGCCCCGGCACGGCGAGCCCCGCGGCACCGTCCTGTACCTCCACGGCGGCGGCTACGTCGGCACCTCTCCGAGGATGTACGCCGCCTTCACCTCGTGGGTGTGCCGCTTCACCGGCTGCGAGGTCTTCGTCGCCGACTACCGGCTGGCCCCGGAATTTCCGTTCCCGGCCGGCCTCGAAGACGCCGTGCTGGTCATCGAGGAGCTGTTCCACCGGGGCGTCGAGCCCGAGCGGATCCTGCTGGCCGGCGACTCCGGCGGGGGCGGGCTGGCCTCCACCCTGCTCTACGTGATGGAGGACATCGCCCACCGCCCCATCGCCGGGGTGCTGCTCTTCTCTCCCGAGGTCGACCTGCGCCTCGACGAGCCGTCGGTGACCGGCAACGCCGGGAAGGACATCCTGCCGTGGAACGTCCCGACCTCCGCCTACCTCCACGGCCGCAACCCGGGGGCCGCCTCGGTCTCGGCGGTGGACCAGGACCTCACCGGCTGGCCGCCGACCTTCGTCGCCTTCGGTGCCGATGAGATGTTCCGCGACTCCCTCCGCCGCTTCGTGGTCCATCTGGAGCGGGCCGGGGTGGACATCACCGCCATGGAGGAGCCGGGCATGTTCCACGTCTTCCCCATCCTGATGCCGTGGGCCGATGCCAGCCGCCGGGTCTTCCGGGCGGCTGCCGAGTTCGTGGACGCCCGGCTGCCGGCTTCCGCCGGTGTCGGGTCCACCGGGGAGGCCGGGGCGCCGGCCCGGGCCGGCTGACGCGGCGGGCTGCCACCGCCGACCGGGCCACCCGTCAGAGGTCCTCGGGAAACATCACGAACGAGATGGCCATGGGCACCGCCCTCCGGGTGGTCGCCCCAGCGGACGCCGGGTACCGTGATCCGATGTCCTCCGCCCACCCCCCGGCACCCGGACGATGACCGTCTACCTCGACGACTGGCGCCAGTGGGCCCGCTTGGGACCGGTGGACGACCACTGGTCGCACCTGGTCGCCGACACCGACGACGAGCTGCACGAGTTCGCCGCGCGACTCGGGATGCGACGGGCCTGGTTCCAGTCCGACGAGCGCCGGCCGCACCAGGCCCACTACGACGTGCCCGACCGCCTGAGGACGGAGGCGGCGGCGCTCGGAGCGGTGATGGTCACCTGGCGGGAGCTGGGCCGGATGCTCCGCCGCCGCCGGCAGACGGGCACGGACTCCGGGTCCGGGTCCGGGTCCGGGTCCGGGTCCGGGTGAGGCGGTGGCGCACCCACCGGCCGGCCGCCGACCTGGCATCCGTTCGCTCCACCCGCGCACGCCGGTGCTGGTCGGGGTGGGGACCGCCTCGGCCGGGGCCGAGCCCGCGGAGCTGATTCTCCGTGCCGCCCGGGCGGCCGCCGACGACTGCGGGGTCCCGGGCCTCCTCGCCGCCGCGGACCGCTGGGCCGTCCCCCAGGGCTCCTGGTCGTACGCGGACCCGGCCCGGCTGGTCTCCCGGGCGCTCGGCGCCCACCGGGCCCGGACCTATCTGGTCGGCGTCGGCATCCCCCAGCAGACGCCGATCAACGACGCCCTCGCCGCCATCGCCGCGGGCAGGTCGGAGGTGGCGGTCGTCGCCGGCGGCGAGGCGAGGCGGTGGGCCCGGGCTCCGGGAGCCGCAGAGACGGTCCAGGCGGAAGTGGTCCCCGATGTCCACCAGCTCCCGTCCGGTGCGCTGGTGGACTCGGTGGAGATCGCCACCGGCCTGTGGGAGCCCGTCCAGCAGTACGCCATGATCGACAACGCGCTCCGCTCTGCGGAGGGGCGGTCGCTCGCCGAGCATCGGCAAGAGCTGGCGGCGCTCGGGGAACGGTTCAACCTGGTCGCACAAGGCAACCCGGCTGCCGCCTTTCCGCAGCCGATGGACGCGGCGGCGATCGACACCCCGTCGGCCTCCAACCGGCCGCTGGCCTTCCCGTACAATAAGTGGCATGTGAGCCAGTGGACGGTCGACCAGGCCGCCGCCCTCGTCCTGTGCTCGGTGGACGCGGCCCGCCGCTACGGGGTGCCGGCCGACCGGTGGGTGTTCCCCCTGGTCGGCATCGAGTCGAGCCATGCGGTGCCGCTCGTGCGACGGGCGCGACCCGAAGCGTGGCCGGCCATGGGGGTCCTCGGACGCGCTGCGGCGGCGCGCCTGGGTCGTCCGGTGGCGGCGGTGGAGCACGTCGAGCTCTACAGTTGCTTCCCGGCCGCGGTCCGGGTCCAACAGCGCGAGCTCGGCCTGGATCCGGGGGGCACGCCGACGGTGACCGGGGGCATGGTGTTCGCCGGTGGACCGTTCAACAACTTCGTGCTCCAGGCGACGGCGGCGCTCGTGGGCCGGCTCCGCTCCGGGGCCGGCGACGGCAGCGACGAGCGCGGCATGGTCACCTCGGTGAGCGGGCTGCTCACCAAGCCGGGGATCGGGGTGTGGTCGGCCTCGCCCGACGGGCGTCCGGTCCTGGTCGGGGACCTGGTGGCGCCGGCGGCCCGTCGGACCGGTGTCCTCGAGGTCGTCGGGACGCCCGACGGGTACCGGGGGGAGGCCACCGTGGTCACCGAGACCGTCGTGCCCGGAGGGCAGGCCGGCACGATCGGCGGCACTACCCCGGGAGGGCGCCACCCGGGCGGACCCCCCGTGGTGGTCGCGCTGTGCCACACTGCCGACGGCCGGCGGTGCGTGGCGTTCTCGGAGGACCCGGCAGTGGCCGCCGCGGCCAGGGAGACCGAGCTGATCGGGGCGGCGGTCGTCGTGGAGGCGGGGGGATTCCGGCCAGAGGGACCCGGAGCTCGACGGGGGCCGGACCCTGCTAAGACTGGTCGTGGTCGTCGGGGGTCCGGGGTCCGATGAGCGACGGGGAGGGGACATGAGTCAGGTCCAGACGGTTCGAGGCCCGGTCGACTGCGACCGGCTCGGTCGCACCTACATGCACGAGCACATCTTCGTCCTCACGCCGGACGTGCAACAGAACTACCCGGAGGAGTGGGGCGCCGAGGACGACCGGGTGGCGGACGCGGTGGAGAAGCTCGGCGCGTTGGCGGAGTCCGGGATCGGGACCATCGTGGACCCGACGGTGATCGGCCTGGGCCGCTACCTGCCCCGGATCGTCCGGATCGCCGACCGGGTCCCCGAGCTCAACATCATCGTCGCCACCGGCTGCTACACCTACGGGGACGTCCCGTTCTTCTTCCACCACCGGGGGCCGGCGCTGGACGCGGTCCTCGGGACGGCGGTGCCCGATCCGATGGTCGACCTGTTCGTCGGCGACATCGAGCGCGGCATCACCGGCACCGGGGTGCGTGCGGGCCTCCTCAAGTGTGCTATCGACGAACAGGGGCTGACCGGTGGGGTCGAGCGGGTGATGCGCGCCGTGGCGCGGGCCCACCATGCCACGGGGGTACCCATCACCGTCCACACCCATCCGGCCAGCCGGACCGGCCTGGTGGTCAAGCGGGTGCTGGTGGACGAGGAGGGGGTCGACCCGTCCCGGATCGTGCTCGGTCACAGCGGCGACTCGGGAGACGCCGACCACCTGTCGGAGCTGGCGGAGGCGGGCTTCCTCCTGGGGATGGACCGGTTCGGCATCAACCTGGGCACCACGTTCGAGGCCAGGTGCGACATCGTGGTCGAACTGTGCCGGCGGGGCTTCGCCGACCGGATGGTGCTCTCCCACGACGCCGCCTGCTACATCGACTGGATCGACCCGGCGGTCATCCCGTTCATGCCGCAGTGGCACTACCTCCACATCGGCGAGGACGTCCTCCCGTATCTCCGGGAAAAAGGAGTGACTGAGGACCAGATCGACACCATGCTGGTCGCCAACCCCCGCCGCTACTTCGAGTCCTGACCCGGCCCGGGGTCGCCGCCGACCCGCGCCCGCCGGCCGGGCCGGAGCCCTACCCCCCGGCGGCGCGATCCAGGGCGCGCAGGAGCACCTCGGGGGGCTGGGCACCCGAGACCCCGAGGCGGCCCCCGATGGCGAAGAAGGGGACACCGGTGACGCCCAGCTCTGCCGCGGCGCGTTCGTCGGCGCGGACCGCGTCGGCGAACGCGTCGCCGTCCAGCATCGCCGCCACCTGGTCCCGGTCCAACCCGACCTGTTCCGCCTGTGCGATCAGGCTGTCCCGCTCCCCGATGGCCACCCCCTCGGTGAAGTAGGCCGCCATCAGTCGCTCTCCCATCGGGTCGGCCCGGCCGACGGAAGCGGCCAGGTGGATCAGCCGATGGGCATCGAAGGTGTTGCCCATCACCACGTCGTCGAGGTGGTAGTCGAGGCCGACCTCGGCGGCCAATCGGGTCAATCGCGCGTTCGCCGCCGCGGCCTGGTCCGCGGTCATCCCGTACTTGTGCGCGATCACCTCGGCCATGGACTGGTTCCGGCGGGGCGGGCCGTCCGGGTCGAGCTCGTAGCTCCGCCACACGACCGTCACCTCGTCGCGGAGCCGGAATGCGTCGATGGCCATCTCCAGGTGGCGCTTGCCGATGTAGCACCAGGGGCACACCACGTCCGACCAGACCTCGACCAGCACCGTCCCTCGCTCTTCCCGCGCCGCCATCGTTCCCGTTCCCGTTCCGGGGCGGACCGGTGGCGCATCGTACCCACCGCACCCTACGCGCCGGCGCAGCTCCCCGGGCGCGGCGGGACCGTGGGACGGTGTCGGCGGTCGGGAGGCATGCCGGTGGTACCGTCGAAGTGGGTGCGGTGGGTGCACCGCGGCGGTTCGATCGATCGAAAGGCGTCATCCATGGCACAACACGACGGCTGCCGGTTCCGGTGACCTTCTTCGGGCTCATCGTCCGGAACCTGTGGTCGAAGAAGGCGCGCTCCATCGGCATGGCCTTCGCGGTGGCGATCGCGGTGATGACCGTCGTGGCCCTGGCCGTTACCAGCAGCGGGCTCGAGCAGTCGGCCACCGCCATCATCACGGTGGGCAAGGCGGACTTCACCGTGACCCAGAAGGGCGCCTCCGACATCCTCTCGAGCACGATCGACACCCAGCAGCTGGCCCAGATCCGCCGGACCCCCGGCGTGGCCAGCGCAGTGGGCGTGCTGGTCGAGACGCAGAAGATCAACGCCGACAACCCGGTCTTCATCGAGATCGGGATCAATCCCGACGACCTGGCCGCATTCGGGGTCAGCGTGGTGGCCGGGCACCCCTACGCCGAGACCGCACCGAACCAGGTGATGCTGGGCTGGCGGGCGGCGGCCAACCTCGGCCTCGGCGTCGGTGACCAGTTCAAGGCCAACGGGACCACCAACACCGTGGTGGGCATCTACTCGACCGGGAACGCGTTCGGGGACGCAGGGGCGATGTTCCCACTTCCGGCTATCCAGGGGTACAACCGGGTCCCCGGGATCGTGACCCTCGCCTTCGTCAAGGTGACCCCCGGCGCCTCCCCGGCCGCGGTGGCGGCGCGGGTCGGCCACGATCTCCCGGAACTGACGACGATCCGGACCGCCGCCCAGTTCGGCCGGGCCGATCCCAGCCTGACCTACCTGCAGGCGGCGGTGAACGGCAGCACCGTCCTGGCGATCATCATCGGCGCGGTCATCGTCGGCAATACCATGCTGCTCTCCCTCTTCGAACGCACCCGCGAATTCGGGCTGATGCGGGCGGTCGGGTGGACCCGGCACCGCACGGTGGCCCTGCTCCTCGGGGAGAGCCTGCTGCTCGCCACCGTCGGGGCGGCGCTCGGGGTGCTGCTGTCGTTCGCGGTCACCGCCATCCTGGCCGACCTGCCCGCGCTCAAGGGGGTGCTCCACCCGAACTTCACCGAAGGGGCTTTCTGGCGGGCGCTGCTCACCGCCGCGGTGATGACCCTGCTCGGCAGCCTGTACCCGACCGTGCGGGCCGCGCGCCTGTCGCCGCTCAAGGCGCTCAGCTATGAGTGATCCCACCGGCTCCGGTCCCGTGATCGCGCTCCGGGGGGTGACCCGGCTCTACCCGGGTAGGGTGATCGCCCTCTCCGGGGTCGACCTGACGGTGGACGCCGGGGAGATGGTGGCCGTCACCGGCCCGTCCGGCTGCGGGAAGTCGACCCTGCTGCACCTGCTGGCCGGCATCGACTCCCCGACCTCGGGGACGGTGATGGTCGCCGGCAACGACCTGGCCCACCTACGCGACCCGAGCCGGTACCGGCGCGAGGAGGTCGGCCTGGTCTTCCAGTTCCACAACCTGCTGCCCCAGCTCTCTGCCGCGGCCAACGTGGAGCTCCCGATGTTCGGCACCGGTCGGTCGGCGGCCGAACGGAGCGCGCGGGCGAGCGAGCTGCTGGACGCGGTGGACCTCGGCGGGTGCGAGCACCGGCTCCCGACGGAGCTGTCGGGCGGCGAGCGCCAGCGGGTGGCGATCGCACGCGCCCTCGCCAACCAGCCGAAGATCCTTCTGGCCGACGAGCCCACCGGCAGTCTCGACTCGGTGTCGACGAAACGGTTTCTCGACCTCCTGGGTCGCCTGAACGGCGAGGGGACGACCGTCGTCATGGTCACCCATGACGCGGGGGTGGCGGCGCAGGCCCACCGGGAGATCCGGATGCGGGACGGCGCCGTGGTGGACGACACCACGGCGCGGGTGGTGGCGCCCTCCCCGGCCGAGTGACGGGTCCCAGCGGCGGGACACCGGGGGTCGGTGGTCGACCGGGGCGACGGCCGGACCGTCCAGCGGTTCTCGCCGACGGCTCAGCGGTTCCCTCCGAAGATCTGCAGGAAGAACAGGAAGACGTTGAGCACGTCGAGGAAGATCGACGCGGCGAGCGCGGGGGCCGAGGTGAGGTTCTGGGTCCGGCGGAGCCGCTGGAAGTCGAACAGGACGAGCCCGGCGAAGACCACCAGCCCGAGCACGGAGTAGAGCAGCTCGCCTCCGGGGATCCGGACGAAGATCATGATGATGCCGAACACGATCAGCGCCAGGAGCGCGCCGAACGAGATCCTCCCGACACGCGACAGGTCGAGCCGCGTGGTGTAGCCGGCAGCGCCGAAGCCGGCCATGAACAGGGCGGTCGCCCCGCCGGCCTGCCACAGGGCACGCGGGTTCGTCTGCGCGTAGTAGGCGGTGACCGGGGCGACCGCCAGGCCCAGGAGGACCCCGAAGGCGAAGAGGAGGGCGGTGGCCGCCACCTCCGACCGCCGGGCGGCGACCCGCAGGAGGAGCAGGCAGGTGAAGGCGGCGACGAACCAGACGAAGCCGAGCCGGTAGGAGAGGCCCCGACCCAGGTAGGCGCCCAGGGCGAAGAGCCCGGCGGTCGCCGCCACCAGACCCATGGTCTGCCCGAACAGGGTCCGGGTGCGGTCTCGCCGGACTGCGCGCCCGGCGCCCCAGGCGAGTGCGTCGCTCATGGCGTGGGTCCTCCTTCTCGACTGTTGCGATGCTACCGGGGGGGCGTGTCGCGCCGGAGGAGCCCGGGCGGCGGCCCGGTCCACCCCAGACCGACCCGGGCGGGGGGCTAACGTCGCCACCATGGTCCTCGAACAGGCGTTGATCACCGTCCGCCCCGGCACGGCCGGCGAGTTCGAGCGGGCGCTCGGTGCGGCCCGAGCGGTGATCGCGGGTGCCGAAGGGTTCGTGTCCCTGGAAGCGTGCCGGGGCATCGAGCATCCCGACGAGTACCTCCTGCTCATCCGGTGGAGGACGTTGGAGGACCACGTCGACGGGTTCCGGGGATCGGAGGCGTTCGGCCGGTGGCGCTCCCTGATCGGACCGTTCTTCGCCGCCCCGCCGTTGGTCACCCACTTCGCCCCGACGGCGGGCCCGTCCTGATGGGCCAGCTGGACGGGCACCGGGCCCTCGTCACCGGGGCCGCGTCCGGCATCGGGCGGGCGATCGCGTCCCGGCTCCGTGCCGAGGGCTCCGCCGTCACCTTGGTGGACATCGACCGGGAGGCGCTCGTGGCTGCGGCGGCCGAGGTGGGCGGGACCGCGGTGGTGGCGGACGTGGGCGACGGCGACCGGATGGGAGCGGCCGTGGAGGAGGCCGGCTCGGCGATGGGAGGACTCTCGCTGCTGGTGAACAACGCCGGCGTCGGGGCGGTCCGGCCCCTCCATCGGTATTCGGACCGGGAGTACGACCGGATCGTGGACGCCAGCATGCGCGGCACGTTCAACGGGATCCGGGCGGCGGCCCCGGTGATGGTCGAGGCGGGCCGGGGGGTGATCGTGAACGTGGCATCGGTCAGCGGCTTGCGCCCGACCCGGGGCGAGGCACCATATGCGGCTGCGAAAGCGGCGGTCATCGCGCTCACCCGGTCCGCCGCGCTCGAGTACGGCCCCACCCTCCGTGTCAACTGCGTCTCTCCGGGGCTGATCGAGACGCCCCTCACCGCGCCGTTGCTGGCGGACGCCGCCCGGCGAGCTGGGCTCGACCGCCGGACGCCGCTCGGACGGGTGGGGACCGCCGAGGAGGTGGCCGGGGTGGTCGCTTTCCTCTGCTCGGACCTGGCCTCCTACGTGACCGGGATCAACCTCCCGGTCGACGGGGGGAGCCTTCTGCCCAGCGCCCAGGTCGAGGGCGTGCTGTCGGCGTTGCTGGCGCAGACGGACTGACCCGGCACCCGGCACCCGCACGGCCCGGTGTCACCCGGCATCGGCCAGGGCGAGCGCAGCACCCAGATGATCGATCAGGGCGTCCAGGCTGCAACGCGCGTTGAGTCCGCTGGTCGAGGGCATCACGTAGACCGGCTGGCCGCCGAGGGACTCCCGTTGGCGGCCCGGGCGCGCCCCTGGGTGACCGCCGGCCCGCCAGCCGGCCAGGCCGACGAAGCAGACCGCCCGTGGGGCCAGCCAGGCGACCATCCGATCGAGGCGCTCGAGCCCGGTGCGGTACTCGCTCGGATCGAGCTCCGCTGCCGCTCGGGTGGCCCGCTTGACCTGGTCGGTCATCCCCAGTCCGTCGCGTTCGAGTGCGTGGAGCGGGTCGCATCCGGTCGTGACGGCCCCTGCGGCGACCGCCGCCCGCCAGAAGCGGTTGGTGGGCCCGGCGAACCCGTACCCGGCGTCGGCGGCGACCAGGCTCGGATTGAGCCCGCACACCAGCAGGCGCATGTCCGGGCCCACCGTGTCGGCCAGCGACCGGGCCGCCACGGCGGTAACCGTCAGGGTGCCGCGGCCCGGG
>Ga0209012_1002418_pt1 | contig 16274 bp, 16 predicted proteins | sample RS3BMetagenome_FD_184735 | JGI IMG/M metagenome (GOLD analysis project Ga0209012, IMG submission 184735) | Ferric oxide microbial mat and aquatic microbial communities from Rainbow Spring, Yellowstone National Park, USA - RS3B (SPAdes) (version 3) ...
GAAGAACTTCTGCGCCATCCGCAGCTACGTCTCGACCATGCGCAAGCACGACGCCGACATCCTCGGCGGGCTACGCCTGCTGTTCGAAGGTCAGCCGTGGCTCCCAGCCGGGGCCTGAATAGTTACTCCTCAATGAAGCACCTCTACTGGGACGGAAGAGGGCTCGCATTGTCGTAGCACCGATTCCAGCTGCCATGACAGCCGCCCCCCATCACTGCCAGTTGGGTGGGGCAGGTATCTGCCACGCGCAGGTCCCTGTGCATTCTCTTACGAGCTCTGATCCGAGGGTCATTTCCAAGGACTCGTCAGACTCCTCCGCGGCTCTCACTGACCCGGGACGAGAACGAGTGAGGACGCACATTCGGCTGGCTGCTGACGCCCGAGAGCGGCAATCTCCTCGATCCAGCGGCGGTCGTCGGTGACCGGATCGTCGGGGATGTGCGACACGGCAGAACAACCAGAACCGATGCTGGTCGTCTTGCGTATGCGCTCTCGGCACTTCTCAGCATCTTCGTGCCATTTGAGCCCTGCTGCCTGATCGACTGGTTCGCTGGCGTCGAAGACGGCGAGCCACGCTTCCCGCAGAGCAGCCAACTCCTCTACGACGAACCCGTGACGCCACCAGCACGGCTTCAGCCAGTCGGACTCTGTGGCGTAGCGGACCTGGAGGCTGTTGACCCACTCCGCCAACACCACGAGATCGACGGGCTCGCCATCGGTCGGAGAGGTCCGCCTCTTAACCGGTACCTGTTCGGTCTCTGTCACTGTTGCGGGCCTCTCCGACTTCAGTTCAAGGACCTCGGCCTGGAGCTCGGCCACCTTGTCGAAGAGGTCCCTTATGAGGGCTCGGAGGTCGTCAGGCGACCTGTCGCCCGCGGCGTCAGGCACGACCGGCGGTGATCGATGCAGAGCCACCGGCCGACTTGACCAGCTCCTGGAGCTTCCGGTCCTTCCGCCAGGACGGAAGGTGGGTGATCCGAGGCCGGAGGTGCGGGGACACCACCACAGCGTGATTGGGCGCCAGGTTGGCGATGTCTCCGGTCGCCAATACCGGCATCCGGCGTGGCGTCCATGAGCTCGACCGGCCCGCCTCGTTGTGGGTGACCGACTCCACCAGCTCGTCGTGCTCGCCAGCCAGCCTGCTGATCTCCTCCAGGAAGGCCACGTCCTTCTGTCCGCCCCACACCACGGTGATGTTGGCGAGGTCCCGCAGAGCCCGCTCACCGGCTTCGCCCCAGACGGTGCGGGCAGATGCCACCGACTGGAGGATGACTGCGGTGGTGATCCCCAGGCCACCGAGTTCGGCGACCAGCTTGGGCAGGTCGCCGAGCGGGGCGATGTTGGCGCACTCGTCCAGCATCAGTACCAGGCCTGACTCGAGGCGACGCCTCTGGGAGCGAGCCGCCTTGCGACGCGCCGTGTCGACGATGTCCTCGATGAGAGCGGCGACGATCGGGGCAACCGAGTGTTGAGCGCCCGGCGAGCCCATCAGGTAGATGGTGCCGTTCTCCTCCAGGAAGGCGGCAGGGTCGAACGTGTCGTGGTCGATCCGGGTGGCCTCCAATACCTTGGGATCGGCGAAGCAGTCGAATGCCCGTCGGACCGTCGCCCAGATCGAGTCCCGATGTCGTGGCTCCACCTCGGACGACGCAGCGAGGTCCTTGTCCCATCCTTGGGCAGCATCGGCGTTGCGCGACAGGATCTTGATCGGCTCGCGGGCGGCGGGCCGACGCGACCAGTCGAGGAGCCGCTCGACGCCCAGGCCCTCGAGGGCAGCCGCGTGCAGGTAGGAGCGGATGATGGAGGCCGCCACCTGTTCCCAATAGGCGCCACCCCCGTCGACGGCCGCGCCCACCCCGGCGAATCCGGCGAACCCCCGGGCTCGCAGGATAGCCTTCTGGGGGACCTCGCACCCCTCGACCGGGTTCCACCGCAGCTTCTCGGCCTTGGGGACGAGATCCTGGGGATCGAACACGAAGACCCGACCCCGTTGGGCCCGCACGTGGTACGTGTCTTCGTAGGTGTCGTGCCGGGTGGCGGTCACCACCGCGGGTCCCTGGTGGCGGAGGATGGCGGGGATCACGAACCCCTCGCCCTTGCCTACCCGAGGCACGCCGACCGCCAACACGTAGTCCTCCGACCTGGCGAACAGCCGGACCCCGGTGGCCACGTCGATCCCGAGAGCAAGAGGCTCACGCTTGGCGGCCGCGGCATCCCCATAGAGGGCGGCGGTGTGTCGTTCAACGGCCTTTCGCCCCATGCGGCGCTCGACCTCGCCACGTCCCACTTTGGCTTCGCCCCCATGCTGGACGCCGAACGACCCCTGAGCCCGACGAACCAGTCGAATGGCTGCAACTGTTGCGGCGACAAAGAACAGCTCGGTGGCGGCCAGCGCGGTCCACATGGCGACCGGCCCCGGAATGAGGGTGCGCGCCGTTGAGGCCCAGGCCAGTTTCGGGTCACCGAGGTGGCCCCACAGGCGCAAGAAGACACTGGCCCCGGCTCCCACGCCGCCGGGCACCACATGGTGGGAACCGAAGGCCAGCGAGGCCAGCTGGCCGGCCAGGTCGGTGGCCAGGCCCTCACCGATGACGAAGCCGACCACGGCCAGGAACGCCACGAACGTCCCGTCGAACGGACCCTGGGAGTGGTTCATAGGACCCTGCTCCTCATGTGAACGGGCTTTCCTCGAACAGTGAGAGCTGCCGCGGGACCACACGAAGTCGCGCTCGCTGATCGTCGTTCGCCGCGGACTGATGTGGCTCCGGAGGGCGGACGGAAGGATGCGGCGCCATCTGCGAATGCCTCGGCCGGAACGGGATGATCGTGGCCAACGCGTCCGCCTCGTGGACCGGCTTGGACGCCGCCATCAGGTGACCACCGGAGTTGAGACGGGATCGGCGGCTCCGAGCACCACCTCGTTGCCCCAGGCAGCACCCGCGGTCATCGGGATCGTGTCGATGCGCACGTCGGCCCCCGTGTAGGGAGCATCCACCATGGCGCCGTCGCCAACGTAGATACCGACGTGGTCCGCATAGCCTCCTGAGCCGAAGAAGACCAGGTCGCCGGGGACGAGCTGGTCCATGGCCACATGTGGCTCGGCCTGCCACTGGTCGTTGGCCACCCGTGGGACCACCACCCCGGCCAGCCCGTAGGCCCAGACGACCAACCCCGAACAGTCGAAACCGGTCTGTGGGCTCGTACCGCCCCAGACATATGGCGTGCCGATCTGTGATTCGGCGTAGGCGACGGCTGCCGCCTGGACGGCTGTGGGCACACCGGCCGAGGTCTCACTGGTGCCGGCCGCAGTGTTACCGGCGGTGTAGCTGGCCGCGGTGGCCAGCACCTGTTCGGCGTACCCCGCCGAGACGGCCTGGCAGGCAGGACCAGGATTGCCGCAGTTGTAGGCGACCAGAGCCGAGGTGGGATTGGCCATGATCCCGAGGGAGCAGAGGTAGCGAGCCGCGGCGTAGGTGGCATCGACGGGATCGAACGGGCTGGGTGGGACGATCCCACCAGTGGGGGTGGGTCGGTCGTAGGCGGCAAAGGTGGACGGTTCGAACTGGAAGAGACCCTCGGCTCCCGCCGACGAAACGGCCGTCGGATCAAAGTCCGACTCGGTGTGGGCGACGGCGGCAAGCAGTGTCCATGGCACGCCACAGGGGCTGGCTGCAGACGCCCGTTGGAACAGGACGAGGAGGGCACCGGGGATGGTCGAGCTGGCAACCGGGGACGGGTCATTGCTGGCCGCGGCCGGCGCCCCGCCCGCTATGGCGCACGTCACCAGCAGGCAGAGGCCGATGATGATCGCAACGACCTTGGCAGCAGCATTCACGACAGCACCGTGTTCAATTTGAGACGGCGCTCATCTCGACACCGAAGGTTGTCGGTCACGCGCCGGTCCCGACATTGGTGACCACCCAGCGCGGGGCGCTTCCTGTCGGTCCGATGATCCGCGGCGTGATCAGATGCACCGTGACCCGCTCGTCCACTGGCACCTCCGCGGACGGGCCGGTGTCGGTGGTCACGACCATCAGACCGGTGACGACCACAGACACCTGGTCGGCACCCACCTCGACGGCGGGACCGGGTGGGTCGAGCACCACCGTCGTTCGGCGGCCCTCCGCCACCCAGGCCTCCGGCCACGCCAGTTGGCGGGGCACACTCAGACCAGGGGCCAGTAAGGCTCGTTCGGCTGCATTGCCCTCGGGGTGGGTCGGATCGGTGGTGTCCGTGGCCACGACGAATCGCTCCGCCACCGATTGGGCCGTTGCGTCCGCCTGTGATTTCAACGGCATTGATCGCAAGGGCACAGCGATGATCGGCTTCGTCCCTGCGCTCGCCATCTGAGGGTCCGGGTGCGTCTGCGGCCCGAGCCCGGAGACCGCGTCACTGGGAAGCGTGGGATGGGGGAGCGAAGCGTCGATCACACCGAAGACCACAAGACCGATCGAGAGGGCGATCCCCAGTCGTGACCAGGTCACACACGGCGCCTTCCCGACGGTCACTTGTGGCTCCCCAGAAGCTGGTTGCTGTCGCGCCGCATGGCCTGATTGCTGTCGCACATGGCGATGTCCCGGGGCGACAGGATGGTCTGGACGATGGCGCCGTGCTCACCGACTCGCCACAACGCCCGGCCCCGGGGGAGCCGGGGCACGAGCTGGATCTCCGACTCGGTCCAGTCCATGACATCCCGGGAGGCCCGGGCCTCTCCCCCCGACAGGTTGAAGGTCACCTTGGTCTCGGCTTCGGTGACGAACCCCTGGGCCCGTTTGGCCGTCGCCGTCCCGTCGTCGGCCTGGGAGGCCAGGTCGGATATCCGCTGGACGATGGTTACGAACTGGACGCCATAGCCACGGGAGAGCTTCTGGGTCTCCTCCCCCCAGGCCACGAAGCCTGCGTCACGGATGGCCTTCCAGCACTCGTCGACGACGATGATCCGTTGGCGGTCTTTCCTCGCCACCACCTGGGCTAACCACGCCCCGGCGCAGACCAGGATGGACGAGAAGGCGGGTGACTGGAGTACGGCGGACAGGTCGACGACGATCCCCGGCCCGGACCAGTCGACCGTGGCCGTCGACTCCCCGTCGAACATCCCGGCCAGATCCCCTTCGACCAGTCGGTGGAGTCCTCGGGCCACCGACCGGGCGTCGGCGGCCAGGTTGATGGCGTCCGTGCGGAGCTCGCTGGCCATGCCCTCGGTGGGCTCCATCAGCAGGTCCATCACATGGCGAAGTGTTGGTCCAGACGGTGTCGGTCCAGACGGTGTCGGTCCGTCCCGCCTCGCTCGACGACTGGCAGTCCGTCGCTCCAGTTCCATCAGGGCGGCGGTCACGACCGAGCGCTCGTCGCTGGTGACCGGGCGACCGGTGGCCGATTCGGCCAGGGCGATAACCACGCCGATGCGACGACCCCGGACGTCATCGGATGGTGCCCCTGCAATCGGTGGGTCCAGAGCCACGGTGTCCACGGCGTCGGGCCCGGCCTCGAGCGGATTGAGCCGCACCGGGCCGCCCGGGCGCAGGGCCAGGACCGAGAGCTGGTCCCGCTCGGCCAGGTCGAGGTATTCGCCCTTTGGGTCGAGGATGGCCATCCATTTGCCGGCCATGGCCTGGCGGTGGAGGTAGGCCTTTACGAAGGCGGACTTGCCGTAGCCCTTGTTGCCCGAGACCAGCATGCACGGGGAGAGGAGTGTCTCGGTCGCATACAGGCAGAACGGGTCGTAACAGAACATGCCCTGGCCGAGCACTTCCTGGCCGATGATCGGCCCGACCAATGGCAGTCCGGCCTGGCACTGGAAGGGGTAGGCGGAGGCTGAGTGCCTCGTGGTGACGGACATGGGAGGGAGCCGAAGCATTGAAGTACGCGGCATCAGAGCAGCCCCCTCGAGAACTGCAGACGACACAGGGGCAGGGTGGCGGCCCACCCCTCATGACCTCGGGCGTGCAGTTCCCGCAGGTCGAGGTGGCACTCTGTCGCCTTGCGCTCCGCAAAGCGCCAGGCCCGTGCCGCTGTGTCCTCTGCGGGAGAGGACACCATGACCAGGCCGGCGATCCGGTGCTGGCGGAAGCCCCGGGTCAGCTCACGCTCACGGGAGCGGGCCTCGTCGACCCGGCGCTCCTCCTCCTCGGTGGTGATGATCCCCTTCTCGTCCCGCTTGCGCTGGGCCATCCCTCCGGTGGTGCGGGCGTCGCGGACCTCGGCGAAGGCCTGCTCGGTGGACACGGCCTCCAGGTGCATGGACACCGTCCGCACCGAGCCCGGAACGGCGGTGGCGAGCAGCGGGTACATCCACTCCGTGCCCACGTCGATGCGGGGCCAGGCGGCGATCTGGCCGACCCGGTGGACGTAGCCGTCGGTGCGCACCGTGTCGTAGCCGACGAGTCGGGAGGCAGGTCCCGCCTGCGTGGTCGGGATCGACCCTTCGCCCCAGAGGGCCAGGCGCTCGGCCGTTGTCGGATCAGCCCACTGGCGTAGCACGGCCGCCACTCCCCGGCGGGAGAGGACCTTCGGCCGCAGACCGATCGCCACCAGGTGCTCGCAGAGCTGGGCCAACTCACTGGCGGTTTCGGTTAAGGCGTCGGTTCCGGTGGCCTCGGTCTCCACCTGGGCGCCGAGGAAGACGTCGTGGTGGATGGCGGCGGTGCCGATAGACGCATGCAGCGACTGGTAGTCGTCCCACTCCTCGGTCGACACCTGGCCCATGGCCGCGGCCGACCAGTCCGACTGCACCGTCGACGGCTGGGGGGTGGCGCGCTCGACCCACTGCAGACGCCGCAGGCCGGGACCCTCGGCCGCCATGGACTTCAGCACCTCGCCCCACTGGCTGATCTGCGCGGCCTGTTCGTCAGGGCCCGAGAACACGAAGCGGTCGCCTCCCGCCACCGAGACCACCGCAGTGAGCAGCCTCCGCCGTCCCACCCGCTCGGCCAGCAATCCTGCCTCTGACCCATCGAGGGTGGTTGCCTCGAAACGGAGTCGACCGAGCTCCGGCGGCAGCTGCTCGGGTGCTGCTGACTCCACTGTGCGCGTCCGCACCTTCCTCCGTCGCCGGTCGTCCGCGCCGACGTGTGGTGATCGTTGCGGGCGTGGAACCCAACCCCGTTGTTGGACGTTCGCCGCTGACCTTCGGTGTGTCCTTGGAGCGATCTCCGGTGCAAGGAGGACGGCTGGCTCGGCGTGGCCCGTGAATGTCGCCCCTTCGGTGGTTGTGCCGGTCGCCGTGCTGACACCCGCCCCAACCGCGACTCGCAGCCAGGTCTGTGGCATCTCCCACCGGGTCTGACCGCGCGCCTGGAGGATCCCGAAGCGCACATACGGTCCGACGAGGGCGCGGACCTTGGTGCCCTGGTGCCGGCCGAAGGGCATCCGGCCCATGGCGAACCAGAAGCCGAGGAGCACGGGCATGAAGGGCAGCGGCATCGGGGCCGAGCCCAGGATCATCACGAAGCCGGCCGCCGCACCGAGGACGCCCGGGGCGAACTGGCCAGCGGTCCGACTCACCAGCTCGTAGCGCTTGGTGAGGACGCCGAAGTTGTAGAGCGTTCCGCTCTCAGCCATGGGATCCTCCCGGTGCCTTCGGAGTCGAGGTGCCGGGAGCTCGACCGGCCCGGTTGGCGGCTCCCTGGACCGCTCCCGGAGCACCTGGGGCACCGGGAGCTCCCGGGGTGGACGGCGCAGAGCCTTCCGGTGAGCGGTGCTGATCCCGGCCCGGTTGACCGGGTTGATTTCCTGCGGCCGTTGCTGCCCCTCCGGTCGTTGCGCGGCCAGCCGTGCGGCCTCCCGTTTCACCGTCGGCGGTCGGTCCGCCCGAGCTCGGGGTCCCCGAGGTGCTGGTCGAGCCGGTCCCGGTGGCAGCGGGTGATCGGGTCGCGCTGGGGCCTGAGCCCTCGTTGGACCCAGTAGCCGCCCTTGCGCCGGCCTTGGCGGCGCCGGCCGCCACCCCTGCTCCGGCGGCGGCCGCGACACCGACGGGTCCGGCCGCTGCACCGGCTTCCACGAGCGCTTTGCTGCCGCCCCCGCCTCCCATCATCTTCGCCGTACCGGCGACACGACTCCCCATGTAGGTCATTCGACCCGGCGCGCTGATCTGGGAAGCAGCTGCCGCCGCGTGCTCGGTCGCTGCCGGCACGTGCCTCAGGGCCAGGGGAAGGGCCAGCGAACCGAGGATGAGGAACGCCAGGCAGAGGAACAGGGTCGTCATGTCCCCACCGACTGCACCGGTGTTCGACCCCGACAGCTGGCCGCTGTTCAGGTCGGCGGCAGCCAGCACCATGAGCATGGTGATGACCAGCTGGGAGAGAATCGTGGCGATGATCAGGTCCACCAGTCGCTTGATCCAGTGGGCGGTCCCGCCCCAGTAGAGCCCGCAGAGCGCGAGCGGTATGGCAAGTACCTCCAGATAGAGCAGCGCTCCTCGCAGGGCAAGAACGAACCAGATGACCAATGCGGCCAAGCCGGCCAGGACCACGATGAGGGCCGCCGCCAGCCCGGGCAGGCTGCTGCCACCGGTGGTGACGGTGGCCGAGAGGGCGAAGTCGGACAGGTGACCGAGGCCCTGTCCGAATCCCTGGTTGCCTCCCAAAGCCACGTTCACCAGGAGGCTGCAACAGGCATTGACCAGTGTCAGGACGCCGGCGGTCACCGGGATCGCGACAGCCGTCCCGATGGCCATGATGACGGGCGCCCCGAGACCTCGTTTCAGCACCGAGGTCAGGTCACCCCGTAGGGCGGCAGTCCCCACTCCGATGAAGAGGATGGGCACCGACAGCCAGGCGACCACGGTGAGCATGGCCCGCCACGGGCCCTTGAACCACGACGTGAAGTCCGGGGTGGTGGTCGCCTGCATGGCGTGGATCACACCGCCGATGGCCCAGCTGGTGAACCCGCCGATCCCCTGGGAGATCGAGTGGCCGAACCATCCGACGATGTCCTGGCCGATGCCGCCCAGCGGATCAAAGAGCGAAAGTCCGATGAGCATCTCAGCTGACCGAGGTGCCGAAGTTGAAGGCCCAAGTGATGAGGAAGACCCCGGCCCCGATGATGACGGCCCCGGCGAAGGCGGCCAGCACCTTGTGCTGGGAGACCGAGGTCCGATTGACGGATCCGTTCTGGACCCCCCACCACAGGCCGGCACCGCCAATGATCAGGCCGAGCAGGCAGGCATAGACCGCCCACTGCTCGATCCCGCCGAGGAAGGAGGTGACCTGGGACGAGCCCGGCAACGAACTGTTCGGGGTGACGGTGAAGTTGGCGGCCAAGAGTGGTGAGGCCAGGTTCGGGACAAACGACTGAGGGTGCATTGGACCTCCGGGGGCTCTGTGCGGGACCGAGCGTCCTCGCCGTCGTCCATGTTCCGGATCAACGTCACCCTCAACGTCACCCCAGCAAGAATGGACCCTGAACAGGGCAAACGCAGGATTTACAAACGTCACCCTCGACGAATTGCTTAGGTTCCCCTGCGAACTCGCCGTCACCTTCGGGGTCATGGAGCCCCATTCCAAGTCGTGGTCCGTTGGCGCGCCTCAAGGTGGCTGTCACATCCCGGATCTAGATTGGTGAGGTCAGGTGCTCCCGGATGGGAGGCCGTGATGGGAGGAATGTGATGAACGATTTGACCCTGGTATGCGCAGGGAAACCGATCCCTGGAGCTCGAGACCACATCCGCCGGTACTGCGGACTGTCATGGTCCGGAGGTGAGCCTGAGACCTGGGCCTACGAGTACTTCGACTCCGTACCCACGAGTGAGGTGGATGACCTCCCCGGACCTCCCGACCTACTTGCTGCCGCGGCTCTCCACCCAGGATTCGGTCGGTCGGAGGCCACGTACTTCAACAGTGGAGGTGGGGCCGAAGCGTGTGAGGCCTGGCTCGCTACGTTGCCCCGTGACACGGACCTCGCCGATGCCGAGGAACCGGTGGTGCATCAGCTGGCCGAACTACCTCAGATCGCAGCTGGTGGCGGCCTGTCAGTCGTCTCGAAGGTCACCCATCACAAGCGTCCGAGGCTGGTTCCCCTGTTCGACCGGGCGATTGTCGACTGGTATCGGACGATCACGGGGCTCCGCGGAGAGGCGGCATGGCCGGCACTGATCCGGGCACTGCGAGCGGACCTGGTCGAACCGTCCAACAGGAAGTTCCTGGCTGATGTGCGGTCCGAACTGGCGGCGGAACTCAAAGGACCAGTTCCGTCGGATCTGCGGCTTGTGGACATCGCCATTTGGATGCACGGGAGGGAGGGATGACTGCTTCGACCTTCTCCTTCCAGGTGGATCGGTACTGCACGCCCAGGCAGGTCATCGAACAGCGGTACCACGCTCGCCAAATCAACGACCGACCTCATGCAGTGGACACAACGCTCCGGCCAGGGGTCGCTCCGATGGACATTGTCCCCAGCGACGCGACCGTCATCAGCTCCTACCAGAGCGACGGTGCGGCAGTGCTGTTGGCGGAAGGAAGCGGTTACGTGATCTACGTGGAGTCGTGGGCTTCGGTGAGCCATATCGGGGTGGCCGCTGATCGCGCGGTTACAGCGTCTGAGGTCCTTGAGGGGATCACGGCGGGTCGAAAGGATGAGCCCGGGTTGACGTCCTCAACGGTGGCCATCTGGAAGCAGAAATCCAACGGCGGCGGGGCTCGGTCTGACCGGACGTTGTCAGCCAAGTCCTGGGAGGAGATCCAGCGCAACTACCCAAGGACTGTTCGACGTCAGATGGAGGCAATGGTCCGTCGAAACAATGTGGATGAGGACGAGGGGCGCCTGATTCTGTTTCATGGGGCCCCGGGGACCGGGAAGACAACAGCCATCAGGGCGCTCATGCACGAGTGGGGGCAGTGGTGCGAGACCCACCTGATCACGGACCCAGACCGGATGTTTGCCGACAGCGACTACCTGATCAATGTTCTTGAATCGGTTGAGGGACAGTCCGCCCCGACGCTTGGCAGTCCTCCGGGGGAACCAAAGTGGAAGCTGGTTGTGGCCGAGGATGCCGATCCGTATCTCCGTAGCACTGCAAGATTTGATGCCGGAGCGGCGCTCGGGCGTCTGCTGAATGCGACAGACGGTCTTCTCGGCCAGTCCACCAAGACCTTGGTACTGCTCACGACGAACGAGGAGCTGACAAGACTTCAGCCTGCGCTCATACGCCCGGGGCGATGTCTGACTCGGATTGAGTTCGACCACTTCTCCCCACGGGAGGCCGGTACCTGGTTCGGGGATGGCAGGGTGGGCCCGGTAGGCGAGTCCACATTGGCCGAGCTGTTCGAGGCGAGGCGTACCGGCACATCATGCCCGCAGCAAGCACTCTCCATTGGGGCCTACCTCTAATGCTCAATGGGCATCGTGGCGTTTGGTCCCTGGGGATTCCAGAATCAGATCAGCATCCAGGTCGACTGCAGCCGGGGCGCCTCAGTCATAGGTTGTTGGGAAAGTCGTCGGCCACTGCAAGCAGTCGCAATGGGCATATCGAGTGGAGGCAGCAACTGTGACCCCGAATTCCAAGTCCATTCCGCCGCTTCCCGCCGAATTAAGAGCTCGCACCATCACGCAAGTCGCCGATCATCGAGTCCCGTGGTCTCCCACGGACTTCTGGAAGTCTGCTCTCGATCAGCATCAGGAGCTTCAGGAAGCCCTCGTCGAGGAAACTCAGGTACACGGTGGGATCCGCAGGTCGTTTGTGAAGTCCTACGCGACGGGTAATCCGGACGAACTATTTCTTGCTGCTATGGCGTGGGGCTTTGGATCCACCAACGTCCGCTGGCCGGACCACAAGGCGATGCTCACAGCACCCCTTGCATCAGATGACCTTGCAGGAATCGTCCATGCGGTGCGGATAGGCGGTGCCGGCCAGGGGTGGAGTGCCCTCTCTGGAAGCCACCACATCCCAGGACTTGGCAAGGCGTTCGGGACCAAGTTGCTCTACTTTGCCGGCTACGAGAGTAATTGCCCCGGTCCGCGTCCTCTGATCCTCGACAACAGAGTCAGCTGTGGATTGGCTAGATACGTGCCCGGGTGGAAAAACCGGTACGCGACGACCAGGGACGAGTACCTCTGGTACCTCGAGATCGCACAAGCGTGGGCTCAGACGGAATCATGGAATGGTGACGAGGAGGCGGTCGAGTTCGCCCTTTTCGAATTGGGCAATTCGCAAAATTAGGGGTGTGTCAGCCGCCTCCGCCCGCAGCGCCAAGACTTGCGAGCAGCGTCAGTATTCCTATGCCTGAGAGAACGAGAGCTGCAATGGCCAGACCCTTGCCACCAAGGCGTCCGCCCGACTTGCTGATCTCGGAGAGGCTTACGATGGCAAGAATCAGGCCGATGATGGTCCCGATCCAAAAAATCCAAAGAAGGGAAAGGACAAAGGCCGCTATAGCCTTTCCGCTAGTAGCCTGCCGGAAAGCGCCACCATACGTCCCCGATGTTGGATATTGCTGGTTGTACTGGTAGGGGTTGCTTGGCTGCGGTGGATACGTCCCAGGATTCCAGGATTTGGTGGGTGGGGTATTGCGGCGGGTATTCGGATCCGGCGGGGGCGGCGCAGTTCCGGCAGTACGAGGTGGTGGGACATTGCCACGATCCTGCCGGGGGCCAAGAAGTATCGTCTCCGCCTCGGCGATAGCGCGAAGTCGGCGCTGAGCTGCCTCGCGGTCGTCAGGGTTCGGAGCATTGGTTCGCGAATTCCACAGCCGGTATTCCCTCAGGATGGCGGCATCAATCTCGCTGGTGGAGGCCGTAGGACCGAGATTAAGAAGTCGGAGTGCTTCGTCGCGAGTCACGTACAGAACCTATCGACCCGTTGGGCGCACGCGGATCTCGCGACGCCGAAGAATGCGATCACCGAATCGGAAGCCATCGCGAACCAACTCGACGTCTACCGCTGAATCGCTATCCAGGAATCCGACAACTTGGTTGAGCGAAGAGTCAGCCGCTGCAATGGATTCGGAAATGACGTGCACATCTACAGCTACAAGCGCCTCAAGCAGTTTCTCTCTCAAGTAGCTCAGCTCGCTGCCTGCCTGGGACTCGATGGACGGGAAGTCGTCTAGGACCAGCAATAGGCCGCGCACGAGAGTGAGAAGCAGCTCTTGCCGCTCACCCGATTTGTAGGAATCGAGCTCCAGGTAAAGCCTATGGATCTGCTGCTCATGGAGAGCGTCGTTGCGAAGGCGTTCGGCAATCAAGTCTTCCAGGGAAGCAATTCGTCTACTGATGTTGAGGAGTTCGGAGTTGACGGGGTCCTGAGACATCGGGGACTGATCAAGGGAATCACCAAACGTGCGGTCGACTGAGTGTTCATCACTAGAGAGCTCGGGATGGGTTTCGCAATCCTCTGGGGAGTCACTATCCGGGTCAGTGGACGACTGGCGCCGACGTCGTGCCAACTAAAGGACCTCCATCTGGCCAATGTCTGCTGCCCTGCTGGCGATCTCCGATGGGTCAAGATTGTCATTCCGCTGAAGATGGAGTTCGCCGATCACGTTGCCGGAGACGAGGTCCTGCACTGTCACATGCACGATTGCATTGACGTCGTACGCAAGTGTGATCCGCATGGGGGAGTTCGCGCGGTATGTGCCGGGGAGGGTGATCCGGCCAGTCCCAATTGGATTGACGAACCGAAGTTCGGTGCCCTCGCCTTCGTTGACTACGCACTCCCACGCCGTCTGATAGTCCGAGACCGTAGCGAAATCATCCGTGCCAATGGCAGGGATTCGGGTCCCCTTATGAATGAGGATCGAGTTTTCCAGGCCGGTCTGCCCGAATGGTCCCTGTGTCAGTACCTCAACGCCAAGGCTGTGATTGGTGATATCGGATACGCGAGGTTCGTTAATCCGGTTTCCGCTGCGATCAACGAGTGGAACCGGGAGTGTACCTTGCTTGGCCATCTCGAGAGCCCCCTGGACCGCAGCTCCAAGGGCAACGACTTCATCAGGGTTCACGTCGATCGACGGGCGCCGGCCCGCTACGTTGGTGATCAGATCGGTGACTTGGGTCATACGCGTTGAGCCACCAGCCAGGAGAACGGTACCGATTTCGCTCCACCCTAGGTTGGCGGACTCGAGGGCAATGTCGACAAGCCGGGCAGTCCGATTGAGCAAGCTCGAGGTTAGGTCTGCGAATTGCGCACGGGAGACCGGGATGTTGGCTCGAAAGCCGTGGGCCGACAGCAGGATCTTGGCTTCGTCCCGAGTCGTCAGTGTGTGCTTCGCCCGGACGACATTGTCACGAAGCATCTGACTGATACCCGGGTCAGGGTCGGACACGAGCGATGGCCCTCCCTGACTGCTGAACTCCTTGTCGACCCACTCCATTAGTGCATTGTCCCAGTCGAAGCCACCGAGGTTCCGGTCCCCAGCGGAGGCTAGGACTTCAAAGTCATTCCCAGAGATCCGCATGATTGTGACGTCAAAAGTGCCTCCGCCGAGGTCGTACACGAGATACGTGGATGCTTCGGGGTTGTCTGTTCCATATGCCATTGCGGCAGCGGTGGGCTCATTGAGAATCCGATTGACAGTGAGACCGGCGATTTGACCAGCGTGCATTGTCGCCGATCGGCCCGCATCATCGAAATAGGCAGGAACGCTGATTACAGCCTCGTCGATTGTCTCACCGAGTTGGTGTTCGGCGTCCTCCTTCAGCTTGAGGAGAATCAGAGCCGAGATCTCCTCCGCCGAGAAGGACTTTCCGCTCTCGCTCCTGAACGACCAGTCGCGCTCTCCCATGTGACGCTTGACGAGGGACACGGTGTCGTACGGTCGAAGCAGAGCCTCCGCCTTCGCCCCTTCGCCCACGAGGGAAGTCGATCCATCGATCAGGACGACAGAAGGTGTGATCCGCCCACCTTCGCGGTTGGGGATGATCTCGGCTCGTCCGTAGTCGTTGACCACGGCCATCGCCGAATTTGTGGTCCCCAGATCGATCCCGAGGATTCGTGACATGCCGCCTACCTTCCCTCAGCAGTCGCAGTAGCGATGTTGCGAGCCGCACAGGAATGCTATTTCAGATGTAGGCACGCGCGCCCAAGGGACCCAGCGCTGATTAGGTGGTCGATCCCTGGGGCCATATCTTGTGAGCGGTCCGCCCGGCACCGAGGCGATCGAGAGGTTCGGATCTGCCCAAGGCGCTTTCGACACTTGTCAGGTAAGGGCGTGCTGCCATTGCTCAGCTTGGGTCCTGGCTACGAAAGTGGCGCCGTGCTGTCTGTCCACTGAGATCCATCCCAGTAGCGTGACATCCGAGGATCACCAGGATCGGGATACCAGCCAGCCGGAACTTGCTGTGTGGACGACCCACCGGAGTCGCTCGCTCCTATTCCATCGCGAAGCGCTCGGCACAGGTAGGCGAGTGCGGGTTTGTACTGACCTCGGATGGTCACTCGAAAGGTGATCTGCTGGAAGGTGGGGAGCGCATCCTCGGCGATGACTGTGACAGCGGATCCGCCTGCTGCATCCGTAGCGATCACTGCAGTGATAGCCATCGGCAATTGCTCCGGCTTGCTCCACCGAGTCCATAGTTGCGCACCAAATCGCGCAGACATGCCGTCGGACCGTACGTTGGTGATCGTTCCGCCCATGCTGACGGCTCGTCGAAGGAGCGCTTCTCTCACCTGATCAGAGGGCTGACCGGATGACCAACGATCTTCAAGCCTGATCCGCTGTCCAATCGTCCGACCTGGCTGGGTCGGGGCTCCCTGGCCACGCTGCTCTGGCGGGTACCAGCGGCCGTCGGCAGCCTGCCACCAGTCACCTTCTTGTGTTGGCTCGCTGTACCAAGTCACTGTGAGTCCGCTCTTCTAAGATTCTCGAGGAACCGTAACCGACCTCAGCCTCATCTTGCAGTGTCGAGTTTGGACCTGCGGTGAGGAATGGTGTTCGAAAGTTCGGATTCAATCCGTCAAGAGCATGAATGGATCGACGGCATCGCGCGCCGGACGTTGACGCCCCTTGTCGTAAATCACTTCGCTTGGGTTGACCGGCTCAACTCCTCGGTCGGTCGAAGGTGGTGTCAAATTAAGCGACCTCAGTCCGCCTTTCCTGAGGGCGACCAGCCAGATCCTGTCCTATAAAATGTCCTACAAACGGCGCCGTTAGCTGTCGTCGGACACCTTCCTGACCACCCATCGTCGCAGGTCAGAACGTTGCGCACCGTCCGGTGTCTGCCATATCGTAGCCTTGGGACGAACTGATAATGCTGAGGTCACAAGTTCGATTCTTGTTAGCCCCACTCGACAGCCTCCTGATGGACGAGCCCGACGGTCAGTCGGTAGACGGCTTTTCCGT
>Ga0209012_1002419_pt1 | contig 16273 bp, 20 predicted proteins | sample RS3BMetagenome_FD_184735 | JGI IMG/M metagenome (GOLD analysis project Ga0209012, IMG submission 184735) | Ferric oxide microbial mat and aquatic microbial communities from Rainbow Spring, Yellowstone National Park, USA - RS3B (SPAdes) (version 3) ...
GGCGGGCGGCACACACAGGCGCAGGCTACCATCGGGCTGACGCGTGCAGGTCTGGTTCCCGGCCGTTTCATCTTTGGACCCGACGCAGAAGAACTGGGAGGACCGCGCCCGCCGCCAGTCCCGCCGCCACCCGGCCAGGTCACCGTATCCGTTCTCCCGCAAAGCGAACTGCCGCCGGAACAGACGTTTGCCGCCGAAACAGAGGTGGATGCGGCCCGCCCGGCGATCCTCCTCCGCCGCCGCTAGGCGGGCCCGCAAGTTCTCCAGCCGGCGCCGCTTCTGATGCAGCCGGGAGGCAGTTCGCGCCCGCCGCTCCGCCTGCTCGGCGTCGTGGACGAACCTGCCGCTGCGGAGGTGAAGGGCCCGCCGGGACGGCGGCCCCAACCCTCCGCCCTTGCGCTTGGGGCGCCTGCCCATGGACTTCAGCTCTTTAGTGAGCTTAGCGACGGCCCGGGCCGTCGCGTCCACGGCCGCCCGCAGGTTGGCGACGCGCAGCAGCAGTCCCTGCCTTGCCGCTTCCACCTTCCCGCCCAGCGTGATGCGGATCGCGTTGAACTGCCTCGCCGTGAGGCCGAAACGTGAGAGGTATTCGGACTTGCACGACTCCCATCGCTGCCCCCGTACGTACAGGTCCACATAGAGAGTCCGCTCGGCATGGCCATACAGGTCGGCGATGGCATCGAACGCGGGGTAGAGGGCTTCATCGGCGATCTTCGCCTGGAATGTCGCCTGCATCCGCCACCACCCCCTTTACGGTCGACACCAAATCTCTTGCTTTGGCGTGACTCCGGAGGCCATAGAGCTTCCCTGAAAAACATGTCACGATGGCCAGCAGGTCGTCCACCAGTTCCTCCTGGAGCGACTTCTTGTCCTCGCCGCCATCCACGACGTGGATACGGACGCCGTAGCCGGTACAAAACTGCTCCAGATACCCGAAGCCGAACCGGGTCAGCCGGTCCTTATACGTGATGGCCAGGTCGGTGATCCGGCCCTCGCGCGCCATATCCAGCAGTCGGGCGAGGCCTTTGCGCTTGTCGGAGAGGCCGGAGGCAACATCGGTGATCACGACGATCTCCGTGAATGTCTCGCCTGCCATGCTGGTACGGATGTGTGCCACCTGCCGGTCGAGGTCGCCTTTGGCCTTCTGATCGTGCGATGACACGCGCCCGTAGATCGCAAGCACCCGCTTCTTCACTGGCGAGGCCTCTCCCCGCAGGCGGAGGATCTCGCTCTCCGGCACCCGGCGCTTGCCGCCCGGGGTCCGCACGACCCGGACCTTGCCGGTAAGGTCCCAGTGACGCACCGTGTCCGGATGCACGCCAAGCATCTTCGCCGCTCGTTCGATGGGGATCAGGCGGTCCATGCCTCAATATACCGTACAGATGTTCCCCGCGCAACCAAGACGTAACCGCCCTAATCGCTGATAAATCGGTTAGCTGCCGACTACCCTGACCCGGGCCGAGGCGGCGGCAATCACCGCGCGGTACAGTGCTGCATCCAGTTCCCATGGGAGGACTCGTGATGGGTTTCCGTGACAAACTGCCCGCTTCTGTCACCCTGATTCCAGAGAAGGACCCCGCGGCCATTGTCGCCCTCCAGGTCTACGCCGCCCTGACCGACAACCGTGACCTGGCCGAGGATTTGCAGCGGCACGTCGGGACCGGTCCCAACTTCTTGGATCGCTTGACCCACATGGTCGAAGACAGCATCACGGAGGATCCGCACGAGGCGGCCCGTGCCGCCGTCGCGGCGATTGGCGGCCCGCTGGTCGTCCTGATGACGCTACACCAGCACAAGCAGGCCGCCGAGCAGGACCTGGACACCAACTTCGCCAGCACCTTGCCATCGTCCCCCGACACGGTCCGCAGCCTGCGCGCCACCGTTGAGGCGGCGGACAACGCCCTCACCGCAGCCTTCTCTGACGCCTCCCTGGCCGGCGCCGCCCGTTCGGCGCAACTCTGGCGCAAGATTGCTGATATGGCCCTGCAGCACGCCACCGTGGACGACCAATACTCCCTGACGGCCTTCAAGATCCGGACGGCCGAGGCGCGGCGACTCGCGGAATCCCTGGGCCGGCAACCCGTGGCCACGCGATAAGCCCGGATCTCCAGAGCTTGGTGCGCGACTTCCACGAAAAGTTCGATTGCGCCCGCCAGGACCGGCCAGGAGACGTCTCGCCAGCGGTCCGGGCCCTCCGCATGGCTCTGATCCTCGAAGATCTGTCGAGTTCGCCGCCGCGGCCCGCGTCTCTCCCGACGTGTTCCTGCTCCTGCGGAAAACCCACGAGCGCCTTCATTCGCAGTGCGCGGCGGATGGCGTCCACCTGCCCAGCTATGTCCCTGCCGTCGCAGACGCCTTGGCCGATCTCATGTACGTCGTCGCCGGCACCGCGGTCGCCTACGGCATCGACCTCGGCCCGATCCTGCTCGAAGTACACCGGACCAACATGGCTAAGGCGGGCGGCTCCGTCCGGCCGATCCTCAAACCGGCGGGCTGGCAACCGCCAGACGTCGCCGGGCTCCTTCGGGCTCAGGGATGGCACGATTGTTGACAACGACGTGGCTCAGGGCGGCGCGATCGCTGTCCTGAGCCACACACAGGTGGTGGTTGGCTGTGGGCGGCACCTCCGAACGACCCATCGAGCCAGTCCTGCCGTTCGATCTCGGCACCCCATCCGCACAGGTGTTCGAGGCTTTCACGGGCGACATGGACCTCACTCGGGAGCAACGCGACATCCTGCGCGGCGCGATCGCGGGCTGGACACCCCCCCTGCTCCGTTCTAAAGCGACCAACTTCGTGCCTGTACCCGCCCTGCTCCCTCACGGCACCGCACCTGATGCCCGATGCCGTTAAGGATCCGACCTTGACCGAGGCTATGGAGGACTTTTGCGCGATGCACCGCATACAGCGGACCGCCGGCGCCCTGCTCGTCACCGCAACGATTCTCGCTGGATTATCCCTCCCGGTTGCGGCCGCGGCCCCGGATCCGATGATCCAAGTATCGACCTATGCCGCCCAAGTCGGCGCCAGCGTCCGCACCAACCCCGACACCCAGCAGACTTGGGTTGTGTGGCAGAAGCACGTGTGGCTCGTCTATCCCGTCTGGGAGTCCAATTTCCCTGGCGAGACAGCAAAGACCGCCTCCATCAATGATGGACGCCTGCTCCTTCCGCAGAGCATCCTCGAGGCGGACATGCCCCCGACCCCGCAGTCGGCATCCAAGACACCACAGCCCTTCGTTGCGGCCCCTCTTGTTGCGCGTCTGCTTTCTGTTGTCCGAAGCGCCGTGGGAACCCCATACCTCTGGGCCGGTGCCACCCCGGCGGGGTTTGATTGCTCCGGTTTGGTCCAGTGGGCCTATGCGAAGGTCGGCGTCCACGTGCCCAGGACAAGTTTCAGCCAGTTCAACGCCGGCCAGCCTGTATCCACCCCGGTCCCCGGCGATCTCGTGTTTTTCAGCACGGCCGGCCCCGGTGCGTCCCACGTCGGTGTCTACCTCGGCGCCGGCCTCTTTGCCAGTTCCGACACCCGAGGCGTACAGATCTCCTCCATGGATGCCCCATACTGGGCGGCCCGTTTCGTGGGGGCCCGCCGAGTCCCGGGTGTTTAGCCGGGATCCTTAGTTATCGAAGGGCGTGCGGGGCATTATGGTACGTCTGACTGGCCGCATATCAACCGCGCTTGCAGACGATTCCCTCGAGTCCGCGGTCCCGGCAGGCGGCCCATAGCGCCTCCCCGTCCCGGAACGACGGATTCACCGCCATCGCCGGTGGCTGCAAGTGCAACTCGGCCAGCCGCCGCTGCCGCTCATCGAGCGGCGTCCCGCAGAGGTCGGTGCCTTCCAGCGCCAGCAGGTCGAAGGCGACCAGCGTGGCCGGCAGGTGCCGGCGGCCACGGGGCGAATGTCGCGACGTAGGGCACCACGTCCGCCGACACCTCGGTGAAGCAGGGGTATCAGTTCGCCGGCTCCGGCAACGGGGGGAACTCTTCCAACTTGGCGTCGTAGATGAACCGAGATGGCCCCCCGGATTTCGCCCACGGAAACCTCGGCTCCTCGCAGCAACTCACGTGCAACTCGTCCTTGGCGCGGGTGAATGCGACGTAGGCCAAGCGCCGCTCCTCGTCCACGTCTGCCGAGAAGCGCGCCGGCAGCACGCCCTCCTCGAGCCCGATCGCGTACACGTTCCCGAACTCCAAGCCCTTGGCCGCGTGAATAGTCATCAACTGGACGACGTCTGAGTCCGTGATCCCGTCCTGGGCCGAGAAGGCTAGCGACTCCTCCATCAGGGTTTGGAACGTGCCCGCAGAGGTGGCGATGCGGGATATCTCGTTGAGGTTCTCGAACCGGGCACCCGCGTTCTCCTTGCCCTTCAGCCACTCGGTGTACCCCGCTTCGATGAGGAGGGTCATGAGGATGTTCCCCAACTCGCCGCGGCCACTGGCGATGTCCAAGCGGTATCTCTCAAAGAGGCCGCCCAGCCCCCGCAGGGTGGCCGCCTTCGGCAATTTGCCCGGATCCCGCAGCTGCTCCCCCAGTCCCCGGCCGTCTCGCCGCAGGGCCTCGAATGTGACCTTGCCCAGTCCCCGCTTCGGCTTGCCCGCGATCCGCTGGAAGGCCATTCGATCGTCGGTGTTCATCGCGCACGACAGATAGGCCATCGCGTCGCGGATCTCTTCCCGCGCCCAGAAGGCAACGCCGCCGATGATCGTGTACGGGATCCGCCGGCGAGACAGCGCACGCTCCACCTCGTAGGACATCGCGTTGATTCGGTACAACACCGCGTGCTCTCGATAATTGGGTACGTACTCCTTCCAGTCCCCTTGTTGTTCCACGATCCGTTGGGCTATGGCCTCCGCCTCGTCCCGCGCCGTGGCGTATTCGGTCATGGTGACCACACCCGGCAATCCCCGGGCTGCCCGCATCTCCTTGGGAATCTGGCGGGTGTTGGCCTTGATGAGCGTGTTCGCCACCTGAAGCACATGGCCGCCGCTCCGGTAGTTCTCCTCGAGTTTCACCAGCCTGGCTTCAGGGAAGTCCTCCCGGAAGCGGAAGACGTTGTCGTAGCGGGCCCCCCGCCATCCGTAGATCGCCTGCGCGTCGTCGCCAACCGCGGCCACGTTCTTCTCGGGCCCGGTCAGTAGCCGCACCAACTCGTACTGGACAAAATTGGTGTCCTGAAACTCGTCGACCTGCAGGTACCGGTGGACGCGGTGATACCGGGCCCGCACGCTCTCGTGCTCCCGCAGGAGGTTGCGCGCCGAGAGGATGAGCCCGCCGAAGTCCAGGGCGTTCCATCGCTCCAGTCCAAGCGCGTACCCCTCAAAGACTTGGGGGAACACCGCCTTGGCCTCGTCCGGCAACTCCCCCCCGTATAGGTAGAAAGCCGCGTAGGCCTCCGCCTGCCGCGGGGCCCCTTCCTCGAAGTCGGCCGCGTCGAACCCGTCGTCCTTCAGGCGGGAGATCACCTCGGCGGTCGCGTGCGCGACCTTGCGCGCCATCGCGCAGCCGAGCCCCTCGGCCACTTCCTCGATGGCGTCGACCGACGCGTCCTGGTCGTAGACGGTAAAGTCCGGCTTCCGACCGATCTTCTCCGCGTGCTCCCGGCACGCCCGGGCACACCAGGAGTGGAAGGTGTACGCCTGCACCCCCTTTTGGCCGGTGCCCGCGAGCACGCGCTCCGTCAGTTCCATCGCGGCCCGCCTGGTGAAAGTCACGTTGAGGATCGACGGCAGGAAGACCCCCTGCCTCGCCAGGGACACCGTCCTCTCCGTGAGCACCCGCGTCTTGCCGGCGCCCGCCCCGGCGATGATGAGGAGCGGGCCACTCCGGTGCCCCACCGCATCCGACTGTGCCCGGTTGAGTTGCACGAAAAGCCCTCCCTGACCCGGCACTGTACCCGCGATACAGTGCCGCACAAGGAGGTGTCCCGCCTTGCCATCCCTGTCGGAAGAATACCTCGACCTAGTGCCAGCCGTCGTCAGGTCGTTACAGCGCCGCCTTCCCTCGCACCTCGACGCCGACGACCTCCGCGGCTGGGGGTATCTCGGTCTCGTGCAGGCCGAGCATCGCTTTCAGCCAGAGCGGGGCACAGGCTTCCGCCCCTTCGCCATCCGGACCATCCGGGGCGCCATCCTCGACGGGCTCCGTCGCGAGGATTGGGTGTCCGCCTCGGAGAGACGCAAGGCGAAGCAGGCCGGCGTCGACATCCCCCGACCCGCCCCGCTCGACGAAGTCGACCTCCCTTCCCCGGATCCCGCCGAACGGGCGGAGGCCATAGCCGATGCCGCCACTCTCTTCCGGTCCATCCACAGACGCAGTCCGCGCCTCGCCCACGCCGCGCTCCTGCTTGCCGCCGGCCTCCGCGTCACCGAGGCCGCACGTGCCCTCGGTGTCTCTCCTGCCCGTATTACGCAGATGAAGCCGCAGATCGGGGCCTGTATAGCCGAACACAACCGCCGGGCCTGACGCCTCCTCCCCCACTGGCTGAAACACACGCCGCGACTTTTTTGCGATGCCCCCGCCGCGTCTGAATCAACCACGTGTTCTCCCGCATCTCTATCTGTGGACGCGCAACCGGGGCCCTCCTCCACGGCCTGTCAGGAGGCACGCAGTGGTGAACGCGCTCTTCACTTACGCCACCCTGGCCACCCTTGGCGGCGCCGCCTTCGCCACCGCCCTCGCCATGCAGGTCGTCGAGGAGAGCGCCACCCTGCGGCACGTCCCCCGTCTGCTGCTGTCCTGGGTAGCCGCGGTGGCGATCCTGGCGGCCGCGACCGGCTTTCAGACCGGCTTGCACGTCCGCGACATCCCCCTGCTCCTCCTCAACGGATTGCTTATTGGAGCCACAAGCGTCGGGGCCCGCCATGCCGCCATCACCACGCTCGTTTCCCCGAGCACATCCGGCAGCCCCGCCCCCCAACAGCCGCAACAGGCCCAACAGCCGAAGGAGTGACAGCCATGCTCCCGCCGCAGACAGCCGCTGAGATCGTCCAGGTAACCAAGGCGCTCGCTGGCGCGTGTTTTGTGGCGGCCCATGATCCCGAGGCCAGCCCCGAGGAAGTTGCCGTGCTCAACGCCACGCTGGATGCTCTGCATCAGCAGGCCACGCTCTTCAACCGCCGGCTGCAGGCGCAGTCCCAACTCGCCACCCGGCCCACCTTCGCTCCCCGCGGGAGGTAGACGCGATGTGCCACCAGGCGCTGATTACGTGCCTCGGCCGTCTGCGGTCCGCGATCGTCGCCTACGCAGAGTTGGCCAGCAGCATGGATCCTGGCCCGGAACGAGAACAAGTGCTCGACTATGCCCAGGAACTCGCCCGGCAATCCCGCGCGATGCAGGACCTCTGCAACCGCCGCTGCGGCTCCGGCCACTGCACCGGAAGGGGCGAAGCGGATGCTTGATGGCACGGATGGTAAAGTCGTGGCTTGGATCGCGACGGTGCTTCGCCGGGCGGCGTACCAAATGTCCCGCGATGTTCGCCGCCGCTTCTCGAGGGAGACGCCTACGGCACAGATCGCTGAACTCTCCGGATCCGCACGGCCGTGGGAGGACGAATTGATCGGGCGGCTGGACACCGCCGCCCTCTGTTCGCGCCTGACGGACAGGGAGGGGCAGGCATGCCGGATTCTCGCCGCCGTGGGCCCCGTAACGGAACGGCATCTGGCGCGGCTTCTGGGCATCAGCCAGCCGACCGCCCACCGGCTGAAGCACACGCTGGCCACGAAGCTCTCACCGTTGATGTATCCCTGACGGCCTTGGTCCGGGCCGCGCACGCCGGATCCGAAGATGCCCTCAGCGAGATTCTCCGGCGCTTCGCGCCGCTGATCTCTCACCTTGCCGCTGCCATGCCATGCCCCAGGGAAGAGGCCAAGCAGTTGCTTGAAACGGAATTGGCCGTGGCTATTCTAAAGAACCCACCTCGTGGAGCATCAGGCAGAGCGCGCCATACCCGCCCCCCCTCCTCAGCGAATGACGCCCCTTTTTCTTCTTCTTGCTCCCCCAGACCGCCAGATTGGTGAATCACCACGACCACCCAACCGCTCTTTATGTGGTGTGAGAGACAGGGGGGTGGCATTCAGGCCGCAACCGCGCACCTCGCAGAAAGGAGGCACTGTCCTTTCCGCTTGCTCCACCACAATCGGCTCGCAAAGGGGAGAATGGATCATGGCTTCGGTTGGCTCCATTATCTCGATCGACTTTACCACCAGCGAGATCGACAGCCCCGACTCCAGTGGGCATGGGCATCCTCGCCCTACGAATCATTGGCAATGACCACTGACTCCTTTTGTTGTAGATGCGCGTAGCAGGCCTCATGACACGCTCGCAGCATCGAGTTCGGAAAGAAGGGGGGCATCCGGAGGAGGACCGGGTGCGGATAACAACGCGAGTTGCCATGCGAACCATGACCCCAATCGTGAGAGGAGTAGTTGTATGTCTGTGGCGGTTTGCGCGTATGACCATTATACCTCTACGGATACATTGGCTACCTATTTTGCTATTGATGCCCGCCACCAGCGAATGGCCGATTACCTGGTAGGGTCGGCCAGTGCATTCAATCTGGAGAATCAGCTTCCCATGGCGATTGCAGCAATAGAACAAGGGGCCGACTATTCCCCGTATTACAACTGGATGCAATTGTCTGTTGGCTCCGCTGCGCAGTCGTTTGTAAACTGGTACAACGCCTCGAACCAAACAGGTCAGGCAGCCCTGACAACCACCAATGTTGAATATTGCGACGCCATAAACGCAGCCGCAGGAACATACTGGTTGTCTCAAGAAGGGGACTGCTCACGTACGGATTGGACAGGGGCTATCTCCCAAGCATCGTCATACAACGGTACATGCGGTTGCGGTTGTCCGATCGACACCGCATACGGTTGGACAGCTATGTTTCTTGCCTATGGCAATGGATATGCCATTCCAGCCTATACCTACGTGGATGGATACTACCCCACCGGCCCAACTGGCACTCAGACTAAGTATGTGACGGTTAATTCTAGTGGTGCCTGCGGTGGTCCATCCACGATTGATCCTCCTGTATTTACTCCGACATACGAGACTCGGTCAGCGACCTATGGAGCCAATGCGAGTGGTAAGCAGATCGCCATCCTGACTGGCAGCACCGTCGACTATGTGAGTGGATTACAGGTTGCTTTGGATATGTTCAGTCAAGTCAATACCAACATCAATACAGGGGTATGGGCGTCGCCGATGGTGCTGATGGGTACCTATTACGCCGCTCGCATGACCCAGAACCAGAGTTCCAACATGGTGATTGTCCTCGGCCCGAGTGCCAAAACCGGCATCGATAATGCGTGCTCCGCTCTGGGCCTCACGTGCGTCGCATATTCGTCCTACTCGGCGTGGGCAAGCGGCAGTCAGCCGGGATATGTAGACTGCAGTGGTGGTACCGATCAGCAGAACTACTCGAGCGCTCACAACAACGCCTTTACGGCGGCACAGACTGGAAGCTACTAGCTGTGAAGGAGGGGCCGAAACCTCCGGCCCCTCCTTCACAGCCGTATATAATCACTGAATATGTGGTCGCGTCTTTAACGTTGAGAGAGCACGACCGTGTCTAATCGCGACCATGTGTGGCCGCCGTCTGTTGTCTCGACAAGGAATGGCGTCTCCGGTGCTGTGAGCCCTGCGATGCTTGAATGAGTGGGCTTGGTGCCATATATCCAGCCGTCCATTGCATCAGAGAATGTGATACCATCCATGTTGGCAGCCTCCTGTGACAAAAGAACAGGCAGGTCTCCACTTGCCTCGGTAAATGTCCATGTGTTCCCTTCGTCTGTCGTGTGATAGAGAGTTTCTCCGCCAAGCGCAACTACGTTGTTGGTGGCTATGATGTCGATGAATGTGCTCTGAACTGGCTGGGTGTAATGCCATGTTGAGCCTCCATTTTGAGCGATATAAAGATAAGTGGCGGCCCCCCGCCCGTGAAATTGGACTGGTAAGATTCCGCGAGCACCGGAGAAAGTCGGCGGGGTAAGCGTCATCGATGTTTGGGTACGTCCTTGAGGAACTGTGACGTGAACTTTCTGCCAAGTTCGCCCACCATCATGCGTAACGTAGAGTAGGTTGCCATGTGAAGAAACCCGCCCACCAGTGAGCCAGCCCGTCGTAGGGTCGATGAATCTAATGTCTCCGGCGAAGGGCAAAGATCCTGGTTCCCCACCCGATCCATATGTATTGGCAATCACTGTCCATGTCTGACCGCCATCGACGGTGGTTAATAGTTCTCCTTGGCTGGAACTTATGCTTCGTTCTGATTGGACCATGAGCCAGCCGTGGGTAGTGTCGGCAAAGCTGAAGGATACAGGAAAGACCGCGGTTGCGTTGGGAAATCCGGTCTTGACGTGTAGATTATGCCATGATTTACCCCCGTCATTGGTATGGTAAAGTGTGATTCCCTGGGCGCTTAGATTCAAAGCAGGGTCCGGCACGGCAACCCAGGCCGTGTCTTTATTCAGAAAAGCTGTTGCCCCATTGGCTGGACTGGAACTGCTACCCCATGGGGATACGTTGAGCCACTGCAGACCAGCATCTGTTGTGCGAATCAGAAACAGGCCGGATGTCTTTCCACTCTTCTGCGCCATCCCCCATCCGTTAACTTGGTCGGTCATCTGAAGCGTCAAGAATCGGAAATTTGTGGAGCCAGTTACAGTTGGCTTCTGGGTTGGATTTCGGGAATTTGACGAGGCTTGTGCTGTTATTACCCTGTCTGGCTTTCTGGTTGTTATAGAAGTTCCCGCCGAGTGCGATGCTGTCGTTCGACTGCATGCAGCTGTTATGAAAACCGCGAAAATTAAGGTTGCGGCACGATGTTTCATCATCCTATCGCCTTCCTTCGCCCGTCTTCCTTCGCCCGTCTTCCTTCACCACCCGGTGGCAACTTCCCCCTCGGCAGTTCGCCATTTACCGTGGTCTCCCGTTCGAGCGCATTCGGGGTGCTGCAGAGAGTACATATGAAAGTATATCGTACGGGATGTTGGACGCTTTCATCCTCATCCTATTTAGGTGTGTTTACAGTTCTCTCGCGGCAGCATGCTGACCGGAAACGATACGCGTCGCCACGCCCCAGCGACCCCGATGGGGCACCTGCCACACCGCCCCGGTGATCCACCCCCCCAGGAACTTCGAAGCACCGCAACGTGGTTCTGACCCGTCACGCGCCTATTGCGGGGCCTGGAGAAGAGCATGGGGGCACGCGCCGGCGGGGCGTTGAGCAGGCCCTTGTGGTGATCGCGATTGAGATCTGAGAACCGAAGGAGAACCGACATCATCTCGGCATGTCGGCCTCCCATTTCGGACCGGCCCCAAAAGTGACCGGCATCCGACGGAAATACCCGGCCAGGGCATTTCTCGAAGACAAAAAGCCAAGATACCAAGAAAAAGTGGCACCCAGGCGCCACGACCGCTTGCCCTCGAAAAACTCTCGGCGACAACGCCTGCCGCCTCGACTTCCTTCCCCAAATCGCTCCAGATCCCGCCCCACAGGCTGAAGCCATCGCCTTCGTCGTAGCGACGCTCCGGTCCTCCATCCACCAACGCAACCCCAAGATTGCCTTCACTGCCGTCCTCCTCGCTTCCGCCCTCCTCGCTTCCGCCCTCCTCGCTTCCGCCCTCCTCGCTTCCGCCCTCCGCAGGGGCGAGGTCGCCCGCGCCATGGGCGTCTCCCCAACCCGCGTCTCCCAGATGAAGCGCATGCTCCGTCAGTGTATGGCTGCTACGGTGCACATGCCGGAGAGTCTTCCGATCAATCGGCCGCGTCCCACCTGCAGGCATTGCCAGGAGGCAGCAGGCCGGTACAGCGGCCACGAACCCGCCATGGCTCGCGCTGATGTGGTCGCACGTCTCCACGGCCTCGGCGACCGCCACTGGCAGTGCGCGATCACTCTCCCTATTAAGGGCTCTTCGCGGGAATCAGTGGGTGAGTTGGGCTATAAGTTGTAGTTGGCAGAGTGGTGCGAGATTAGGTCAGGGATTGTGTAAAGGATGAGATAATTGTGAGATTTAGGATGTAGGGAGAAGGGTAGAAGGAACCAGGCCACGCGGCGGAGCCGAGGGCCGGGTGGACTGGGGGGATGGGCCAGCTGGGGGAATCGTTCACGCTCCTGGTGGGGTCCGAGTGGAGGGCGCGGGTCAGGAGCGACCCGGGAGGGCGGGGCAGTAGCCGCCAAGGGAGAGGAGGGCGAGGGCACCGAGGGCGTCTGGAGAGCGGAAGCCGAAGGCGACGCGGGTGATCAGACGGATCTTGGTGTTGACGGACTCGATGCGAGCGTTGGTCAGGCGGTAGCGGAGGGCGGCCTCGATGGTGGCGAGGTGGTCGGTGATCGTCTTGGCGAGGCGGACGAAGGGATCGAGGCGGCAGCGCCGGGCCCAGGAAAGCCAGCGTTGGAGCAACGCCATCGCCTCGGGGTGTGGCAGGTGGAAGACCTGGCGGAGTTGTTCCTTGAGGAGGTAGCCGCGGTAGAGGGGACGGTTGGTGCGGGCGATGTCGGCCAGGGAGGCCTTCTGGCGAGCGGTGAGGTCCTCGGGGTTCTTCCAGAGGGCCCAGCGGGCACCTTTGATGTCGGAGGCGATGGCCTGCTGACCACTGTGACGGGCGAGGTTCCAGACCTGGCGGCGGAGTTCGTCCAGGGCATCGGTGGCCCAAGAGACGACGTGGAAGGGGTCCATACAGAGACGGGCGTTGGGGCAATACGTCGTGACGGCCTTGGCGATCCAGGCGCCGGCGTCGGCGCTGACCAGAGTGAGTTGGGCGCAGCGCTCCGGGCCGAGCAGTTGGAAGAACCCGGCGAGGGTGGCCTCGTCCCGGCCGGGTGCGATCCAGATGAGGCGGCCGGAGTCGTGGTCCACGACCACGCTGAGGTATCGCTGCCCCTTCTTGTAACTGATCTCGTCAATACCGATGCGGCGTAGCCCGTCGAAGGGGTCACGGCGGGCGCGTGCATCGGCCACGACGCGTTGCACGATGGCGCCGACCGTCTCCCAGGCGATGCGCAGGAGTTGGCAGACGGCGAGTTTCGAGGAATGGGCAGCGAGCCAGGCGACGGCATCATCCAAGGCATAGGTGTGCCCAGCGCCGTGTCGGGCCCAAGGCACCTGTGCAACGACCACGCCGTGCTCAGAGCAGAAGACCCTGGGGGCGTCGGCTTCGAGGTAACAGCGGATCTCGCCTACATCGAGGGCGCGCCAGTGGCGGCGGCCGGAACCGCGGTCGTAGCCGGAACACCGGCGACCACAGATGCCACATCGGTCGGCGTATTTCTTCCGCACACGTACCCGCACGACCACAGCCGGTTCGCGGGCCTCTTCTGCTTCGTCGAGGAAATCCATCCCCTCGACGATGGTGTGCTTGAGCCCGAGCACCTTGGTCCAGAAGTCTTTGATGCGCAAGGCAGATCCTCCTCAATCACCGATGCGATACGAACCATGGGAGTATACGGCGCCATAGTCTCAGGACATGGCACTTCCGCGCCGCAGACTGCCCTCGGGCCTCCCGCCTTTGCCAGGAGACTCGCCAGCCGGCTACGCCAACCCACGGTCGACCCCTGTGCTCCATTGGACTTCTACCGGGAGGACAAGAACCACCCCGTCCGCGACAGCGCCGCCGGCTCCGTTCGCTCCAGCGGCTGACCGGCCAGCGCCGCAGGGGGGGAAGGGAAACCCTCGCCGGGTGGCGTCGGCCCCGAAAAGTGTTTCGCGGCCGACGGGCATATGGTAGGCGGACACAGCGCGCCGTCCAGGCCACCCCGCACCCAGCCGTACCGGGCCTGCAACCCTACGGGCTTCCCCAGGCCCGGACGGCCGCGGCGGGGGCCCCGGCTAGGACGGCGGCCGGTGCGTCACCATGGGCCAGGGGCGCCCTGGGGCTCCCGCCACTCAAGACTCAAGACATGCTCATAGGTGTGAGAAACAAGGCCAAGAAGTTAGATGAGCAGTCGTCCAATCCGCCATCCGGATCGGCACGCGAAACAAGCCTGGCACGAACACTTGGTCACCCGGAAACGCCAGGCATAACGGCCAATTCTGCACCCACGGATGGGCTAGAAGACCCCTATTAAGTGAATCACCTGCCCGCTTCGCCACCTCTCTATCAACTGGGAGGTGGTAAGTCCCATGCCACCGACGGTCGGATTACCGGTCACGCCTTATCGGTGCGCGCGCGCACCGCCTTGTCACGCACTCGACCGTCTCTCCCAGTACACTCCCTACAGGGAGGTAAAGGGTGAGCGCGCTGTTTACGTACACCACCCTGGCCACACTTGGGGGCGCCGCCTTCGCGACTGCTCTCGCCATGCAGGTGATCGAGGAAATCGCTGTCTTGAGCCGTCTACCCAGACTCCTTCTCTCTTGGGTCGCTGCGGTCACGATCCTGGCCGCGGCAACCGGCTTTCAGAGTGGCCTGCATCTGCGTGACCTGCCCCTGCTCGTTCTCAACGGTCTTCTGGTCCGCGCCACCAGTGTTGGCGCCCGTCACGTGGCCGTCACGCCAAGTACGCCGACTCTGCCTCCCGCTCCGCCCGCCCAGCATCCTGCCGCCAGCCCGGGCTCTTCCAGCACCTGAACAAGGAGGTGTCATCGTGCTCCAACCGCAAACCGTGGCCGAGATCCTCCAGATCACGAAGGCCATCGCCGGCACCTGCTTTGTCGCCGCCAACGACGCCGACGCCAGCCCTGAGGAGGTTTCCACCCTCAAGGCGACCCTCGACATCTTGCACAGGCAGGCAACCCTCTTCAACCGGCGTCTCCAGGCCCAGTCCCAACTCGCGGCCCGACCTATCCTCAGCCCTGCACCACGCGGGAGGTAAATACCTTGTGCTACCAAGCGATCATAACCTGCCTCGGCCGACTGCGCTCCACTATCGTCTCCTATGCCGAACTCGCGGGCACCATGGAAGCAGGTGCGGAACGCGAGCAAATCCTCGACTACGCCCAGGATCTCGCCCGCCAGGCCAAGGTTGTGGAGGAACTCTGCAACCGCCGTTGCGGCTCCTCGCGCTGCAGCGCAGGGGGCGGTGCCGGTGCCTGACTCCGTCAGCGCAGGCTCAGACGGAGAAGTGGTCGCATGGATCACCACGGTCGTGCGCCGAGCTGCGTATCGCATTGCCAAGGACCTTCGCCTACGTGCCGACAGAGAGATGCCGAGCGATCGAGTGGCAGAATTGTCTGGACCCGCACAGGCATGGGAGGATCAAGTGATCGGTCGGATGGATGCCGCCGCCATCTGTTCCCGCTTCCCGGACAGGGAGGGTCGGGCATGCCGAATTCTCGCCGTCCTGGGCCCCGTGCCAGAGCGGGATCTGGCCCGGTTTCTGGGAGTGAGCCAACCGACAGCTCATCGGTTGAAGCACGCATTGGCAGCGAAACTCACCCCGCTGATGCAGCCCTGATCGACCTGGTGCGCGCCGCGCACTCCGGGTCTGACCCGGCCCTGAGAGAGATCCTTCGACGTTTCAGCCCACTGATTGGTCGTCTAAGCGCCCAAATGCCCTGCCCACGCGGCGAAGGAAGGCATTTGCTCGAAACGGAGTTGGCGATCGCGATCACAAAGAGCCCACCGCGGTGCGCTAAGCGGGAACCATGTAGCCCTCGCCCACCACCGTCAGAATGATTCTCGGCCGTCGAGCATCCTCTTCCAGGCGTGCTCTCAACCTACGGACCAAGGTCTGCGCCTGCCGCCGAGCAACCTCGCCGCCCCACACAGCCTGGGCGAGTTCCTCTCCAGAGATAGGAGTTCCCCGGTGTTCGACAAGGTACTTCAATCCACGGTATTGCACGGATGACAATTCTAGCCAGATGCCATGCCACCGGATCCGCTCCGCTTGCTGGTCGAGCACCACCCCGTCAGCCACAGCCAGAACGTCGGGCTCCATTCCACGGCGCCTCCCGAAGTGGTCTTCGGCCGGGGGAGCTTCTCACCTCATCCCCGCCCATGCCACAGTGTTTATGAGCGGTCCCGCGAAAACGGTCGACTTAACACAGACAATGCAATGCCAATTGGAGACATATTGACATTTAATGAGACTTTTTACTCCGCGCATCCAACGAGGAATGGGCGCGAGTAGAGAGGACGGACGGTGGGCGTGCGCCCCGGTGGGTGGACGAGGCCAGGCAGTTGCTCGAAACGGAGTTAGCCATGGCAATCACAAAGGGGTGCGGCTCTTCTGGAGGGCCTGGTCTGGAATAGGCGTGGGCGGCAGAGCACACACGGATGCGACTGGTGGCGTAAGCAGGCGGAATGCCGTGCAAGGTGAGGTG
>Ga0209012_1002429_pt1 | contig 16219 bp, 15 predicted proteins | sample RS3BMetagenome_FD_184735 | JGI IMG/M metagenome (GOLD analysis project Ga0209012, IMG submission 184735) | Ferric oxide microbial mat and aquatic microbial communities from Rainbow Spring, Yellowstone National Park, USA - RS3B (SPAdes) (version 3) ...
TTTTCAGTGGCCGCTTTGATCCGGTCCCGGTGGCCGGATTCCTCCGGACTACCCTGCCGGATTCGCCGGAATGGACAGCTTCCTTCGCGGCTTCTGTGAGCAAGCCTCGACCGGTCGTGTCCCAGGTCCGTTCGTCCACCACCCAATAGTCGTCAATTGAACAGGTGGGTCCGCCCGGGGCGTAAACCGATGGCGATGGCACCACACTCGCGATGACCACTCCGGTCAGGGCGGCATCCGCGCCCTCCGCGACGAGAGCTATGGTGTTTGGACGGTCAAGCACATCACGCAGGAAGGGAAGGTGTATGTCTACGGCATTCGGAGCGATCCGCCAAAACGTGGGCTGATAGGTTGCGTAGCGAAGGCGCTTGAGCTGGATAAGTTCCGCAATCGCCGTGACGTCTTCCACCGTGGCTCGTCGGGTCTTAGGCACGTTCCCGACCTCCATCGAAGCAGATTCACTGCTTCAGCCAAGAGCGTCGCCGGCACATCTTCGTCATCCGTTCGAGGTCCGTGGTGTCGACTTTCCGAACGGAGAGGATCGCCTCGATTTCGTAAAGCATGAAGCGAGCGAACCTCAGGTCGTCCTCGGTGGCGTTGGCGAATGGGACAGCACGGTCGTGGTCGGTCTTCTCGACGGAACTGCCCGCCTGCTGCTCAAGATCGGGGTGATCCCCCTGCCAGCGAAGCTCTAACAGTCGACTTGCCTGCCGACGCCCATTCGCACTGCTCGGACGATTCCCCACAGCACTGCCCACCTCGGACGACCAGCCTTAGTAACGTGTGGATCACACTATGGCCGAGTATGGGATAGCTTGGCAGCGCCTGCAAGGGTCATTTTGTCACTTCTGCGGCGTGGTTGGCAGGTAGACGCTGATCGGTGCGACGAGATTGGTCGGTCCCTGCGCCCTGTAGCTGCCAAGTACCTGCACGACGGCCTGGATCCGGGTGTCCACGCCGGCAACCTTCCAGCCGCCGAAGAACCCGCGCGTCAAGGTCAGGGTGTAGTCCTGCTCCCAGTTGAGCGCCCGGCCGTCCGGGTAGACCTCGGCGTAGTGCGAGACCACGTCTGCTGTGGCCGCCGTCCTGGTCTGGCGCACCACGTCCGCGTAGACAGGGCCCTGTTCAACCGCGATGCGCTGCATCTTGTCCCTTGCCCGCCACTGCGCGAGCGCAGAGGTAAAGGCAGGGTTCTTGGCCAGGGCAGGGGTCGTATATGGAGCCAGGTTCCCGCTCGGCAGACCGAGAATGAAATGGATGACAGTGGCGCGGGGCGACGGGACAATCGTCACCCACCAGATGAGCACCACGACAACCGCTCCAACGAGACCGGACAGGATCTTCGACACCATGGCTTCGCCTCCCGAGCACAGTTCCCGAACATACGAAAGCACCGCTCCATGTGAGCGGTGCTCGCTTCGCACTAGCGCAACTCCTAACCGCCGGCGTGTCGCGCGGCCTCCTTAGCTTCAACGATCGTGACGCAAACCAGGCTTCCGCAGGGGGATCGCCTTATCCACCACAGGTCACGCGGACTATGTTGCTCATCTTCTCGCGCCAGACGTTCTGGGGCCAAAGCGTCGACCCGCCGTGGGTCACCCGCGAGACGCGGCCATCGTCCACGTGGAAGCGGACCAGTTCTCCCTCGGACGAGCCGCTGCCGGTCTCCACGATCTTGAAGGTGTAGTCCTCGACCCACTCCATCTTCTCGACCAGGCCCAGGGGATCCCAGCCCTCCGGGTATACCGTGACGAGGGCATCTCCGGCCTGGACGATACGTGCCGTGTTCCAGAGGTTGCAGTACGATCCCTCGAGCACAGACCAGTCGTGCTCCGCTTGCGTCGCGGGCTGCTTTTCGAAATAGCCGATGATCTTGTAGATCCCCGTCACCAGGGAGGCAGCCGGCCCGTCGATGGCATTCGTGAGTGCGGTCACGACGATCCCTTCGTTGCCGTCGGCCATCGTCTTGGTGATGCAGCCCGGAAAACCGCCGCTGTGGCCAAACGTCCGCCGCTCATCCTCCTGGTGCAGGAAGAAGCCCAGGCCATACTCGGTGTCTCTGGGCTGGCTAGGAACCGCCACGGGCCACTGGCCCCTCTGCATCTCCTTCTTGGACTCGTCGGATAGGAGCTTTCCCGAGCCCACCATCTGTGCCGCGAAGTACTTGCAGAGGTCCTCGGCGGTGGAACAGAAGCCTGTGGCGGCCGACATGGCATTCGTGCTGATGGCCGCGATCGGTACCCTGGCTCCGCCGTCCCGGCGGCTGTAACCGGTGACCAGATCTTGCGCCTGCGGCTGGCTCAGCTCCGGCCGGTACTCGGGGAACGTGTGCTCGAGGCCAAGCGGACGGATGATGCGCTCGAGCACGAAGTCGTTGAATGGCCTGCCCGACACGTTCTCCACGACCAGCCCCAGCAGCGAATAGCCGTAGTTGCTGTACTTCATCTTGGTGTTGTTCTCGAGGATAAGACCCGTCTCTCGCATCTCGCCGGCAAACCGTTCCGCGTCGGGAAACGGCCTCTCCAGGCCCCAGTAGTCTGCGTCGATCCCGTCCCGGATGACGCCCGCCCCATGAGACAGCAGCTGGCGCAGCGTGACGTGCGGCCAGCGCTGATCGGGATGGTTCGTGAGCCAGGGCACATACGCCGCGACAGGATCGTCGATGCGAAGCTTACCATCCTCCTGCAGCAGCATGATCGCAGTCGCGGCAAACGTCTTGGAGTGAGAAGCGATGCGGAAGACGTGTCCGGTCGTCATCGGAATCTTCCGCTCAAGATCGGCGTATCCGTACGCCTCGTTCATGAGCATCTCGCCGTTGTACGAGACAGCGGCAACGAATCCCGGAACCGTTTCCTGCTGGTACCGCTCATCGAGCCACGATCGGATGTACCCTACGGCCTTAGTCAGAGCCTCTCGACGCATTTACGCCCTCCTTAGCGGCGATCACCGCTCTCGACGGAACGTGCCAGAAGTTCGTCGCGGGGTCGCTCAGGGTCCTCCCGCGGGCTTACCCGCGCGTTCTTCCTCAACGGGCGCAGCGTCCCTTCGCGAGCGCAGGCGAGCCGCACACCAGCGCCGCATCGTATCCGGCGGCCAGCCGTAAAGCTGTGGGGATGGCAGGGCGCGTATGGCGCTGCCTCGCAAAACGCTACTCGAGTTGCGTTTTGAGCACTGGTCGATGGCGTCCTCGGACTCGTCCGGTAGCACGAGGTCCCGGCAGACCCAAGACGCCAGCCTCATCGAGCAGATCGAAGACCGCACGAGGTGGTCCACCCCCGATTGTTGCAGAAACGCAGGCACCGAAAGCGGGGCTGCCTTCGATGCCTGCCATGCGCCTACGAGATCCAGCTATAGTCCGCTGGCTCAGGGACGTCGTCGCCGTCGTGTATCGCGAGCTCTTGGAGCATCAACTCGTCTGCCTCGTCTGTAGGTAAGGGCGTAGCAGGAGAGATCGCGGAAGGCGGAACGAGCCTGAACACAGGGCCACTCGGTGCAAATGCCGGGGCTGCAGGCGACACCGTGGCCCCGTCTTCACCAACTGCAGGGATGGCCCACTCGTCGGTCTCACTCTCCATGGCGAAGAGACCGCTCTCCGCCAGCTCCTCGACCTCTTCAGGCCGCGTCGTGATGAAGGGATATAGCGCGTCGGTCGCCGTCACCTGCACGAAGGCCCGCTCTTCGCCGGCCACCACGATCCCCTGCCCTGGACGGGCGGAGAAGATCATGCGCACCTCGGCGTCGGTCAGACGGTACTCGCGCTGGATCAGGTCGAGGTCAGACTGCTTGTCGTTGCGCAGCAGGAACGTGACGCCGGTGTTGGTCAGGCAGACGCGGGCCTCGGCTTCGCCCTCGACCTTGACGCCCGTCGCCGGGTCGCCGAGGAGGTCCGTGATGCCCTGTGTCATCAGTGCCACGCGCCCGCCCTGCTTGCCTGCCATGCGGTAGAGCTGGCTGACCAGGCGAGCGGTGTCCTCGCGGCCGAACATGATGTGCGCCTCGTCCACGGCGACCGTTATGCGTCGCTTGGCCATCGCAAGGCGCCAGCGGATGAACTCCGCAATCCTCGCGTAGGCCACGGCCTGCAGGTACTTGCCGTTCTGCCCCTGCACAAGTGCGTGGACGTTGAAGACCACAAGGCGCTTGCCCATGTCGAGGTTCGTCTCGCCGGAGAACATGTCGAGCGTACCCTGGACGAACGGGCGCAGCTTGAGGGCTAGGGACTCAAGCCCCGGTGTCGCTTCGATGTACCGCAGGGCGTCCTGAAGGGTCGGCGACCGCTTCGCCTTCGGCACCGCCGTCAGCGTCGTGCGGTCGACGATGCTCTGCCAGTCGTCCGTCATGCCGAACTCGGCGTACATCTGCGCGAGCGGCGGCTCCAGCATGGCCCGCTCCTCGGCGGGCATACGGCCTTCAGGGTAGGCCATCATCTCGAAGAGGCTCTGCAGGAAGCTGATCTTCGCCGACACCGGCCGCTTCATGTCGTCGTCCAGACGCCTGAGGTCGAAGGGCAGCAGGATCTCGCAGGGGTTGATACGGTCCTCGGAGCCGGAGCCGAACCGCGCGTAGGTCCCCTGCAGGAGCTGCGTCCAGCGCTTGTAGTCGATGGCCGGGCTCGGGTCGAGCACCATCACGTCCTGGTCTTGCGAGAAGAGGGCCTGCGTCGCCAGCACCTTCATAACGAAGGACTTGCCGGAACGGGTCTTGGCCACGATCAGGAGGTGCGACGGGCTGTAGCGCATCGGGTCGATGATGACGGCGTTGCCTGTGGAGAGATTCTGACCCCACAGCTCGCCCTTGTCGTGCAGCAGTTCGCCAGATGTGAACGGGAAGGTCGTCGAGAGCGGCAGGGTCGGGATCGGGCGCACCCGGCGCAGGGTCGCGTTGCCGAGCGGCATCGTGGTACGGAAGGCGACAGCCTCTTCGAGCCAGGTCTCCCGTAAGAGGAGCGAGTAGCCGGCCGCATCCTGCTTCAGAAGGTTCACAGCCTCGCGCAGGTCTTCCGGCGTGTCGGCGGTCAGCGGGCGGGTGTTGACGCTCGACGGCTTGAGCGATCCCTGCAGGTAACGCCTCGGCCGCGTCGAGTGAGCTTGCCGTCGCGGGATCGAGCGCCTGGCCGGTCGTTTCCTCGTGCCAGCGGGCGAATGACTTCCACGCGGCGAGGTAGCCTGACAGCGTATGCTCGCTCGCTCCCTTCGCCTTCTTCGCCGACAGGAACTCGTCGATGAGCGCCACCGGGCCACCTCCTCGCCATCTAGAAGATGTCGAGCCTTCCTTCCCGCACCATGCGCAGCGGCGCTTTGCGTCCGCTCCGGTGGTCGACTACCAGGCCGATCTTGTCGCCCCGCCTGCCGGAGCCCACCTGCCGTCGCCGGATCGCCGCCACCTTCTGGTCAACTTCCTCTCGCGAGGTCAGGTATCGCTTCTCACAGTCTCTCGTGTCGCTAACGCGCAACGCCGTCGTTCGCTCTAAAAGGGAAAGAAGGCCCCGCCGGTGATCGGCGGGACTCATCTTCAAGTCGATCAATAGGGCGTGAAGCTTCATGCGCCACACGTCACACCAGAAGAGGTGGCGCCTCCTTGGTGGCAGCCTGCGTGTCGAAGACAATGTTGAGGTGCTCACCGAGCGCCTGGGCCAGGGCCAGCAGCGTCCCGACTTCCACGTTCGACTTGCCGGACTCAAGCCGTGCGATATAGGACTGGGGACGCCCCACCTTCGCGGCAAACTCACTCTGCGACAGTCCGTGGCGGACCCGTAAGGCGATAATCGCCCGAGCTACCTCGGCATACGGCACCTCACGCCGATACGCCTCCCGCATCTCCGGGTCGGCGTCCCATGCGCGTTCCATGTCCTCAAGGGAACGGAACAAATCTCGTCTGGTCATCGTGCGTCCTCCTTTCCTCGTCGTATCTTGCCACAGCCTCTCGCACCCTTTGCTCCGCTTGCCTATACACGTCTGGAGGAAAGCGCTGGCGTTTCTTCACGGCTCCGAAGGCCACCACAACAACCGCTCCGTCTTTCGCCAACCCGAAGAAGGCACGGTAGGCGCCAGTTCGATGATCAACGATAGCCTCCCACAGGTTTTCATAGTCCCCAATACGGTCGACGTGGGGTCTGCCGATGGGCGGCCCGAACTCCCGCAGCAGGCCGAAGACAAACCGGAACCGGGCGATGATCTTGTCTCGCTCCGCCTTAGTGGGATGGCAGGACTGCAGCCACGCAGCCACTTCCTCGGTGAGGATCACGGCGTATCTCACGGTGCCACTATATCTCATTAGATATACCTAGTCAACGCGGGGACTCGTTTCGGTTCAACCTGACTCCCTTGTTCGCAGCGAGCAGTCTGCGCACCATGGACCCGTCCTGCGCGCCCTGGGGGCTTGCTAGTATGATGGGCACGTGCGCTTCTCCCTCAAAGTAATACGAACCTAGAAACCCGCCTTAGCCGCCCTTGAGACCAGCGAAAACGGGCCTCCACAGGCCCGTTCAGTTCGTATTACGTGAGGAATGTGAACTCGCCATGAACACCGCTTTTCGCCACAACCACGGAGCGTCATCATGGCACACATAATCGTGGAGGAACGTCGCCGGCTTATCAAGCCAAACGCAGAAGGCGAGCATGTCGTAGGCATAGGCGCGTACGGTGTGGTGCGAGAAACCCCGCGTCGCGACATACCCGAGGTACCCTGCGATGATCGCGACCTCCTGGCCCCTATCGTCCACCACCGCCCAGAACGGAGCCTCCTCGTGAGCCTCGACTCGGAACATGACGCACACCCCCCGCGCTCCCCTGGTGCCTCCGGCCTACCGCCTGCGGGACCAGGAGCCTCCCGGAAAGCTCTCCCAAGGCCATGCTATCCACCTTGGAAGGAAGCGTCAAAGCCCGTATTGGCCGGTTAACAGAACCCGTGCAACGCAATTGGTCGTGCGGACCCGGCCCCAACTCCCGCTTGAGCAGCCTCTTCTGAGCATCCGACACGGACCTTGTCAGCCACGCGGCGTCGCGCGTCGCGAATCCCTCAAGCTGGTTGGCCCGCCCCAGTCCTCCGCCACGCCCTGCGCGTAGCCCAAAGGCAATCCCTCGCCGAGAACCTGCTCTCCTCTCTCGCGCTCCCGCATCACGACGCGGAACCGGTCTTCGCCGTCGGGCAGCACGTGGATGCGCCTGAATTCACACCGTGTCATGGGAGTTCAACTGCGGTTGTACTAGTTCCCACTGATTCCCCGTTGATCGGCCAGCCCTCACCGACCTCCGGGATGGCACCCGATAAGATAGCAATCTCTGTCGCTTTCACAACGCGGTGAGCAGAGTAGTTTAGCTCGAACTCACGACGGCGACGCTGAGGGTAAAGTTCAGCGACTTGTGGAACATTATCGTACGTCAGTATCCACCGACTATTGGGGACACCGTTGAGCACGCGAGCCAGATCCTCATGGTTTTTAACAGTGAAGGCGTTGAGGTACAATGACCCAGCCTTCTCAAAGTAGGGAGGGTCCGCATAGATGAACACGCCGTCCTTAGAAGCGTACTCAGCGATGATCTCAACACCGTCCTTGCACGTTGTGATCATGTTTTCCGAGAACAGGGAAAGGATTCGGATACGCTCTGCGAGTCCGTCGCGATTGAATCGCGCGTCGATCTTATAGTTGCCGGTTTGGTCGAGACCGCCAATTGGCCCCCCGTTCAACACTCCCGATCTGTTGGTGCGATTCAGATAGAACGTGGCAAATCCGAGACGCGCCAGGTCACTCGTATCCCCAGAGAGATACACCTCGCGTTGCCGACGCCATTCTTTGACATTGAGTTGCACATGGCGAATGCGGTCCATCAAGAAACCCGGCTCAGCCTGCACAGTGGCCCAGAATGCGTAGATGGCAGGGTCGAGATCGTTAATGACTACTCGATCGACCTGTCCCGTAACGAGAAGGCTAAGACCCGCACCGACGCCGCCAGCATAAGGCTCCACATAGGTGCAACCGGCCATGTCCATGTCGCGAATGATCTTCCGTAGCCGCGAGTAGAGCGCGGATTTGCCACCTGGGTAGCGAAGGGGTGAGATCCGGGGGCGTCTAGTGGCAATCCCAATCGCGCTTGACGTGCTCATGGTTTCATCACATACCTCATAATTGAGTCGACCGATGTCCACATAGCAAACGCTTGTTCTGGATCGACTTTAAAATGATGGTTGTGGTTGATTGCATTGAGCGAGTCACCTGAATTCGTGTAGGTCACAAGTTTGCCAGTTCTCACACCCTCGATCACTTGCCGAAGGTAGGTAGGCCCATTGGCCTTTACGTCCTCAAGGAGCCAGCTAAGGGCATGTCGGAGCTGAACGTATCCGTTTTGGTTGTTTCCCGTAGCCTTGATGTCAACAGATTTTCCCTCAGCAAACGACTTAATCGATTTCTCTAAAACCGCTCGTATCATGAGGAAGGTAGCATTAGGATATTTGTAAACATCGATCTCCGAGAGTTCCCCCAGGAGGAGCTTCAGTGCCTCCGGGTAGGAATCAGGCGCCTTAACCTGCCCAAGGTCGAGGTTCCTCTGCTTCTTGCCTTTCCCATCTTTTGGTGGAGTCGGGGCGGCCTGTGTCCCTGTACCTGACCCTGCTCCGCTTGAGGTGCTTGGCGGTATACCCACTCCCGGCGAAGTCACGCCCGTAGAGGCTCCCTTTTCCGCGCCTCCGTTCCGCGGTTGACTAGTGCCGGCCACTCTGGACGACGTGGTTGGAGAAGATCCACGCGTCGGCTGGCTGTCGCTGGCGTCCGCCACTATCTGGCGAAGTTCGTTCATGAGTTGAGTGTAGCGAGGGCTCTTGATGGAGTTGAGGCTGCGAGTGTTGATGTTCTCGTCATACATTCCGCGAACGATGGCTGTTGCAATCTCTTTAAAAACGGCGTCCGACACGGCCTTTACGATACCGTCACGCTGCATCGTAAGCCCGGTGAGCTCCAGAAAGTCCTTCGACTCGTAGATTCGCGCGAGGGTTGATAATCCTCTAGACCATTTTTTCGTGGTCAAGAAGTCTTCAAGCACCGGATCATCGTAGCTAACCGACTTGAAAAGATTGATGATATGCGCGCGGAAGACGAACTTTTTAACGTCAATCGTTGGATATCTCGTCAGAAGCTCACTGAGCTTTCGTCCAGCATCAATCTGTGCTTGGAAGAAGGCGGCTTGCCTACCTGGAGTCCACGCTTTTCTCAGGTTCCCTGTGTGTATTGCAGCAATGAGTTGATCGGCTTCTGCCTGGTTTGGCGCGACCATAACGCGGATCTTGGCTAGGGCTGATCTGTCAGGAAGCAAGGCAGCAAACGCGGCGATGCGAGCTTGATAATCGGGAACAAACATCGGGTTCTGGATTGCTTTGAGCGCGGCGAGTCGTCGATTTCCCTCGACCATCACGTACTTTCCGCGCCGTTTCAGCACGATAGGAGTCTCGTGTGTCAGGTATCCGACCTTGCATATTCCCTCGACTAGCCCCAGTGCGTCTTCATTGACGAATAGGTCTTCGATGATGTCCGCTTCGACTTTAGCGTCCGCAATTTCTAGTCGGACATTTTGGGGGTCGAGGTGAACTTCCTTGAGGACATCCACCTTCAATTCGGGCCATTGCGATGTGTCTAGCAAGGGAAGCCCCCTCCGCGTGTGGAGTCCGGATGCGGACAACACGAAAGGTTTTGGTCCTGACGGACCACCGGACGGGAACAGCCTGCTTCCTCCATGATCGCGTCCGTGTTTCGCCCTTGCGCTGCAAGCAGTGCGATGCGGGCGCGTATGGTGTACTCTTGCGGCGTGTTGCCCGCCCGCAACAGGTGCTCAAGCCCTGCCCGTTCTTCCGCTGACGATGTAACCACAGGCGCTTTTCTGCTCATGACTACATCATATCGGAAAAAGGCCTATATCAATAAGTACATTCTTCACTGCTCTCGCCGCGCCGCTTGCACAGCGCCTGCAAGATGTCGGGAAGAGATCTCGAAGTCCTCCGGCGCCACGATCGTGCCGCCCGGTCCGACAGCACCCAGCGCGTACTCGGGGTGCTCCGGATCTCTGATCTTGGTCACGACGACTGCCCGCAGTTCCGCCTTGGGGCGCTGTACACCTCAAAGGCGACCGGGATCCCACCTCTCGGGACGCCGAAGACGATCGGCCGCAGGTCAGCGCTGCCGAACCGGATATCCGCGAGCCGGGCGGCCAGATCGCGGCCCGCCGCCCTCTGATCTGCGAATGGTGGCACGGTGACCGTCTCGCCCACCTCCCTCAGCGGCACTCGTCTATCTCAGGGATCACGCATCGTGTTGGCGGGGATGGCGTTCGAGGCAGGCAATAGTGTTGCCCGGACCGTCGGTCTTCACGTTCTGGCAAAGGCGGTGGCATCGCTGCGAGACCATGAGCGGCACGCGCTACCTGTTCTCTGGGTCAGTATCGAGCAGCTCGCGCACCGTCAGAAGATCTTCGTTCTCCCTTGTCTGCCCAGCCTTCCAGCCTTCGGCGACGCTCCTTCCGTCCCGCACAACACGCCAGCTCACAGCGCAGGCAGCGTAATCTGCAAGAAGCCTGCTCGTCGGCGAACTGTCCTCCGCGAAGAATCTGCCGTTGCGGCAGGTGTCGCACCTGTCGGTCCCTTTGGCAAGCAGCCGTTCAGCCTTCCGCCTGCCGCGCTCGGTCGTGCGCCGCTCGGGGTCGATACGCGGCGCGTAGGCTGCGATGTCGCAACGCATCTTGGGTAGACGCATCAGATCATCTTCCCTTCTGGCACGCAGGAACGGGTGCAGAGCAGCTATCGCTGCCCACACCCGCTTCAGCCAATTCTCGGATCAAGCTCTCTGCGCGCCTAGCCTCCAATTCTCGATCTGAGGCCGTATCTCGGCAGGAGGGGGCGGCAGGTTGAGCCGAATGCGCAGTCCCCCGCCGTCATAGAGCATGTCGATGTACCCTTCGTGCTCCGTCCACTCGACGACGTTCCGCCATCGGAAGCGGTAGCTGAAAATCGACAGTGCGTAGATCCGCGGAGTCCTGTGGAAGAACATCTCGACGTCGTTCGCGTAGACCTTTCCGCCGATGGTCTGTGGGAACAATGCCATGGGCACGACAGGCGCGCCTATAAGGGCGATGATTGCGCCTGCGATCCAGGTGTTCGCCCAGACCGCCGTGCCGATCCCCACTGCGATGAGAAACGACTCTGCGATGACAAAGGTCCACCGCAGCGGACGCACCGAGGCATCGGGCCAGTAACCGCGCCCTTCCCACCTGACGACGACCTTGAAGTTGCGGGGCGGTTTGTTGGGCGCCTGCCAGTTGAACCAGAGGACCATGATCACGGTGACGACTATGACGGTGCCGACGATCCACAGGATGAACCAGGACCAGGCCGACATGGCATCCCTTGCTCTCCGTCACGACTAGCCTTTGTTCCACTTGCCCTGCCTCACTAGTACGCCGGGGCGACGCGACGGACCGCTGAACATTGATGAAGACGGGTGGCTGGCGACGGGGTCATTGTAGGCAGACAGAACGCCGACTCAGGGCGTTACACGCCTTTTGCGATCAGGATCCCCCTGTCCCCTGCGATCCAGCGGACGGTATACCCGAGCCCCTCGCCCACCGCACTTGCCAAAACCATCGGACGACCCTGCTGGATGCTGACCGGCGTCACCACCTCGTCGCCGTTCATGCTAACCGTCGCCTGTCGAGTGGCCGAGTCCCACGATACGTCTGCCCCAAGCACATTTGAGAAGAAGTCCAGGGGAACGAGTACCCTGCCGTTCGACAACACCGGGGCGGCCGAAAGCGTCTGCTCGCCTACTTCCGTATACGCCCGAACGGACCCGACCTGGACCAGCGTGGGCATATCGTTCCATGCCTGCGTTGCCGCGTTCTGGGACCAGAGCCGGATTCGATAATATGCAATGCCATCCGCACGGTCGGTCAAGTGCCCCCACGGCATGTAGTGCAGACGGATCTTTTCGTCGTAGAGCTGGTTCGAGTCCACCGCAAGCAGCCCCTCATCGGTCGTGACTATGACAACGGCCGTATGCTGTGGGCTCCCGCGGACATTAGTCATGAGGATATCGCCGGGCTCCACCGTTCCGCGCTTGGCCGGCTCGACAGGGGTGGCACCCGGAAAGGGCTGTACCTTGCTCAGCATGGAGTAGTCGAGGGGTGGAGACTTAAGCGGATATCCAGCTCGAACGGCAACCAAGTCCGCGAAGAAGAGACACTCGCCTCCTCTTCCTTGGTCCCCAGGTTTGGCGTTGCCCGTCAGCCATCGAATGGCGGAAGTAACCCTCGAACCGTCCACCTGTGGCGTGTCATGGTAGGTCGCAAGCATGTGGTATTCACCGCAGTATCCGGCCGGCCAGTGATGGTCGCACGGATAGAAGTTGACCGCAGTCTTCCCGTAAGGGTAGTCCTGAACCACCTGTTGCAGCACCGTGCCGGGTACGGTCGCGGCATAACTCCTGCCCTGTCCGGCGAGAATCGCCGCCTTAACCGCTTGGGACACGATGGATTGAGCACTGATCGTCGACTCCGACGGAGTGATCTTTGAGATGACTTCATAACCAGTGGCAGCAGCCGTGACCCACAGGTTCCCAGAGTTGTCGGCTGCGATCCCATAAGGCGTGTTCGGCGGCAGCAGGTGGTATTCGGTGACATGTCCGGCGGTGGTCATCTCGGCGACGTCTCCCGAGAACGCCTCTGTGAACCACAGGCTTCCGTCTGGGCCTGAGGTGATCTCATCCGGCCCCTGCACCGGGCCCGAAAGCGGGAACATCGTCACGGCGCCCGATGGAGTGATCCGACCTACCTGGCCCTGGCACGGCGCCCCAAAGCCCAGAACGGTGAACCACAGGTTACCGTCTGGACCGGCGACGATGGAGGTCGGGTCGCAGCTCTGCGTGGTGGGCACCTCATCGACTGGGAACTCGGTGACGACGCCGGTCGTCGTGATGCGACCGATGCTGTTGGCGTCCGGTTCGGTGAACCACAGGTTCCCATCCCGCCCCGCCGTGATGCCCTCGGCGTCCGTCGATAGCGGAAACTGAGTTTCCTCTCCGGCTGGCGTCATACGCCCAATTGCGTTGACTTCGGTAAACCACAAATCTCCATCGGGCCCCGTCGTCATATGCCATGGCCTTTCCGAAGGCGGCAACGCCCACTCAACAATCGCGCCGGTGGACGGAGAGATTCGCCCAATCTTGCTTGCGTTCAGCTCCGTAAACCAGATGTCGCCGTCAGGGCCCGCCGTTATGCCGATCGGCCAAGCGTTTGGCGTCGGGACCGGAAACTCGCTGATCGTGCCATCAGGTGAGATCCGGCCGATCTTGTCGGCGCCAGGTTCGGCAAACCAAGGATCGCCTGTAGGACCGAGGGTGATGTCGCCGATGTGCGGGGACGGAGTGAGCCCTTGCGTATAGGTGGCGATGGTAGGGGCGTTACTCGCGGGGCTGTCCGCGAAGGCAACTGCGGCGGTGGCCATGATGATTCCGGCGGCGGCCGACGCCAACACCTGGCGGTGAACCGTCATACAACCACACTCCCAGCTGAGACCGCCACGACCATCCATACCTGGGTCGCGTCGTCACCGCACGGTTCGATGCGCCATGGGAGATTCCCTGGTCTATCTGAAAGGGCTCACTGTGCCCGGCGCCGACGGCCCCGACTCTTCAACCTCTCCATGAGGTCAGAGAAGTCGCCCTTCGTGAGACCGGGGCGCACCGCATAGCCGTGCGCCCGCAACCAGGCAAGCTGCTTCTCCGATGCCGGGTCTTGCCGCCATGGGGCGTTCGGGTCGTTCAGGTTACGGTCGCGGAACGCCTGCCGGATCATCTCCTGCGCTTCGCCGCGCGTGGTCCCCCGTGGGACCGCGATATTGAACTCGCGCCTCAAGAGGTCGATCTGCGCGTCGGAGGCAGGCTTCTTCAACCAGGCAGCGTCGCGGGCAGCGTAGCTTTCGAGCTGGTTGGACCGCACGTAGTCTTCGGCGACGCCCTGCGCGTAGCTGACCGGCAGCGGCCGATCCGTAAGAGGGCGCAGCTCGCGCCCCTGCCTCAGCGTGACGGCCCAGAGGTCTCCCTCGACCTCATCGAGATTGATCTCTTGGCCAGGACCGGCCTCCAGGATCATGCGGTTGCGTTCGACCCGCCAGCGGAACTTCGAGCGAGCCAGTAGGTCGATCGTCGAGGCGACGATCTGCACGCCCTCGCCGAGCTCTTCGGGCTCCTCCTTCTCGGCGTCCGCCATCCCGCCGTCCAGTCCGTCGGTCTTCCGGCCGTTCGCGAAGCTCGCGTCGTCGCCGTCGAGGGTGCCGAGCGCGCAGATGTCATGCGCGTTGTCGCTCACGTCGACGACGAGGCAATAATCCTTGCCGGGGTACGGGCGAAGGCCGCGGCCGGCCATCTGAATGTAGAGGCCGGTGGACTTCGTTGGCCGGGCCATGATGAGACAGGCGACGGAGGGCTCGTCCCAGCCTTCCGTGAGAACGGCGCAGTTGGCGAGCACGTCCAGCTCGCCGTCGCGCAGCTTCCTAAGCCTCTCTCGTCGCTCCTCGATCGGCAGCTCGCCGGAGACCCAGTCAGCTCGAAATCCTCCGTCGCGGAACGCTTCGGCGATGTGCTGGGCGTGGGCGATGTCCACCGTGAATGCCACTGCCCTACGCCGCTCACCATGCTTGCAGTAGGCGTCCACGATCAGCTCGTTGCGCCGTGGTGTGTCGACTGCCAGGGAGAGGTCCCTGGCCTGGAAGTCGCCGCGCACCGTGCGGACCTTGTTCAGGTCTACCGATGTGCGAACTCGGATGCCCTGGACGTCGGCGAGGTAGCCCGCCCGCACCAGATCCGAGATCGAGCGGCGGTAGACGATCTTCTCGAAGACCCCCTTCAGGCCGATGCCATCGCCGCGCATTGGCGTGGCGGTTATGCCAAGAAGCAGCCGGCCTGCGCTCGGGTCCGGCAGGAAGCCGAGATCCTCGAGCGTGTTCCGGTAGCTCTCAGCCGGACTGTGGTGGGCCTCGTCAACGATCACCAGCGAGAACTCGTCCTTGTTGAGCCGGTCGCGCCGTCGCTTATGTTGCAGGGTTTGCACCGAGGCGACCACCACCCGGCGGTCATGCTCGTCGCGCTCAGCCTTGACGACGCCGATGGACTGTTCCGGCCAGATGTAGCCGAACTTCTCGACCGACTGCTGCACCAGCTCGTCACGGTGGACGAGCATGAGGACGCGGCCGTGCGCCTGCTGAGAGAGTGCGGCAGCCAATATGGTCTTTCCGGCACCCGTTGGAAGGACCACAAGTTGCCTCCGCACCCCCTGGCGAGCCTCGGTCACAACGGCCTCGACAGCCTCCTCCTGATAGTCGCGCAGAGACAGCATGGATCCACCTCCCACCTATACGCTTGCCCTTAGCCTCCAGAAGCGAGAGCAGCACCGCGCTTGGCAGTGCTGCTCTCGTGGTTTGTTCGGCCTAGCGGATCGGCTTGCCGGCCGCGAAGTCGGCGTTGAACTGGTGCAGTAACGTGTTTACTGGAGCGCCGTCGAGCAGGATCCCAACCTCACGGTTATCATCCAGGGAGGAGTTCGAGAAGTTCTGCGATCCGATGAACGCCCTGCTGTCGGCGATGATGAGCTTGGCGTGGATGTAGGGCGACCGTACTTCCACAATCTTGGCGCCGTCTCGCGCCAGGGGGCGCAACTGCTCGAGGTCGTAGGACGAGATGGACGACGGGACGACGATTCGCACCGACTCATGCAGACGCAGCACGGCTTCAAGCGCCAGGGCCACGGCAGGTACCCGGCTGAACTCCTCCGTCTCGATCTCGACGCCGTGATGCGACGAGTCGATCAAGCCGAGGATCGCCTGCTCTGCACCCGGCGACAGCACCAAGGCGCCTCGTGGCGCGGGACCGGCCTTGCGTCCGGCCCAGTCGGCGTTGAACACGGCGGCCAGCGCCTTCACGACTTGTGGGCTCGAAGTCTCCCAGTCATACTCGCGGTTCCCGCCGCTGAGGCCGGAGTAATCCATGTTGGACGATCCGAGGATGGCAGTCTCCGTCGCGAACCCTGGATCGACGACGAGGTACTTGGCATGGTCGAAGACGTAGGAGCCCTCGAAGCGTGCCGGTGCGGTCTTGATCTGGACGCGGGTCTTGGCGAACTCGGCCTTCTCCTGCGGGACAGCGCGCGCATCGTCGTAGGGATTCCCCGCAACGATGACCCGGACGGGG
>Ga0209012_1002441_pt1 | contig 16162 bp, 14 predicted proteins | sample RS3BMetagenome_FD_184735 | JGI IMG/M metagenome (GOLD analysis project Ga0209012, IMG submission 184735) | Ferric oxide microbial mat and aquatic microbial communities from Rainbow Spring, Yellowstone National Park, USA - RS3B (SPAdes) (version 3) ...
GCCCGTCCGGTTCGATGAGCGGGAAGTGGAAACGCAGCACGGCTGGGATATTGAGGCACCGGCAACCGAAAGGGTCGGCAAACCGCTATGCCCAACCTAAACCAACGCGCCACTTCTCGACTCTACAACAGCGAACAACGTTCTATGCGGATTTCAAGGGGGCCAAGAGGGCCAAGTTAGGGAGGCAAGGGGGCCAAGTTCGGAAAGTTGCGAAAAACCTTGATGGCAGCGGTTTTGTTTCAAGGGGGCCAAGAGGGCCAAGTTGTAATAAGGGGGGGTGGTGGCTTCGCCACAGAACAGAGAAAAGTGAAAGTAGTGGGTAGAGCGGGGGCGCGGGCGGTTCGCTACAACGAACAACGAAACACTGCGCTTAACGAACAACGAGCAATCCCGATACGCGATTTCAAATCGCATCGGGACTACGGCATCCATGCTGCAGCACAGCGCGGAGAATCTTCGCGGAACGGGTCATGCTTCGCTCAGAAAAACCACTGATCAATGATCACTGATCAATATTTTTAGTGGCGCAGGGTTGCTGCGAATGCTATAGATGGATGCGTGCGGGGATATCGATTCCAATTAGGACAGTATCCTTCATTGGCTTGTATCTTCCAACTTTATCCATCTTCCAGTCTCTCACTGGTGGCGTATTATTTACTTTTCAAACGGCACCGATTCCCGGCTTCAATGATCGATGAGCAAGGATCAAAGATCAGGACTTCGGAAAGCGCCGTAGGGCATTGGAAGCACCCGATGTCGGGTCGTGGTAGGCATTGAGGTTAATCGAGCCGGTGCCGGTAAGGTCAACGGCACCATTGATGCCGATGCCGGTACCGCTGTTGGTGGCACCCTTGTTGACGGTGATGGTGCCGTCGTTGGTGATGGTGCTACCGCTAAGTGGGAACGAGGAATGGTTACAACCCAACCAAGTGTCGTAAATCATTCAATAACAATGGGTTAAATGCCATCCCGGCAGTTGAATTCATTTTGCGTTCCCACTTAGCAAATAAAAGGTTATTACCATCAAGCACTTTGAGATTGCTGCCGCTGGAGAGGGTGACGCCACCCAAGGTGGTGCTGGATTGCTCATCAATTTCGCTGCCGGTAATGCTGGTAAGTGTGCCGCCGGTAACACTGCCACCGATGAGTTGTACAGTACCTCCATTAGCCTTGATGGTGCCACCGGTGTTCGTGAAATTGGCATTAAGCGGCAGGATGCCGCTGTTGGTGGCCTCCATGAGATTCGTATTGGTATAGGCCGCGTTGATCAGCCGCAACGTGTTGCCACTCAAGTTGGCATCAACGGTGCCCTTATTGGTGAACACGTTCACGGCGATTTGCCCCGCACCGGAGATGGTATGTTGCGCCTCCTGCGTAAGATTGCTACTATTGGCATCAAAGATGTTCGCGCTGCCAAAACTATTGGTAGAGGCGTTGAGTACAATGCTGCCGGTGCCGGTGAGATCCACCGTCCCGATTATTGCGATTCCAGTACCTGTGTTGGTACCGCCTTTGTTAATGGTGATCGTACCGTTGTTGGTAATGGTGGTGGCATTAAGATACAGGGAATTACCGTCCAGTACATTGAGGTTGCTGCCGTTGGAAAGCGTTACACCAGTGTTGGCAGTTGGTCCATTGAGGGTGGTGTTGCTTTGCTCATCAATTTCGCTGCCGGTAACACTGGTAAGCACGCCGCCGGTGATGGTGCCCCCGTTGAGTAGCACTGTACCACCATTGGCACTGATGGTGCCGCCGGTATTAGTGAAACCCGCGTTCAACTGCAGAATGCCGCCCCCGGTGGCTTCCATGAGGTTGGTATTGGTAAAGGCCGCGCGAGTCAAGAGCAGCGTATTACCGCTGGAATTGGCATTCACTGTGCCATTGTTGGTGAAAGCGTTAACGGTAATCTGGCCCGTGCCGGTGATGCTGTGGCCCGAATCCTGCGTGAGGTTACTGTAGCCGTTGTCGTAAATGGCCGCATCTGACAGAGCGGTGCCATTGGCATTCAGGACAATGGATCCGGCGCCGGCAAGTTCCACGCTATTGGTTATGTCGATACCGGTATAGTTGTTGCTGCCACCCTTATTGACGGTGACCAGTTTGCGGAATTACTCCAAAGTTGGCTACTGGTACCAGTCCAGGTGATCGTCGGTGTCGCGCCAGCCTGCGGACTGGTTCCCATTGCCGCCATTGCCGCCGCTACAATGACGGACGCAGCTATTGCGCGGCGGCGAGCCCTCGTGCCGGTTGGGCTTCTAAGAGACACATTCCGCGTTGCCGAGAAGGTTTCCAATTCAGTATCAAAGCGCGCGTGACGGATTTTAGTATTGCCCATGGTCGTTGCTCCCTTAACAGATGACAGAAAAAACTCTAAATCCCTGAAAACATCTCAGATGGCATTTGACAGTATAGTCCGAGATAAAAACGATACAATACGTATTTCTGCGTATAGGCATGCGCGGCTGCTCTGAGAAAACATCGGTTTTATTGGCATTTAAGCGCGCTAAATGCCAATGACAAATAAATCTTTCCCGGATATTTGAGGGGCGGTTTTGAAGGTTAAATCGGTCGCCATTGCGGATCGAGACGTTCGGCAGATAATCCATAGAACCCTTGTCCATATTGCGCTTTATGACGTGCACATCGGCAGATTATCCATGGATTGGCACGTCCCTGGCTGCCATGTTCCAGCGGGCGAAAAATGACAAAAATGCAGGAAAAACATGTTTTTGAGGTTTTCAGAGGGAAAAAGACTCAAGAAATTGGCCCATCATGTGAACGGAACCACCGATGACACGAATTTCAAGGGGATTGGAACTATTCTATTCACCCACAGCATCCATAAATGTATCAAGTAGTTTCTGTACGAGTACTTAAGAGGGCTTTTGGGCCGCCGCCCGCAATTCATCCACCACGTCGCAGCGCGGCGATTTACCAGCCTGACACAACGCCCAATCGCGGTTCAACACGTTCTCCAGCCGCGTTACCGGATGTTCCAGCATTCATCTTACATAACTAAGCTACATAACTACACTACATAACTAAGCTACTGGCCATTTACCATGATGGTCGGTAACATTAACCAGGCGTGTCCGAAAAATAGAAGCCGCACGGAGGTTCATGTGCAATTATTACAACGTCACCGGCGCGTAGAGATCCTTATCGCTCTTTTTGTTTTTTTCGCCCTGCCTGCGCTGGCGCTGCACGCCCAAACCGGTTGGGCACCGGCCAGCTTTATTCCGCCACCGCCGTTTACCAGCCCCGCTCGCTATTACTCCGGCATCAGCGGCCCCGGCACGCCGGTAATCGGTAACGGTTCAGGGGGCTGGCGCAGCGGCCCCGGCGGCGTGACGTATCAGGGGCCTGATCCGAAGCCCGGCTGGCATGTCATAAAATCCGGATTGACCAATGATTCGGCCGTCAAAACAGGGCTTATCCCACCGATCAGGCCGCTGTTGAATCTGCATTTGCGGGATACAATAATCTGCCGTGGCGGCGACGGTTTTTATTATATGACCGGTTCATCCGGAGATAATATCTGGGATCGCAACGATGGTGTGGAATTATGGCGTTCCGCTGATCTGGTTCATTGGAAATATCTGGGCCTGGTATGGAATACTCAGAAAGATGGCACCTGGGAAAATCGCTGGCGCAAACTGCATCAGAACTGGGTGCGCACCATCTGGGCACCGGAAATACATTATATTCATCACAATTACTTTTTATGCATGGCCATGGCTCCCGGCGGCGTGGCAATTCTTAAAAGCGCCACCGGCAAAGCGACTGGGCCTTATGTCAACGCGCTGAAAATAAATCATCCGCTGGTGGGCGGTATCGATCCAACTCTATTTGAAGATACCAACGGAAACGTCTATTTTTCATGGGGCGGTGGAAACCACATTGTACGAATGAAACGCAATCTATCTGGCTTTGCGGGGCGGTTGCACAATATCAAAGTGATATTCAAGCCCGGCGGACCGCATCCGGGGCTGGATCATGGCCGAGTTATCAGCAGCGTCGGACAGGAAGGCGTGTCACTGTTCAAACGTCACAGTTGGTATTATCTGGGAGCGGCGCTGTTTTATCGAGGCCGATACAGCAGTTGTGTCGTTCGTTCACATCATATTTACGGGCCTTATGCACATTGGGAAGAGGCGGTTCCCTGCGGCGCGGCGGCCCGCCAACAGTGCCTGGAGCTGTGTGCGCTTACAAACCCCAAAATGCCGGTAGATATCCTGCACGTATTCCTGCACGGTGTACTTGCTTATCTTCAGAGCTTCCGCAATCTGCGGTATATCCATTCCCTGTAAAAGCAGCGGCAGCAGCCGACGCAGGCGCGGAGGCAGATCCGCATCGACTGGAAAACCTTCTTCTATGGTGCGCTGCCGTGCCAGTTCCTCGTCAATTACCTCCAGAATTTTCGGAGCCTTCACCTCGGCCTGTTCTGGCCGCCGGCCAGCGGCAATGGAAATCGCCAGTCGCACAAGCTCACGCACGGTATCCAGCGGCAATTTGTCGATCGGGATCATCGGTTAATCCGCTTTCTCTGTATTCCACGCTATTAAGGGCTTGGCCTGAAGCGTTGACAAACCCTCGCTTATAGTCTTCGCAGGCCCTGTTGCACCGAACAGCTTCGCACATAGATTGTGCCCTAATTATATATCCGCGTGTGTTTAAAAACAATACACCATGGCTCACCATGGCTCATATATTGCATTTTGCCCCGGCTGGCATCCCGGCGCGGAGCTTGTTGTCCGCTGATCATTACCTCCTACCGTGTTACCATGTCCCCTGTCCCGTGTAAACTTGCCCCCGTCGCCGTTCTCTGTACCGCTCTACCTTCTCCCCCCACCATTCTCTACGCCTCACGCGGTCGGCGTATCCCCTAATGTTAGGGAATTGTGCAAAAAAAAACGGGGGGTACACTTATCGGCGCTAAACCGGCTGGCGCTGTACGGGATAATAAAGAACGGCGGGCTGATTCAATAATATATTTATGGAGATGCCAATATGAGAATCAATGCACAGGCCGAATCGCGGTCAAGTTCAACTATGTTGCGTAACAGCGCCCGTCATGCCAAACCGCTATCCCGGCGGCTACTCGCCTTGGCCGCATTATCGGTGCTGGCCGCGGGCGGCTGGGCCGGCTCGCATCTCCATGCCGCTACACAAACTTGGGCACCGGGCGGTGTGGAAGGTGCGGGAAATTGGGATGCTACCACCAGTAACTGGAATCCAGGATCGACCACATGGAGCAACGGCAATACCGCTGTCTTCGGCCTTGGTGGAAGCGGCAGCACTCCGTTTACCGTCACCATTGACACCACCGGCATCGCCGCCAGCAGTCTGACGTTTAATACTGGTGCTGCATACACCATCGCAGCCAGCGGCAGCTATTCCCTCACGCTCAACAACGGCGGCAGCAGCGGGACGGTGGATATCAACGTCAATAACAACGCCACCATCATCGCACCGATTAATTTCGACAGTAACATCCAAATTTCCGGCAACAAGACACTGACGCTTACGAGTTCCAGCACCAGTTTCGCCAGTGGCGTCTCCGTCACAATTGGAAATGGCAGCACCTCGAATGTACCTACCCTCGTGCCCGGCAATTCCAGCAACGGCCCGGCCACCGTCGCGTTTGACGGCGGCACCCTTGTTTCGGACGGCTTGGGCGGCGGCGGTGGCTTTGTACTGAACTCCCTCGGTGGCACTGGGATCATTAACACCTTTGATGCTAACGCGAACGCTTCAAGTGATGTGAAAAGCCAAATTAACCAGGTGGGTGCCGCCACATTTGTGCTGCAGGACGGCACGATCAGCCTCACGCAGGATAACTCCAGCACTTTTACTGCCGGCACGCTGCAGATCGGCAACGGTTCGCTGGCGACGGATGTGCTTTTTGGCTACCAGGTCAGCTCGGTTAACAATAACAATCTGCCCGCCAGCAACGTGGCCATTAATCTCGACGGCGGAACCCTGACCCAGGCCAGCACCAACGGCCCGAATGGTGAGATAGTTGATACCTCCCCCAACACGATTGCCAACAACATCAGCCTTACCGGCACCGGCGACGCCGTTAATCCCGGTACGGTAGCCAACATGCGGCTGAAAATCACTGGCGTCATCACCGGTGGAAACAGCAGCCCCATTGCGTTTAACAGCGATGGCTCCACCAGCGGCGTGGAACTTTCCGGCAACAACACTTACTCGGGTGGCACCACCATCAATGCCGGGAATGTGCGGGTGGACACAAACAGCGCCTTCGGCACCGGCGCTGTAACTCTCAACCCCACTACCTTTTCCTCAATTCAATACGGCGTCTCGGGTTTGAGCATTGCCAACAGCCTCGTTCTGGATAGTGTTAACGAAATGAACCTCGCAATGCACGGCAATTCCGGCACTTGGTCCGGTGTTATCAGCGGCTCGGGCACCGGTGGATTGACCATCACCGATTTTACAAACACTGGTGCCCAGCTTACCCTCTCCAACACCAACACCTACACCGGCCCCACAATAGTCGGCGACAGCACCAATGCCGTGTCATTGAATCTCACCGGTTCTCTCCAGAACAGCAATATCACCATTTTATCGCACGCAAGCATGACCGGCACCGGGAGGCTCAACTGGAATCTGGCCAATAACAACGGCGATCTCATCACCGCCAATGGCGGCCTGACTATTACGAATTTGAACTTGGACGTACATGCCACCGGCTCGCAGACGCAATCCGATTATGTCGTAGCCAATTACAGCGCCGGAAATCTTACTGGAAGCTCATTTGCTTCTGTGGCGGGGCTTCTCGCCGGCTGGACGATTAACTAAAACTTTAACAGCCTCAACGAAATTGCGCTGGTTCTGCCGGTTACCCACCCCACGCTCTTCTGGACCGGCAGTACCGGCGGAACCGCCTTGGCGGATGCCAACGGCAATTGGGATACCACGGGTGGGAATACGGTTTGGAGTACGGCGGCCACCGGCGGAACCGCTTCCCTTTGGACCAACGCCACCGGCGGCGATATCGCCTCCTTTGGTGCCGGCGGCACCAGCCTGGTAACCGTGACCATTGATCAATCCGGCGTAACCTCGTCGGGAATTATATTTAATCTCATGGGTACCGGCGGCTCCTATACGATTGCCGCAAGCGGTAGTAACAATCTGACCCTCAACGGCACGATTACCATGAATGCTAACGCCACCATTAGCGCTCCCATTGTCGGCACCGGTGCTGTGACCATTAGCGGCACGCATACCCTGACCCTATCCGGTACCAACACATATTCCGGTGGCACCACGATTGAAAGTGGTACCACCGTCAATTTCAGCAACGCTGCGGCCTTTGGCACCGGCGCGATCACCATCGGGACCGGTGGAGGCACGCTGCAATATGGTACTGCCAGTTTAGTTCTCGGCAACAACCTGTCGCTGGTCGGCAATGGCACCATTGACACCAATGGGTTGGGTGACCCCAACAGCGGTGTGACTCTTGCAGGCAATATCAATGGCTCTGCTAACCTGACGATTAATTCATCCGTCGCGGGTGGAGAGTTGTACCTTACCGGCAGCAACGGCAGCTTCACCGGCAATACCACCCTTGAGAATGGTGTGGAGGTCGGGATCAGCACCGGCACGGCTTTCGGCAGCGGTACGATAACCATCGGAACTGGTGGCGGAACAGTGGAATATGATGCCGCGGTATTGGTCAACAACAGCCTGGCTGTTAGTAACGCCGGTGCCGGTATTAATATGCATAGTGAAGCAGGCACCTGGGCGGGCGTGATTAGCGGCACAAATAGCCTGCTGATTCACGATACCATTGGTGGTGGCTCTTTGACTCTTACCAATGTCAACACCTACAGCGGCAGTACCACCATCGGTTTAGGCAACGCAGTCACACTGGCGCTTTCAGGCTCCGGCAGCATCGCTGATTCCAGCGGTGTCTCCATTGCCAGCGGCGGAACGTTTGACATTTCCGCGACCACCAGCGGTGCCAGTATCGTCAGCTTGGGAGGTGTCAGCGGATCATCTGTAGCGCTGGGCGGTCAGACGCTCACAATTACCAATGCGGCCACGGGCGGTAACGGGACATTCGGCGGCATTATCAGCGGCACGGGCGGTGGTTTGACACTTCTCGCCGGCACGGAAATTTTGTCCGGTGGGAACACCTACACGGGGCAGACCACCATTTCCGGCGGCACATTGAGTATCGCCGCCGACGGTAGTCTCGGTATCGGCGGCGGCATAAGCTTCGGTGGCGGCACATTGCAAACTACAGTCGCTATTACTGATAACCGGGCAGTCACGCTGAATACCGGCGGCGGTACTATTGACGACGGTGGCAACGGCGATACATTCAACGGGGTATTCTCCGGTATGGGCGGGCTGACCAAATTGGGGACGGGAACGCTTCTCCTTACGGCTGCCGAGACCTATACCGGTGCGACGATCGTGACCGCCGGCACACTGGCTCTGTCCGGCACAGGCAGTATCGCCAGTTCCAGCAACGTGGCGCTGGGTACGAACGCCACACTGGATATATCATCGAGTGCTGGCGCAACAATTGCGGGCTTGACCGATATCGGCAGCACCGGTGATACGGTGGCGTTGGGCAGCCAGACGCTGACCGTTGATGTTACCGGTTCCGCGACCGATACATTCAACGGGGTAATCGAAGGCCCGGTCGGCAGCGGCGGATTGACCAAATCGGGTACGGGCACCCTGGCGCTTTCCGGCAATAGCACCTATAGCGGTGCCACCACCATTACCAACGGCACCTTGGAATTCACCGGCGATACGTCCGGTCTGGCCGGCGACATTGTTAATAATTCCGCCCTGGTATTTGCCCAGCCCGCTAATAGCAGCTTTGGACAAGTTATCTCCGGTACCGGCAGCGTAACTCAGCAGGGTACGGCTACGTTGACCCTTTCCGCGGCCAATACGTATTCCGGCAGCACCACGGTCAATGCCGGTGGTACATTGGATGTTACCGGCTCGCTTTACCAGGGGTCCGTCCACGGCAACGTGCTGGATAATGGTAGCTTGGATGCCGCCAACGGCTTTACCGTCGGCTCCCTGACCGGTACTGGCACTCTTGACCTCACAAATACGTCCTCTCCACTGATTGTTACCTTGACGAGTATCTTCGGCGGCACCGTGACCGGTGATGGCATACTGGAAGCCTCCGGCTCCGGCATCACGCCTGACCCTCAATGGCAGCCTCACCGGCTTTACTGGTAATCTGCTGGCCGCGAATGGCGGCAACATTGTGGTCGGTACCGGCGCGGGGCAACTCGCCAGTGCCGTCGGCTTGAATATCACCAACAATCTCTCCCTGAGTCTTTCTTACGGAACCCTTAGCAGCGCGGGCAATGCCGTGAACTTTACCGGCAATAATGGCACCGCCGGTGAGTTGTTGGTTACGGGCACCGGTACCGGCACGCTGGGAGCCATAAATATTACGGATACCACCGGTACTACCACGAACATCATTGATGGAAACGGAGTAGCCAATACACTCACCCTGGGCGGTGCGATTACCAGCGGTGGTACAGGCAGCAACACTCTGCTGCTGCAAAACGGAACTTTTGTTCTCGCTGGTACCAACAACAGCACCGACTTTGCCACCGGCACGCTGGCAATCGGGAACGGAACTTCGGCCAGTTCCGTGCAATTTAGTTCTGTCAACAACCTGCCGGCATCAACGGTCGGCATCGCTCTGAATACCGCTACACTGGACTATACTGGCACCGGCAGCGCGACGGTGCAAAATGCAATCACCGTTACCGGCACAAACAGCGTTTTGGGAAATTCCAGTACCGCCGGCACTGAGACGCTCACCGGTTCGATCGCCAATGCCACCGGCGCTACCTTGGCTTTCAGCGGTGGAACATTTAATCTTAATGAAGTCGGTTCCGGCTCCGGTACACTCCAAATTGGCGATGCGCCATCAACCGTTATCGTCTCCAATGCCAATGCCTTTGGTTCCGGCGCGGTTATCGTCAACACCGGTTCAACACTGGAAACTCTTGGGGCCTCCGCTGGATCCGGTTCCGACATCAATATCAATGCCGGCAGCTATACGCAGCAGGCTGGTTCTACTCTCAAGCTGCTGGTAACCAGCAGCGGCAACGATTCTGTCGCGCTGGGTTCCGGAGCCGCTTCCCTCAATGGTACGCTGGACTTGATTTTTGCCTCCGGATCCAACCCGGTCAAAGGTAATATCTACGATGTTATCACCACCACCGGAACCGTTTCCGGCACCTTTAGTTCCATTACCCTCACGAATGCCGGCAACCCGGAGCTCCGAGGCCTTTCCAGTTTTGACAGTGGCGTGGGTGAAATTGTCACGTTGGAAACCCAATATTTCTTGAATTTAAAGCCGTTTACTCCTAACCAGCAAGCTGTGGCGGTGTATCTGAACAACAATGCCATCGGCCCCAATACCCCAACAGCGATTCTCAACGCCCTTAATATCATCTCCGGCGATTCGCCGGCGCAGCAGGCCGCGTTCCTCGATTCCGTTACGCCGCAGGCTTACGCCCAGTTGACGGGACAATCCATCCAGAACAACACCTTCCTGGCCCAACGGATATTCCAGCAGGTGGAAGATGCCTTCGATGCCGGTGGCTTTAACACCTCCGGTTTAACGATGCTGAAAACCAGCGATCAGGACCCCTTTACCGTCTCCATGGATGCCGCCATGGCTTCCGCCCGCCAGCAGGCGCAGAATTCCGCCGCTTATCTGGACGCCGTGGCCATGCCCGGTGTGGGGCCGGAGATTCCCGCGCAGGAAAGCCCTTTAAGCAATCTTTCCGGCTTTGTGCTTGGTACCATTACCGTTGATCAGTTACCAGAAAATTCCGGCTACCCCAGCCAGCACTTCACCACCGGCAACGTGATGGGTGGTCTGGATTATCGCCTGAATCGAAACCTGGTCGTCGGAGCCTTGTTTAACTGGGGTTATACTGGCGGCACCTTGGACAGCTACGGCAGCCGCCAGCAGTCGAGCAGTTATACCCCCGGCGTATATGTAGGCTACAAACAGGGCGGATTCTATGCCGATGGTTTAATGTCCTATACGTACAACGCGTACAAAATTAATCGCAATGTCGCATCCACCGTGGCCACCGGTAAACCGGACTCCAATGAATATGATGCCAATGCGTTGGTGGGGTATTACTTCCCCATCGCCAAAGGCTTGCAGGCTGGTCCTGCGGCGGGGGCGGGCTTCACCCAGATCAACACTTCCGGCTTCAGTGAAACCGGCAGCCCCTTTGATATGACCGTCGCCAAGCAACATGCTGATTCCCTAAGATCTCTGCTGGGCATGCAGGCCCTTTACACCTTTGTTCCAAAGCAGATGCCCCTGCCGATCAGCATTAACTTCAATGCCTTCTGGCAGCATGAATTCCTGAATTCATCGCGGAATATGACCGCCAGCTTCACGCAACTGGGCAGTGGATCGTTCCTCTACAGCACCGCCGGACCATCCAGGGATTCGGCCCTGCTGGGCTTGGGTGCCAGCGGCTACCTGACTAAAGACATATCGCTGTTCCTGAACTATGAAACCCAAGTCGGAGACCACAACCAGTTCGCCCAAACCGTCATGGCCGGCGTGGCGGTAAGTTTCTAAATCAGCGGGGCCACATACCGTCGCGGCCGGCGGAGCGGAAGCATGATTTTCATATAGCCGCCGACTTTGGCGGTGGTGTTTTGATGCTTCTTTTTGCTTTGTTCCGCCTGCCACTGATCCGGCAGCAGTTCGTCGAGCTTGTCCGTGGACATTTCCGGATTACGGCCTGCAGATAACCGCTTCAATCCCCCAAGAATGTTCCCGGCCCGTCGCGACTGCGACTGGCGGTGTAATCAAAAAGGCAGTAAAGATGTTACGCGTCTTCCATCTGATCATGGGGCATCGGCGGAGCGGTCGGTCACACCGGATTGTTAGGCGAGAATATCATCAACTCTTCTCCGCCTTAGTGGCTGCCAAGAGATAACGTTTACAAATATGACGCCGGGATTTTGGCGTCTGGCAAGACGCCCGCGAGGAGCATATCCGCATGGATACGTAACGAGCGGGCAACGCGGCCAGAGGTCAAAAGACCAAGTCAGATTGGAAAGGTTATTTCTTGGCGGCCCCTTAGCCCTGAAACCGCCAACCGCCAGATTCACAGCCAACGCGGCATCGGCTCAAATCATATTCATTACTTTTGATCATTGACCATTTAACGGAACTCCCGACTTCTTCCCCCGCTTCAGCAGCAGCATTCCCGCACCGGCAACGGCCAGTAACGCCAGCGAAGCGGGTTCGGGGGTTGGGGTTAACAGGAACGCTTCCATGTTTCCACTGGCGTTGCTCCCATAGCCCACAATGTCACCAAGGCTGTTAATTCCATAGGCGTTTGTGAGCACGAAGCCAGCCGGTAAATTCTCGGCCAAGCTGTTCAGGTCGGTCATGGTGCCGCCGGAATAGCTGAAGGCGTGGTTGTCATTGGATGTTGTCCGGGAATATCCCACCACCGTGCCGGAGTCGTTGATGCCGTAGGCGAAGCTAAGGCTTCCGCCAAGTGTGCCCAAATCGGTCAAGGTGCCGCTGGAGTAGCTGAAGGCGTGGGTGTATGTCCCGGAAGAAGTGTCTGCGTAGCCAACCACCGTGCCGGAGTCGTTGATGGCAATGGCGGTGCTGTCGCCCCCGCCGGGAAGTGTGCCCAGGTCGGCCATGGTGCCGTTGGAATAGCTGAAGGCGTGGGCGTACCCGGATGCTGTGGAGGCCTGTCCGACCACTGTGCCGGAATTGTTGATGCCGTAGCCGAACGAGTTGTGCGTACCCAATTCGGTCATCGTTCCATTGGAATAGCTAAAGGCGTAGCTGATAGCATTAGATGTCGGTGCGGCCCATCCCACCACCGTGCCGGAGTCGTTGACGCCGTAGGCAGCGCTATCGCTCCCACCGAGCGTGCCCAGATCGGTCATGGTGCCGCTGGAGTAGCTGAAGGCGTGGTAGGAATTAGATGCTGTTGTGGCCTGTCCCACCACCGTGCCGGAACTGTTGATAGCGGTGGCAACGCTGTAGCTCCCACCAAGCGTACCCAAAGCGGTCATGGCGCCGCCGCTATATAGGAATGCGTGTGGCCAACCGCTTGCGGTCATCGCAGTACCGGCAATCTGCCCGGTGTCGTTGATGCCGTATGCGTAGCTGCTCGACCCGCCGAGAGTATCTGGAATTGCGGTGAAGTTGTAGTTGGTGGCGGCCGATGCCGCCGGCACACCAGAAAGACCAGCCATAATCCCGCCGGCGGTAACCGCGGCAAACGCCAGCGATGATTTCAACAAGGTATTTTTCATGGGTTGATACTCCAAAATAAAAAGATAAACTCTCTACGTACCGCTCGACCATCCACGCAAGGGGTGCGATTACAAACTCAGGCCGTCTTGCGCCGACGCACCAACAATCCCAACCCGCCGATGGCCAGCAGCGCCAGTGGTGCACAATCCGGCACGGACGTGGTCACCGATGCGGCGAATAAACCGATATTGGCATTGTTTGCCGCCGGTATTGCCGGATTGGCCAGAGTCACCGTTACAATATCGCTCGGGGTACCGCTGACGTTGAGCGTGAATATGCCCTCCAGATGAGTGGGATCGCCATTTTGCTGCAATGCTGATTGCGTCACCGAAACGCTGGCCATCGTGCCACCGCCGCTCGTGGATGCGTTGATGATTGACGCCACGCTTCCAGCCGCCGCCGCGCCGACATAATCATAAAAATAGACCGTCAGCGTCTCATTGGGCGCAATCATGGCTTGCGTAAATTGTTCCGATGCGCTGTTCGCGCCCGGCCCGGCGTTCGGGTCAATGTACACATATTCATCGGAACTGCCACCGCTTCCGGTAGTTACCACAGGTGGTGTACCGCTTGTCGCGTTGGAATACTGTAAACCCAGCAGGTCTGTCGTGCTGTTGCTGGCGGCCTGCCAGTTCAGCAGGTTGTTGCCGCTCGGGCTGGTAATATCGGAAATGGTTTCCGAGCCACCGGTGGGGGCATTATCCCAGATGGCATTGCCGGTGCTGTAACTGGTTAAATTGCCAACATTACCATAGCTGAATATCTTCCAGTCAGCCGCGTTGCTACCCTGGGTAACGTCGGCAGTATACGTATAACTTCCGCTGGCATTAAGATAAGGGTATGCCGAGATCGCCGTGCTGCCCGTACCGCTGCCATAAAGCGTTCCGAACGTAATGCTGTCGGGTGCAACGCTATCGGCGTGGGCTGAATGGGTTGCGGCTATCAGACCAAGCCCTGCGCAGCCGGCCAAAAAAAGTGTGAACATTGAACGATTTGTCATCTGCAATCTCCTGAAAAAAAACTTCATATTTACATAGCCGTCGGCCAACGCGGTTTCGGCTCATGGGTCTCATCGGTCACTGGTGTAATCCTGACTTCTTCCCCCGCTTCAGCAGCAAGATTCCCGCACCGGCAATGGCCATCATCGCCAGCGCCGCCGGCTCGGGGACGGTACTTGAATATGTGAAGTTGCTGATCGTCTGCGTCGAATATCCGCCGCCGGTTCCACCGGTAAATCCGATATATGCGGAATTACCGCCTAGCGCGGAGGTAAGATTTTCGGCGTAGGAAGTCTGGTAAGTCTGGGAATTGCTCAAATCCGTCAGTGTTTCTGTAAGTGTCGTGCCATCGTAGCTTAACAGCACCGCAATCGCGTCACCGGAAACCAATGATACGGATCCAACGGCATTGCCGGAATTCGGATCGATGGTTCCGCCGGTTTCAAAGTTGCTGGCACCATTGCCATTGCGGAGAAAAAATTCTGCCGCCGCGCTGGGGGTGATGGCCGTCAATACCGGCGATCCGGATGGCGGTTGATTGTTGTTCATCAACCCGTAGCCCAAACCGGCACCACCGCCACCAATGGCCGAGGTGCCGCGCTAATCATTTTGCAGCACAAAAGCAAATCCGTCAGACGATCCCAGTGGTCCTGATGAAGTCGGGTCCATCTGGAAAGTGAAACTGGCAGTGAAAGAACTGATGGACTGCGGGGTATTGAAAAATGCCGCCCGGGCTTCGCCAGCACTTGCGGTGGTAATGGTCAATGCGCCGCTGGTGATGGTAGGGGCATTTGTGTCCGTAATATTTCCAAAAGCGTCCTGGGTATAACCGGTCAATGTGTAGCCAGAACCGGAACCAAACCCCGAAATATCGGCAAAGCCGGTACCCGCGACGCTCAGCACGGCGGTCGCCGCCAATGCCAATAAAACCACTGGTGTTTTTTGATTGTTCATTTTTTATATCCTTAAAAGGAACCTGCCCCGCACCCCGCGCTGATCCGACCGGATCAAAAATAAGCGATGCAAGGCCCGAACCGATTCATGTTCTATAACTCATAAAACCCGGAGGTGAATGGCGCAAAATACGCACTTACCCTACACGCTCAGCCAAGACCAAAGTGCTTGCCGCTCAACGCTGGTGGTATAGTGTGGTATTGCCCATGGTTGCTGCTCCCTTAAAAATGCCGACCCTGCCCAACAAAACCTCTCCATCCCTGAAAACATTTCAGGTGACATTCAACAGTATAGTCCGGGATAAAAACGACACAATACGTATTTTTGCGTATAAGCATGCGCGACTGCCCTGAGAAAACATCGGTTTTATTGGCATTTTGTCGCGAAAAAATTGCGGGGAAAACATTTTTTTCAGGTCATTGACAACTTTTGGATGTCGTGATTTCAGTGGTATTGGCGGAGAATGGATGGCATCGAAATATATTTGTAAGTTATTGTATATAATATGTTTATAGATGGTTTATAGGCTGTGTTTTATGGCGAATGCGGCCAATTATGCCGCAACGATAAATACCTTACAAAGCACGAACCAATGCAGAAAAGTCATCTTTTTTGCGGCCAATGTGGAAAAAAAGTTAAAGAAATTGGATGATTCTGAGAGTGCGACCACGAATTAAAAGAATTAAACGGATACGCGGGGGCACCGGGGGGATGCGGAGTCGGTGGCGCGTTTTTGAATCCGGAGTTTCGCCCCCAAAACGTGATTTTCGGAAGAGAATCCCCTTGATAGTATTGCGTTTGATGCGTTTTCGGGCTGTTTTTTGTCGGCAATGTGTACCCATGTAAATGACAATATTATGCT
>Ga0209012_1002444_pt1 | contig 16147 bp, 8 predicted proteins | sample RS3BMetagenome_FD_184735 | JGI IMG/M metagenome (GOLD analysis project Ga0209012, IMG submission 184735) | Ferric oxide microbial mat and aquatic microbial communities from Rainbow Spring, Yellowstone National Park, USA - RS3B (SPAdes) (version 3) ...
CTTCGAGTACATTGAGGTTGACTACAATCGAACCCGGCTCCACTCGACCCTGGGCTATCTCAGCCCGGAGCAGTTCGAGCAATCCCAGGCCGCTTAGGCGGGTGTCCGCTAAACGGGGGCAAGATCATTCATCAGTCACTCGAATAGGCTGGATTGCTTGACGATGTAGCCCGCTGGCTTCTTCCGCCTTTCGATTGTTGGCGCCGAACTGCCGGTGAGCCATTTTCTCCGATCCTGCCGATCTTCGACTGACCCTACAGCACTGCACGAAGCGACACGAATACTGCGGCCGATCTTCGGCCGATGGATTACTCCGAGAATCCGCGCCCGGGTCTATGCAGGATCGGCGCCCACAAGCGTAAGGCATGGAGCTGGCTCGACCGCTTTCTCACTGGCATCGCCGCGCAGCAGTCCAGCCGTAGCTCCTTTCGTGCAAGCGTGGAGTTCTGTCCGATGAAGATCGCCGCATCTTAAGCTACGTTGCACACTCCACATTGATCACCATTGGCGTGGAAGCTTGGGCTGGCAGATCAACATGGAATCTGGCATTGCGGATGCAATCGGCTTGGACGACAGCCGTCGCGTGGAATGGGTGACGAAGGGTCAGACCGCTGCGAATGCGCCAAGCACCGAAGCCGTGGTCCAAATTTATCGTGGCCACGCGGCCGTCGGTTAGCTCGATGACGAGGACTCGCTCGTGAGCAAGCTCGCGCCTGGGACCGCACTCGACGGTTCCCGGGCTGATCAGCGATTCGAGAACTTGAGTACGGATATCTTCGCTCTGGAAGAATTGATCGAACCGCCACGGCTCTCGGCCCTCACGCGTGCGCTCGATTCTCATGGTGAGAACACGCATGGCCGTCGTAGCGCGTCGGCCCGGGGTTGCCTGAAGTGTTTCCGTGACAAGCCTGATCGCAAGTGGCGTGACGAGGTAGCGGTCGCGGTAGCTCACCTTCGCGACGCCGTGGGCTTCCATGGCATCGACCAAGGCCGGTGCAAGTGTGCCTACAAGGTCCCAGAATCGCTGACCAAATCTGTCGATCGGCCCATCGAGTTCACGTGTTATGCGGTAAAGCTTTGCGCCGCCGGCAAGACTGGTGACAAGAGCTGCGATGTCTAGTGGCGTCACGTCGGCGGGACGCGGCGTGGGCCCGAGAACGATCGGTGTGCCCACACCGTTGCCCCAGTTCGGTCCGGCCACCGCTGCCGCCTCTGGCGCCGCAATGGCGAGAAAACGACTGCCCTGCCTGAATGTAACGAGCATCGCAAACCCGTCAATGAGGGTCAGCTCCGGCACCTCGGCGATGTCAGCGTGAACAGCGTGCCTGAACAGCGCGAGCGCATGGGTCAAGCCAAAGCGCGCATGCAAACGCGAAGAGGTCGCGATGGCGAGGGTCGGCCGGACCGAGAGCCTGTCTTCGAGCAGCGCAGCGAGAGGGCCGACGTCGAGCTCCCAATCCTGCGGTTGCCCGTACAGGTAGACTGTCAGGTTATCAATGGGCTGGCGGCGAGCCAATGCCTGCAGGGCTTCGGCGACGGGCTGCCCTAAGTACTGCGTGTCTTCTCCAAACACCCTAAGCGCTGGTGGGAGATCGAGGCGTCGCGCAAGGTCGGCGGCGAGGGCTTGCCCCCCCCGGCGATCAAGGGGCTCGTCGCTGTAGCACAGATCAGGTCGCAGGACGCAGGCCGAACACCCATGGCTGCACTTCTCCGCGCAATCAAGCTTGTCGCGTGCGCCAACAAGGCAGTCCACGAACACATCGTGCTCACCGAGACGGGTGGCCATGCCGGCACCCCTCGCGGCACGGTCGTATAGGAACAGTGCAATGTGCCCATCTCCGCTCGCCGCGAGCGCCACGCCAAGCTCGCGTGCTTCCGCACCGAGACGATTCGCCAGGACTTCTCGGAGGCCGGCACCCAACGCCAAGGCCTTGGCACGCGTGACACTGCGTGGCAGCAGCCACTCGAAGACGTCCGTCGTAGTAGCGTGTACTAGGTGTATGTTGCGCTGGACCCGTTGCGGACGGGCAGTTCCACCAGGACAATATCGGGAACCAATGCGCTCATCGCCACGCAGAGGGGCGAGAGGCGCATGCTCACGCATCGCCGGGTGCATCGCGCTCGGCATGGGTTCGTTTTCAGGCGCCGCGCGTCCACAGGCAAGACAGACTGCATAGCCATACCCGCTCGCACTCGCACTCAAGGTTACGATCTGGCCGGCGGCGTTGACACGTACTCGCCCAGTTTCTGGATCCGGTAACGCGCGCCAAGGCGCGCCTGCCGCCGAGACATGGGGCATCTCGTAGGGCGCCTGTGCGATGACCTCGTATCCGGTGTGGGGTTCGCGTCTTCCAAGAAACCCTGTCGGCCGGAGAGTATTCACGAATGACCGCACCGCCGTGCCACAGTGAGGGCATTCCGTGATGCTGGCACGAGTGAGCCCAAACGCAGCACAGGTGCCGCACTGCCAGAAGGTCTGCAGATCCTCAAGATGTGAGGCATCTGCATTCGAGGCCCATGCGGGTTGCACGCCCTCCGATCGGTGTACGAAGCCGTCGATGACTACTTCGGCCCCCGGGGCATACTCTCGAAGAGCTATATCAAGGGTGCGCGCCGACCCGCTTGCGTAGTATCCCGCGCCGAAGCGACGGGCACTTTCTCGCCCGTCCTGCATGCGAAGCGGTCGCCGATCGCGCTCGGCGGCATGGTCGAAACGCACGACATCGACGGGGAAGCCGTAGGCCGGAGTAAAGCCTCGGCGGGCCATCTCCGACAGCAGGAACTCCCCACGCATGCGGCGGGCACGCTTGCGGTAGGCCTCGGCAACGTCCTGTTCGGAGCTGTTCGAGCCAAGGAGGAGCGTCAAGTGCTCGTCGCGCCATCGCCTCACCACATCCTCTATTGCATCGGCTGCCGCGACACACAGAGCCGCTGGACACTCTTTCGCGAGGGCCGTGTCACGCAGTAGATTGGTAAGCGCCTCCACTTGCCGCTCGGCGAAGCTGTCCTCCCGCAATCGTGCAACAAAGGTGTCAACAGCACTGCCGGCGAGTACCGGCTCGTTGGGGTCGTCGGCGGCTCCGAAAAAGTCACCGATCGTCTGGCTGATGCGTAGCCCTTCCGGTTGATCGGAGACGAAAGCCGCGAGCAGGGCTGCATTGACGTGGCGCATTACGATCGGTGCGCTATCGAGCCGAACGCAAGGCGCGACAATACACGCCTCCAAGAAGCGCTGAGGTGCGCGAAAGGCATCCTGGTCTAGCGGCTGATCGCGGCAAAAAGTCATAGCGAATGCCCAGGGTTCGCCGCGGCGCCCTGCCCGACCGACCCGCTGACGATAGTTGGATACCGATGGCGGCAGGTTGGCGTTCACCACTAGGCCGACGTTCGGCAAGTCGATTCCCATTTCCATCGTCGTGCTGCAGTTGAGGAAGTTGATACGGCCTTTCTTGAAACTATCCTCATAAATGCGTAACACCTCTCGATCGATCTGGGCAGAGTGTTCTTGTGCGCGCAGGAAGCGGGGATAAGTGGCTATTCGGTCATGGAAGTCGGTCCACAGACCGTTTCGACGCAGATCGGCGACCAGAGAGTCACTGGCGCACCAGTCGGCTACTGCTTCCCTATCTGCCCCGGCCAAACCGAGAGCATTGGCGTGAGGTAGTCGCGGCATCTCCAGTGACGTCAGCTCGCCACCGGTTGCTCCGGCATAAGGTGAGATACCGGCTGGACTATAGCCAAAGACACGGCGCGTAATCGGACAACGCCAACTCGGGCCGACACGCGCTACAGCGGCCATGTTGAAGTTCAGTTGCCAGCAATTCCGGCCGCTACTGTCAGTAGCGGCGTAGCGACGAACTAACTCCCAAAGATGCGCAAGCACTCCATTAACACGATCGCGGCCTGCAGGCGCGCTCAGGTCGGCGCGGAGCAAGCGAGCCACCAGTGCCACCATGCGCGGCACTCGTGGCATTGCCGCCGTCGCCTCCGGCCACGGTCGGGTATTGCTAGACCACTCGTGGCGGGCAAGCGTGGGGGCAGCAATCGCCTGCAACCTGGCGCGGCGCGGGCTGACCCATCGTATAAGGAGAGAGTCAGGGAGTTCCACGGACAACGTGTCACGGAAAACCAGGTCGACAGCTGCCTGAGCGAGGCCGGCGTACCCCTCACCGTCGACACCCGCGGCTCGTAACAACTCGGGAACCTCGTTCCGCGCTGCATCGTGCAAGGCAGGGAAGATCAGGCGCACAAGACCGAGGGTTTCGGCGTTGTTCTGGATACGTGGGCGGCGAGCCAGCTCACGGAACAAGAACATGCGCGCAAGCAACGCAGGGTCTTCACCAAGCCGGTTAGCGCCCCAGCCACGGTCCTTCCAAACATCAGTTGCAAATGCCACCAGCTCATCGTGCCGCGAGAGCTTGTCTACAAGGGGCTCCCAAGCGACCTGGCCGCCATCATTAGCTAATGCTCGCTCGATCGCTTCGATCTCAAATGCAAACAGACTCCCGTCGGGGTCGATCTGGCGCAGCTTGGCGAGTTTGCCCTCGTTGTCATACCGCGCCTGCTCGCTGAGATCCTGTCCTGCCTGCACGCTGTGGTAGAGGAATGATCGGGTGAGAGTGCGCTCAGCCTCCTGCTGGAGCTTGGCCGCGAGGCGCGCGACACCTTGGCGGCTGTCAGAAAAAGTGAGCGCGCGACGACCGCCCAGCGGCAAGCCGGGTTCGTCCAATGGCGTCGCCAGGCCCTCAAGGAGGTCAGATCCAATCGCGCCGATGAAGAACGCAGGTCCCAGGTGCAGATCGAGGAGTCGGGGCAATCGCCAGGCACCATCGCAGCAGCCACGCGCAGCTGGGTCCTCGATGACTCGGATTGCGACAGTGCGGGCACTAGGGGCTGGTGCGTTGTCGTAGAGGGTGCCGGTGGCAAGATCTAGAACCTGGACTTCGGTGTCGCTAGCGACGGCTCGCAAGTACACAACGTCACGCACATTTGTGGACTCTGTCCCCTCGTCACTGGTCTCGGGCTCTTCATCCACCGCAAACTCGTCGAGCTCGACCGCACGTGACGGAGTCAGCCGAACGGTCTCGCCGGCGCTGCGGTGGGCGAGTAGGTGCGGTGCTCCGCATTCACCGCACACCTTGAGTTCGAAAGTCAGCGCGCCGCAGTCGCAATGGTCGCGTGGGTGTAGCCATAGAGCACCGTAAAGCCATTCCGGGTCGTCGAGCAGTTCGGGGTCACGGTGAGGACACTCAGGATCGACACAGACCCACATGCCTCCGAGTGCGCGATGGAATAGGTGCGCGCGCCATGGCAATAAGCGTTCGTGGGCACCCGTTGCGCGCGCCCTTCCAGCGGCGTCCAGCACACGCTGAGCGTCATCACGACGTGCCGGGTCGTCGAACAGGCTCCTTGCGATTGCAGCGAGGGGCAGCGGTTGCGAGCAGAGCTGGCGCTTGAGCTCCTGGATGCGGGGGTGCGAAGCGAGCCGGCGCCAAGCCTCGTTGTCGTTGCAGGCCTCCAAGCCTTCAAGAGGAAGCGGGGCGTCCGATGAGATGGTCGGTAGGAGCGGCTCTGCCGTCTGCCCTTCAATGATGCAGACCCGATTGCAGCCGTGGCCGGCGAGATCGGCGACGAACTGCGTCAGTTTCTCCCGAGTCGATTCGCCCTCGCTGATCGTGGCGGAAGTTGCCACCAGCTGCACCTGCTCCGGGGCGACACCGAAGGCCGCGCGCACGCGACGCAGTAGCAGCGCCAGCTCGGCGGCCTGAGCGCCGACGTAGCCATGAGCCTCGTCCAGCACAATCCAGCGCAGCAGGCCTTGAGAGGCCTCCAGCAGACTGCGGTCCTGGGCACGCAACAAGCTGAACTCCAACATTGTGATGTTGGTAACCAGAATCGCCGGAGGAGTCTCGCGAATGCTCCGTCGGTCGCCGAGCTCGGCCACGCCAGTCGGACGCGTCACATCCCGTGGCCGCTCAGGCGTCTCGCCGTTGTAGAGCGCGAAATGTATGCGGTCAGCTAGCCCCTCGGTCCAGGCTGCAAGGCGCTCGCGCTGGGACTCAATCAGGGCATTGAGCGGGTACAGGATGATTGCGCGGACTCCGACAAGCTGGCCGGGTCGGTGGTCACGGAGCAGATCATCGAGCAGCGGCACCATGAAGCATTCGGTCTTGCCCGAACCGGTGCCGGAACAGACTAAGTAGGACAGCCCCTGGCGTGCTGCTTCCCAGGCCTCGACCTGGTGGGCGTAGGGATGGCGGTCGCGCGGCATGCGCTCGCGCTGTGCCATATCGAGCGCATCGACCATGCGTGGGTCGAGGAGGGTGCCGCTGAGGTCGCCGAAGGTCTGCGGAGCCGGCTTCCACGTCCGCGCCGCTTCGAACACCGGATCGGCAAGCAATGCGTCCTTGGAACCGGGAGGGGCGGCCAACCGTCGTGCGAGTAAGGCGTTGACGGCGTTGCCGGCGATGCGGGTGCGGCCTACCACCGCGCCAGCAGATCGAGTTGCCGCAAGCTGAAGGGTTTCAGTCAGGTTCGTGTGCATCTCAGTGTCCTGAGGTACATGACAGCGAAAGGTAACGCCTCGTCGAAGTAGACCGGATCGACCTGACGCAAGGTAAGGTACCGTTGCAGAGTCCGAGGCTCTGGCGCGTCGCGGAAACCGACCGTGTGCTCGCCGATCTCGAGTACACCATCGATCAGCGGCTGGACCTGTTCGCCAAAGGCAAGGCCCGTGGGCCGTGTCTGGCACGTCACACCGCGTGGGAGCCCACTCGGCAACTGCTCGAAGCGGCGCGCAGCTGCCTGTGCACTCTTGATCCAGTGGGCTAGCGGCTGCGCCTCGGCGAGCGGTTTCGCTATGTCGGTGACCGGGTCGATCGCTGCGGGCGGCCGCATCCCGAGGTCCTCGAGTGCGGCGGCGAAATGCCCTCGCAACTCGGGGCGAACTTGGAGAATGTTGCCGATGGGCCGCAGTTGGGCATGATGGGCGGCCTGTCGTGCCTGGTCGGCTGGCAGCAGCTGCGCGTAGCCCGCTTCGCGCCAGCAACGGTCGCTCAGTAGAGCCTGACGGAAAGCTTCAATATGGAGCGCAGGCCAAAACAGCGGCGCCGTCAAGTCGAGCGAGACCAGCTCTGCGAGATCCTCGCGCCGGGCGCGCAGCAGCAGCGCGACGGCTGCAGCCGGCACGTGTGCGAGCGCCTGGACTTGGTCAAGCGCCCCCATGTCGCCGCCACCAGCTACCTCCCGGATTAGCCAGGCTTGCCGCCGCCACTCAGGATCCAACGGGGCTTCGAGCAGGAGTCGCCACTTGTCCGCAAGGTGAGCAGTGCGCTGTTCACGGGTGGATTCAGTGCTGGGCTGCGGCCGCCACAATGCTGGTCTCTGCGTCCGACCGTTGAATCGTGCCTGCAGCAGCCAGGGCCCACTGCTGTCGGGAAGATGCTCACGAAGGTCAACCGCACCATGCACCTCAACCTCGAAACTACGTACCGCAGCGGCGTGTTCGGCGGTGTCTGCAATACCGAGGTCGACAGCATGCACCTTCAGACGGCCCGGCACCATAGTAACTGTGGCGGCAGGATCCACCTGGCTTGCACGGACATCGCGCGGCTGCCCGACAATGAGGTAGCCGTCGCGCACGACGGCTGTCTCCTGATAGCGGCGCACCTCGAGGCGGTGACCCTCATGGCCATTCACGACGAGGCGGAGTCGGATTTCGCCATCAGGACCGGCATGGGCCAGCAGGCCACGTACATAGGGAAGGTACGCGCCAAGGGCGACCTCGCCATTGACCGCAAGTCCGATGCGGTCCTCGATCAGACGCAACTGCAAGTCGCCGCGTGATTGCCCGGGCACGATGCCCCGCCACCCATATAAATCCTCGACGGCAAGCGGAGCATTCCTTTCCAGACGCTCTCCATCGGGCGTGAGGACCAGTCCGCGCTGAGCCGGCCAAGGTGCGATGAGCGTGAGCTCGCGTAAGGTGGACGGGTCGACGAGACGCAAAGTCACCTGCCCAGGCGGACGTCCGGGGACGGTGAGTTCCAGGCTGTCATCGCCGCCGTGCAATTGGACGCATGTCATCGCGCCAGCTGCGGCGAGTTCCAGTCGAAGGCATGCCCCAAGGCCGCTGACGTTTAGCCCAAGCTTGTTCTGCTCGACCTCCCGCAGCACCAATTGGGCCGCGTGTGGCAGGACGACGGCGCGCAGCCATGCCCGAGTCGCGTTTGCAATTACCCACTCCACGCGGTGCGTAAACAGTGCACGCGCCTTCACCCAGTGTAGGTGATGCGCGTGCACCGCAGTTGCCGGCTGCGAGCCCTGTGCCGCATAGATCTGGGGGCTACCGCTCAATACCAGTCCGCCGCCGGGAGCAACGCGCCACCCGCGAAGCACCTCGCCGGCGACATATATGCGCGCGTCCGGCTCAGTGAGTGCTTCTCCCGTGCGAATTGCGAAGCAATGCCCTCCAACGGCTAGCTCACCGGCACCCTCTACCCACCAAATCCGACCTCCAGGTGCTCTTGCTGACGGGCCAAGCAACAGTCCAGCACTCGCCGCGGGCATCTCGTCCCCACCCAGCAGCACCGCCAAACGCGGAGCGCGGGTCTGGCCTTCGGTGACGAGCAACTCGAGCTCGCAGGGATCGCCGGCTTCGTCGGTCCCAACTGGGACCCAGAAGGTAGGTTCCTCATCCGCTGGCATAGTGGCCGCTACCGCCTCGACATCCCCAAGATGGGCGCCGTCGCTATAGGCGGAAAGCACAAGTGGTGCAGTAGGGGCCATGGCGAGAATGGCTGGACCACGTGCGCCCATGCGATCGACGGACCAGCCTTCCTGCTCAGGGGTGGCAGCGAATGCCAGCGGACCAGCAGCCTCTACGTAGACACCAGTCGGTAGCAGGCGCATGCGTCGGCCCTGGGCGCTCGCAGGCAGCCTTTGGGCATCGAGGTGGCTGCGCTCAGATAGCCGTGTGTATCCGTGCCAGTGCCCCTGCAAATCACGCCGCAGCAACCGGGTACCAAGTGGCAGTGCCTCGCTCCGCTCACGTTCGCTTCGCAGTGTGTCGCGCACCAGCGCCTCGGCGGTCTCGGCAGACAACCGCAGCGGGAGCTCCTCGATCCAGCCCGGGCGATGTGTGTCAAGCCAGCGGTCGATGGCGTCGGCAGGGACCTCGTCGGGTACGAGAGCACGAAGTCGAGCGAGACTAGACGCGAGTTCGCCTAGAAGGCGGGCGATGTCTTCGTTACGCAACGCCTGCGGGAGGTCGCCGAGGGCACGCGCAAGTAAGGCGTTCGGCACAACCGCCGCCTGCGATAGGCCTGCGCACTCAATGGCCATCAGCAGTCCCCTCACTACTCGCTGATAACGATTCGCTTGGCGAAGCATGGGGTCGGGCAGCCCGCCCTCAGCTAGGAGCGAGTACAGCCGCATATGGTGGCCACCCTCGGAGATGCGTACCGGACGCCGCCACCATCGCATTCCCCGATCCACTAGATCCCGAGCGAGCGTGTCGTCCGCTCGCAATCCGACTCCATCGAACACCATCTGCCACGACAGTGGCCCACCCTCGTAATGGGTGCGAATACGTTCGGTCGCCCACATCACAAATGCTGCACCTACGCCGTCGAGAGACTGGGCCGTGCGCAGCCAGTCGCGCAGCGCCGTGGTCAGCGCAGTGTAGGTCGCGGATGAGCACAGGTAACGGTGAAGGGGCCTGCCGTCGGGACGATCAAGACCCTGCCCCGCGATCACCGTGGCGAGTATGTGCAATTGCCCCCCTATGCCTTTCGCGTACTCACGCTGATTAGCTCGGAATAAGGACACCAGTCTTCACAGAGGCTTGCCACGAACCTGTTCCAAAGCCAATAGAACCTACGAATCGATCACCCTTCGGTTTCGGATCTGGCTCGATCTCAACAACATAACGCCAGGCGAACGATTTTCCGTATATGGCCGGGTGTCGCCGATTCAGACGAGAAGCGCCGGAGACCGCTTTGCGGTTTTAAACGATCACGAGTAGCAAGGCCATATCAAAGACCTGAACTTGTATCTTGCGGCAATTGCAACACCACCACCTGATCAATTTGCAACGCGGAGTGTTGTCATTCTTCCACGCGCGCCAACGCGGCTCCGCGATCAAGACGGGCACTCCGCCAGCAACCCCCACCGCGCCGCCACGTACGTCATCACCCATCGTACCGCGACGGTGTCGCGCGTGATCGACTTGCCCAAATCATCGACGCACTTGATGCGCATCCGCGGTACCGGCTTCGTGTCACCGCCGAGATCCCGCAGCGCCACCGTGCTTTGACTGACCTCGATGCGGACGCTCGCCGAGTCCCCCAGGCGACGGGCCCGCGCGATCTCGGTGTCGTCGACCAGCAGCATGCGGCCGCGCTCGCGCTCACTGGTGTACATCCACTTCCCGATCAGCCAACGGAAGCCGTCCGGGCACCGATTCTCGGACTAACCCACCACGATTGAGGTTCGACCCCAGCAACCGCATGGTTCCGTGGAGTGCTGCAAAGTCAGTCTTTGATCGTCAGGATCGGCGGAAACGGCTCAGCTTCAGAGCGGCGTAAACACTCGTCTGCGTCCATCCTGTCAGCGCCAAGGTCAGTAGTAGCATACTCAGGTCTGTACGTAAGCGGATGGAGTACGTCCCGTGTGATGCATCCGCATGGACTTACCACATGCATGCGATGCCAGTGTACGTACGCTGCAGAGTGCATGCAGTCTGAGCCTGCGATTGGCTTGAAACGATCGAACGCTTGAACTGCGTGCGTCGGCCTTGCACGATTGCAACCGGCGAGCTTGACCTTGGGCAGCGTCCATGACAGACGAGAGCAAAGTGCTGGCCCAGCAGGCCACGCTGCAACCAACTGAAATTGCGGCTGGACTTGGCGCGGCCAATCGCGAACTTCTGGCGACTTGCATTGCGCTGTTCGAGGACGCCTCGCTACGGCACCGCATCGGCGAACTGTTTGATCAATTCAAGGACTGGGCCAAACGCAGCGCTGACTCATGGGAGAGCGCGCCAAAGTTGGCGCCAGACGATCACATCGACGTTGCCGAATCCGTGCGGAGCCGCTCGCAGCAGTGGCTAGATACAGCCCTACCTGCCGAACAACTCCGTCTGGTGCTGTGGATGTACCTTCGCGAGGCATTCGAACTGCCCGCGCGCACCTGCGCGTCCACACGCGCAGCGGGTCGGTCCTGCGACGACTTGACCGCAGCCCTCCTGCATTCGCTTGCGCCGGGATGGTTCCAGAAACTGAAGGCAGCAACGTTGGGCGAGAGCAAGCCTGCGCACCCAATGACGCTGGATGCGGTGGCACGGCAGACCCTCGGAGAGTTGATGCAAAAGATGCTGGACGGAACCGACCCGCAGTCCGTGCACCAACGCGAAAAGTTGATGGCCGATGTGCGCGAACACATCGAAAGACTTGACCCGAACGACCGCGACGCGCTGCTCGGAGCGATAGGGGCAAAACAACTCAACGACGCAGCCATCAGCAAGATATTGCTGAGCGGTGGCGGCCTAACCTTGTTCAGCGCCAGCGTGGGATGGGCGGGGTTCTCGGCGTATATCCTTGCCGCACAGGCTTCGGCATTTATCCCGCTGGTCAGCGGCCCGGCACTAGTTTCGCTGGTGTCGGTACTGTCCAATCCCATTAGCGTGATCGCCATCGCTGGCGGAGGCGGTTGGTGGATCGCGAAGCGGGCACAGCGACATGTCAGCCAGGCCGTGGCCATGCGGGTAATCGCATTGCTGGCCATGAACGGCTTGAGCTGCGGACGCGGCGGCCTGCGCGGGATGGCCAGTGCGTTTCGCGCGATGGACATGCTGCGTCCGTTCAACGATCTCGCCCCAAAGGTCATCCAGAAATACCAGCAGGATTGGCGACTGTTGCAACGCGTCAGACAACGCGGTCTGCCGAATGCCCCAGCCGTGATCGATACACTGGAGCAGCCGCCTGCTGGAACCGTAGGCAAACGCTTCGCTTCCATCTTCGGCACGGACGCTGATGGGCTGCGCGATACCGTAGCGCTTTCGGTCATGACGGTCGGGGACGTGCTGTGGCAGATATTCGCAATCAATCCCGCCGTTATGGATGCGGCGAATTTCTCGCACATCGCGGACCTCAGCAACCCGATTGACTTCGCGACTTTCTCGGATCAGGTCGCCGCGATGGACACCGCTGCTCAGGTGGGAGCGGTTGACAGCTTACGAGGCTATGTCGCCGAACGCGTGGTGGCATCGCAGCTAACACATGCGGGTTACCAGGTGGAGTTTCCAGCAGACCCAAACCAGGCCGGCTGGGATATTTCGGTCGATGGCGTGCAGGTGCAGATCAAGGACACCGACAGCCTTACGTACCTGCAACAGCACTTCGAGCATTACGGAACGCAGTATCCGGTCATCATCAACAGTGAGATGGCGCAGTCATTGGCTGAACACCACCATGCCTGGCTCGAGCAGCATCAGGCGTGGACCGACCATCTGTACGTGGTTGACGGCTACAGCAACGAATTGGTCCAGCACATCACGCAGCAATCGCTGGATGCTGGTGCAAGCATCGATCACCCGCACGTGCCGATGATTACGTTTGCGTTGAGCGCACACCGCAACTACCGACGCTACAGCAGCGGGCAGATCACCGGCGAACAGGCTGTGCATCAGATAGTGCTGGACGGTGGCACCAAGATGGCGCTCGCGAGTGTAGGTGGCATGATCGGGCCAGCCGTGGGTCTATTCATGTTCGGTCCTGCCGGTGCGCTGGTGTTCGGCTCAGTAACGCCCATCATCAGCCAGATGCAGTCGCGAAAGTTACAGGGAAAGCTGGACAGCTGGGTGACGAGCCAGTCATATCGAGACTGGCAAGCGACCATCAATGTCGCAATGCACGCTCTGATCGCGAAATTGCGCATCACGCTTAAGACCAAGGCCAATGTGCTGCAGACACGCATTGAATGCCTTGAGCAAGAACAAGTATCAAACTATTTGCGTTGGCGTGCCGAAGACGATCTGGCCTTCCTGCGCGAGTCTTGGTGTCGATTGGATCCGATCGCGCGCGAGCCAACTTCCAACGTAGAAATAGCGTTCGGAACGCTGCTTGAATGGCTGGGGGAAGCCCCGCTCCACCCAGTGACGTATCGAGCCGAGTTGAATGCGCTGATCCAAGTGTTTAAACAGCGTCCTCCCCTAGGCGACCGAGTCAAGCAGGGAGTTACGAAGATTGCGCAAAAGAGCGCGGATGCGACCCAGACGGCGTGGGTCAAGCTGAAGTCTGCAGCGGATGCCGCAAAGGAAAGCTTGAAGGCCTCTGACAAGCCTCCACAGAGGTAGGCGTACTCTGTGACCGCCGATTCGAAATTGACCTGCTCACAAGAGTGTGCTGATGCGCGAGGCGTGATAGCTCACATGCTTCGTGTTCTTCTTGACGCGGCCTTCCAGGACGCCACGTTTGAGCCACTCATTCAACTGAGGTTTGACGAGATCGAATTCCTTCTGGAGCCTTTCGACCGTGACGGGAACTTCGCGTGTGGTGGCCTCCTACTTGAGTAGGAAGCACTCATATAGAAGGTCATCCTCCCCGCTCCCGCCCCCTTCAACAGACCCAGCGGCACGGCACGAACCGGCAACGATCCTGCGGCTCTGGCTTCTGGCCAACTCGTGGTCGCCGGAAGGTCAGTGCATCACCAGGCGAAAGTCATCCTGTCTCGTCCCTGCAATCAGCTTGCCGCATCCCGAAAGGCTTTCAGCACCGCATTCATTCGGGTCTGCCAGCCAGCGCCTTGCTCGCGGTACCACTCCAATACCTCTTTATCCACGCGTAGCGCAATTTGTTCCTTGCGCTCTTCAGGTAGCTTGGCTGGCCGCCCACGCTTTGCGCGCAACTCGGCCACGCCTCGGTGCGCAGTCGCGCCTTCCCAGTAGTGCAACGTTGCCGTTTTGCTCTTGGGGTTGTAAGGCACGTCAGATGGGGGGGTACGCTGAGTAGTACGCTTCACGTTCATAGGGTTCTGCCTCACGGCACGAAATCAGTCGAGGTCCATCCTCACGGTCGGTCCACACAAGCACGACCACTCGGCCATGCGCCCAGCCCAGGCTCACCAGTCTTTACTCGCCGTAGGCTTCGCGGTCGTCCTCGCGGGTGAGCATGGGGTTATCAAACGCCTCCATGCAACCGAGTAGATCGATGCCATGCTTACGCAGGTTCTTGCGGCGCTTCGCAGGGTCGTGGCCTATATGTATTTATTGTATATGCGCTAATCGCCGGTTGCAAGGCCTGCGCGTGCTTGGGCTAACATCTCTCAGTGTTGCTGCTCGCTCGCAACTGACCAATTCCGGGCGATTGTGCGCCATCATCGGCGTCGCGCTTTTGCACCTCGCCAGTCGCGGTTGATCCTGTTCAAGTCGAAACCCTTGGGATCGAAGACCCCGCCAAGCCACCTCAACATATCCTCGTGCTGCTCGTGCTCCCGATCGCCGAGCGCTTCCAGGAACTCCGCGTAGCCTCCCGAACCGCCCACATCCTCGGGCGGGGATGCGTTCTCGCCGGCAAGGCATGTCGGTAGGTGCATGTGTGCAAGATGGCGCCTGTCGGGCAGTGGCTCCACAACAATCCGGTGACGCCAGTTGTCACCCATGTCATAGACGTAGCCGAACTCGCCGGAGGCTCCGACGTCGCCGACCACCGAATCGACCGATACTCGGCGCTCGTCTTTATAGGTACGGGCGTCTGGACCCAGCCCGACCTCGCTGATCCACCACTCCGGCGCAACGACGATGTCGCCAACCTGGAACTCGTGCGCATGGGAGTCCGTCCATCCCATGATCCACTGCAAGTAATGGTGCAGACTGGCAAGGGTCCATTGATTCGACACGAGCACGCGTCGCCAGACCAGCGGGTCGATATCGAGCAACTCGATGCGGAGCGCTACCGGCTGCGGACTGGGTGGCTTCGGCATAGGAACTTCGCACTTCACCGTTTCAGAAGGCCGAAGCGTACCAGTTGAAGGATTCGAATCTGGGGTTCTACCCCGATTTCACAGACACTCACGAAACGAGCTCTTGAGTGCATCTTCGTCGGCTACCCTTGCCCTGTTGTTCCCAATATGCTGAAAGGGCTTTGCCACACTGAGGTTTCCGCATGCCACAGTTCAAAGGCTGGTTCCTGTTGATATTGGGCATTGGCCTGGTGGCTGTTGCAGTGCAGGGCTTGGCGCGCGGTTGGTTGCCAAACGGCCGCAACGGCTTCAGGCCTGGCGAGGGCGTATCGCGCGCAAGCCAGCCCATCGGCTTCTGGTTTTTCTTCCTGCTGTATTTCGGCGGTGGCCTGTACGTGGCAATCTATGCGCTGGGCCTGCTGACGGGTCAGCGCGGGTCTTTGCCGCCGTAGAGTCGGCGCCTGAAGCCAGCGCCGACTTCACGCGCACCGCCTCGGCAAAGACCGGCAGTGTGAACCGCCCCGGCTTTCGCGGAGGCTGTTTGGTTTGAGTCAGGCGGCTTGAAGGGCCTGACGGTCTTGCTGCTGCCAGTAGCGTGCCTCAGCTTCTGCCGGAGGAATGTAGCCGATGGGCTCTAGCAGGCGTCGATGGTTGAACCCGTCGACCCCTTTGGGGGTGGCCAGTTCGACGGCCTCGCAGGTCTTCCAGGTCCTGCGGTGGATCACCTCGGCCTTATCCAGGCCACATGCACGTTGGCAAGGTGACATCGGTACATGGTGTCAATGATCGCCGCGACGTAAGGTCACGACACCCATGAGCGGAATCGCGACCATGCAAGACCCGCAACGTGAAACAGGGGAACAGTGCCGATATCGGTTGTTCCCGGCCATTGCCGTGATAGCGGTGGGCAGCATATTCCTGATGCAGAACCTCGGGCTGGAGATTCCGTTCCTCGTTGGAGGCAACTGGTGGGCCTGGCTGATCCTGTTGGCGGCATTGGAACCCTTGATGCGCGCTTACAGGCTCGTCCGCGCACGCGGGAGCCTGAGTGCGGAAGCCACGCACTCCCTGTTGGTTGCGATGGCGATTGGCCTCGTTGCGGTGATGTTCCTCCTCAACCTCGATTGGCAGGTATGGTGGCCGCTATTCGTGATCCTCGGCGGTCTGTTCGCGCTGGTCCGCAAACCCG
>Ga0209012_1002450_pt1 | contig 16112 bp, 5 predicted proteins | sample RS3BMetagenome_FD_184735 | JGI IMG/M metagenome (GOLD analysis project Ga0209012, IMG submission 184735) | Ferric oxide microbial mat and aquatic microbial communities from Rainbow Spring, Yellowstone National Park, USA - RS3B (SPAdes) (version 3) ...
GCCGAGTTTCAAATCCTTATAGGTACTTCCTAACAGCTTGTAAAAGAATTGATGCAGAAAACTAAAGTTGGTTTCAAATCCTTATAGGTACTTCCTAACTTGACCCGCACCCACACCAAGGCCGACCAGTGGCAAGTTTCAAATCCTTATAGGTACTTCCTAACCTATATTCGGGATATAAGCGGTCCGCACCGGGTCTAGTTTCAAATCCTTATAGGTACTTCCTAACCTTTTTGACCAATTTCTCTTTGCGCAAAACTTGCTTAGTTTCAAATCCTTATAGGTACCTCCTAACCAGACACAACAGCAAAACGTGGGTCAGTCACAACAAGTTTCAAATCCTTATAGGTACTTCCTAACAGCTTATAATGAGTGGTTTGAAAAGTCAGTAAAAAAGTTTCAAATCCTTATAGGTACTTCCTAACAAGCCAGTGAATTTCCTTTTGAGAAGTACGGAATGAGTTTCAAATCCTTATAGGTACTTCCTAACGGATATACGAATTAAACGCCCTTGACTATCTGAGTCAGTTTCAAATCCTTATAGGTACTTCCTAACCTATTTTCGCGGTTGCTTCACCTCAGTGCAGTACTAGTTTCAAATCCTTATAGGTACTTCCTAACTATACAGAGAGAAGTATTTGAACTCGTGAGAAAAGGTTTCAAATCCTTATAGGTACTTCCTAACTATTGCTAGTGTTGGCATGGTTAACACCTATTCGTCGTTTCAAATCCTTATAGGTACTTCCTAACAATATTTTGAAGTATCTCTTCACTTGGCTTATTGCAAGTTTCAAATCCTTATAGGTACTTCCTAACCTTCGGCGTTGGCACCATTGTAATATCCATATTGCAAGTTTCAAATCCTTATAGGTACTTCCTAACGCCTACAGGTTCCCTTTTCTAGAGGGTGGTGTGGCGTTTCAAATCCTTATAGGTACTTCCTAACGGGTTCAAACGTTGCCTCAGCCTTGAACTTACTAGGTTTCAAATCCTTATAGGTACTTCCTAACTTTTTTCGTCGATATCCAATATCGACGGGGGGATATAGTTTCAAATCCTTATAGGTACTTCCTAACGTTGGTAACACTGACAGCCAACACCCTAGACAACAAGTTTCAAATCCTTATAGGTACTTCCTAACTCGCAATCAACAAGTATGTGCCAACATAATCTTTTTGTTTCAAATCCTTATAGGTACTTCCTAACTTTTTTACACCAAACACAATAACACGTTCACAAATAGTTTCAAATCCTTATAGGTACTTCCTAACCCCTCACGGGTTAGTGACATCGCTAGGACTACGGCGTTTCAAATCCTTATAGGTACTTCCTAACGAACACTACCAAGAAAGGCATCAATAACAAAAACAAGTTTCAAATCCTTATAGGTACTTCCTAACCAACAAGCACCTTTCTTGTTTCAAACCCAAAAATTGTTTCAAATCCTTATAGGTACTTCCTAACGGTCATAAACAACAATACTAGTGAAGAGTCGTTAAAGTTTCAAATCCTTATAGGTACTTCCTAACATGGTTTCAGTCTACAAGCAACCGGTGAGGAAGTGTGTTTCAAATCCTTATAGGTACTTCCTAACTCAACCTAACAATTCGAATTGGGTCTGGCGAAGAAGGTTTCAAATCCTTATAGGTACTTCCTAACAAGAGGGGGTGCTGCTGTGATGCAGATAATCAACGGGTTTCAAATCCTTATAGGTACTTCCTAACAATGGTTGCGAGTCGTGTTGTTAGGGCTCTAACCTATGTTTCAAATCCTTATAGGTACTTCCTAACTGAGCTCAACAAGTTGTATCGCCTTGAACCCAACGCGTTTCAAATCCTTATAGGTACTTCCTAACTGTATCAAAAATCGTAAACATCAACCAGTGTGTTCCTGTTTCAAATCCTTATAGGTACTTCCTAACTAAATAAACATTACTAGGGTCGGAGGGGGATGAGTAAGTTTCAAATCCTTATAGGTACTTCCTAACCGAAAGTGAAACCGCAGTCATGACACTTTACTAAGCGTTTCAAATCCTTATAGGTACTTCCTAACTATTAATGCTATACAGAATACGGCTTCATCGGCGATGTTTCAAATCCTTATAGGTACTTCCTAACGTTATCACAACAAGAAGTGTTATCGCACCAAGAATGGTTTCAAATCCTTATAGGTACTTCCTAACCCTTACGTTTCGGATAATGAAGCACAAAGCGACTGAGTTTCAAATCCTTATAGGTACTTCCTAACTCGGTTCGGGTCGGGGTTTTTTGGTGCGTGCGATTGGGTTTCAAATCCTTATAGGTACTTCCTAACCTCTTTTTCATTCCAACGCATCATAGCGTCAAAGACGTTTCAAATCCTTATAGGTACTTCCTAACCACCGTGCTCACATCGACTCTGCAAACGGGTAGCTAGTTTCAAATCCTTATAGGTACTTCCTAACCGATAGAGAGAAAACGAATCAGGCTATTATTTTGTAGTTTCAAATCCTTATAGGTACTTCCTAACCGGGTAATCTGAAAGCGACGGGTATCGCTGTTCTCGGTTTCAAATCCTTATAGGTACTTCCTAACGATTTGGAGTGAAATTTATCCGCAAATAGCTAGTTGGTTTCAAATCCTTATAGGTACTTCCTAACCGGAGAATGGCATTGCTTGGATTGTTACCATTCGGAAGTTTCAAATCCTTATAGGTACTTCCTAACTTTCTTCACGGTTCGCCATTTTTCGTCGATATCCGAGTTTCAAATCCTTATAGGTACTTCCTAACGTTTTTGCCAGAGGGATTTGTCACATGCCCTTACTGGTTTCAAATCCTTATAGGTACTTCCTAACATTGTTCGTCGATATCCGATAACGACGTAGGGATATAGTTTCAAATCCTTATAGGTACTTCCTAACAAAATTTGTGCGCACATGTGATATTACGCACATATGGTTTCAAATCCTTATAGGTACTTCCTAACTTTCTTTCGACTCCGCTTGGTCAGTGGTTGGTCACGTGTTTCAAATCCTTATAGGTACTTCCTAACCATTATACTCGTCGCCGTAGGGGAAAACCCAGAAAGTTTCAAATCCTTATAGGTACTTCCTAACGGTGCAAGTAGGGGTGTTTATGATGCCCTTGACCAGTTTCAAATCCTTATAGGTACTTCCTAACGCTTCGAAATGAACAGCTGGAATTGTTCATCCGAAGAGTTTCAAATCCTTATAGGTACTTCCTAACGTTCAGTTTTTCGGGTATCGCTATGGTGTGCTTGTTAGTTTCAAATCCTTATAGGTACTTCCTAACCTAGTTGAGTGGACCTTCACAAATCACGGTAGAGAGTTTCAAATCCTTATAGGTACTTCCTAACAACCGCTGGACTTTCTCATGCGCATCAGCTTGACTGTTTCAAATCCTTATAGGTACTTCCTAACAGTTTACGGTGCAAACCAAGACCATGAAGACTAAGAGTTTCAAATCCTTATAGGTACTTCCTAACAAGTTGTGGTTGTAACGTCTTGCTCAATGACACGTGGTTTCAAATCCTTATAGGTACTTCCTAACAGTATGCTAGTGTATATCCAAAAACTATTCCGCTAGGTTTCAAATCCTTATAGGTACTTCCTAACGCTATGGTCAAAGTCAGCGTGATGTTGTTATACGCAGTTTCAAATCCTTATAGGTACTTCCTAACTTGATACAGATGTAGCCGACGACGACGATGAACGCTGTTTCAAATCCTTATAGGTACTTCCTAACTCTTCCTTTACTTCCAACTCTAACTCTTCGCTAGACAGTTTCAAATCCTTATAGGTACTTCCTAACCTTTCACAAAGGTTCAGTGTGGCGTAAAAGAAAATGAGTTTCAAATCCTTATAGGTACTTCCTAACGTCTTGTAGTCTACGAAATCTCCGAATTCCACGAAGTTTCAAATCCTTATAGGTACTTCCTAACGAAAAAATGGTTGAACGACATTGTAAAAGTGGATATGTTTCAAATCCTTATAGGTACTTCCTAACTTTAACCACTTTATCAAATGATGTTGGTAGCTTTGTGTTTCAAATCCTTATAGGTACTTCCTAACAAGCATAGGTAAAGCATATCTGCGCAAAATGGGTGTGTTTCAAATCCTTATAGGTACTTCCTAACGGGTAACTCATTTTGTTTTTTCACCCCCGAACTGTGTAGTTTCAAATCCTTATAGGTACTTCCTAACGCGTATTCTATTGGTCAAGGTATAACAATAACCTCTAGTTTCAAATCCTTATAGGTACTTCCTAACCTTCCTGAAACAGTCCAACTGGGTGAAGTTCCGCCGCGTTTCAAATCCTTATAGGTACTTCCTAACCGAGATATGGAGAGCCTTAACGCTCGAAAAGAAGTAGTTTCAAATCCTTATAGGTACTTCCTAACCAGTTCTTGCATATTCGGGCTTCAACCTCATAAAAGTTTCAAATCCTTATAGGTACTTCCTAACGTTTACACTTTTTTTGCTTCTTTCAAAGTTATCCGTGTTTCAAATCCTTATAGGTACTTCCTAACGTCGGGTCGGATAACCGCTCAGATTAGATTAGTCTCGTTTCAAATCCTTATAGGTACTTCCTAACCTTGAAAAATGTATTGAATCATATCTGAACCAAAGCCGTTTCAAATCCTTATAGGTACTTCCTAACAATCGTTTATCAAGTTCAAAGCCTGTAAATCAAACTGTTTCAAATCCTTATAGGTACTTCCTAACTATCAGCGCTGTTTGCTTTGATTTGTCCGATATTAGTTTCAAATCCTTATAGGTACTTCCTAACCTTGGGGCGCGCTATTGGAAGCCCCGCCAGTTGCGCGTTTCAAATCCTTATAGGTACTTCCTAACCTTTCACCGCGTTAAAATGGGCATTCACAAATTGTTGTTTCAAATCCTTATAGGTACTTCCTAACGGAGATACACGGACTCCCCTCAATGGGAATATTTAGTTTCAAATCCTTATAGGTACTTCCTAACGAGCTGTGGCGACTCGAAGCTTTGCTGGTCGACGAGTTTCAAATCCTTATAGGTACTTCCTAACCATAAATAGTAACGGGTCTCTTCTCTTTCAGCACTATGTTTCAAATCCTTATAGGTACTTCCTAACTTGGACTGTTCGGCGGATACATGTTCGGAATAGCTCGTTTCAAATCCTTATAGGTACTTCCTAACCAAACTCCTCAACCAAAGGTGTAACCCTTCCACCTGGTTTCAAATCCTTATAGGTACTTCCTAACATAGCCAAACCAAGCTTCGAAGCTATTTTGAAAATGGTTTCAAATCCTTATAGGTACTTCCTAACTCTGGAATACGTGGTTATGAGCGGACACGTGGATGAGTTTCAAATCCTTATAGGTACTTCCTAACCTTGTCAAAGTAAAGAAACTGCAGAACACTTACACGTGTTTCAAATCCTTATAGGTACTTCCTAACTTTGAAACATTCATCCCTTGAACAAAGAATGTTTGGGTTTCAAATCCTTATAGGTACTTCCTAACTCTCATTCAGATTTTCTGACTCCATGTCATCAAGTATGTTTCAAATCCTTATAGGTACTTCCTAACACACAAGCACTGAAAACGTATATGGAGCTGTAGCACGTTTCAAATCCTTATAGGTACTTCCTAACTCAGCTTCGTCAGGATCGCGATGTTCTCAGACGCTGTGTTTCAAATCCTTATAGGTACTTCCTAACAGCCAACTCTAAACCATAGTTCTTATTAGCCATAAATGTTTCAAATCCTTATAGGTACTTCCTAACCAGGAAGCGGAGAAAGAAGGGGCGAATGTTATATAGTTTCAAATCCTTATAGGTACTTCCTAACGCGGAACGACGAAGAGTATTTAGAATGGCTAAGAACGTTTCAAATCCTTATAGGTACTTCCTAACTATGCAGTACCACCTAGGTCGTCGTAAGCCAACTCGGTTTCAAATCCTTATAGGTACTTCCTAACATTTTATACGTAAACTGATTGAGGAACGTATTAAAAGTTTCAAATCCTTATAGGTACTTCCTAACCAGTACGACTGCAGTGAGGATAGTAAGAGGTGGGACTGTTTCAAATCCTTATAGGTACTTCCTAACATTCGTACTTCTCAATTTTCAAATGCTCAACATGGTGTTTCAAATCCTTATAGGTACTTCCTAACACGTTTGAAGTCGACGTGTTAGACGAACAAAGGATGTTTCAAATCCTTATAGGTACTTCCTAACTGGCAGTGACTCAGCTATCTCGAAAATGAAGCTAACAAGTTTCAAATCCTTATAGGTACTTCCTAACAGGCTAAACACGGAAAGCAGTCCGTGCAGTATTGGTTTCAAATCCTTATAGGTACTTCCTAACTCGAATCGATATGACGGATATCGATTTTGAGAATAGGTTTCAAATCCTTATAGGTACTTCCTAACGCCTAACTACCCTCAAACTCAAACAGAACCCTGTAAGTTTCAAATCCTTATAGGTACTTCCTAACCACGTTTTCAACTTGTGTTTGTGATGGTATGGGTTGAGTTTCAAATCCTTATAGGTACTTCCTAACCGGCAACGCCTTAGCCACTGCTGGCTCGTCTATAAGTTTCAAATCCTTATAGGTACTTCCTAACTAGCGCTGAACTATCCCTCCTGCACTACCAAACGGAAGTTTCAAATCCTTATAGGTACTTCCTAACAGTGGAACACCAACAACCCCAAGACTGCGGCTACTAGTTTCAAATCCTTATAGGTACTTCCTAACTAGGCGCGGGGTTCGACGGTTACCTTGGAGACGCGGGTTTCAAATCCTTATAGGTACTTCCTAACGGTAGCCATTGAACTTCTCAACACCGATGAATTCGTGTTTCAAATCCTTATAGGTACTTCCTAACGTTTTCCTAAGATTCTTAGTTATATATTTTGTAAGAGTTTCAAATCCTTATAGGTACTTCCTAACCATTTGTAGCATTCTGTTAAGCGTTCGAGTATTTCGGTTTCAAATCCTTATAGGTACTTCCTAACCCGTTCGTGGAACTCTAAATTACTCCGCGTATATTAAGGTTTATGTTTCGTCGACCGTTGATGTACTTATTATACTAAGTAAATCGACGAATTAGATAATATAGAGGGTTAGTAAGTGCATAATATATTATTGATGCAATCTTAATGAATGTTATCTGAATAATCCATAATAAAAATCACCTTCAATTAGTGTACCGCTATATGAATAGCTTAAAAAAGTCTAAGAACAGCGCAAAGATTGTTTCTTTGAATGTTGTTGCAGAACACTCTTGCTAATTCTTTAGGTAACCAAAGAAGTGTTCTACCGACTTTCGTAGCCTTAAAGTTTGGCGAATGTTGTTCCGAAAACAAACACCAACAACAGCTTAGCGGTAATAAGGAATCACAGTCGGTGAGGATTACTGGTTAACCAAGCACTTAGCCTTTGAAGAAACCTGAGTGTGTTTGTAGTTCTTGTGACACCGAGCAGATTGCCACTTTGTCTCAACGTCCATCGCAAGCAAAACATATATGGGATTACTGCTACACTTTATTTATTATTGTTTTGTCAGGATCGATAACAGAATGTTTGTATTACTTCGTATCAAAGTTGAGCTTTTTTAACCCCCCACTATCGACTTTGAGTCTTGGAGAGTAGCCTAAAGAAGTTAAGGTTTTTCTAAGACTTCAGTCAAAAAGCGTTAAGGCGAAACGCTACTACCTTAGTTCAAACCTCTTTTTTAAGTTAAGTTTTTGGGTAAATTCATGGTGGAAGCTACGTTTTATCACAATTCAGTTTCATGACACCCATTATAAATAACTCTAATCTGGACTACTTTGCTGTCGACGAGGATGGCTTTCAAGGGTGCGCACCCATTATAAATAACTCTAATCTGGACCCTATCTACAAGATGCACATCATGATTCAGTATTATAGTAGCAAATTTCTCTTAAAAGCGAAAGAGATAATCAAACTTGTAAAAAGATCTTCGTAATTTAGCATCTATACACTTTAGTGTTAATATGGCATAAAAAACTCATTTGGATAAAATTTGTTAACTAATCTATTAATTCAAACATTCCAAATCCCATTGAGTTCTTTGAGCCTAAACCACAATCATAACCTGTTTCTATAAGTTCTGGATTGCCAGTGATCGTAAATGTTCCTTTCCATCCTTTTATTATAAAGTTTTTAAAATACCTAGTAACTAACATAGGTTTATAAAGAGGAGTAATCGTTATACTGCCAACTTTTTCATTTTTTCCCAACAATCTATGTTTTTTTAGTAAATTTTCATGAATTAGATCAGAAAATTCTTTTTCGAATGGAGAGTAATAATATGTTTTCTTTTTTCCAGCTAAGCTATATAAAGTTGAATAGACTGTGAGCGGTGATAGCATAATTATTTTATTTACGGGCCTAAAATTTGGCCGTTTTAAAAATTTTAATGAACTTAATTTTAATTCATTATTAAATATTCTAATAGTTGTTTTCTTAATAATTTGATTTGCAAAATCGTGCATGAGTTGATTAATTGGCGTACTAAAGTATAGTTTAATTGAATCTTCGAATCTAATGTAATTACATTCTCTTTTAAAACTGCCAATTAAATCCGAAAAAACAAAGAGTTTAAAAGTCCTTTTCTGATAATTAAATCCATAATTGTGTAAAAAGACAGAAAGTTCACGAGAAAAAGTTTGATAAAGAGCCGCTTGAAGGTATTCATTATAGTTTACTGGAATTTTTTCATTTAATGCACTTAGTTCTATTTCAATTCTCATTCTATCATGTAATATTAGTGTACTCCCATTAATTTTAATCTTTTTAATCTTAAATAAACAATGACGTGTATGGATAACTCGTCGATGAGCGTTAACTAACTTTATAAGTGTCTTTTCTGAACTCTACATTTCTGCAATAGGCTTTATTATTGCGTTTAAACCAATCTTCTCTCTTGATCTTCCCTCTATTTTTAAATTTGGTCTATTTCCTTAAGATCTCGTGAGTAATATACAAGTCCTTGATTTTTATCTAAAACTCTTAGTTGTTGAATATCTAAAATTTATCAGTAATCCCTAAATATAAAATATGTAATGATTATAAGACACTGTTGATATCAAGTATTCGGAGTCAACTTGTATAAGTTGACCTTAAAAATAGCAAATACTTGATAAAGGAAGTTAAAATAACAGTTAAAAATCAGGATGTTCTAACAAATCTTTTGTAGTTCCGATAGTAAGATAAATCTTATATAACCTTCATACAAGAACTCTAGGGGTTTAGTTAAAATAAACTAAATTTTTAGAACTTGAAACGTAGAGATAGATGGTGTCCGGATAAGGCTTAAACGTGGTGGACTCCACGGTTTTAAATTGGTGACAACCCGTGGAGACCACCACAGCGTGGATATATTCACATTCTTTAGGAATTTAAATGTTTTCGAGAGGTATAAGAAGAGGTTCGACTCAAAGTCATGGCGGTGCTATTCAACTCGTTTGGATTAAGCCTCAGCGATGGAAGACCTCGGGGTTCTTCGGGATACCCTCCCACCGAATCACTCTCGAAGTCGAGTGTACTCGTCGGAGGATTGGACGAGGAAGGTTCTCGGAGGAGAAGCTAAACTTTGAGCCGGAGCTCGGCGAGCACCCGGTGACCGCGGTTGACTAGAGCGTGGCGAAGTGTGGGGGTGGCAGACCACTCTGTGTTTGGGCCGCCGTGGACACCTACACGAGGCAGCCAATCTGGTTCGGGTCTCACTTACAAGGGCCACTGGTAACGCCCTCAGATTCCTATGAAGACTAAGAAGAAGGCGTCTACTTGGGTGACCCGGTCATCCTCACTGACCGGGGTCCGTGGTACCGTGACTCAGTGGTCAGCGGGAGCGGGCTTCCAAAACCACGCCTACCAGACCTTTGGGCTGCGTAGCTCGGTTGAGCGATTCTTCGGGTACCCCAAGGATAGGACGAGGACTTTCTACAACAACATCAACCCTAGGAAAACACTATTTATGCTGCTCGTGGACTTCTTGGAGCTATTCGTGCACTGGTACACAGAGTGGAGGTGACAAGAATTGGGCTTATCCGGACACCATCTAGAGATATCCTTAAAATATTTATATCTCTTAAGATAAACTATCATAAATGATTGAAAGCCTTCTAAAAATTGGGGAACTTGAATTACAAAATGGTCAACAAATGAATGAGGTTGCTTCACAAATTAAGAATTTCGACGGTAAATATTTTATCAAAGTAACCTTTGATTGCGATGAAAGTAAAGTGGATTTCGATCGAAAAGAGATAGGACCAAACATTTATGCCGAGTATTATTGGGTTGATAATAACCCCTCTAATTTACCTCAGTATCGTGTCACAACAAATCAACTTAAGTATGTGATTGGTTTTGATAAAAAAGGAGAAAAGGTAAAACCCCACAAATTTATTTTAGAAGCATTAAAAAAAAGGTTGGAAGAGCAAAAAGAAAAAAAAGAATTTAATGATTTAATTGAAATGATTTCTAAGGTATTAAGTTGGTATAAAAAAGATCCACAGCAACTAGAAATCAAAAAAGAGTATTGGAAAGATTCGCTTTACACAATTGTTATTAAGACTAACGGTAATATGGTGGAACTCGCGAAGCATCCAGCATATTTGGATTTATTAAAGCAAGACTTTACTACAGGGGGACAAGAAATTTATGAAGGAAAAGCAAGTTGTCAATTTTGTGGTTCTCAAAAGGTTCTCAAAGACCCTAGCTATCCCGCAGGAAAAGTTTTAAAGATATATAATGTTGACAAAAAAGGATTTATTTCAAGAATTGGCGGAACTGAAGATTCCTATCTTAGCACTCATACGATTTGTCCAAGTTGTAGGAATAAGATCTATGCGGGACTAAATTATATTGAAAAAAAATTGCAAATCACAACTGGGAAGTTGAACGCTTTTATCTTTCCATACGCTGTTAATTTGGATAGAAAAAGTTTACAAAAACTCGAATTAGATGGAAATGGTTGGTTTATACAAGAGGATAAAATAAAAGAGTTGCAAGAAACACTAAAGGATTTATTTGAAAAATTTCAGTTTACGGTAGTATATGGAAAGCGAGAACAAAATAAGTTCAGATATTATAAATCGATCGTGGATGTGCCAGTTACACGCTTGGTTGAAATAGCTAAAATTGCAAATAAAATAAAGAACGAGTTTTCTGCTAGCTTTAGGATCAAAATAGATTTAAACTTAGGTTCACTTTATCGTGTTTTACCTCTAAAATTAGAAAATCCTCAAAGATTTTTGGAAGCTGTAGAATCGATGGTTGATAGCATCCCCATAAAAAAAGATAATTTGCTTCGAGAATTTTTAAGCATGTTAAAGTGTATTAGATATGCATCATGCGAAGCACGTTACGATAATGCACCACATAACTTAAATGATTTTACTCTTGTCCAAACTACACTAATACAAGTAGGATTTATTAAACTGTTATACGAGCTTGGCTTAATGGAAACGGTAAAGGTCAGTCCTGCGTTAAGTAATTCGATTGATAAAGATATTGTAAGATTTATGGAGTATACACAGCTGACCGATAAACAGAAGGCATTGTTTCTTCTAGGTGTTTTAATAGCAGAAATCGGTCGGGCGCAATATAAAAAGGGCGATCACAAAAAATCAATTCTCGATAAAATAAATTTCGAAGGAATGCCGAGAGAGAAAGTTATGGCGTTAGCCAACAGAATTGTTCAATCTCTCAGAAACTACAATATTTTAGTTAATAATGAAGGTGTATATTCTGAAATGATGAAACTATTAACTTATGTTATAAAAGATCTTAATGACCCTGTGGAAAACACTTATTATATTCTTGCTGGTTATTCGTATCAGACAAATAAAATTCTTATAGGAGGTAATCAAAATGAGCGAAGCTGAAAAGCTGGTCGGAAACAACTCCGAGATCTTATTCTTATATGAAGCCAAAAACACGAATCCTAATGGAGATCCAGATGATGAAAATAGACCGAGGATGGATTATAAGACAGGGATCAATTATGTAACAGATGTTAGGTTGAAAAGGTATTTTCGTGATTATTTGACTTTGCGATATGGAGAAAAATATGTTTGGGTGACAAAAATAAATAACCAACATGTCGATGCCACAAAAAGACTTGAACTTTTACAAGGAAAAGATGTAATTGCGCAATGCATTGATGCAAGGTTATTTGGAGCAACCATCCCAATAAAAGGAAGAGGTAAAGAAAAAGGAAGGTCAGAATCATATATAGGTCCTGTACAATTTAGCTGGGGCTTTTCTCTCCACAAAGTGGAACTAATGGATACGCAAACTATAACTTCTGTATTTACTGGAAGAACAGGAGAAGAAGAACAGGAAGGAGAAGAAACTAGGATGTACGGAAATATTGGTAAAGATTACCGGGTTTATTACTCTCTAATTGCCTTTTACGGAGCTGTAAGTGGTGAAAGAAGTAAAGTTCTTAAGCTAACCGAATATGATCTTAAAATTCTGGATAACTTTTTATGGGATGCGCTATTAAATGAGACTATAACTAGAAGTAAGATTGGCCAAAGACCAATCGCTTATCTACGGATTGAATACAAGAATAGTAGCTTTTTATTAGGGGATTTGCGAAGATTTTTAGACGTCAAGTTTAACGATCCAGTCAGAACAGAAAAAGATATAGAAGTAAATTATTCTAGGTTCATTAACGAAATAAAAACCAATAAAGATCTAATAAAAAGTGTTTATATTCGAGGTTTGAGTTCAGGCCTCTTTGGTGATGATTTGTCTAATCTCGTTAAAGTTTTACCACATGATATAAATGATGATCAAATCAAAAATATTTAGAAAAACGTGAGACAGGTTGATGATGTGTGCTTTCGATATAAAAGGATACTTGGCTCATTTCCGGAGGGTTTATAGTACGACGTCTTCTCTGAGCTATGTGTTTCCTCCTAGAACAACCGTCATGGGCTTATTAGCCGCAATAGTCGGAAAAAATAGGGATTCTTATTATGAAGAATATTCGCAGTTAAAAATTGCAATTTCAATAAAATCTAAGATACGGAAACTAGTTTTTTCCTCTAATTATTTAGATACTGATTCAATATCGCATAGTAATCTTCGTGGAATAAAAGGAAGAGTTCCAGTGACTAGAGAAATATTAGTTGAAAATAATGGGGGAATCATATGTTACCGAATTTTTGTTGCTGGTGAAGTTGGAGAAATAGTTGAGGTATTTAAGAGAGGTCCATGTTATCCTGTAGCTTTAGGTGTGGCTAACTTTTTAGGTTGGATAGAAAGATTCAATGCAATTAATGGTTTCTCTATTTTTAATTCTTGTGAACAATTAAATATTTCAACAGTAGTTCCTAATTTAAAATCCATAACAATAGAACCTGAACCTTCAAAAAGAATTATCTTAGAAGAAAGGGTTCCTCGTACTTTTGATTCTTATAGAAGAAGTGGGGAGCTGATGAACTATCTTTATGAAGAATCGTGTGGTACTCTACAAGTTTCAGGAAAAGCTGAATTTTTCAAATGTAAAGATTTAGAAGGTGAATTGAACGGGATTTTTGTGTAACAAAGCGAGGGGTGTCAATATGGAGTACTATTCACATCCGAATAAACTTCTTATTGTACATTTACGTGAAGTTGCTGAAAAAGCTAGAGAACTTTATCCTATTTTAGACGATAGAATGAAAAAAGCCGCATATATAGCAGGCGCTTATCATGACTTCGGTAAATTCACGAGTTATTTTCAGGATTACTTAAAATACCGGAAAAAGAATCCAAATAGTGATCACGCGCTACTTTCGGCAATTGTTGGAGCAAGTGTAGCAATGAAAGAACTAGATTATTTTTCATCATTGCTTATTTTTCTTGTAATTTGGTGTCATCATTCCGAACTTAAGGGATTAAAAAGTGCCCTAGAAAAAATTCACGATGTTGAAGAGAATTTAGATGATCCGAATTACTCTTTAATTCTTCAGATTAAAGACATAATTCGTAATTGGACCCTAATTGAACAACCTGTGAAAGAGAATTTAGAGTATATTGCCGAAAAACTGGATATTGAGCTTATTAAAAAAACCTTGAATAAATTAAAAAATACAATTTATTCGTACAGTAAGGATGTAAATTCGTGGGAAAAGTTCTTTAAACTTGAACTACTTTTTTCAAGTCTTATTGATGCAGATAAAAGAAATGCTGCAGGGTCTTGGTTTGTTTCTGACATAAAAAACCCAATGGAACTCAAGGATAAAATCCTTAGTTTTATAAGTAAATTAAGAACCGATGAGCCAATCCAAAATGTGAGATCCTCATTATTAAAAAAGGCTTTAAGTTCACAGCTTGATGCGCCCGTTATTTCGATACAAGCTCCGACTGGGTCTGGAAAAACTCTTTCAGGAATGATTACTGCATTAAGAAAACAGAGAAATAGAGTGATTTACGCCTTACCCTACATAAATATAATTGAACAAACATATTCTGTTTTAACAAAAGCTTTTGAATCTGATGATCTTAATTTAGTTTTGCCATCTCATCATTTATCCATAGCTAGTATAAATTTTTCAAAAAATTATTCAGCTATAAATCCAGAGAATTACCCAATTGACAAGCTCCTTCTTCCGATCGAAGCATGGGATTCACAAATAATTGTTACAACCTTCCAAGGTCTTTTGCAATCACTTATTACTTCAAAAAATTCATTGTTAAAGAAGCTACATAACATAGCAAACTCAACAATAATATTGGATGAGGTTCAAGCGCTTCCTGCCGAATATTGGGGATTTATAAAAAAGGTTTTAGAGAATGCTTCTAAATATCTTAATGTAAATATTATCTTAATGACTGCAACTCTTCCATATATATTTAGAGAAAACTCTCAAATAATCATGCCTGATCAAAGACCACCTTTGAGAGTTAAGTACAAATTCCATTTAAAAAAGAATTGGTCTCCAGAAGAATTATCTCAATTTTTCTTAAATATTTATGATAAAAATTCTTCGGCTCTACTAGTTTTAAATACGATTAGCTCTGCAGAAGAAGTTTATTTACACCTAAAGGAGAGTGGTCAATTTAAAATTATTTCCGATGAGGATCTTCAATCACAATCAGTATATTTATCCTATCTTTCTTCTAGAATAGTTCCCAAGGAAAGGAAAAAGAAAGTAGAAAAAATAAGAGAAGCTTTAGAAAAGCGGATACCTATTGTCTTAGTATCTACGCAAGTTATAGAAGCAGGTGTAGACCTTGACTTTAATTATGCAATAAGGGATATCGGACCACTTGATAGTATCATTCAGGTAGCTGGCAGGTGTAACAGAAACGGACGGATGAGATTGGGTCGTGTTGATATCGTTAGAATAGTAAGGGAAAGCGGAAAAACGGACTTTTCGATAGTATATGGACAACTTATGGAAGAAATAATGACTAAATTATTAAACGGTTTAGAAGAAAAAGAACTAGGAGAAAATGAAATGAATAGTCTTTTGGAAAAATTTTACAAACTTGCAGTGGAAAAGTATAATGTTTTCGATAATAATACATCTAATCAATTGGTTAAAAACATAGAAAATTTATGTCCAGAAAAAATCAACTTTCAATTAATAGAACAGGAGCCGAAATACAATGTATTTATAGAACTCGATAATGAAGCTGAAAAGATTAGAGCTGAACTGATTAGCCTTATACTTTCTGATAAGTGGATAGAAAAACCGTATGAATATCGCGCTAAACTCAAAATTTTACGTGCCAAATTAGAAGAATACGTAGTTAGTGTTTGGGAAAATCCACGTTTGCAACATTTGGTAGAAAATTTTGATATGCAACTCCTATCCAAAGAAAATTTAAATAAACACTATAATAGGGAGCTTGGATTTCGATCTGGATATGAAGATGAACTTATAATTCTTTAGTGTTGGATTATTCGCACAATTCAGGCTTTTATAATAAAGACCAATGAATGAACGTATATATTTGTGTGTTTACCAGTATTCCGTCATTTAAAAAATAGATGTAAGCATAAAAAGGGATTGTACCCAAATAACAGTTTTATTACTAGTTCCCATATTAATCTACAGCTAATCCAGACGCTAACACAAAGAATTACTTTTTTGTTA
>Ga0209012_1002456_pt1 | contig 16063 bp, 5 predicted proteins | sample RS3BMetagenome_FD_184735 | JGI IMG/M metagenome (GOLD analysis project Ga0209012, IMG submission 184735) | Ferric oxide microbial mat and aquatic microbial communities from Rainbow Spring, Yellowstone National Park, USA - RS3B (SPAdes) (version 3) ...
GATTGATTATGCCTTTGGAACTTAAACTCAGAAGAGGATTGAAAGTATAAGATTGAAAATATTAGCAGGCACGGTTATTAAAGGTCTTAAACTCAGAAGAGGATTGAAAGACGATTACTCACTTATGAACACCCACAACAACTTGGGTCTTAAACTCAGAAGAGGATTGAAAGTTTATGCAATACACTAGTTACGATGCTCAAGGCAATCTTAAACTCAGAAGAGGATTGAAAGAGAAAGCAAAGCAATGGTTAAATAAACACATTTCTCACTTAAACTCAGAAGAGGATTGAAAGTTGTTTACTTCTTTACCGCAACGATGACAGAAAATTTTCTCTTAAACTCAGAAGAGGATTGAAAGGATAATTGGTTTGTGGATACATTATTTAGCTTACCACTTAAACTCAGAAGAGGATTGAAAGATCCATCCACTTGCTGAAGAACCGCTTAGTAATGAGTCTTAAACTCAGAAGAGGATTGAAAGTGGTAAAAATCCAGGTGATGTTTGGGAAATAAACGCTAACTTAAACTCAGAAGAGGATTGAAAGTGCGGAGATGCTTATGAACTATTAAAACAAATTCCAAGCTTAAACTCAGAAGAGGATTGAAAGTGGTATTTTTGCCCAATGGTTATCTCAAAATTAGCAAAACTTAAACTCAGAAGAGGATTGAAAGTTGTGAATTTAATGTTTATTTCTTCGGGACTATATTGTCTCTTAAACTCAGAAGAGGATTGAAAGTTACATAATTACCATTTGCACCGCTTAATGCTCTTACTCTTAAACTCAGAAGAGGATTGAAAGCATGCTGGTTTAGGTAAGTTATTTCTTTTTGATTATCTTAAACTCAGAAGAGGATTGAAAGTTTTAACGAGATCAAATGTGGTAATTAATATTCTAACTTAAACTCAGAAGAGGATTGAAAGTATTGAATCGAGTTTTCTAAATCTTGAATCCTATATTCTCTTAAACTCAGAAGAGGATTGAAAGTAACATTCTTATTTCTTCAACATAAGCCAATTGTTTCTTAAACTCAGAAGAGGATTGAAAGATGAAAAACGTAAGCGTATAGATACTTGGTATATGCTTAAACTCAGAAGAGGATTGAAAGTGTATCTGTTCAAGCCATAATAAATGGACAAGCTTTAGCTTAAACTCAGAAGAGGATTGAAAGAGACTATAATCATGGGTATTGAGCCTCAATCAGGTGTTCCTCTTAAACTCAGAAGAGGATTGAAAGAAAAACTACATTTTACGTGCAATTTCAAGTATTATTGACTTAAACTCAGAAGAGGATTGAAAGTTCCACAAATATCACACACAACTATTTTTGGCATTATAATCTTAAACTCAGAAGAGGATTGAAAGATAACTAGTAAGCATTCATTAGCTAATTCACATAAATCTTAAACTCAGAAGAGGATTGAAAGATCTGGTAATTGTATAGTATTAGCTTTTGATAACTTACTTAAACTCAGAAGAGGATTGAAAGTTGCTAACCTTGATAGGTCTTGGAGCAGGAATATCACTTAAACTCAGAAGAGGATTGAAAGGTATTTTTGGCTTGGTTCTTGGCTTCTCAAGTGCTTTCTTAAACTCAGAAGAGGATTGAAAGTTATATGGTGGTATTGAATCATTAGGAAAAGGTGCACTTAAACTCAGAAGAGGATTGAAAGAATTCATGTAATGGCGTTCAGTGACCAGTCAGGAACGTCTTAAACTCAGAAGAGGATTGAAAGATATTTTTCGGGCATGGTATAGTTGATTTTCAGATGTTTACTTAAACTCAGAAGAGGATTGAAAGAATTTATGTTCCGATTTCACCATTTCATAAATTCTGTTTACTTAAACTCAGAAGAGGATTGAAAGATAGCAGGGTTCTTGAAATTACCAAATCCCATTATTTTTCTTAAACTCAGAAGAGGATTGAAAGTGCAAAGCCAAGGTTTTGATACCAGCAAGCTTGATATCTTAAACTCAGAAGAGGATTGAAAGTAAATAATTTATTTTGAATTATTAGATTATGGGTTTCGTTCTTAAACTCAGAAGAGGATTGAAAGGTTTTTTGTCGTTCATATTTGTTTTCGTATTAACAAGTCCTTAAACTCAGAAGAGGATTGAAAGTATATTTTTCAGGTTCTTCTGCAATTGCCATTATATCACCTTAAACTCAGAAGAGGATTGAAAGAGCATACTTACCCGAAGAAATAGGACATGAAAATATATTCTTAAACTCAGAAGAGGATTGAAAGAGGATCATCAAAAATTTATAGAGGCAAAAAGAATTCTTAACTTAAACTCAGAAGAGGATTGAAAGCTAGCTGGCTAGCCCAATCTGAGACTTTTTCATTCGTCCTTAAACTCAGAAGAGGATTGAAAGTGTGCGATATCAGGTCTTTTAATCATGCTTAGTCTTCCTCTTAAACTCAGAAGAGGATTGAAAGTTAGGAACTTCAGTTCTAATTAGCCTTACATCTATCTTAAACTCAGAAGAGGATTGAAAGTTTTAATTTCCTCCCAATTTATTTCACTTGCCATAACTTAAACTCAGAAGAGGATTGAAAGAAATGATCTAAAGCGCATGCAATAACATCCTCGTCATGCTTAAACTCAGAAGAGGATTGAAAGGTAACCAATTTTTGCATAGTTGTTGCATGTGCAGCCTCTCTTAAACTCAGAAGAGGATTGAAAGAAGGAATACCGTCTATCAAGAGATCGAATGAACCTTTTCTTAAACTCAGAAGAGGATTGAAAGATATGGAAGTTATATTGTTTACATATGGAGATTTGCTTAAACTCAGAAGAGGATTGAAAGAAGCAGGTGCTTATGAATTTGCAAAAAATCCTAATAGCTTAAACTCAGAAGAGGATTGAAAGAGTGATACTCCTTTAAGCGGTATAAAGTTTAAGGGAAAAGCTTAAACTCAGAAGAGGATTGAAAGTTTTATTCCACCTTTCAACTTCTTTTGCAAGAAGCCTTAAACTCAGAAGAGGATTGAAAGAAGCTGTAAAAGAATTGAAAGAGATTTCAAAAGACTTAAACTCAGAAGAGGATTGAAAGGCTATGAATTTTTCGAATAAACCTTGTTCTCCTTTTTCTCTTAAACTCAGAAGAGGATTGAAAGCGCTCCTCCTATTGAGTTAAGGAAGGTATCAATCATCTTAAACTCAGAAGAGGATTGAAAGTTATAATCTGTGTATTATTTGTTATTGTATGCGTTGCTTAAACTCAGAAGAGGATTGAAAGTTTAAACTCTAACTTAAGCATTTTATTCTTTAATTCTTTCTTAAACTCAGAAGAGGATTGAAAGTCTACCTTTTTGCGTTCTTCTACTCTTACTACCTTCTTAAACTCAGAAGAGGATTGAAAGCTATGATATTCAAGCTCATGGCTGGGATGTAAATGACCCCTTAAACTCAGAAGAGGATTGAAAGTTTCGTTTTCTTTCCTCTTCTTGCTTCTGGAAATCCCTTAAACTCAGAAGAGGATTGAAAGAACATATTCGTAGTAAAATCATTATACCACTCAGATTCACCTTAAACTCAGAAGAGGATTGAAAGTGACCTTTATTTCCACTGGAAACACTAGTATATAAACTTTTCTTAAACTCAGAAGAGGATTGAAAGATGTTTTGTTGGTGAGTGTAATAAAGAATGTGATTCTTAAACTCAGAAGAGGATTGAAAGGTGTAGGAAATAATGATAGTATTGTATTAGTCTATTACTTCTTAAACTCAGAAGAGGATTGAAAGACCTACAATAATGGCTAAACCGCTTACCACGTTTACCCTTAAACTCAGAAGAGGATTGAAAGGTTTTTACACCAATCATATGGACAAGCAAGTAATTTATACCTTAAACTCAGAAGAGGATTGAAAGTAAAAATACATTTTCTACACATAATTTAAAAATCTCTTAAACTCAGAAGAGGATTGAAAGGTGATTTTTATTATAGCCTGATTATTATGAGTTTTTCTTAAACTCAGAAGAGGATTGAAAGTGGTTTAATAATTACTTTATTCTATACTGCTTCTCCTTCACTTAAACTCAGAAGAGGATTGAAAGAGCAGGATTATACTTTGTTGGAGTCCTTTCAAATTGGAGCTTAAACTCAGAAGAGGATTGAAAGTGCTATTGGGGGGATATAAAATTTCGGCATATTGCCCTTAAACTCAGAAGAGGATTGAAAGATTTTACATTTATTGCACAAACCAATTTTGGGTCATTCGTCTTAAACTCAGAAGAGGATTGAAAGTTTATAACTTACCATATTTACACGAAAATGAAATAATACTTAAACTCAGAAGAGGATTGAAAGTTAAATTTTTCATGTAAATTAGTACGTTGTAGAATTAAACTTAAACTCAGAAGAGGATTGAAAGTTCAAGTTCATATAATAATTTATTTTCTTCTATAAATAACTTAAACTCAGAAGAGGATTGAAAGCAAAGCGTCAGAAGCTTGAGCAATCATAAATAAATACTCTTAAACTCAGAAGAGGATTGAAAGTTATAAATTTTTCTATTCCATAAAAGCTTAATAGTATTTCTTAAACTCAGAAGAGGATTGAAAGATTAAAATGTTGAGAATAGCACATTTCGGGTTCGGTTCTTAAACTCAGAAGAGGATTGAAAGAGTAAACCGTCGATGCTTTTCCTTACACCGTATTTTGGCTTAAACTCAGAAGAGGATTGAAAGATGATTTCACGATTCCTTATCTCGTTCGTAAATTTTCTTAAACTCAGAAGAGGATTGAAAGAATGTTAAGGTTATGAATGCAATATTGCTTTTTTCTCTACTTAAACTCAGAAGAGGATTGAAAGCAAACCTAGGTTCTCAGAGCATTTTGGGACAAATCCAACTTAAACTCAGAAGAGGATTGAAAGTATTTTATAAAGTGTTTACAAATAAATACGAGAATCTTTTCCTTAAACTCAGAAGAGGATTGAAAGAATTTTTTAAAAAATCTAAAAATTCTGAAAGAAAACTTAAACTCAGAAGAGGATTGAAAGAGTTCATCTGCTCTAATCAACATTTTAATTTCTTGCCATGCCTTAAACTCAGAAGAGGATTGAAAGGATTTTTGGATACCTTGTAGACTCTGGGGGGTTTTTTCAACTTAAACTCAGAAGAGGATTGAAAGAACTATTGCTTTAGACACTGAGAAAGGTGCACAAGAACTTGGCTTAAACTCAGAAGAGGATTGAAAGGCTTCTTGAAAAGCCTGAGGAGTTTAGAGAAAAGGCTACTTAAACTCAGAAGAGGATTGAAAGTTTTCATTTCCGCCATCTATCATAGAAGGCTGAATTCTTAAACTCAGAAGAGGATTGAAAGAGTTCTCATATCACTTATGAAGATAATGAACTGATTATACTTAAACTCAGAAGAGGATTGAAAGGGATACTATGCAGTAGTAATAAATGGGACAAATGTATCTGGCTTAAACTCAGAAGAGGATTGAAAGGTTTTCTCCTAACCATATAATCGGATATGATTTACCTTAAACTCAGAAGAGGATTGAAAGTTTGCTGATTTAGAAGTAATGCTATCATTCCAAAACTTTCTTAAACTCAGAAGAGGATTGAAAGTATTTAAGCATAAGTAAATTTTTTTTCATTATATGCATATCTTAAACTCAGAAGAGGATTGAAAGAGGATATCCAACTAGATATTTGGAGAAGTTATATAACCTTAAACTCAGAAGAGGATTGAAAGTCACAGACAAATGCTCTTATACTTTCATAGTCATGAGCTCTTAAACTCAGAAGAGGATTGAAAGATCAATTACATTTCAAGATAATAATACATATACTATTTACCTTAAACTCAGAAGAGGATTGAAAGATTTTTTTGATTAAAAATTTAGCCTAATTTTTCTAGCTTCCTTAAACTCAGAAGAGGATTGAAAGTTTTAGTTATGTATCTTAAAACTACTTTTCTAATCCTCTCTTAAACTCAGAAGAGGATTGAAAGATTAATTCTTTAAATTCCATAATAAAATAATATCTTCCTTAAACTCAGAAGAGGATTGAAAGCTATACTTTGCCTAATAACCCACCTTAATGAGTTCCTAACTTAAACTCAGAAGAGGATTGAAAGTGTATATTATCCTGTGATTACGGTAAAACAATATATCCTTAAACTCAGAAGAGGATTGAAAGTTACTTAAACTATTCGCGATTGCTATTAGAAATGATTTGCTCTTAAACTCAGAAGAGGATTGAAAGATATTAGAAAGAAATTCTTCAGAAGAACGAGGTGATTGTCTTAAACTCAGAAGAGGATTGAAAGTTAGTATTTCCATTGCATTTAAAAAACCACAGTATTGTTCTTAAACTCAGAAGAGGATTGAAAGATGGAGTTTTTCAGTCACTTCGGGGGTAGAGGTACAATCTTAAACTCAGAAGAGGATTGAAAGAAATACAATCTAGATTTCCCCTGTTTTATTAGGATGCTCTTAAACTCAGAAGAGGATTGAAAGATCTATATCCAGCCTTGTTATATGCGTTATATTCCTTTCTCTTAAACTCAGAAGAGGATTGAAAGCGGTGCTATAAGAAATAATCTGTTAATTAACATAGTACTTAAACTCAGAAGAGGATTGAAAGTAATTCAGGATTATTCCTTATATCATTTTCTGTCTTGTTGCTTAAACTCAGAAGAGGATTGAAAGATGTTATATGCTTGGGAAATGTAGATGAGGAAACCGATGCTTAAACTCAGAAGAGGATTGAAAGGTGGATACCGAAGTCCTAAAAATAATCGCTGAGAAAACTTAAACTCAGAAGAGGATTGAAAGCCACATCTCATCTTCTAGCTCAAAGAAAACATTCGGGCTTAAACTCAGAAGAGGATTGAAAGGAGAATCGAATATTTGTATATATTTTTTTTGTGGGAGCTTAAACTCAGAAGAGGATTGAAAGGAAATTCTTATTGAACGAAGTAGAAGTTACGGTTGTGCTTAAACTCAGAAGAGGATTGAAAGAAGATAACGAAGTTAAAGGTAGACGCTGAGGATAGGTTCTTAAACTCAGAAGAGGATTGAAAGTCAAAAAAAGCACATGCTTTAAAAATCCTTCAAATGCTTCTTAAACTCAGAAGAGGATTGAAAGTCTTTATCTTCATCTGCATGGCTGAAGATGATCGGCTTCTTAAACTCAGAAGAGGATTGAAAGTTCTACGGGCGTCATTGGGAAAATAATAGAAAAATTCTTAAACTCAGAAGAGGATTGAAAGTGTCTTCTAATATCTTATTTATTGTTTTATCCATAAGTCTTAAACTCAGAAGAGGATTGAAAGGGATATAAATCATATACGTTGTAGCCGACTTTCTTTATTAACTTAAACTCAGAAGAGGATTGAAAGTGCATCTAGAGGATTATCAGAAGCTGAGCTTCAAAAACTTCCTTAAACTCAGAAGAGGATTGAAAGGTTTGGATAACAAATAAAACTACAACAGGCTTCACGATCTTAAACTCAGAAGAGGATTGAAAGCCTATAAATACAGCATGTTGCTTTGTTAAAAGAGCAAGAACTTAAACTCAGAAGAGGATTGAAAGTTGGCACAACCCATTTGTGGAATACGCTGATGAATTCTTAAACTCAGAAGAGGATTGAAAGGCTAATCGTAGCACGCATTATGGCCAAACGTTAGTAACTTAAACTCAGAAGAGGATTGAAAGCTTTTTATGGCAGAAGAAACTGCCAAAGGGCCATTGGACTTAAACTCAGAAGAGGATTGAAAGTTCAAACGAATAATCTCGATTCCTTCAGCTTTGTCTAGCACTTAAACTCAGAAGAGGATTGAAAGTAATAAAAAAATAATGAAGAAAAAAATATTTAAATCTTCTTAAACTCAGAAGAGGATTGAAAGGTTATCACAATAACCACAGTTCCAAAAAAGGGATCAGCTTAAACTCAGAAGAGGATTGAAAGCAATGAGCGAGCTTGAAAATATAAAGCAACAGGTTCAACTTAAACTCAGAAGAGGATTGAAAGAGTTACTAGCAATGGCTATGCAATTCTCTATCTTACCTTAAACTCAGAAGAGGATTGAAAGTGTGAGGGAGCCTATCCCCTCCAATGGCCCGACAGGTTTTCTTAAACTCAGAAGAGGATTGAAAGAAAATTTGTTTTCTTTTATTAAGTTCAATCTCCCATAACTTAAACTCAGAAGAGGATTGAAAGTATTAAAGCAAATTTCCAAGTGCCAGGAGTTATTTGGCTTCTTAAACTCAGAAGAGGATTGAAAGGGTGCTTCAATTCTCTCCTCAAGTTTCTTCTTAAGCTTAAACTCAGAAGAGGATTGAAAGAAGCAATAGCTCATTGGTTAAATGAAAAACAAGACAGCCTTAAACTCAGAAGAGGATTGAAAGTAATAAATGATTCAAATATGCCATTTCTATTGCATCCTTAAACTCAGAAGAGGATTGAAAGATCTCACTTCCACACCTTTTACAAATTTCTTTCTGTATACCTTAAACTCAGAAGAGGATTGAAAGTGCCTTTCGATTTTCGCGATGATTGCTCCGTTTTTAACTTAAACTCAGAAGAGGATTGAAAGGGGTATAATGGTTCTTTTCCTAGTTTCACATTTATTATATCTTAAACTCAGAAGAGGATTGAAAGATTATAAATGGTGGGAAGGTGAGAATGCCTTCCACACTTAAACTCAGAAGAGGATTGAAAGAAAGTTCTGATTACTTATAACTTGAGATGGAGTGAGCTTAAACTCAGAAGAGGATTGAAAGGGCTTTACACCACTGTTTCCATAGGCCAAACAATTTGCTCTTAAACTCAGAAGAGGATTGAAAGCCCTCATCTGAACTTATTATTCCACCAGAATTCGATATAGCTCTTAAACTCAGAAGAGGATTGAAAGGATCCTTGGGATTACTTCTCTACGAATGTGAGGATTGCCTTAAACTCAGAAGAGGATTGAAAGATACCACGTAGAAACGTTGAAGGATCTAGCTGCAATAATGGCTTAAACTCAGAAGAGGATTGAAAGCAGTTAAAATCACCAGAAAACCTAAAGCATAATTACCCTTAAACTCAGAAGAGGATTGAAAGGATACTTTACAGTTATTACACATTTTTAGCCTTGTTCTCTTAAACTCAGAAGAGGATTGAAAGTAGGGAATGGCTGGGTATTTGCAGTAAAATCATGGTCTGCTTAAACTCAGAAGAGGATTGAAAGTATGCTAAGAAGCTAGGATTCTCTAAGGAAGAAATTGAAGCTTAAACTCAGAAGAGGATTGAAAGTTATTAACGCACCTTCACAAACTGGACAAGGTGAGTTGGCTTAAACTCAGAAGAGGATTGAAAGTGGTAGGAAAACATTTATTCATAGAACGCGAGTGGGCTTAAACTCAGAAGAGGATTGAAAGGCAAATCGTTGAGTCATTAGCGCCATGTATCCTCTTTATACTTAAACTCAGAAGAGGATTGAAAGAGCGTTTAAAGACGGTAGCGTAATGTTTAGTATCGCAAACTTAAACTCAGAAGAGGATTGAAAGTATACATTATATATTGAAAATTGGTTTAATACACCGCACTTAAACTCAGAAGAGGATTGAAAGTATAATAGCAAATTAACGTATTCTCTAAAATTTAAACTTAAACTCAGAAGAGGATTGAAAGTCCCTAGCTCTTCCTGAATTGCTTTTATTTTGCTACCCCTTAAACTCAGAAGAGGATTGAAAGAGTAAGAGCTGGAATAGAATTTATGAAAAAATTGATCTAGCTTAAACTCAGAAGAGGATTGAAAGCATTAAGCGCTTTGCTTGTAAGTAACCCAAGTAGACCTTAAACTCAGAAGAGGATTGAAAGGTATAAATTAAGGAAGCAATAACAAATTTTTCAGTCTTAGTCTTAAACTCAGAAGAGGATTGAAAGATCTTTAATCACGTCTTGAACGCGATTAAAATTGCTACTTAAACTCAGAAGAGGATTGAAAGAATAATTCCAAAATGAAAATAAACATTATTGGAGCTGCTCTTAAACTCAGAAGAGGATTGAAAGAGTTACAGCACCAACTTCGTTAGCATTAGCAGAGCCAGTCTTAAACTCAGAAGAGGATTGAAAGTACCGTCTGTAATATGCCTACCCACCAATTGTTAATACCTGCTTAAACTCAGAAGAGGATTGAAAGTTGCTTTTGTTGTTGTGGCGTATGTGTGACATCACTCAACTTAAACTCAGAAGAGGATTGAAAGAAATATACCGATTTTAGATGTAAGTGCAGAAACACAACTTAAACTCAGAAGAGGATTGAAAGTTCTCCTGCTTTCCATGTTGCTGTTATTGTTAAGTTTGCTTAAACTCAGAAGAGGATTGAAAGCATAAGTGTGTAGCACATTCCTGTCACAGTTGCCATGCACTTAAACTCAGAAGAGGATTGAAAGTTATTTCCAATCTTTTTTATTGTTTTATAAGCTTTCTTTCTTAAACTCAGAAGAGGATTGAAAGCCTAAAACATCGAAGCGAAGCAATAGCAATAGTAATTAACTTAAACTCAGAAGAGGATTGAAAGAATTCCATTATTAATTCACGCTGTGTTATGCTAGGCTCTTAAACTCAGAAGAGGATTGAAAGCCATTTGTCTCTATTTTTATAAATTCAACCACAATCCCTTAAACTCAGAAGAGGATTGAAAGGGTACAATTATTATGCGGTACTTTCACATCCAGAAGTAGCTTAAACTCAGAAGAGGATTGAAAGATGTAGTACATGCACTTGTGCTATGCGCGTAGTGAAAATCTTAAACTCAGAAGAGGATTGAAAGAGTATAATGGCTAAAATTGTGCCATTCATGTTAGCTTAAACTCAGAAGAGGATTGAAAGATAGGCACATAAGTTTCAACGATGCCATAGCTAATACCTCTTAAACTCAGAAGAGGATTGAAAGAATACAATATATCCAAACTCAAATATTTGGACTCAAGCTTAAACTCAGAAGAGGATTGAAAGTTTAAAAGAGCTTCAACATCACCTTTTTTCAAAATACTTAAACTCAGAAGAGGATTGAAAGCATATAATCACATTCCTTAGTATCCATCCATCATCTATTAACTTAAACTCAGAAGAGGATTGAAAGTTAAATGGGCTCAGATTGCAAAAGCAGTGGTTCCCAGCCTTAAACTCAGAAGAGGATTGAAAGAAACACAGTTCTTTACTTTAGCTTAACGGGCCCATTGCCCTTAAACTCAGAAGAGGATTGAAAGTTAAATGGGCTCAGATTGCAAAAGCAGTGGTTCCCAGCCTTAAACTCAGAAGAGGATTGAAAGTGCATTCAATCTCATCTATGCTGAACTTATCAATATTCTCTTAAACTCAGAAGAGGATTGAAAGTAGTGTATCCTGTTTAAATCGTCTTTAAGATCCTGTCCTTAAACTCAGAAGAGGATTGAAAGGTGGCATGAACATTGGCACCATTCGTCGGTTATTACATAACCTTAAACTCAGAAGAGGATTGAAAGTGTAATCTTTTTCTTTCTTCTGCTTCCCTTTCAATTCTCTTAAACTCAGAAGAGGATTGAAAGTGTGCTTGCATTAGTCCTTCTTGCTTCATGCCTTTCTTAAACTCAGAAGAGGATTGAAAGAGTAAATAGTATTGTAATTTCTGATACAAATGTTCATACTTAAACTCAGAAGAGGATTGAAAGGCTTTATCTTACCTTTCCATTCTTGGAATGAATAGGCTTGCTTAAACTCAGAAGAGGATTGAAAGTAATATGGTTGCATCAGAACGTAAAATAGCCTTCAAATCCTTAAACTCAGAAGAGGATTGAAAGCCAAGAATTTTTCCCCTAACAATTTTTACGCTTAAAATCTTAAACTCAGAAGAGGATTGAAAGAGATTGGGAGGAAGGCTATTTGAAAGAAATTTTTTGTTCCCTTAAACTCAGAAGAGGATTGAAAGCAAGAGCTTTATTAAATCGTTGAATAAGCGGGTCTTTTCTTAAACTCAGAAGAGGATTGAAAGTGTAAGTCTGCGCATATATATCCTTTTTCCTCTAATTCTTTCCTTAAACTCAGAAGAGGATTGAAAGAGTCTATTCCAATTTTCATCAAGAAATCTAGAAATATTCTTAAACTCAGAAGAGGATTGAAAGTTTATATAATTGGCATCCTCAACTTCCTCCAGCTTAACATTCTTAAACTCAGAAGAGGATTGAAAGAAAGTACCACCGACCCAAGCTCAGTTCGGATAAATCTTAAACTCAGAAGAGGATTGAAAGAATCGAGACAGAATCTACACATTCAGCTTCTGATACTTAAACTCAGAAGAGGATTGAAAGTCAATATGCGCCCTGCATGCTCAGCTATTTGTTCTCTTAAACTCAGAAGAGGATTGAAAGCAAGCAATCCTTCCTACCGTAAAACTGTCCTGCTGCAGTACTTAAACTCAGAAGAGGATTGAAAGTATGTCGGAAAAGATTTTTACAACTTTATTAATCGCTTAAACTCAGAAGAGGATTGAAAGCTTACAGGCGTTCTTTTAGTTAACGTCACAATTATAACTTAAACTCAGAAGAGGATTGAAAGATGACAATCACACTTTACATCTTTGCAATACTCACACATCTTAAACTCAGAAGAGGATTGAAAGCTAAATTATCATCTTTTTTCCGAATTGTTATTTTATTTCTTAAACTCAGAAGAGGATTGAAAGTTATAAAGCCACTCCCAACCGCATTTACTACATTTTCTTAAACTCAGAAGAGGATTGAAAGTGTTAAGCGTCAAACCATTAGTCCTGAGGATGTGGGATGCTTAAACTCAGAAGAGGATTGAAAGCCCTGATAAGTTTTATAGTGCAGTAAGGAAACATTGCGCTTAAACTCAGAAGAGGATTGAAAGTATACTGAATTATTCATATTTCTGAAAGTTAGACTGCCCTCTTAAACTCAGAAGAGGATTGAAAGTTCTACATTTCCTTGAAGCCCAATCTGCCATAGGAACAACTTAAACTCAGAAGAGGATTGAAAGTGGGAGATTGTTGCTTGTATTTGCATGGCATGAACATCTTAAACTCAGAAGAGGATTGAAAGTTGAATATCGTTCCTGAATAACGTAATTTTAAGTTTTTGCTTAAACTCAGAAGAGGATTGAAAGAATTCCATTATACAGGCCATCGAGCAATCCCCATTGTCTTAAACTCAGAAGAGGATTGAAAGATTACGGCGCAGGTAATTTTTTAACCTTTTTCCTTTCTTAAACTCAGAAGAGGATTGAAAGTAGAGAAAGTGATTTATGCATATTTGAAGGATGAAAAGCTTAAACTCAGAAGAGGATTGAAAGATGAAAGGGTAGGGGAGGGGGAAAAATTTCTGCTCACTTAAACTCAGAAGAGGATTGAAAGTGTAGTATTCCGTCAATGAATCCTAATGGATTCCATTTGGCTTAAACTCAGAAGAGGATTGAAAGAATACTTAACTCTCGGTAAAAGTAGCTGATCCGGAATCCCCTTAAACTCAGAAGAGGATTGAAAGCTGGAACTACATCTCCACTTATTATAGGAACCTTTGCAACTTAAACTCAGAAGAGGATTGAAAGTGTTTCATATTCCTTTACAGGCCCGCCTAAGAGTTGGCTTAAACTCAGAAGAGGATTGAAAGAACAAACAAAATACCTTCTTACGCAAACCAAAACGGCTTAAACTCAGAAGAGGATTGAAAGAATACAACGCAATCATCGCCTGCAGGATATGTTTTTGCCTCTTAAACTCAGAAGAGGATTGAAAGAAGAGTGCTTGATGAATGGTGCCCTTGTTCATGTCACAGCTTAAACTCAGAAGAGGATTGAAAGATTGGAATTGTTTTAATTATTTTGTTATCCTCATCCCCTTAAACTCAGAAGAGGATTGAAAGTAAATAACTTGTTTTGAATTATTAGATTATGGGTTTCGCTTAAACTCAGAAGAGGATTGAAAGGGGCATTACTTGAAACTGCACCTTCACCACCTTTAGCTCTTAAACTCAGAAGAGGATTGAAAGACAACAGGCTTCACAATTAACTTTGGAACTGCCCCTACCGCTTAAACTCAGAAGAGGATTGAAAGAGTAAACTTCTCAATTCCAGCAAACGCTCCAGCTGGCTTAAACTCAGAAGAGGATTGAAAGATGTGGTGGTAATAAAATGAGCATAACGCAATTGATTGCTTAAACTCAGAAGAGGATTGAAAGTCGTATAGTTCCTTGGGCCACAAAAGGCTATTGGCAAACTTAAACTCAGAAGAGGATTGAAAGTAGGTGTCCACCTAAAGATTTGCCATTTGTAAAACTTCTTAAACTCAGAAGAGGATTGAAAGATGAAAAACTACAAAAATTCTTTGAGATGAATGAACGAGCTTAAACTCAGAAGAGGATTGAAAGTACAAACCTGTTATTTTTTTCGTAGTATACTTTAAAGCTTAAACTCAGAAGAGGATTGAAAGTTTATTAATAATACCCAAGTATTGTAATAATTTAGACTATCTTAAACTCAGAAGAGGATTGAAAGTGCCCTTCATTCGATGTATAACTTACACTAGTAATGCTTAAACTCAGAAGAGGATTGAAAGTTCTCATTAAATTTCTTTGAATATGTGAATATAATCCTCTTAAACTCAGAAGAGGATTGAAAGATAATTACGGTATTGAGTTTATTCAGCCTACAAGAGGTTTCTTAAACTCAGAAGAGGATTGAAAGTAGCTTAGCTTTCTTTTTTGCATAACTTTATTCTTAAGCTTAAACTCAGAAGAGGATTGAAAGGTTAAGAATTCCTCGTATAACTGCCATGTTTACTTTTATCTTAAACTCAGAAGAGGATTGAAAGGTTATTCTCTTTGATATCCTTGAACATAGTACATACTACTTAAACTCAGAAGAGGATTGAAAGTGCTGTATCACGGAGGATACCCACTATTTAGTTAGGTACCTTAAACTCAGAAGAGGATTGAAAGGACAGAAATTAAAATCCCGGTGAAAGGTTATAGCGGCTTAAACTCAGAAGAGGATTGAAAGATTTCTACCTCACCAAGCCACTTTGCTTGAAGAGGTATCTTAAACTCAGAAGAGGATTGAAAGTAAGAAAAAAAGCTAAGCTAAAAAAAGGAAAAAAAGAAATAACTTAAACTCAGAAGAGGATTGAAAGATAATTCAAAGATTCAGCGAATCTATAAAGCATGGTGGTCTTAAACTCAGAAGAGGATTGAAAGTGTATAACGTTACTTTCGTTTTCCCATTTCTTCCTTTCTCTTAAACTCAGAAGAGGATTGAAAGTTACTGCCTCTCTCGCCCCTATCTACAATACGACCTTCTCTTAAACTCAGAAGAGGATTGAAAGCATATCATTATAAAGTGTAACTTCTGGAACATCATTTGCTCTTAAACTCAGAAGAGGATTGAAAGGAACGTGAATGAAATTAAGAACAATAATTTTAATTTTGCTCTTAAACTCAGAAGAGGATTGAAAGAGCTGAACCAGCTAAGGCACCTTTGCCAGAAGCACCTTCTTAAACTCAGAAGAGGATTGAAAGAGCTGAACCAGCTAAGGCACCTTTGCCAGAAGCACCTTCTTAAACTCAGAAGAGGATTGAAAGCTATATAGTCTCTTGGATCTAGTTTATACTCTTCCTTCTTAAACTCAGAAGAGGATTGAAAGTCTTCGTAGTAAGGATGAACATGCAATAATTGTTCACTTAAACTCAGAAGAGGATTGAAAGCATATAGAAGCTTCCATTTGTACCTATTAAGAAAACACCTTAAACTCAGAAGAGGATTGAAAGGATGCCATAGCTAATACCTAGGCTTAAGGCTCTTACTATGCTTAAACTCAGAAGAGGATTGAAAGAACATTTCCGCTAATTGTGAAGCTTGTTGCATAACCGCCACTTAAACTCAGAAGAGGATTGAAAGAAGTCTGCCATATGCTCACATTGTTTAAACAATTATAACTTAAACTCAGAAGAGGATTGAAAGATAATTCAAAGATTCAGCGAATCTATAAAGCATGGTGGTCTTAAACTCAGAAGAGGATTGAAAGTGTATAACGTTACTTTCGTTTTCCCATTTCTTCC
>Ga0209012_1002461_pt1 | contig 16045 bp, 13 predicted proteins | sample RS3BMetagenome_FD_184735 | JGI IMG/M metagenome (GOLD analysis project Ga0209012, IMG submission 184735) | Ferric oxide microbial mat and aquatic microbial communities from Rainbow Spring, Yellowstone National Park, USA - RS3B (SPAdes) (version 3) ...
AGAAAAAAAAAGCAAAAGACAATGCCGAATCCAGAAGAAAAAAGAGAGAAGAAGGACCGAAAGGGGAAGGCCCTAGGTCGAAGGCGGCAAGAAAGACGAATGTGCAACGAGATGGTGGTGAAAGCCTGTCTTCTTGTACATATCATGGATCCGTTCAAGTAGCAAGAAGCTATCAGAAACCGTGTCGACTGGTACTCCAAGAGTATCGTCAAGGCGTCGTCAGGACTGATGCATTTGGCGAGCGAGATGTATCGCGACGTGACGCACATGGAAACGGTCGAGATTCCGGACGAGTTTTTCGATAAGAGCTTTATTCGTCACCTGATGGCTGACACAGGAAAAGCATCGATGAGGAAGGAGCGAGTGCATGACCTCCTCAAAAAATGTCCCTTCCACAGCTTCAACAGTACTCCATACAGAGGTGATTCGAATGTTTACGTATTAGGGGCGACGAAGTACATCACGAACCTGAAGAATCACGTAATCGTGAAACTCGAACGTCTCATAATACGTGCCGTGTTTGCGCTGTACCCGGGCATTTCTCGGAAAGGAATATGGGCGATTATCAATGGAAAAGCGAAAGATCGCCAGCATGAAGATGAAGTCGAATTCGTCGACAAGAAGACGTCACGCAGGAGCACAAATGAGAATTCCCTCATCCGTTCGGTTATACATGAGCACGGTGCAGTCTTGGGGCTGGCGAATCCAACAGAAAAGATATCAGAGTTGAAAAAGGATCAGGGGAGATACTATCGCATCGTCGTACGGTATTTTGTGTTCTTGGACCCGGAGCTCGAACGCGAAGCGGAGATGAAGCTGAGCGAAAAGACAAATGAAGAGTAGGAGAGACGGAAGGCTTTCCTAATGGGGAAGCGCTTTAACGTGATTCCAATGTCCAATATCAAGTCACATTTTGTGACCATCGACTCCAGAGTCCTTTACGGCATCATGAAGGAGTTCAGTCCCGAATTCAGTGTCAGCAGGGAAGAATTCTCCGGCGAAAACCGGGAGACGTACTGGAAGAACATCTTCAATTTCAAACGCCTGAGAGTGAGCAAACAAAAGATATTCACTGGGATGATCGAAACCGATGGAGTAGCCATGTGTGTACACTATCGGCGCTTGAAGACAGATCGTCCTGGTCCGCCCTCGGCTACGCCCGTGACCAAGAACGAAGAAAACAAAGAGGAGGATCCAGAGACGCACGAGTTGGAGGATAATGACTTTCTCGTTGACGCGGCGAAGGAAGGAAATGAGAAGGAGGCGGGTCTTATGACGCAGGAAGTGGGGGATAACGACCTTGTCGTTGACGCGGGGAAGCATGAAGAGAAGAAGAAGGCGAATCCTGCGATGCAGGAGGTGGAGGATAACGACCTGGTCGTTGACGCGACGAAGCATGAAGATAACAACAAGGCGGCTCCTGCGACGCAGAAAGTGCAAGATATCGACTTTGTCGTTGGCGCGGACCCCGGAAACACAAATATCATCACCATCGCAGCACCGAAGTGTGCGGAAGATGGTACTGACGGTAGTTTACGTCAGAAAGACATGCGTCTATTGAGGTTCTCGAGAGCAAGATACTATCGAGAATCGGGAATCATGAATGCGGGGAAGAAAATCGAGAGCTGGAATTCAGGAATGAAGGATCACCTAGAAGCTTTGAGCGAGGTGACGAGTCAAGGAGCGGACTTTGAAGCTTTTCGGGAGTCCATGGAAGGTCCGCGTTGCTCATTGGGATACGCTGTGGGAAGAGTACACCAAGCGCCGGTGGGCTCGTCTGCGTAAGAATCTGTATTGTGGTAAGCAGCGTGCATTTGCCAACTTTTTCAATGCGTTGAGCGCCCTCAAGGAGAATGAAAATCAGAGGCTCGTCGTAGCGTACGGAGCAGAGCGCTGGGCGTCCAAAAAAGGGACTACACCAGCTCCGTCGACAAGAACGTACAAGGAGTGCGCACGGCGTTTCGCTACGATACCTGTAGACGAGTTCCGAACATCGTATGCACACCACGAACTGGGGTGTACGCATCACAGAGTGGAGATGGAAAAGTGCCAGAGGAGTCCTGAGGATATAAAAAAATACGGAGCGCTGATGGAGGGGCAAATGGAAAGGAGGGCGAAATTCAGAGGATTGCTTGCATTAGTAAGTACAGTCAATGATGGCAAGAAACGGATGGAATTCGTGAACAGAGACTTTCACGCAGTGATCAATGTAAGATGTGCGGTAATGGAGAAAAGGCCTCCAGACTGGACACGAAGGAACTTTGTTGGACAACATCTCAAAGTGGAACTATATGAGAAAAAGCTGGAAGCAGTAGTGGGTGGCCGGTCCAAAAAACTGGGAGGCGTCTGCACATCAGGTGGAGACGATTTGTCTAAGGCGCGTTCGCCGCCACTGCTGAACACCGTCGGCGTCGTTCGAGCCACCGCCGCCGGCCGTGCGAGCTACAGCCCTCCATTCATTCGTTTTTTACGAGCTTCATTTCGGCCGGTGACTACGACACTGCGCGGTGCGTTAACGAAGTTTACCAACTCTTTCTTTCATTTCAGTATATAGTGCTTACGCTGCGTACAAAATGTTTGTCCCTATTATATACACAGCGTGTCGGGTGGCTGGAGTTTGTGCGCGTTCTCGCATTAGCAGCGTGCGCACTCGTTGTGATGTGTTCTGGGGAGCGCCCCTGAATCGCTTCGGACTGAGGAGGGCTTCCCTTCCCGGACGCGCTATGCTCCGTATGGACACTTGGACGATGGCCTCGGCGGAGCTCCCAGAAGAGAAGATGGAACCAACTGTGAACAGTGATTCAACACCTGCGGGTGGGTCGGAAGGTGTTTCGAAGCTCGACGCCGGTGTGGCTGCTGAATCAACGCCCTTCACGACCGCAGAGCCTATGAGCGCTGACGCGCAGGAGGGAATGTTCTCGCAGGAAATGCGTTTTGGTCCAGATAGCTATCGCCGCCGCACGCGGCGCGAGGGTAGCGGCCCCCGTCGCACCCCGTCTGCAAGTCGCCGCACTGCCTCAACGATGCGTCGGCGCCCGCTAACCTACAAGCTTACAGATTTGCAGCCGGGTCAAGAGCTTCGCGGTACGGTGTGTGGCGTTGTAAGCTACGGAGCTTTCGTGGACTGCGGTGTTTTCTACGAGGTAGACAACGCTGAGGATTCCAGCTCCTCATTTTACGCCTCCAGCGATGGCCTTGCGGAAACGAGTGCACAGGGTGCATCTGAACCGAATGCGATGGAGCAGGAGGCGGCATCCGCTGACACGGCCGGTGCATTACCAAACACCTGGGGCGAGCGCAAAAAGTTCATACCCTTCGATGGCCTTGTTCATATTCGTGATTTCTCCCGGGAGTACGTTGAGAATCCCGAGAGCTTTGTGACTCGCGGGGATGAGGTTACCGTCTACGTGAAGTTCATAGATCTGGAAAAGCGGAGACTTTCCCTTTCGTTCCTTCCACCGGGGCAGCAGCGCTCGCAGGGCAGGAACACCTCCAGCGCACGAAATCTGTATACCCCCACTGAGACAGCTGATGGACGTCGCATTCTCGTTTACGCCGACTCTGAGAACCGGCGCCGTGTGGGTTCTTATCAGCTCGACGAAACCGTCGAGGGCACTGTGCGCAGAGTCACGAACTTTGGCGCTTTCGTAGACATCGGCTCAGAAGTGGATGCCTTTGTGCATTTTTCCGATCTTTGGGGGCAGAACAAGCAGCGCACCCTGCAATCGATCAAACCAGGAGACAAGTTCACTGCGCAAATCTGCGAGATTAACGATCGAGCTAAGCGCATTCGCGTGCGAGACGCCGAGCCGGTCAGCAACGAGCACGACACGGAGGAAACAGAGTGATCGTGCATCGCTTGGGAGAGTTGTATACAACACAAGCACAATCGTACTGAGGGACCCGCTAGGTTTCGCTGATAACCGTCGAATGGTTCTTCGGACACCATCCGGATCCGCATCCGCATCCGCACTGAGGACGCTTCCACGAGAACGCATCGACGTGGGAGTACATCTCGTGATGCATCGGAAGGACGCCTACGCAACATCGGTGACCCTGCCCTGCTGACTGCGTCAGCTCAAGTGCCGGGCCTCTGATCGGGTCTTGCGATCGATGGTGCACGCTGGGGGCATGGCGCTTGTGGTCTGCGCGAAGCATCGTTCTCGTTGAGGTAAACTTGCAAGTTCGTTTCTTTCTTTATGTTTTTCAGCGATGGAAGCGATCGATGGTTGCTTGGCGGGCGAGCGCACCTGCTGGTCACAGAATCCCAGTGAAAATGGCTCAGCAAAGACCCAGCCGAGGAACGGCACGAGCCACGCGGGATAACCAGAGCGCGTCGGGATGTATCTCCCGCAAAATATCACCAGTGCCGAAAGGATGCTATCCGTGGAAGAGCTTCGGCGTCGGTAGTATTTTGGATCGTGGAAGCACAGACGCCTCATCTAACCGCCGCAGATGGATTATCGCTCAGAGATGGGTTCGATAACACTTCATCCGGCATCTCTGGTCCAGAAGCGTCGCGATTGGCATGGCGCATCAGAAAACCTGGAAAGTAGCAGAGAGCGCTACGTTGCGGCTATGCGCTACATCGAGGAGCACTGGGCGCGTCCTCCGGTTGCGCCTCGCCCACTGTGATTGAACCTGTGCGCAAATGCCTCGTGGCTGGTCGCTTATGGGGCAACGATGGAACCCATGCCATTCAGTGGGCATGCTGTCGCGGCAGGAGTCGCACTTTCAATGCAACATCAACCTTCGCGCGTTGTTGCGTGCGTCTCGCTTTCGAATATTCGCAAAAGCGGCAAGCACGCCCTGACTGGCACACAAGGTCACGAGCGTGAATCAGAAAGATATATAATAACGTTCATAATGTCGACGCATCGACACTCGATGCACCCCCGTGCGGCATTCGATGAACGAACGATCTCAGAAGCATGTACCAGCTCACAGTATCAAATACTTGATGATGGAGGATTCGTCAACAGACAGAGGCCAACGTCATTCAATTTCGTACCATCGATGAGTCTAAACAGAGCCTCTGAGATGCGCAATCCTTGCCAGTGAACAGGGAACGGATCGTCATTCTTTCCGATGCAGCTTCCGCGTTCTAAAAGCCTCAGAACAGTGGTCCCTCAGCATGGGGCACGACCCAGCTATCTACCCTGCGGATATCGAGTCTGCCGTAGAAGCTTCGGTTGGACTCGGTTGCGCCGCCACTGCCGCTGCAGTGGTCATTCGGAGAGAGCACGCCTGCACAATGCTGCCACAGGCCACCGCTTCAAAACGGAAACTGACTTCGCGCTCTCCGCAAACCCGAGCAGTCGGGTACGACCGTTATTGAAACAGAGACAGCGCATCTGCAAGTTACGCTGCCGGTGCTTTCAAGTCCGCCCAAAAGTCACAATAATCTAGCACGTACAAGGGTCTAGGGTTCTGCGTCCAAGCGCCAGCCCTTCTCCGGGACTCGAGCAGACACGAGTCTCAGCAGCAGCCTTGTGCACCCTGCCTCGGCTCCGCACTCGCTGGAGCGGGAACGTCTGGCCGCCGCATGCCCGCCCAAACTCCGCCCGAGGCTCCCGTCCCTCTAGCCTAAAACCTCCTTCCTCCGTCGATCGTAAACTTCCAGTAGCCCAGCAACTGGACCCCTCGCTGTACGCCGAGTAGACTCCCTGTCAGAAACCGGCTCCAGACGCACCTCTCCGTGATATTTGCCGAAGATCTTGCAACAAGGTCGCCAACGTCTGCTGAGCACTGCACCTGTTCGTTCGTCTTGTAGGCACCGGACCTGTCGAGGTCGGCAGCCTCGCGGTCTATGCGCGTCAGCGACCGAGGACGCCCGGTCGAACGCGGACACTCTATTATACATAGACACGTTTGCCTTTGCGCTTGTGAGGTTGCTTCGAGGAGAGCGCCTCATGAACGACTACCAAAAGATTGGGGTTACTTTGAGCGCAATTTCCGTTTTATTTTATGGGCTCGGTGTTGTACTCTTTTTTGACACGGGGCTGATCTCCATAGCAAGTGTTCTTTTCACCTCGTCGCTCTTTTTCATCCTGGGCTTCAAGAGAGCCGCCCGTTTCTTCTTCTCAAGAAGAAAACTTCGCGCGAGTGCGCTCTTCTTCGGCGGCTTTGGCCTGGTGCTGTTGCGCTGGCCAGTGCTGGGGACTCTGGTCCAAGCGGTCGGTGCGCTCTGGCTATTCCTGAGCTTCATTCCGATCGCGATGACGTTTCTTCGACAGGTTCCGGTTCTGGGTCAGCTTGTCGACACCAGCATTGTTCGGCGGATACTGCGCCGCCTATCGGCAGCCTCTGGATACCTGGAAACGAACGGTGGCGTCGGCTTTGAACCGAAACTCCCGGTATGAGATCGAAACGCCACGGGGTAGCAGGCCTGTGCTTGCGACTGTGGTGGCGCCCACGCGCGACAACGGAACGTGCACCGTGCCGTCGTCCTGAAGACTCGCGTTCTGGTGCGTACAAAGATCGTGATCTAGCTCGTGAAGGGTCAGCGTCCAGGTTTCCGAGCGAGCACAGCGGCATGCGCCGCACTCAAACCCAGTCGCTCTTGTTGGTGGATGTTGTCGCCTTGCTCGGCAAGAAAACTGTTGTTTATCCGTCAAAACGTACCATGACATCTTTTGATCATGCATTCATGGTGGTGCAAGGGCTGTCGTTGTTGATGGCAGCAGCAGCAGCAGCGGGATTACCCCTTCGTACAAAGGGAAGCGACCGCCGTAAGAAATCGCTCAGAGAATGCCTCATCTGAGAATTCGCGCTGAGCTCGTGCGTAGGCCCGCCTCTGCATTGATTGAAGCGTCGCCACCGGCAACCGAAATAGAGCGTCTGCCAGGCATTCAGTGAGCTCATGTCGAGTGCGATACACAAGCCCCAGAGGCGAGTCGGGCGAAACGGGACGCAGAATATCCAGTGCTGCACCGCCGGATCCGTGAGCAATCACGAGTAGCCCATGCGACATCGCCTCCACAATGCTGATTCCAAAATGCTCCTCCTCCATGGTATGTAAAAAGCATCCAAATTCTCCAGCTAGTACCTCTTCGATCTCGATGCGACTTGCATTCACGTGAACCTCGATACGGCCGCCGCTAGAGGCGGATCCTGTGAGCGCTACAGCTCGCTGGAGCAAACGCTCGGCCCGCATTCGGTCGGCATGGTTGCGAGCACCACCAATCATGAGCAAACGCGCTTGTGAGGTCTCCCGGGGATACCGCTGCAATAACTCCACAAAGCAATCCAGCTGAGTCTCATGGCGCTTTTCGGGGCGAAACTGAGCAATGGAGACGACGCGCTGGCGAACTGCGTCCCTCTCTAGCGCAGGAAACGACGAGTGCGTCCGCCTTGCACCGCACGGCGGGTACACGAGGAAGATATTTCGACGATGATGCCCTGTACAGGACGCACGCGAACTACTAGCACCGCTCCCGCACCATAACTGCTCCATTCGCTGCAATGTCCACGATGAGTTCGCCATCACGAGATCCGTGGCCGCCCCGCACGCCGCATAAAGCGGTAGCACAACAGCGCGATAGTACCCGCGACGACATACAGAGCGTAGCTTGCGCGAGCCGGAGCCGGTGCTCCTCGGCTCATGAGACATCATCTCGTTCGACACGAATGGATAATGAACATAGGCGCCGGTGCGGATACGCCCACAAGTCCACCACTTGAGACACAGCAGAGCAAGCGGGACGCCCACTGTATCTAGGAAGATCGACGGCAGCCTGTAATCCTCTAAGGGCGTTCGGTAGCGTTTCCGAAACCAGCTGACGCACTTGCTCAACAGGTGCGTGACCAGGAAAGACGCGTGCCGCAGCATGATCTCCACAGCAACCGGCATCCCGGCAAGCAGCTGAAAGAGCATGGTAAAATAAGGATACCAACGAGGCTCCAGCAATACAGCAGTGTACAGAGGCACCAGTCTCACTTGCTGGACAGCATTCGTGAAAGCCTCTGCACCGAACTGCTCGGCGAGCCGCACGTCCAGAAAAGCACGAATCTCGGCGACACTGGAACGATAGCGAGCAGTATAAAGCCATACGCGGGGAGCGACGATCGTGCTATGCGGTGTCGAGCCGTTCTGTGGTCTGTCGCTCGCTAGTCGACGGGTTTCGCTGCACAGTGCTCGAACTGCGCACCAGAGGACGCGTTCCCCGCCGCCGCCACCGGCACAGGACGGGTGTAGGAAGCCGAACGATGCCCGGGAACTGTCGGAGGCGGCCACCTGCCTCGGTTCCGACTCTACCAGCTGACGACAAAGCGCTAGCCACAGCAGCCCAACCAGCGCTAGGGCAACAACGCTGCCAACGACCATGGGAACAACGGCGGGAGCCGGTGTATACGCCAGTGTCCGACGAACGTAGAACACTGAGGTGCCCGCTCTGCAGGTGGCTTTCGATTTCTGTTGCGAATTTTTTGGTTGGATGTACAGTCTTTAAACTCAGTGTGGAGCAAAAGTGGTTACGGAATCATAGCTAGTTTAACGATTCTCGATTGTTTATTCGGAGTGACGCTTTCGATACTTTACAGCTGGAAATCGCAACGTCACTGAAATCACGATAATTCGCGATGCCCTAGAACAAGCCCTCGTAAAGTAACCGATATCATTATCCAAATCATATGTGAAAGCATCTATTCCTTTGTTTTACGTTCGTGTTGCATGCTCAAATCACGAATTCTTCAAGTTTTCGATCTTTCTGTTTCGAGGCCGCTCAATGGCGTGTCATTGTGCGCATTTGATGGACGAGGGACAAACCATGTCGTCGTTCCTCGACGACTTGCTCATTCGTTCATGCTAACCATACATTGGAATACTCACGTGAGCTAATGATCAATCTCGTTCGAATACCAAATCCTATTCTGTTTGAGGCAATCGACGAAGAAGTATTCCACAGCTGCTTGATACATCTCATGCGATAGGCTCTCAGAGGCGTTCGGCTCTCTCGTATGCCTGGATAAGTCTGTTGGATACAGACGCTAGTCATTGCAGTAATCACTTTAGGTGGGGCGTCCGCAGCCGCTTTTGCTCAGACGGAGCATAGACGCATAGAAAGTCTCCGGCTTTTTCTGCATCCCTAATGTTCCAGAGGTACCTGTCGCATCATGGCGAACGTCGATCTTCGCAACTTCTGAATCAAGTGGTACAGCGTGCACTTGCTCGTCTAGCACGTAGACTTCTCGCTGCGGAGATCGCTCACAACATGTCCTGGATCGTTCAGTAAAGCACTTGGCCCAGAAACAGCGGCGGGTATCGAGCGAAGCCCTCTATACACGTCAGTTGCATGTACCGAGCGGTGCATCAACTCTTTGCGTGCCAAATGGGCAGCGCCCGAAGAGGGTGATATGACCGATCCATGGGAACGCATGTCCACCATCAAGGGTCACCACTCGGAAGCGCGCACCGACGATGTATACTGCGAAGCTGAAAATGACAAGCCAAGCGTAGAACGGACCTTTTCGCTCTGTATGAGATGCGTCGACAGCAACAGCAAGCATTGAGCTCGTAACTCTAAAGCTGCGATCAATATCTTTCGACTGCTAGGCTCGGAGCTGGAAATCCAAGGACGACCGCTTTCTTAAACCCGGATATAAGAGAACAGAGAGGAAAGTACGCAAATAAGAATGCAGGAAACGCTGGTGTTCATGACTCTGCGGAGAAACCAAAACTTTAGCGTGTATCCTTGTGTTAGTGGACCCGCTCCACTTTATGTGGACGCAAGTGCTGCGGAGAGTACGAACCTCGAAAGCGCTTCCCCTGCGCGCGCGCATATTCCCAGCCGTACCGTGGCGGGTAAACGAGCATAAGCGCGCGCTTCTCGCCAGCTCGAGCTGATCGACACGAGTTGGCACGCTTCCACTGAAGAAACTGCCTGTGCATGCTCGTCGTGGAGAACGAACAGAGAAGCCTCACCCCTGCGAGTGGAAGAAAAAGGGCACTCAGTGAACTCTCGGAACAGACGAGCGCACACGGGGCTGGGGAGGCCCCCGACGACCTCCTGCTCTTCGCGCTACACAGTGCAGAAACGGACCTCTCGCCGCCTGCCGTCACCGTTTCCAAGAGTTCCAGTGATATGAAGGCCGGGTTTGTGGCGAGCGTTGCCCGCGGAACCCTCGACGGCTTCGTGAAAGCGAGAGCGACCTCAGGTGCTGCAGCGGCACAGGTGCTTCCCGTGCCGCGGCCTGCGGGCTACGCGCTTGCTGCGACCGCGACGGCTCTCGAACCGAGTTTGCCATCGTGCTGGCGACAAGCTTTAGCTGCACACTTTCAAAGCAAGTCGTGGGCGTCGCTCAACGAATTCCTACAGAAGGAGATTGCCCAGGGCAAACGGATATTCCCTCCACAGAACTTGGTTTTCCATGCGTTTCAGCGGTGTCCCCTCGAGAAGGTGAAAGTGGTGATCATCGGCCAAGACCCGTACCATAACGTAGGCCAGGCGCACGGACTGTGCTTTAGTGTACCTCGGGGTGTTGTGCCGCCACCGTCTCTTCTCAACATTTACGGTGAACTCGCACGTGAGTTCCCTGAAAGTGATCCGGAACCCTTCCGACCGCCAAACCACGGCTGTCTCGAGGCCTGGGCAGACCAGGGTGTGCTCCTACTCAACGCTGTGCTCACTGTTGAAGCGCACAAGCCGGGCAGCCATGCTAAGCATGGGGGTTGGCAAAAGTTCACGGATGAAGTCATCCGCGTTCTCGATCAGCAGAAGCTCGCCGGCACGCGTGGACTCGTCTTTATGCTCTGGGGCAATTTCGCGAAGGAGAAGTGTTCGCGGGTGAATGCAAACCGTCATCTGGTTCTGCAGGCTGCACATCCGAGCCCTATGGCTGCCGCTCGAGGAGGCTGGTTTGGATGCAATCACTTCCGCAAGGCGAACGAGTACCTCCAGTCACTTGGCCTCGAACCGATTCGTTGGCACGCTATCGCTGACCGCTAGAGTACCGCTGCCGCTGTTGCGCGCTGAGCTTACAAGCGTTAGCCTGGGTATCCAGAATCCAAGCACTACCGCCCGAGACGTCATCGAATTTTTGCTGCGGTGTAGGATCGCTTACGCACGAACAGGGCATCTCCGATTGTGCAGTGGTTATCCGCGTTCGATTGAGCGTCCATCTTGCTGCCGCACCCGAACTCCGAGTTCCGCCACGAGCCAGAGGTGCGGTCGATGAAACCGGGTCTCCAAATTCGAACCGTTTACCGCAAGGTCGTCAGAGGGCAAGAAGCCTCCGCTGTGAGCCGGCACCTCTCGCACCCAGCAGATGAAACGTGTCATCAACAGGAAATACACTTCACATGACCACCACCTTGGTATCGCAGCGCTCCAGAGGCGTTTTGAGATGCTCTGAGCACCAAGGATAAAGGCTCGCGTGCGAATCGTTTCCCGAAGAGTCCCGCTCGCGCGCTCGTTGAAACGCCGACCGCATATCGTGTCCTCTAACTCCATGACAACGTATGTGCTCGCGTTATCTGACGAACCTGCATGCATCCTTTACCTGTACATGAAATGATCCACGTCATGCTTAGTGTACAAAAACGCGGGTCGAGGGCGTCCAGCTCCGAAAGCTACCTAGCTGTCCAGCGCATGGCCATTCGTCGACGTCGAAGTAACATCTACGGTGCCCGTCTCTGGCAGCGAATGGCTGCTGCCATCCGGGTGCTCTACTGCTGTTCGTCGCTTGCGACAGTGTGTCGGGTCTTGGTCCATGTCAAAAGCTGGCGCTTTCGTGCGCGGAGCACCAATAACTCGCGCAGGAACACCTACTGCCGTCGAGTGCGGCGGCAGGTCGCTCGTGAGCACGGTGCACGCACCGACCATAGCGCCATAGCCGACGGTGATGTTCCCCAGAATCGTTGCACCGGCCCCGATCAGAACACAATCCTCGATCCTTGGGTGTCGATCCCCGAGCTTGGTACCAGTGCCACCCAGAGTCACGTGATGAAGCAGACTGACGTTATTTCCGACTCGCGCGGTCTCGCCGATAACCACTCCGGTTCCGTGGTCTATAAATACACCATAGCCGATTCTTGCTGCGGGGTGGATGTCGATTTGTAGCACCTTGCAGACTTGGCTGTGGAGGTACATTGCAAGGGCCTGGCGGTTCTGGCTCCACAGCCAATGTGCAACTCGATGCGTTTGCAAGGCGTGGAAGCCCTTAAAGAAAAGCAACGCATCGATCACTCGCGTACACGCCGGATCTCGATCCGCCACCGCCAACAAGTCCAGTCGAATGGCGTAACGCGCCTCCGGTGCTTTCTCCAGCGCTTCTCGAATGATTTCGTTCAGCATGGTACTGGGCAGCGTCGTTGACGCGAGCTTATTGGCCAGGTGGAAGGCAAGACACGCCTCCAGTGTGTCGTGGTTCAGGACAGTTGCGTAAAGAAAGGATGCAAGGAGCTGCTCCTCGCGCGCCGCAGCTTCTGCCTCAAGGCGAACGCGCTCCCACACGAGGTCCTCGGTGCCGTGCCCTCCGGCCTGCACGTTCCTTCGGCAGTCCTCAACCGCTCTCCGGAGAAACTCTACGAAACAAGCGCCTTCCTCCTCCTTCAAACGGTTTGGAACGCCTGCTGTCCGTGAGTTTGAAGCCGCCTTGGGTTTCGCGTCCGCCTTTAGTGTGGGAAACGCTTGCTCCTGCTCCGTGAAACGAGAGAGGGAGCTCTCCAAGGCAGGACGGAGCGTGCGAACCGCCAGTCGGTGGCGTCTCTCCCGACGCGCGACCAGCGGCACCTGTTTCGAGGTGCGCTGAAGCCGCCCGTTCCCCTGAGCTACAGACGTCAAGCAGCTAAACATGATCAAAAACAGGCACAAGACGTTGCACGCGCTCTACGTGCTTGCTCTGAACCGCCTCCGATACGCGCAATAACAGAACCCCCGTGCAGGCCTTGAACAGCAACTGAAGAAACCAGCAGCACCTGCGGTAACGTTCCCGATCGAGCGGGAACGGCGCCCCTCAAGAACACAAGTGTCGAATGCTGCCTCAGTGGAGCCCCTTTCTCAGCCAGCTATCGTCTTTAGCACGGGAAGAGCGTCGAGTAACGCTTCGCAGTGAATCACTTCAGCGAGCCACCCTGTACGCTACGCGTAGCGAATCACGAAACAGCCATCCTTGGCGACGCGCCCAGCAGCGATGCCATCACGCGATATCGCCGCTTCTGGAGGCGGCAGGAGCGCACTGCCAAGCCGCCTTTGCTATCGATAATCCAACGTGATGCTGCTGCGATAGCTACGTTGGATACACTGATCATGTACCATGAAACGAACCTGGATCATATAGGTGTTTAGGTAGTAGGGGTATTTGCGTAACTGGGGCAGTCTGGTTCAATGCGCAGGGCCTGCAGCTGCAACGTGTGAAGAACGCGTAGCAACTGTTTGCCCGTTGGGCCCGCGAGCCGTCAAGGAGCGGAGGTGTGGACGACTTGAGTAGCTGCTGCCTCCGCTGGATGCGCAAACTGGAAGGTTCTTCACCTAATCTTGTCTCGCCTAGGGTGTACGGAACACTTCGGTTCAGGCAGAGAGGGAGTGCGGCACACACTGGGCCGTACGCTGTGCTGGGCAGCTTCGTGTTCGAGTCGAGACTTGCTCGCCAGCGCTGGCGGCAACCGTTGTGGTACACCTGTGAACAGAGCTCTTTGGCGGGAGGAGGCGAGCACTTTCAGGGTTGACGCCAAAGTCTTCGGCGTTACAGAGCCCTGTGATTCCTCGGCACGCTTTACAACCCGAGTTACACTAGTGCCGTTTCTGAAAGCTGTCGGAGCAACACACCCGCGCTGCCTGAGCGCAACCACCGTCACTAGGTAGATGGAATGTCCCGCATCATGAACGCACCACGTCCATCCAATGCCGATATATGCAGTGCAGGCAGCAGAACACGCTACAATTGGGCGTGCGAGGAGATTCCGACGTTATCGAATGCCGACATCTGCCAAAACGTCGATATCAACGCGCTGAGCACGCTCAGGACGTGGAAACTCAGACTCACACAAAGCATGCACAGGATCGCGCTACTGAGCTGTCACGATCGCTTCACGATAGAACCGAATGCACCACGCAATAAACGCTCATGAGCGGGAGCTGTGGAAGAGCTGAATCGCAGCGCACCCCGCTCCCAGCTGCGGCGAGGTTATCTGCTGTCGTTTCTATCCCAGAGAACCCCACGTTCATCACCAAGCAACATCCCACTGGATCTAAGCTGTGAACGATCGGTACCTGTCCTTGGTAAAGACTGGGCTCAAGGGCCGACAAGCTCCGCGACCTCCCCGTAGTGGAGGCGCTGCTGCAAGCCACTCGTTCGTGAACGTGGCGGTGCCGATCGAGCGCGCCTCCGTCCGCCGTCGCGCGCTTACCGATCACCCCACGGGACTCTCGCGTTACTAGCTTCTTTACTGGTGTATCCAGAGCGGAGTGCGTGAAACCGTAAACTATTCCGAAACGTTGCTGCTCAGGCGCTTTGGGAGCTTGACTTGGACAAGCATACGTCCTGGAAATAACAGTTACTTGGGGATTCGTGTTTTCAGGCGACCAAACGCACACATGAGCGACGAGCAAGGCGCGCGGAACGGGTCGCTTGCAAACGGCTCCGCAGTACCGCTGGTAACGCCGTTGTGCGTCATCGGTTCGGGTCCCGCGGGGCACACTGCTGCAATTTATGCAGCTCGCGCGCAACTGAGACCAATCATGTTCGAAGGCATGCTTGCAAACGGGATCGCAGCCGGAGGGCAACTTACGACAACGACTGACGTCGAAAACTATCCGGGCTTCCCAGAGGGAATCAGCGGCTTCGAGCTGATGGATCGGTTTCGAAAACAGTCTCAGGTGCATGGGACGAAGATCCTGACGGAAACTGTTGAAAGCGTGGATCTCCAGAGCCGCCCCTTCCGAATATACAGCAGTCAGCACGTGGTCCTAGCTGCAAGCGTGATCATCGCCACTGGTGCGGTGGCGAAACGCATGGACTTTCCTGGTGCTGGCAGTGGTGAGGGTGGCTTCTGGCAGCGCGGTATCTCTGCTTGTGCGGTTTGTGACGGCGCCGCACCTATCTTTCGAGGTAAGCCGATCGCTGTAGTCGGTGGTGGTGATACTGCATTGGAAGAGGCGCTCTTTCTCACGCGCTATGCGAGTCGAGTGTACGTTATCCATCGCCGCGATACGCTCCGTGCGTCGAAGATCATGCAGAAGCGAGCATTTGAGAACCAAAAAATTGAGTTCCTGTGGAATTCGATCGTTGTGGCTGCGCATGGAGACACCCTGTTGCGTCGAATAACGCTTCAGTCCACGAAGGACGATCAAAAGCACGAACTCGAGGTTGGTGGTCTATTTTTTGCCATTGGCCATGTGCCGGCGACTGCATTCCTGAAAGGGCAGTTGCTTCTTGACGATCAAGGCTACATCATTACGAAACCAGGAACGACACAAACGAGCGTGGACGGCGTTTTTGCAGCGGGCGATGTGCAGGACAAACGGTACCGCCAAGCGGTTACTGCAGCGGGTAGCGGTTGTATGGCTGCAATGGATGCAGAGCATTGGCTCCAAGAGCACGAAGAGGAGGTTCTGGCGCTAGAGCGGATCCCAGAAAGCCGACAATGCCAGACCGAATCTGTATGAGGAAAATGCGGCGGACAACCCGAGCGCGGCTACCTTTAGGTAAGGAGTATCGCGCCAGCGATGCAGGGAACTGAGGTGCCTGGCGACTTGCCGCCTCGTGGCTGCACAACGTCCAGCCGTGTATTCGAGGATACGCGTTTTCCGGTTCCGCTCTCGCAATCGTTCCGCATTGCTGACATACCAACGCGACTGAGAGAGAGAAAAAAACAGGCATATGCGAGCTCGAAAGCGCCATTCTGGGCGTCCAAATGGCGAATGATGCAGCAAACGATGTCACGAAGACCAGTTCTCGTTTACGTAACGCTCTCTGACCGGAAACCTAGCTGCACGCCACCCGCATACAGGCTTCCATGACGCTCCTCCGATTGCTTGCACGCCGTCTTGCCACCGCTAAACGCCGCTATTTCCACATTACTTGTCGCGCTTTGTAGGTTTGCCGC
>Ga0209012_1002466_pt1 | contig 16009 bp, 10 predicted proteins | sample RS3BMetagenome_FD_184735 | JGI IMG/M metagenome (GOLD analysis project Ga0209012, IMG submission 184735) | Ferric oxide microbial mat and aquatic microbial communities from Rainbow Spring, Yellowstone National Park, USA - RS3B (SPAdes) (version 3) ...
TTGGCTATAAGGTAACGATCGAAGCGGTGGCATGACCGTTGGTGTACCTACCGCAGCACCTGAGACGGGCACAGGGTCCCACCCGGAGCCCACCCGGCTGGAAATGCGTGGGGGATTTTCTCCCTAGGTGTGGGGGGTGGAGCCCGCTGTCGCGCAAAGCCGCCTGTACATCAGCCAACAGTCCGGCGGATTCGAGCTGACGGGGCGAGACGTTGACCGAAACCGTGAGCACTGCGCCCACTGCCGTCCAGCTTGCGGCTGCCGTGCACGCAGCTTGCAGCACCCACCTACCGATGTCGACGATCAGTCCGTTCTCCTCAGCCAACGGGATGAACTCCCCGGGCAGGAGCAGGCCGCGCGACGGGTGATTCCAGCGCACCAGCGCCTCCACGCCGCCGACCGTTAGGTCTCCCACGTCCACGGCCGGTTGGTAGAAGACGCAGAACTGCTCTTCGTGCAAAGCCGTCCGCAAATCGATTTCCAATTGCAGACGGTCGTGCGCCGCCGCCTGCATCTGGGGTTGAAACACGACAAAGCGATTCTTGCCCGAAGTCTTGGCTCGGTACATCGCGATATCCGCGTTCCGGATCAGGTCCTCGGCCGACCCGTCGCAGGTGGTGGCGACACCGATACTGGCGGTGACGGGGTACTGGTGCCCGCCGATCTCCACCGGCGCGGCCAGCACGTCGGCGATGCGTTCGGCCACCAGTTCCGGGGCTCCCCCGACGGAGGCGCCGTCAAAGAGGACCACGAACTCGTCGCCGCCCAGGCGGCCAACCGTATCCGCCTCGCGCACAGCGCGCAGCAGGCGACCCGCCACGGAGACCAACAGTTCATCCCCCGCGAGGTGGCCGAGGCTGTCGTTGATGTCTTTGACGTTGTCTAGATCGACGAACACGGCCACCACCGGATGCTGCGCCCGCCGAGCGGCGGTGAGCAGTCGGTCGGCTCGGTCGAGGACCAGCGCACGGTTGGCGATGCCCGTCAGCGAATCGTGGAGGGCCTGATGCCGCAACTGCTCTTCGAACCGTTCCCGATCGGTGACGTCATGCAGCACCAGGACCACGCCGCCGACCGACGAGTCGCCGGAGAGGTCTGTCAGCGTGGCTTCGAACAAACGCAAGTGACCTTCGGCATCCGCAGCGGAGACCCGTCCGTGGACAGACACCCCCGGCTGATCAAGGCAGGCGTTCATGATGTCGCCTAGCCCGTCCGACAGGGGGATGAGCCGGTAGATGGTATTCCCGATGAGCTCTTCCGCCCCATACCCGAGAATCGTCGTGGTCGACGGACTCTGGTAGGTCACGCTGCCGTCGGGGAGTACGACCAGGACATGATCGCTCTGGTTCTCCAGCAGACGTTTGAATCGATGCTCGCGGCTGGCGAGCTCCGCCTCGGAGCGCCCCTTCTCCAGGAACAGCCAGCGCAAGCGCACAAATACCATCGTCGTCACCAGGATGGTGGGCACGAGCAGGTCGGCCGGCCGGAAAGGGAGCCGCAGAGCGGTGGTGCTGAACACGACCGACACCGGACAGATCAGGAGGGCGGTCCACAGGGCCAGCGAGCGCATGCCCCCCAGGTCATGGGGACAGGCTGGCCCCGGCTCCGTGACCGCACGCATGGAGGGATGCAGCACCGCCATGCCTAGTAGGGCAGGTGCGCACACCCAACCCAGCGCGAGGGGGAGTCCGGTCCACGCCTCGCCCTTCAGTGCCAGTATCGCCTGCGCCATGTCCGGGGCGATGCTCGCCGTCACCGAAGCCACAATGCCCCACAGGGCCCACGGCCGCCGCGGATTGGCCAAGAAGACATGGATGATGACCACGATCAGGGCGACGTCGAGGCCCGGGTACAGGGCGGTCGCAACGCGAGTCACACCCGACAGGCGGCTGGAGGCGAGCAGGGGTTCCATGAGCAGCACCCAGAGTGCTCCCCCGGCCGCGACCAGCACGATCGCCGTGTCCAGCAGACTCGACTCTTTCATGCCCGCGTTCATGCACCTATCCGCCCAAACGACGCCAGCGAGGAGCGCCAAGTACCCGCACAGGAACAATCCCTGGGGCAGGGCGGCGAGGCCGGGATAGGGCACCCGCATCCCCTGAAGCGCTTGCAACAGGACCCCGCCCAGGACGAAAGCGGGCATGGACGCGGCCAGGACGTACCAAACACCCGGGGTGCTCGGCCGGTACCTGCGCACAGCCCAGAACACCGCAGCGGTGCTCAGGATGTCAGCCGCGTCAATCGTGAGGTAGGCCACGGGTTTGGGCAGCCCGACGTCGAGGGCGACGAGGGCCGCGAAACCCAATCCAAACAGCACGGGCAGCCTCGGATGGTCGAGATCGGCGGTCACCCCGGTCGCCCCCAAACCCCTCTAACGGGTCAAGTGTTTTGCCATCATCGGGTCTCCACCGGATGTCCTCGATGACCCGCCGGTGCGGTTCCAACAATCTCATCGGGTGGCCATCGGACATTCTTGAGCATGCAGGGAAATTGCGCCATGCCCGGGAGCGATCGAGAGTGCATAGCGCGCGCCGCAGCAGTGCCCTCGCGCCACAGGACCCCCAGACACATCGACCACAAGCCGCGGAAACCACCCGTGCCCCTGAAGCCGACGATCGCGGCAGGGGTAGGGCTGCAACACCGGGCTCGATCTCGCCACCGAAGCTCGCCGCCCAACTGCCCACAGGGCCCACACCACACCGTCGCGAATGGCGGCTGCCGCACGTATCCGGCACTCCGGGCGGCGCCGCGCGCGCCCGCGCCGCGAAGAAAGGGGACCCCGCCCATGCCCGGCTCCCCCTCCCCGCTCCGCGTCGGCATCGTCGGCCGCCGCGGGGCCGCAACCGCCGCCGGCCTCCGCGCGGCCGGGGCGGAGGTATCGGCCCTCTGCGAACTCGACCCGGAGGTCCTTCACCGCCTGGGCGTGCAGTTCGACGTCCCGCCGGACCGCCGCTTCACCCGTTACGAGGACCTGCTGACCTCGGACGTCGACGCCGTCGCCGTCGGCACCCCGATGCACCTGCACGCCCCGCAGTGCATCGCCGCCCTGGAGGCCGGCAAGCACGCCCTCTCCGAGGTCACCGCCGCAGTCTCGCTCGGCGAATGCGCGCGGCTCCTGGCGGCCGCCCGCCGTGCGGCGCGCGCCGGCGTGGTCTACATGCTGGCCGAGAACTACTGCTACACCCGCCAGAACGTGCTGGTGCGCGAACTCGCATCCCGCGGCCACTTCGGCGACTGCTACTACGCCGAGGGCGAGTACATCCACGACGTCAAGGCGCTGCACCACCACCCCGACGGCTCCCCCACCTGGCGCGCGACGTGGCAGGCCGGCCGCAACGGTTGCACCTACGGGACCCACAGCCTGGGCCCGATCCTGCAGTGGCTCGGCGGCGAGCGCATCGCGACCGTCTCCTGCCTGGGCTCGGGCGTCCACACCGATCCGGAGCACACCATCGAGGACAGCGTGCTCATGCTCTGCAAGCTCGCCTCCGGGCGCCTGCTGCGGGTGCGCCTGGACATGATGAGCAACCGGCCGCACGCCATGACCAACTACACGCTGCAGGGGACGGCGGGGTGCTACGAGTCGGCGCGCGCGGCGGGCGAGCGGGACCGCATCTGGCTCGCCCGGCTCGGGGAGACGCGCTGGCACGACCTCGCCGAATTGGAGGGGGAACTCCCGGCCTGGTACCGCGAGGGGCTGGAGGCGGCGGCCGGGGCGGGCCATGGCGGGGGCGACTTCTTCACCGCCCGCGACTTCGCGCGCGCCTGCCGGGGCGAGATCCCCGTGCCCATCCCGGTGGAGGACGCGGTGGCCTGGACGGCCGCCGGCCTCTGCTCCCAAGAATCCATCGCGCGCGCGGGGATGCCGATCCCCGTACCCGCGGTGGAGGCCATCGGGGGCGCCATGGCCGCCACGCCTGTGGCGGCTCCATCCGGCGTCCGCCGGCCCCAACTCCTGATGCGGGCCCCGGCCGCCCTGCCCACACCCGAAGCCGCCCTCCCCGATGGATACACGCTGCGGCGCGCCGGGCCGGGGGATGCGGATGCGATCGCGCGCTGTATGGACCTGGCCTTCGGCGGCTGGGACGCGGCCAAGGTCCGTGGGGCGTTCCTCCTGGCACCCGACTGCCAGGCCACCTTCGTCGCGGTGGGGGTCACGACGGGTCAGGTGGCCGCCGTCGCCTCGCACCGGGAGGTGCCGGACCGGTTCCCGGGCGCCAGCTACCTGCACTGGGTGGGTGCGGACCCGGACCACGCCGGCCGGCGCCTCGGGGCGCTGGTCTCCGCGGCCGTTCTGGCCTTCGGCCGCCGCGGGGGGCCGCGCGACGCCGTCCTGGAGACCGACGACCACCGGCTGCCGGCGATCGCCACCTACCTGGGACTGGGTTTTGCCCCGGAGTACCGGGACCCGTCCCACCCGGAGCGGTGGGCGGCCGTGTTCCGGGGCCTGGCGGAGGGGCGGCGCGGCGCGGCGGAGCGGGGGGCGAGTGCAGGGCCGGGCGGCCCCACCGCCGCTCCTCCAGGAGACCCTCCCGATCCGGGCGCCGCGAACGGGCGCGCTGAGGGGTAGACCCGGCCGAAACGTACCGGGCCAAGCGGAGGGCGGCCGATGGGCCCTCGGCCCCCGCCCCTGCGGCCACCACGCCAGGCCCATCGCCCAGCCGGTCCGGCACGTGGAGGACCGCCCCGGCATGCACCTCTCCGGCCCTGTTCCCGGGGCAGGCGACGCGCTGCTGCCGGCGGACCGCTTCAGGCCCTTCGCCGAGGATGCGGCGCGTCGCTCGCGGCCATCTACACCGGATCGGCGCCGGCCGGACGGGTGCTCCAAGACTCGGGGTTTGCGGGGTCGGTCGGACGGCCGAGGCGCCACTCCCCGAGGAATCGCTCCAGTCCGGACGCCTCCAGCGGGTGCGCGAAGAGGTAGCCCTGGGCGATATCGCACCGCTCGCGGCGGAGGGCGGTCAGTTGGCTCTCGGCCTCGACCCCTTCGGCCACCACTTCCAGGTGCAGCGCCTTGCCCAGTTGGACCAGCGCGTGCACGACCGCCCCGGCCGTGCGCGACGCCTGCATCGAGGCGATGAAGGACATGTCAATCTTCAGGACGTCGACGGGGAGATGCCGCAGGTAGTTCAGGGAGGAATAGCCGGCGCCGAAGTCGTCCACCGCGACGCGGACCCCGAGGGCCTTGAGCGCCCTGATCCGTCCGGCCGCCCCCTCGGGATCCCGCATGATCGCGCTTTCGGTGATCTCGAGAATCAGGCGCTCGGCGGCCAGGCCGCTTTCCGCCAGAGCAGCCATCACGTCCTGCACCAACCGGTCCGACTCCAGTTGGCGCGCCGAGACGTTGACGGACACCGCCAGGGGTCCGGCGGCACTCGCCCACCCCGCCGCCGCGCGGCACGCCGTATGCAGTACCCAGCGGCCGATGTCCACGATCAGACCGCTCTCCTCGGCCAGGGGTACGAACTCGCCCGGGGAGAGCAACCCCCGCGAGGGGTGGTTCCAGCGCAGCAGGGCTTCGATACCGATGGCGGTCAACGTGGTCAGATCGACGGCCGGCTGGTAGACCACGCCGAGTTGCCCCTCCGCCACGGCGGCGCGCAGGTCGAGTTCCAGTTGCAGGCGCTCGCGGGCCGCCACCCGCATCTCGGGCCGAAAGACCACATACCGGTTCCGCCCCGCGGCCTTGGCCCGATACATGGCGATATCGGCGTCCCGGAGCAGATCGCCCGCGGAGCCCGCGCTCGCCACGGCGATCCCGATGCTCGCGGCGACGGGGTACGGGCGGCCCCCCAGCTGTACCGGGGGGTGGAGCACTTCGCGGATACGCTCCGCCACGCGTTCGGGCGCCTCGGATCCGGCGGAGAAGAGGACGACGAACTCGTCCCCGCCCATGCGCCCCACGGTATCCCCCCCGCGCACGGCGCGCTGCAAGCGGCCGGCCAGCGACACCAGCAGTTGGTCCCCGGCCTCGTGGCCCAGGCTGTCGTTGATCCCCTTGAAGTGGTCGAGGTCGATGAACAGCGCCCCGACCGGGGTGTGCGTCCGGCGGGCGGCCGCCAGCAGGTGCTCCGCCCGGTCCAGGATGAGTGCGCGGTTGGCCAGACCGGTGAGGGGGTCGTGCAGTGCCTGCCGGCGGAGTTGCGCGACGAATCGCTCCCGCTCGGTGACGTCGTGGAGAACGACGACCACGCCGTCGCCGGCCGCCTCCGCGAGGCCGGTGAGCGTCGCCTCAAATTCGCGCACCGCCCCCTCCGCGGAGATCCCACGCAGGCTGCCGCGCACGGCGGCACCGGCGTGGCGCAGGACCCGGTCCATCATGTCTCTCCACACAGGGTGTTCGCCCGGGGGGAGCAACCGGACGGCGGAGCCCCCCACCAGGGCATCCGACGCATAGCCGAGGATCTTGGTCAGGGAGGGACTCTGATAGGTGACCGTGCCGTCGCGCCCCACCACCAGCACGTGGTCGCTCTGGTGCTCCACGAGGCGGCGGAAGCGGTGCTCGCGGGCCGCCACGTCCCTTTCCGAGCGCTCCTTCTCCAAGAAGAGCCGGCGCAGTCGCACCAAGACCAGCGTCGTGACCAGAAAGGAGGGCACGATCAGTTCCACGGGGCCGAAGGGCCGGCCGAGAAGCTCCGTGTTGACGATCACGGTGGCGGGGCAGGCGAGCAGCGCGGCCCCCAAGAGGAGCGCGCGCGCCCGGCCGAGGCTGTAGGGGAAGACGGCGCCTGGTTCGGTCACCGCGCGCATCGAGGGGTGCAGGGCCGCGAGGCCGAGCAATGCGGCGGCGCAGATCCAGCCCACCTCGAACGCGGAGGGGTTCAGGGGGATGCCACGGCCGAGGACGACGGCCTGCGTCAGCCCCGGGATCCCCGACGAGACCACCGCCCCGCCGATCCCCCACAGCGCCAGCGGGCGGCGCGGATTGACCAGGAAGAGGTGGAGCACAAAGGCGATGAGGAGCGCGTTCAGCGCAGGATGGGCCACCGCTGCGACGCGGATCAGATCCCCCGGGCTTCCGGATGTGAATATCGGCTCGAAGACCAGTATCCAAAGCATGGCGCCGCCCGCGACGACCAGGATCGCCGCATCGAGCAGGTGGGCCTCCTCCGCACGCACGCTCAGGCAGTGGCCGATCCAGGCGATACCCACCAAGAGGGCTACGTTGCCGAGGAGGAAGGCGAGCGCGGCGATCCCGGGGTAACGGAGGAGCAGCCCCGGCGCAACCCCGTACACGGTCCCACCGAGGAGCACGGCCGACAGGGCGCCCCCGAGGATGTACCAGACGCCGGGCCGGCCCGGCCGATGGGCCCGCACACCCGTGCGCACCGCGACCAGGCACAGGATGCCGGCCACGGGGAGCGCCAAGGCGGCCACGATCCCCCCGGCGAGCACCGGCAGAGCCGCCAGCCCGGTCCAGAGGACGGCGAAGACGGCCACCTCGATTCGCCGACCCGTGCTCGCAGCCATACCCGCCTCCCCTCCCCACAAGGCACGCTCCGTCCGGCCCCGATGGGGCCGAATGGTCCCGGGAGGACGGCTACCTTCCCATCATCGGCTGAACACGCCCTTACCGTGAGGCCCACTGCCGAAGGGGGTGGACGCCGCCGGGCGGCCGGTGCCGGGGATCCGGCACCGGGCCGGACGGAGTTTACACCCCGATCGCCGGCGGGCGGGCGTGGGTGGGGAGGATCCCCCGCCGCCGTGCCATGACGCCGATCGCCCGGGTATCCCGCCGCGGCCCGCGACAGGTTGCGACGGCGACCGGCGCGCTGGCCCCGCCCGCCCGGCGGGGGCCGGCGCTTCCACGTCGAACCCCGCGGCGAGACGCCGCCGAAGGAGGGTCCCCGTTTGGCCCCATGCCTGTGCTTCCGGCCCGACCGCACCTTTACGGTCGCCCAGTTCACCGATCTCCACTGGCAGAACGGCGAGCGTGACGACCTCGCCACCGACGCCCTGATGGCCTCCGTCCTGGACACCGAGAAGCCGGACCTGGCGGTGCTCACGGGGGATGTGATCGCCGGTTCCGGTTGCGCGGACCCGGCCGAGTCGCTCCGGCGGGCCGTGGCGCCGATCGCCCTGCGGGGACTGCCCTGGGCGCTGGTCTTCGGCAACCACGACGACGAGGGCGCCTTGTCCCGGGCGGAGTTGATGGCGGTGGCGCAGACCTGCCGCGGGTGTCTCGCCGACCCGGGACCGGCCGGCCTGACCGGGGTGGGCAACTACCGGCTCGCGGTCGCGGACGCCGGGGGGTCCGGCGCGCCCGCGGCCCACCTGTACTTCCTGGATTCAGGGAGCTACGCCCCGACCGCCGCGGGCGGCTACGCCTGGATCGCGCGCGACCAGATCGCCTGGTACGCCGAGGCGGCGGCCGCCGCGCGACCGGCCGGAGGCGATCCCCTGCCCGCCCTGGCCTTCTTCCACATCCCGCTGCCCGAATACGCCGAGGTCTGGGACACCCAGACATGCGCGGGCGTCCGGTACGAGAGCGTCTGCTGCCCACGGCTCAACAGCGGCTTCCTCACCGCCCTGCACGAGGCCGGGGAGGTGCTGGGCGTGTTCGTGGGACACGACCATGTCAACGACTACCACGGCCTGCTACACGGCGTGCGCCTCTGCTACGGGCGCGCCACCGGCTACCACACCTACGGCCGGGAGGGGATGGCGCGGGGGGCGCGCCTCATCCGGCTCACCCAGGGCACGCGGGACTTCGCCACCTGGCTGCGGCTGGACGACGGCAGCCGGGTGGACGCCCAGCCGGAGCACGCCCCCGAGGGATGCGCGGCGCGGGCCTAGCACGCGCAGGTACGGGTCACTCCTGGGCAGGGCGGCGGTGCGCGACTTCATCCGGCAGGCCAACCGCGAGTAGGGCGTGACTGTGTTCCTGACCTCCCACGACGCGGGGGATGTGGAGGAGCTCTGCCGGCGCGGCCGTCGTGATCGACCGCGGCCGCGCCATCTTCGACGTTCGAACTCCCGGGCCACACGCCGTGCCAGTTCCGCGAAGCCGAGGGCCGCCTCTCGGTCGCGCGCGTGGAGAAGGCGCCCCGCGGTGGCGGCGGCGGCAACGGGCGTGTCGGGGGGCGACCCACGAGATGCAGGTCTGTCGGCCGGGGGCCACCGGGTTGGCCCTAGCGGCCCGTTCCCGCCAGGGCTGGGCGCCTCCTCAGGGGGGGCCCCCGGTGCCTCCATCCAGATGGCCGGCGTGTTCCGGTAACACGCCTTTGCTGCGCTCTGGGCTGGGCGCCCCCCTCGGGGGCGCCGTATCTGCTGCCTGTACAGCCCTGCCGCCGTCCAGTCGGCAGGGCCGCGGTGCACAATCACGAAGGTGCCGGTTCCAGCCCGTCAGGGGGCCACCCCGCTTCCGAGGAGATGTCTGCCGTGGAACAGTCGTGGCCGGGCGTCCGGGGCAAGCGCGTCCTCATCACGGGGGGGACCGGGGGGATCGGCCTTGCCGCCGCCGAGGCCCTCGCCGCCCGGGGTGCGCGCCTGGCGATCGTGGCGCGCAACGCCGCACGCGCTGCGGACGCCGTCACCCGCATCGCGGCAGCGGGTGGGCCCGGCACGGAGGTCGATGTGCTGACAGCCGACCTCTCTTCCCTGGCGGAGGTGCGGGGCCTCGCCAAGGAGGCGCTTTCGCGCTACGAGCGGATCGACGTGCTGGCGAACAACGCGGGCGCCTTCTACGTGGCACGACAACTCAGTCCAGACGGTGTCGAACTGACCTGGGCGGTGAACCACCTCGCCCCCTTCCTCCTGACCGCGCTGCTCCTCGACCGCCTCAAGGCCAGCGCCCCGGCCCGCATCATCACCACCTCGTCCGCGGCCCACCGCGGAGCGCACATCCCCTGGGGCGACCTGCGCGCCGATGGCCCATACCGGGGCTTCGCCCGTTACGGGCAGTCCAAACTCGCCAACATCCTCTTCACCGCCGAGCTCGCCAGGCGGCTGGAGGGAACCGGCGTGACGGCCACCTGCTTCCATCCGGGCTTCGTGGGCACGGGCTTCGGCAAGAACAACGGCGGGCTGACAGCAGCGGCGTTCGCCCTGCTCGGTCCGCTGACGCGCCGGCCCGCCCGCGGGGCGGACACCCTGGTCTGGCTGGCGGACGCCCCGGAGGCCGGCCGGTCCACGGGTCAGTACTTCATCGACCGCCGCCCCGCGCAGGCGGCGGTCGACCCGGAGGCCGCACGCCGCCTGTGGGCGGAGAGCGAGGCGGCCGTGAACAGGACGGAACCCTCCGGGATCTGAGGGGGCATCGTCGCACAGCGACCTTCATGGGTGCGCTTGACGCGTACGCCCAGCACTGAAGGTAACTGCTCAGCAGCCCCGCCCCGGGGTGCTGAGCAGTTCCTTCTCCGGTCCGTCCTTGGCAGCCGCAGCATACGCCTGCCCCGACATTCGGCCAACGGCCGGCGTGAGGCGCCGACGGGTACCGCGGCCCGCCCGGCCGCATGCTCGCGCACGGACGTTAGTAACTGCTCAGCAGCCCCGCCCCGGGGTGCTGAGCGGTTACTTCTCCGCTCGCGGGCGCAGGGGCCGGACGCGCGAAGGCGACGGCTTACCGCCGTCGCCTTCGTCCACACCCGCCGACACCGATGTCCGGTACCCGCCCCTACTCCGCGCGCGGTGCCTCCCACTGGGTGTGGAAGGAACCCTCCTTGTCCGTCCGCTCGTAGGTGTGCGCGCCGAAGAAGTCGCGCAGGCCCTGCAGCAGGTTGGCGGGAAGCCGCGCCGAGCGGTAGGCGTCGATGTAGGCCAGCGAGGCCGCCGTCGCCGGCACGGCGATGCCCGCGGCCACCGCGGTGGTCACGACGTGGCGGCAGGCCTCCTGGTGGGTGGCGATGACGTCGCTGAAGTAGGGGTCGAGCATCAGGTTCTTGAGGTTCGGGTCACGCCGGTAGGCGTCCTGGATGCGGCTGAGCAATTGGGCGCGGATGATGCAGCCGCCCTTCCAGATGCGGGCGATCTCGATCAGGTCGAGCTTGTAGCCGTGCTCCTCGGAGGCGGCGCGCAACATGGCCAGGCCCTGCGCGTAGGAGGCGATCTTGGAGGCGTAGAGCGCCTGGGCGACCGAGTCGATGAGCTTCTGGCGGGCGGCGCCGGTGATGGCCGCGCCCGGCTTGGGGCCGGCGATCCGCGTGCTGGCGGCCACCCGCTCCTCCTTGCGCGCCGAGATGTTGCGCGACCAGAGGGAGGCGTCGATCGTGGGGATGGGCACCCCGAGGTTCAGGGCCTCCTGGGAAGTCCACTTGCCGGTGCCCTTCTGCCCAGCCTTGTCCAGAATCAGGTCGACCAGCGGCCGGCCCGTGTCGGGGTCGGTGTGGGCGAGGACCTTGCTGGCGATCTCGATCAGGTACGAGTCGAGTTCACCCTTGTTCCAGCCGGCGAAGATGTCCGCCATCTCCGGGGCGCCGAGGCCCCCGATCTGGGACAGGACGGCGTACGCCTCGCAGATGAGCTGGATGTCGCCGTACTCGATCCCGTTGTGGACCATCTTGACGTAGTGGCCGGCGCCGCCGGGGCCGATGTAGGTGCAGCAGGGGCCGTCGCTCACCTGCGCGGCCACCTTGGTCAGGACGGGCTCGAACGCCGCATAGGCGTCGCGCGGGCCGCCCGGCATGATCGACGGCCCCCAGAGGGCACCCTCCTCGCCACCGGAGATGCCGGTGCCGAGGAAGTGCAGGCCCTTGCCCGCGAGGCCCTTGACCCGCGCCTCGGTGTCCGGGAAGAAGGAGTTGCCGCCGTCCATGATGCAGTCGCCCGGCTCCAGGTAGGGTAGGAGCTGCTCGATCATGTCGTCCACGGGTGCACCGGCCTGGACCATGATGATCACGCGGCGGGGGCGCTCCAGGGCGGCGCAGAACTCCTCCATCGTCCGGTAGGCATGCATGTGCTGCGCGTCCTTCGCCGGGCCCTGGACCAGGGCCTCGGTCCGCGCCCAGGTACGGTTGAAGACCGCGATGGAGAAGCCGTTGCGCTCGATGTTGCGGGCAAGGTTGGCGCCCATCACCGCGAGACCGACAAGGCCGACCTGATGCTTGGGCAAGGGGTTCCCTCCTGTGCACGCGGAGGCGCCCGCCCCAGCGGCGCGGCCACACGCGCCTCGCCGGTCCGGCGGGGGTGCGGGGAAACGCGCCACAGGGATGCCGCCCGAGGGAAGGACCGGACGCTCCGCAGTGTCTTTGCCCGGGATACGGGCGTGCGCCGCGCATCACCGCCCGCACCGCGGCACAAGCCCGCGCGTCGAGACGGGGCCCAACAGGGGGCCTGCCGCGGCGGATGCCCCAGGCCGGCCCACGTGGGCGCGAAACGCCGCCCACAATGATAGCCTTCTCCGCTGCGGAGTCCAAGGGAGGGCTGCCAAAAGTCGACCCCCGCCGCGCGGCGCATCCGCACGGTGGAGACACGGGTGCGGCCCGGGCCGGATCGGACGGACACGACACCCGGCCCGGTGACTGCCCCAGGGCGACGGGGGCGGAGCACTCCGCCCCTCCCCGCATGCCGGGGACTGGTTGGGGGAGACTGCCACCGGTATGCAGCCGTTTTCGGCCATGTTCCACCTACAGGTGCAACCGCTCGCCCTCATGCTGCGCACCGTCGGCGCCTACGCGGCGATGCTCGTCGGCTTCCGCGTCTTCGGCAAGCGGGAACTCGGGCAGGTCACCGTGTTCGACGTGGCGATGGTCCTACTCATCGCCAACGCCGTGCAGAACGCGATGGTCGGACCGGACACCTCGCTCCTCGGCGGCCTCATCGTCGCGGGGACCCTGCTCCTGCTCAACTTCCTGGTCGCGCGCCTCCGCATCAGCGACCGACTGTTCCGGCGCTGGGTCGAGGGCCACCCCAGCGTACTCATCTCCAACGGGCGGTGGCACGAGGACGCCCTACGCCGCGAGGGCCTCGACCATGGCGAGGTCGAGGCCGCGATGCGGCAGAACGGGGTCCTGGACGCCGCCGGCGTGCGGCTGGCGGTCCTCGAGGACAACGGCGCCATCAGCGTGGTGCCCGCGGACTCCCCGACGATCATCGTCCATACCCGCGGGCGTTCGGCGCGGGGCCTGCTCAAGCGGGGAAAGTGACGCCGCCAGGGCCGGCCCGCCGGCTGCCGCCACGGCGTCGGGGTGGCAGCCGGCGGACCGGGCATGACCGGCCAGCCCATCGGCCAGGGAATCGGCGGTCGGGGTCCGGGCGGTGAACGCATCGGCCACGTCGGCCAATTCAGGCGGCACCACCGATCCGCTGCACGCCCGGGCCGTGGTCGTGCAGGCCGACGCTGAGCACAACCGACGCGACGACCTGCACGCCACGGCGCTCGCCGTCATGCGCGCGCTGGCTCCCGGCACATCCTTGGTCACCACGCTCCCGGTGCTGTTGGAATCCCTGACGCTGGTGCGCCGCCACGTCCACCACCGGCGCGCCGCCGATCTCGGGCAAGCCGTTCTTCAGAGCGACCGCTACGAAGTTGTCTACCCGGGCGCTCAGGCCACGGCGCAGGCGCTTCAGATGTTCGAGCACTACGCCGATGTGCCGCTGTCCTTTACCGATGGCACCAGCTTCGTGGTGATGCGGGCGTGTGGTCTCACGCAGGCGTTTGCCTTCGACGGGCATTTCCGGATGTTCGGCTTCCATCTGTGCCGGTAGCAGCGCGGCCCGGAGGTCCCGTGGCGTGCGTTCCTGCCACAGCCTTCGCGGCCTGATTCGGCGCCGTTCATCCGATGGGGGGCGGCGCCGACCGGTGCGGAGCCCGGGCGCCTGCGCATTCCCCGCGGTACAATGGCGCCCGGAAGGAGCGGTTCCCCTGCGCATCGCACTCATCGCCCACGACAAGTTGAAACCGGAGATGATCGCCTTCGCCGCCCGGCACCGGGAGGCGCTCGGCCGGCACGAGCTCGTGGCCACCGGCACCACCGGGCGCATGGTGGCCGAGGCCACCGGGCTGCCGGTCCATTGCTACCTCTCCGGTCCCCTCGGAGGCGACCAGCAGATCGGCAGCCAGATCGCCGAAGGCAGGATCGACGCCGTCATCTTCCTGCGCGATCCGCTGACCGCGCACCCTCACGAACCGGATGTCTCCGCCCTGCTCCGCCTCGGCGACGTCCGCGGAATCCCGGTCGCCACGAACGTCGCCGCCGCCCGCGGCCTGATCGCCGCGATCGAAGCCGGGGTCTTCACCACCACCGATGCTTGAAGGGAGGCCGCCGCGGTGGCCGTCACCCTGATCACAGGGGCCTCCGGCCGGATCGGCCGGGCGGTGGCGCGTGCGCTCGGCGAGGAGCGGCCGGTCCTCTGCCTGAGCCGGCACGACCCCGAACTCGGCTTGCCGTGGGTGCCCGGAGACTTCACCGACCCGGCGTGTCTCGGCCGCCTGGACGGCTACGAGGTGGAGGCCATCGTGCATCTGGGCGCCGTCACCGGTGGCTGCTCCGAGGAGGACGGCCTGCGCGTCAACGTGCAGGGCACCGCACGGCTGATGCGGCACCTGATCGACCGGGGCTGCCGCCGCTTCGTCCTGGCGAGTTCGATCGCCGCAGTCGGCCTGGCGGATGCCGCCTTCCGCCCGATCGCCCTGCCGATGGCCGACGACCATCCCTGCCTGGCCCGGGACGCCTACGGACTCTCCAAGCACATGATGGAGGGCGTGGCGGCGTACTTCTGCCGGCGCCACGGTAACGTCGCGGCGACCAGCCTGCGGCTGGCCTCCATCGCCGAGGACGCCCGCCTCCCGGAGCCCCGGGACGTCCGCCCGCTCGGGGCCTGGGCCATCGCCGGGATCACCGTGATGGCGCAGAGCGACGCCGTCCGCGCCCTCACCCTGGCGCTGGATGCGCCGCCCCGGGCTGGCCACCGGGTGATGAACGCCACGGCGCCGCGGGCCTGGGTGGCGGCGCCCGTCGCGGAGATCCTGCAGCACTGGTACGGTACCGATGTCGACCCCTCCCCGTTCCTGGAGCCCGGCCACGGCTGGGACAGCCTCTTCGACGTCCGCCGCATCCGCGACGAGCTTGGCTTCGTGGCAGAGCGGCTCCCGCCGGGACCGGCCGGCGGGTGAAATGCCGGGCGGGGGCCGGGGCGCCCCCCCACGCCCCCCGGCCGGCCGCCCGCGCCCGGCTCGGAGGAAACGGGCCCGGGGAAGGCTAATTGGGCGGTAGCGGCAGTGGCCGCGCCGGATGCGTCCCGGCTCGGACGCAGTGGCGCCCGGTCTGTCCATCCCGGGCGGAAGCAGCGGCGCTGCCGACCAGCCAGAGACAGCCTCACCCGGGATCCCCGGGGCCGGGCCCGTGGGTGCTTGTCCGCGCGCCCCGCGCGGCGGACGAGGGCCCGTTCCGCGCCTTTTGAATCAAGGCGACCGCCCGCGGGCCGGCCGGATCGACCCGCGCGGATGTGCTCGCCTGTCCCGGCTTCCGACGGCGACGCCCGCGACCGTCCGGCCGCGGGACGAAGGAGGGTATCTCAGTGCCCGACATCGTTGTCTACGGCGGCGAACCGGGCGGTGTGGCCGCCGCCCTGTCGGCCGCCCGCGCCCCGTGGCTCCCGTGGCCCCCGTGGGCACCGGTGCCGGCCGGCGCGTCCGTGGCGTCCGCCCTCCGGCCCCAGTGCCGTCGGTTGGACCACCACCCGCCCTCCAATTGATAGGGCACCACGGTGGCGTTGACGTGCTCGAGGTGGCCGACGGCGGTGGCGATGTGCTCGGCAGTGTTGTCGTGGAGCACCCGGCTCAGGCCCGAGGCGAAGATCCGGCGCGGCAGGAGGATGGTGAGTTCGGTCTTGCGGTCCGCGACCGTTTCGGCGGCCAGCTCCAGCGCGGCGCGTGTGAGCCTCCGGTCCTCGCACTCCTGGATGTCGAGGGGCAGGTCCGACAGGCCGAGGCGTCGCCACTCCTCCTCGAGCTCCTCGGACACCAGGGGGTCGAGCGCGAAGTGGACGGCGCGGAGGTCGTCCGGATGGAGCGTGCGGGCGTACTGCAGGGCTCGGGCCGTGGCCATGTCGAGCCGGTCGACCAGGACCA
>Ga0209012_1002469_pt1 | contig 15990 bp, 34 predicted proteins | sample RS3BMetagenome_FD_184735 | JGI IMG/M metagenome (GOLD analysis project Ga0209012, IMG submission 184735) | Ferric oxide microbial mat and aquatic microbial communities from Rainbow Spring, Yellowstone National Park, USA - RS3B (SPAdes) (version 3) ...
ATTCTTATATTAAAGTGGAAAGGATCAGTATAGAGAAAGCAAAGCAAATATTACAAAATAATGAATTTATAAGTGCAATAAGTCACGAAGCAACTGCAAAATTACTTTCTAAATTGCTAGGCATTAAGATACCAGTTAACAGAAACACAGTCTTCTTTGAACTAGGTGATATAGGCATTCATTTCTTTTTGAAGGAGAGATTACCAGAAGGCAAATTTCTTACTCAAAAGGAATTAAAGGAACTTGATTATTGGTTAGTAAAGAGCTGGGTGTATATAACATGAGTAAGGACCTAAACAAAAGAGTAGAGGATATTGAAAATGACATAGAACACATGAAGAATCACATTGGGAAATTGTATCTCAAGATTGAAGAATTGGAAGCTATTATACTGCAACTGCAACTTCAAAAAAGAAAACATGAGTGAGAAAATGAATCCTGACGATTTGTTGCAAAGGATTGATGAAATAGTAAACAAAGCAATCGCGAAATATGTTTTAAAACAAGCAGGCCCAGAAGAAATTAACGTTAAATTCACAAAAAATTGGATTTTAGTATTTTTGCCTACCGGGTATTTAAAAATAAGCAGAAAATTCAACGAAGGCAGTTATAAACTTAAAATTCTTCAATACAAAGAAAAGAAATGAACATAAAATGTAACATTTGCGGTGATGATGCTAAATTTATAATATATAATATAGATGCACAAGAAGTTATTTTTTTATGTTATAAATGTATAAACAAACTAATAAAAAATGAACATTAACGAATTAATAGAAAGGTTAAAGAGAGCTCAAAAGAGGTATGAGGAAAAAAGAAGTTGAAATTATAGTGGAGAGTAGCAAGCCAGATATAAAAGTAATACTTACTATTAGTTTGAATGATATGCTAGAAGCAATATTACAGAAATTAGATATATATGACGAAGAAACTCGCTTTATTTTAACTCATGCAAAAGATATAAAACTCAGAGTAAAAGAAGTTGAAGAAGAATGAGAAGTATTCTTTTTGTTTTAATTTTTATTTTTGTAGCAGCTGCAATTTTTTTATATCTGACTAGTCAAGATATTAATATTATAATCATAGTCATATTTGCAATTTTGATTTTTCATACTATTTATCTTGAAATGATTGATGATGAGATAGAAGAAATTATAAAAAGTTTGCAGGATAAAGAAAAGGAATAAAACATGAAGAAAAGAACAAAAGCAGAAATATGGTATTATTTTGATAAGTTCGATCCAAACAAGTTTCATTGTATTCATTGTGAATACAAAACTGATAATATACTCGATTTTCTTACGCATTTGCAAAATAAACATGGCTTCAAGATCCTAACAGCAAAAGATGTTCGTGAATATCTTTACAAGTGATTGTTATACTCAAATTTAAATATATTTCGTAAGATTTTTCTCATATGGTATTAGTAAGAGCCCAAGTAGTATTTGCAGGAGTAAGTAAAACACCAACACCAAGAAGATTACTTGCAGTAAGCGGTTTACAAATTGTTGATGCTGGTGGTATAAAAAGATGGTCTAATAAAGAATTCTTCCTAAGGAGTCCTCCATATACAGCAGTTTTTCCAACTGACGCACAATTGGATATCAGAGCTTCATTGACAAACATAGCTCATTCATTGAAAGATAAACTGAAAGGACTATATCTCTCTGAAAAATTAAACAGATTATTACCTGGTGCCGCTGCATTTATCGCTGATACTATGAAAGGCTATAAATCACCTTTAAGTGTAGGACCTAGTCCACAGAGAACATATCATACTGGGGATGAAATATTGGAAATGGCTAAAAAGAGAGGAATAGCAGTTGGTTTTACAAAGCCCATTAGAGAAGCAACACCTGCTGGAGGAGGTAAGTAGGTGAAAACATGATCACGCTCAAAGGTATCTTTTTAAGTGGTGCATACGGTGCGATTGATTTAGCTACAAAATATATAGACGAACAGCAAAATATGCAAAAAAAACCCGTGAATGCTACAAACATCCAAAGATTAGCTGTATCAGTTGGCTCTCTCTTATTAAATATGGCAGGATATTTTGATGATGAAACAACAATATTATTCTATTCAAGTCTACCTGCATTAGAAGATACAGTTGCAAAGCTTGCTGGAGCATCATTTGCTAAATTCGGAACTGTTTACAAGCAAACACTTCCTGAAGAAGTTAAACAAAAATACGTTCAAGGAGTTAAAGTAGGTCCAGTATATTAATGGTAAATATAACTGCTGAAAGGCTTAAGAAATATCAGCAAAAATTAGATGAGCAAACAATCCTAACAGAAGAAGGAGCTAGAGAGCCTACTATCGCTGAAAGACTAGGACTAGGATTCAAGCTTGCAATAGAAGAGGCAAAAAAGCGAAAAGAAAAGAAGAAATCTAAATAATTTTTTCTCCAAACAATTCTAAAAAGGCTTCTAAAACTTCTTCCCATTTTTTCTTTTTTTCTGTTTTCCCAAATTCTTCCCCTAGCATACCGTATTTTACTATAACAGCAGCAGGTGGTAAGGAATTTACTTCATCAAACTTCAATCCTTTAGCTTTTTTTGCAAGTTCAGCAAATCTTTTCCTTGCATTTTCAACATTTTCGCTCTTTCCTACATTGAAAGCTCTTAAATACCAAATTTCTCTTGGTTTAGTTCTATGAACTAATTGAATTACTCTCGCATTAATTCCAATAATTTGCTTATCCATTTCCTTACTGATGGGCTCGCTACTCTCTCGAGCAACTCCGATGCTACTCTCCTTACTTCTTCTTTCGGTGGTGGATTCTTCAGAAGATCCTTCCATATGTCTCTACCTAATATATTCTTATACAACTGCCTTAAAAAATCTAAATTATCTATTGCAGGATAGCCTTCTTCATCAACAGCGATAGGATGGGTTATAAAAGGCGGATAATCTTCTTCATAAATCATTCTTGCTACTCTTGTTCCTCTTGGAGTAATAGGCTCAATAGGTCTAGTGATTGTTACACCTAATATCTCATTAAGAGCTGAAACCAATGCACTTCTAAGTTCCCTTCTGCTTATCACAACAGGTCCGACAGCTCTTTCAACTCTCCCTTCTTCTCTTGGTTTTTCTTTTATAATGTAAGAAGGAAGCAGTTTGTCAATCTCATTTAAAAGAGATTCAACATCACCTTTTTTCAAAATAGGTTCCAGTCTATTCCAATTTTCATCAAGAAATCTAGAAATATTAATTGGGAATCCTATATTATGTTCTTTAATCCAGTTTTCAACAAACTTTGCAGCCTCCACTCTTGTAATCTCTTTTGTTTGCAGTTTAGATAGAAGTAAATTCATCCCAGTTGTAAAGGTATTGTAAGCCCTTGATGGATCCTTAATCATCTGAGCCCAAAGCTCAACAAAATAAGGAATATACTTGCTTGAATCAAAAGGTTTAATAACATTATAAAATTTCTTTGCAAATTCTGTATAACCAAGCCAGCCTTTGCTTAACGGCAGCTTCCTTGCAATTATCGCACTTGATACCGAATCAAGAAAAGGTTTCAAGCGTTCCGCTGGTGCTTCAATTCTCTCCTCAAGCTTCTTCTTAAGCTCTCTTATCGCTTCTTCATTTCTAGAAATTCTTCCACTAATTCCTCTTACTTGAACCTCGACCTGTCTCTTCTCTATTTCAGACTTCAGCTTCTTAAGCTCATCTGACAGTTCACGAAATTTTCTCTTAAGTGCAACATTTTCAATTTGATAGTCAGTAAACTGTTTCCAAAGCTCACGGAACTTCGGATCTAATTCAGAGAGCTCCTTTATAAGCTGTTGCTTCCTAGTTTCAATTTCTTGATTGATTGCCCTTTCTTCTTCTCCACTAAGAATAAGATTAACTCCTTGCTTTCTTAAATTCTCAACATTCTCATTGAATGAAATAAGGGGGTCAATTAAATCAAGGTTTTCTTGTGCATAAGTATCTGGGTCTATTCCAATTTTTTGAGCATATCTTTTTAAAGCTTCATAAATTCTTTGGAGCTCCTGCTTTGTTATAACAGGTTCAATTTGTTGTTCTTCCTTCCATTTTCGCCAAAGCTCATCTGGAGTGGGCATGTTTCCTTTTTACTTTAGTATAACCATAATCAGCAAGAATATGCAGAAGCCCAGACATAGCCCTTTTCGAGAAACCGTATTTTGCAATGATTTCAATTGGCGTATGCCTTAAAATTCTGTGCTTTCTTCCTAAATATTTGTAAGGCTCATCAATCCAATGATGAACATCAGGGAACTCTTCACCTAAAAAGATCCTATCAATCAATCTATGAACTTTATGGCTTGGCATATGAATATTTCTTTTTCATCAAATAAATTGTTTTGTTATACATATGTTTATTAGAAAAGAAAAAGAAAAATTGCATGGTGAGAAGGTTTGTATAAAGAAGAATTATATTTGGTAGTAGATATACCGCCAGAAAAAAGTGCCTATGTATTCCGAATAGACACAATATGGAACCCTACTTATAGACTAATAAACTATGGACCATTGCCAATACAAGCAAATCAGCCTCTCAAATCTTTTATTGGCACTAGTGTAACAGCACCTGCAAATGGAGCTCTAGCACCTATGAGTTATATTGAAGGAATCGAATTCCCTCTACAAAACGTTTATAATTTATCAGACATGTGGGATGTTCCTTCAAGCTTTCTGGCAAATAGGCTTTTCGTAGTAGAGCAGACCGTTACACCAGAGTTTTTAAGAGTGAATGCATATATTCCAATAAACACTGTTCAAGCAAGTTTTCAAGGGAATAAACTGTCATTAAAAATAAGTGATTTGTGGGGATGGAAGAGAGGAAAGTTTGTAATGACTCACTTTCCAGATATTCTTGTTGGCTACAACTATGCAAATGATACTTCCTTCCCAGTTTATACAAGCGTGAAATTCAAGTATTGGGAATACGTTGTAAGCATACCTTCAGATCCCGCAATAATATTCAATATACTCGCTGATTTCATTCCAGAGAAGATTGTTAGAAGGATTGCTTATCCGATTGTCACATTAGCACCTGATCTTAAGAATCAGTTACAAAGATTATACGGCTTTTTCGGTTTCCCATTACCTTCAATTGAACGCAGAGCTGAATATGAAAGGAAATATGCAGAAATACTTGCATCTCCGCTTGTTAGAGAAAGTTATTTGGCTAGAGCAGGTGGTATAAGATGAAGTATCTATTCCCTGTCTATGGAGCAACCAACGGAACAGCGACAAGCGGAACAGTTCCATTAAACTCCCACTTTACAGTTTCATCAGTAAATTATATCAGCATACCACAAGGAATAAAAGCAAAGATATGGTCTGTAAGAATATCAGGTGCTGTTGTTAATTTCCAGATACAGTTTACTCAGAATGTCAATACTTCAACCCCAACATGGGTAACAGTTGAGAACATAAGTCTTGCTAGTGCTGGAGAAGTTGCGATAGATAAATCAAGAAAGCCAACAGTTCTTGAAGGTAAAAATGGCAATGAGGCTATACAAATTGTTTGGTCTCAATCAACAGCTGCAGTAAGCTACATTATACTCGACATAGAATTCACAGATGAGGACGATTGAATCTAATCAAGGAAGAATAGTAATACCGATTGATTTTCAGCAGTTCTACACTACCTTAATTCATAAAGGTTATGTAAAGCCTGTTTTTAAAATATACCCTGTTTATATTCCAGCAGGTTATACGCTTGATTTTACCGTATTTACACCTGCTGGGACCTACTTTCTTTTTGTTGAGGATACCATAACTGTATTCCCTGATCATGCTTTAGAAGTATTTATTTATGTTGATAACGATCTAATACTTCATGACCCAGATGTAGTTCAAGATAGGTATAGAGAACCTATTAACTACTTGCGACGATACGGTGCAATAGCTGTTGCTAAAAATTCCTTTAGAATTGTAGCTATTAACAACTCATCACAAACAGCATATCTTAGCGACTTTTCAAGCTATGGTTTAATCAGTAATGAGCTGTTTGAAACAATTTATGAAACCTTCTTTGAAGTAATATCCAGCTCATTACACTTGCCATGACAGAAAGAAAGTGTAATATCTGTGGCTCATATATGAGAATCGAAGGGAAGAACATCAAGATTGAGAGCAAAGAGCCTTTATGTCGTGAATGTCAAGATTTCCTTAAGAAAATTAGGTGATAACAAATGAGCTCAATAGTCGAGAATCTTTTGCTAACTCATGAAGAAATACCATATTTACCTCCTACTGTTATTACAGCTAACGGAGATACTGGATCTACACCATTGCTTGTCACAAGAGGACATACAGTAGTGTTTTTCATTAATGTTAGTGCTGTGTCAGGAACTTCTCCAACCTTAAACTTATACGTTGATATTCAGGATCCTGCGAGTTTAAATTGGGCCAATCAATATGCTTTTCCACAAATTACTGCAGTAGGCTTATATTACCAACCTTTGCAAGTTCAGAGCACTAAATACCGAGTTCGTTGGGTTGTCGGAGGAACTTCTCCTAGCTTTACATTCTCAGTAGGAGTAGTAATAATAAAATGAGCGAGCTTGAAAATATAAAGCAACAGGTTTAGGAGCAAACAACTCATTATGAACATCTTTAAAAGATTCTTTGTAAGAATTGCAAACATACGATTTGATCCCAACGAATCAGCTTTAAAGAATGATTTGTTAGATGCTTTTATATTGGCAGGTTTAACTTTTTTCACAAACTTAGCAAGTCAAGCAGTTATTAGTCAAATAAATTTAGTGCAAGCTGGTATTCAAGCTGGTTTAATGTTCTTTACATTTCTAGCTGTTAAAAGAGGGCTAGTCAGTTTTAAAGCAAATGCCTAGAATTCACACACACGGTGCTATAAGAAATAATCTACTCATAAACATAGTAAGAGCCTTAAGCCTAGGTATTAGCTATGGCATCGTTGAAACTTATGTGCCAATCGAACAAATTCCAATTTACAGAGTAATATACTTAGCAATGCTTTCGCTACCTTTTATTTCGGTCAATTATTTTGTTTGGCTTGGAGACGCAGTGTTATGCATGCTTGTTCAAGATATGACATATTGGGCATATTTGCATGAAATTCCTGGTCAGTGGGCTTGGTATTATCCCGTTTATCATGGAATACCTTTGCTCTATCCAGTAGGTATTGTTTTAATCACAATCTTTTATTGGAGAGCAAGAAAAATTAGGCTAAATTTTTAATCAAAAAAATTGAGTTAAATTTTTATATCAAAAAAATTAATCAAAATTATGGTCAAAAAAATTTTGCTAAAATTTAGGGTGGATCTAAACACATATGAAAAATTGGTATTAAAAAAAGGTGCAGAAAAAGATTGGCAAAATTTCTTTAACGAAATTATAATACAGATCCTTGGAGGTAAATCTATAAATCAAAACGAGATAGAAGAACTTCGAAAAAATAATGAGTTGCTAAAGTCTGGGATTCATAATTTGGAAGCAGAGAACAATAAGCTTAAAGAGAGGATAGCTGAGCTTGAACAAGAAATAACTAACTTAAAGACCGAGAACCAAGAGCTTGAAAAGGAACTTTTTCAATATAGGCCCGTAATTAAGCCAGCAAGCGAGGTAACTAAGCAGGATATAAGACCTGAGGTTGAGCAAACATATGGCTTATTTTATGAAGGAAAGACAATTAATGTAGCTACTGTTAAGGTTGAAGGTGATCATGTAGTCTATAAACCTTTAATAACCGTGCCTGCTAATATTTTCAATCTTATAAGAAGAACTACTAACGAATTAAATGTTAAGCTGGAGGAAGTTGAGAATGCCAATTATATAAAGGAATTTACTATATATAATAAACCTGATTTGAACGAACAAGAAAAAGCACGATTGAAAAAAGCAATCGATTGGGTTTTCAAAACTTCCTATCAAAAGTTGAATGTGTAGATTCTGTCTCGATTGGAGTGAAGGTTATTTGAAAGAAATTTTTTGTTTATGTTCTTGTAGAGAGGAATCTGGTATAGGTTTTAAAGGCATTGTAATATACTATTGTTCTCGATGCAGTCACAAACTAGTGAAGGACGAAAGAGAAAAACGAAGGTCTGAAACAGTTTTTATTGTTCAAGGTTCTTCAGATGTTGATGTAAAGAATAAGGAAAGCTTCAAAAAATCAATAGATTGGGTTTTTAAGACTGTGCTTGAAAAAGGCAAAAAATGAGCATTCCTAAAATTATAGCAATTATTTTTTTAATAATTTCATTTTTATTGATGATTTATACTTGGCTATTGCTTCAGAACTTAAATTCTGGAGATTTTCTCCTGATGACATTTAAGCTCTTTTCAGCTTTACTGATTGCAATTCTTATTTTTGTAATAGCAACCTTGTTATTAGTTTTATTTATAAGTAAATGAAAACCTCGCCATAAATGTGGAAATAAGGGGCTTCGAGTCGGAAGCCTGTTCAAATGTTCAAATTGTAATTACCGATGTAACGCTGATTATAATGGGGCGATGAATATACTTAAGCGGGCCATGGGCCATATGCTCATGGCAGGGGCTGGTTTGGCACAGCCCGAACTCGGTAGTATGAAGCCATGAGGCTAACGAACCGAGAATCCTCGCCCTTTAGGACGGGGAGTGTCAACAATACATCGGTTGTAAATTATAATGATCTACAACCGCTGTATTAGTAAAGGCTGAGTAAACTGTAACCGTGAAATATGGCATAACCCATCTGACAATTAAATGCTCACATTTTGAACAGTAGTTTATAGTTTTTTCACATGCAGATAACCATTTTATTTCTACAATTTTTGTATCACTACAATGACATTCACACTTTACGTCTTTGCAATACTCACACATAATTAATAAATTGTTAGACAATCACATAAATATTTTTTTAACGTTCTAATTATCGTGAGTAGCGAATTTCTTAAGGAATTAGAAAATTGGATAAAAGAAGAGCAAGCAATTTTAGAAATGGCAAAGTCCATTAAATTCGAAAATAAGGATAGACTTGATTTGATTTTATCTCTTCAAGCTGCATTTAGACGAATCATGGTTATAGCAAAAGGATTTGAGAACTGGCTTCAAAATCCTTATGTTACTATAGCTCTTGATCAGGATATTTTGAAGACTACAAATGAGAAAGTTTGGAATATAATGATTCAGCTGCTTGAAGCAGATATAGAACATACACAGCATTATATTAACTTAGCAAAGCATGGAATAAATATTGAAAAGCTTTTATTGATCGGTCCTAAAAAAGAACCTAGGGAACCTTATTTTGTTTAGCTAAGAATAGATAGCAACTGCAACAATGAAGCAAAGTCTGCAGACATTTCAGTAAGCTCTTCATTAAGCAACTGTGTAGCCAATGTTTCTGAAATTATGTTTAAATTCACCAAATTTTGGTAGTAAGCTGTATCTATTTGAGTTAGATTATTCTCTTCTATTTGTGTAGTAGTCATAAAAGCAGATGCGTTTATGCTACTTATTATGCCTGTATCAACTGCATTTTGAATTAAAGCTTTATACATCACTGTAGCTGCTGTTGCACCATTTCTTGGCTTTGTTCTCGCCTCAATATATTTACTGAGACCATACTTAGCTAAAACAGCTGCAACAGAAACTATTATAATGCCTTCAATGATTTCTGGCCATGTATCAGGAGCATATTGCTTTGCTACCTGAGCCATTTTTTCAGCAGCTTGATTCATGCAATTAGTTAAGTAATTTAAAGTATTAAGCTGAGACTGTGTAAAGCTTGTCCCTTGCTGTGAATTTTCTTTTATAAAAGCATCTAAATCCTTGGTATATTCATCTGCACAAATTTGAAATTGTTCTTTATAAGGCTGAAGAGCTTGATAGCATGGAGAAGATGGGTCATTGCATGAGCCTCCTGGTGGAGTTGAAAGAGATTTTACTGCTTCATAACCAAGATAGATAATTCCGCCAACAGCTCCTCCTATTATAGTTGCTTTAACCCACCAAGGAATAGATTTAACCATATTATATTATAATGCTTCCTAATTTGTATGCAAAACAGTTCCACAAATATACTTTTACAAGAGTGCTAGTAGCAATTGTAGTGCCTGATATCTTAACTTTTACTGGAAAAGTGAGATAGCCTGCATAATAATTATCGCAACTGCAATTAAGGGCACATTCCCAGCATTCATATGCCTCATGATTATAATCTACAGCCATATTAAGCGTAAAGCTACCATCTTCAGCAGTCGTATCCGATGTATCGCCAGATATATAAACAGTAATCGGAATAGATTCACCTTTATCCGTAGTAAAAGTAACCACTTCTGAACTAGGATATTCAAATTCTACTGGAATATTGCATATAGGCCTACCTGAAGCATCTAAAACTCTGCCTGTTATGCTGAATACATCAGTAAAATGACCTAGATCGGTGCAAAGAGGTAAGGGACCATTATTTGTATAGCATCCACAAGTTCCTCCTTGATAAATACCTTTGCATTGATATCCACTAGTGCAGTCTTTTTCATGAATAAACTTCAGCGTGAAATCATATTCTGGTTTCATATCAATTGTAGCAGGAATTAATTTACTGCATCGACCTAGACATTCATCCCATACACTATCACAAGGACATGGTTGAGGAGGAGGAACACATGCTTGGCAAGTATCACTCCACTGAGTCCCAGAAGGACATCCACTAGGTCCTCCGCCTGTTGATGGTGGTTTTGGTGGGGCCTGTTGTTGCTTAGCATATACATTATACATTAGATAGCCTATCGCACCTACTATTCCTATTCCAGCTCCTATTGCTATTGCTTTTTTGCTTACCATTATATTCTAGGTGGAATCATTGGCGGCAAAATGCTTAGAGTAACAGATGAAACAATAATACCTCTTGATGGATCGCTAGGATTTGATACTCTTATTAAAGCAAATTCCCAAGTGCCAGGAGTTATTTGGCCTGTTACTAATGTTTGTCCATATTGCGATGAACTGCTAGCAACAAAGGTTTGATAGTCAATTAAATAACCATTTTTCACAAAGCCAACAGAATACTGTTGCTCAGCAATTAAATTGCTTGCAGTCCAGTTTATTGTTTCAGCAACTCTGTATATTGTTCTGTCTGTTTGCAAAACTTCTAGATATTGAGCAGGTGGCGGTGTAGGAGGCGGAGGAGGGGCTTGTTGAGCATATGCTTTATACATCAAATATCCTACTGATCCTGCTATTCCTATACCTACTCCTGCTAAGACTGCTTTTCTGCTAACCATATTCTTCAACCTCTATTTTTCTTAATCTATCTTTTACCATTGCATTGAAGCATGAAACACAATACCAAACATTTTCTTTTAAACTGTATAATGCATAATTTATATGAATCTTCAGCCTACATCTATCACAAACAACAAACTCTTCGCTCATGTTTTTTGTTTAGGAACGATTGTAATTACTCCTGTTCCGTTTTGTAGATCAATTTGAATTTGCAAAGTATAATTATTCTGCAAAGCGCTAATTAATTCTTGGACGATTTTTTGAATTAGCGTTCTTTCTTCAACCTTTTCTGCACGCACATACTTTTTTTCTTCATCATCCCATACGATTTCGCTCATTTTTACGCACCTATGATAATAATGTTAATATACATAAACATACTTAAAGCGTAAATATCATGACCGGCTGCATGAATTGCAATTTCTGGAGAATCATTGCTTGCAAAAGTAAGATTGCTAACTGTTATATCATTTGTTGAAGTAGTAGTTTGATATGCAAAATCATAACCGTTTTTTGTTATTGTAGCATATACAAAACTAGCATTGTTGTTAAAATCGGTTGCTGCATTTCTTGCTGTAATAACCATCATTCCCTTTTCTTTTATTAACAATTCCCAATTTCCATAATTACCTAAACTATCTGGATTATTTCCTCTTAACGTAATTTGAGCATATATTTCTGTTATGATTATTACGTCTCCTGTAGCTCCAACGTTGCCCGAAATCGTGAAACTTGTTGCATAATTGCCAGTTCTCAAAGTTAAAAATACATTATTATCAGTATCGTTGTTTGCAGTAGGTGAATATGCACCTTGAATTTCACTAACCAAATTACTTTGAATTGTTGCTGAAGCTGTAGTTTTTCTGTTTCCCTTAGCCCACCAACGAATTCCTACTTGATATCCAAAATTACCATTTACACTAAGAGTATAAGTATCATTGTTTCCCAAAGTTATTGTTAATATTGTTGTTGAAGTAGTTGAAGTTAAACCAAAGCCTGCGTTGATACTAACTTGACTAACAGCTGTCGTATCACCTGCTGTTGAATTATAAGCATTAATATTTATCGTGTATGAAGTATTAGGAGTTAAGCTTCCAAAATACTCAATTACTAATGCAGCGGTTGTTGAAGTAGTTGTTCCAGTTGCTACTGATGTTCCGTTTATTACAATGGCATAGTTTCCAGTCCCAGCACTGACATAGCCATAAACTCTTATTCTTATATAGTTGGTATTAGGGCCTGAAGTGAAAGTATAAGTTTTTAGGGTAACAGCAGTTCCTGAAGTTGTAGTTGCTGCAGTAGTATCATTTGTATAATAACCTCCTATTCCTCTTCCTACTGTTCTATTATCCTTTACATCCCAAAAGAATTGCTTGAGTGGTGATATTACTTGAACGAAACCCATAATCTAATAATTCAAAACAAGTTATTTAAGAATTAGTATAACAAAAAAATTAGATATGGTAATGGCCGCAGTTGCTGCAGTATAAAAAGCTAGCTAGTTTATTGCCTTGAGCATCAAAACTAGTGTATTGCATAAACGAACAATTTTCTTCTTTGCAAACTTCTCCTTCATTTAGTTTGCAATTGCTACACATTCTTAGCCTTGTTCTATGTCTTTGCTTAGCTCTACTCCGATTGAGAGAGCTAGACCCATTGCGAAACTAAATAAAGCAAAGGGAACTGCTGGAACTACTGCACTGCCTGCTATTGCATTAACTGCTGTTGCGAAGAAATACACTATTATAAACAGTAAAAACCCTAGGCTTGAACCCACTAGAAAACTTCTTGCTAACCTTTGTCCTAACTTAGGCTTATTTACTTGTTGTGACATAAGCTATTATTCCTTCTACCAATATAAAAAATTAATGTCAAGATATCATTACACTAACGCTTGACATTATTTGTGTGCCAGGAGTGTATTTTATCAGAATGAGCGTATATTGGCCAGGTGTTATATACGTCCCTCCCATCATTTTTGCCAAATGAATTTGCCCTGATTTTACGCAACTAGTAGCAAAAAATGGATTAGGAGCTATCCATGTGTTTAAGTCTTTTGTCGCTAAAACAACATTATATTGTGCCCCGATCTGAAGGTTCTTTGCTGTCCAGCTTAATGTTTCTCCTATACTGTAAGAAGCTTTATCCGTTGTTAGCTTTTCTGAATTAGGAACATAAGGTCCGCAACCTATAGAAGGCGGCTGATATACTTGGGCTTGAGCCTTTTCAGCATTATAAATTAGATATCCTACTGCACCTGCTATTCCTATACCAACTCCAGCTAAGATCGCTTTTCTACTTACCATAAAAGAATAATGAAATTCATTACATAAAAATTTGTGTGTGTGCGTGTGCAAAAAAATGAAAACTATTTTTTAAAAAATTTCCCGAATGAGTATACAATTTTATAGAGAATTGTCATTCATATTATAATAACATATACATATACATATACATAGAATACTAGTATTATAGTAAGATACTAGTATTTTTTATTCGTAAATACTAGTAAGATACTAGTATAAAAGTATTTATGCTCTTAATACATTATAATATTATGCCAAACGTTCCTAAAGGGAAAAAGATGCTCTTAGTATACATCGATGAAGAATTGTATAAGAATCTCATTGAACATATAAAATCCTTCTATCCTGGGAAAAGCACCTACGGTTTGATTAGCATTGAAGTTCAGCAAGCAATATCCCATTGGTTAAATGAAAAACAAGACAGCACACACACACACAAACAAATCAATCCAGGGATCCCTAAAGCTCAGCGAAATTTAGATTTAATTTTTCAATGGTTAAGAAGTAAAGGCTATATTAACCAATTCTCTTTGTCTGATTGGAATTTGGCATGTGCTAATACTGTTGGTTCTGATCCTAGGACAGTTAACAAATATCTCAATTTAGCATTGAAAATAGGAAGGGCAAAGTATATTGTTGGACGTGTTTACGAAATAGTGTGAGCTACTCCTCAGCTGAAGCCTCGGAGCTTCCAAGCTTCTAGAAATTCCAGAGAAATAATTAGAAAAAGAGAGCGTGAATTTTTATACTTTTTAAATTACTATTACATAGGGTGAGAAGAAATCGTTAGCAAAAAAGCAGTTGCAATAGGTTTAGGAGCCATTTTATTAGGATTCTTTTTATATGAGATTTTTAAGCCTAAAGCTCAGGCTCCTAGTGGTGTTGAAGTAAGTTACGTTGTAGTAAGTCAAGGGCCGCCTTACATAATTGAGTAAATGTTAAACTCAATTTTATTAGTATTGTTTTTTAAATAAAATTATGCATAGGTCTCTTACTGCAGCTATAATAGGGCTAGGAGTTGGTGGACTACTTATTTATTCTGAATTGAAGCAAAGAGAACAATTAAAAGTTTCTCTAGATTATAAGCAGACAGGCTATTATGCTCCAGTAACAATTGCTCTTACAGTAAGTATTTCAGGTGGTCAAGCTCCTTACTCTGTTACAGTAAATTTTGGAGATGGAACAAGCTCAACCCAAACAACAAGCTCAACTTCTGTGGTAGTGACGCATACATACTCTAATCCTGGTAGCTATACACCAAGTGTAAGTGTGAATGATAACGTTGGACAAACAGCTACTGCAAGTGCTCCTACATTAAACGTAATATCTCCTACAGTAATACCTAAATTAAGCATTACGACAACGTATTCAGTATCAAGTCAAGGATCCTCATATATTATAGGAAGCCCAATATCCCCAACACCTACATAAAATGTTATCAAGCATAGTCTCCAGTCTCATTATTATAGTAGAAATCATTTTTGGAATATTAGCAATCTTTACTCAAAAAGCTTCTCTTAACAGCAAGAATGACTACTCTATTATTGTTCACGGTATAGCTTGGGCTGTTGAAACTCTTGTAATTGTTTCTTCATTCTTTATACTTGCACTCTTCTCAACAGAAGCATTTGCGATAGCTTCCTTTGTGATAGGTATAATATTGCTAATTATCGGATTCTTAGTTATATATACCCATATTAAATTATAAGCATGGTATCAGGACCTACTAGATCTACGGCTGCTAATGAAATAATAAAAAGCCTAGAAGCAATTCTAAAAACAAAAATTCAGTATGAAGTAACTGAGATGGATAATTATACTATAATCTCAATAATGCTTCCACGTGGTTATGAGTATAAATTGAGTGCTGCAGGAAGAACATTTGCTGTAGAAATAAGATCAATAACGCATGATATTCTTGGCAAATTTAGTGTTACCATTCCTTTCAAAAGTGTAAGATTCCTTATCGCATTTAACAACCTTTCAGCAGAAGTATTTAAATGGACTATTGATACAGAAAATCAAGATGCTTATATTATTGTCGATGAGGAACTAGGTGAAACCTACATTATGCTTTCTGATGTTCCTCATTCAAGACTTTAAGGATCCTTTGGTATAAGTGCGGTCAAATAAGTCTTAATAATCATACCATTAAGCGTCATAATTTTTTTTCCGAAGAGAATTAGGAATGAAGAAAGATTTATATATAACTTTGTTAATATATATATTGTTAATATATATATTGTTTGGGTGCTGCACTGGTTTTCTTATGTTTTTTTTAAGAAGTCAAGGTTATATTCTCCCTGTTGCTATTAAAGCTCTTTTCATAAAGTATTAATATACTGGATAAGGACGTGCTTTCACTGTATAAACATAATGACGACATGTATCGCATATAAATACTTTAAAGATCCTGCCATCTGGTAATGTATATTCTTCTAAAAAATACAAAGGA
>Ga0209012_1002477_pt1 | contig 15924 bp, 13 predicted proteins | sample RS3BMetagenome_FD_184735 | JGI IMG/M metagenome (GOLD analysis project Ga0209012, IMG submission 184735) | Ferric oxide microbial mat and aquatic microbial communities from Rainbow Spring, Yellowstone National Park, USA - RS3B (SPAdes) (version 3) ...
CACAACGGCACCAGACATTTACGGCAGTAGTTGCTTGGGCAGTCCCACAGCAGCTTGCGGCAGACGGTGCAAACAAATGGGACACGGGCGGTCTTTGGTGTTTCAATGGTCATCGGGATCATCCGGCTCTGGAACCGCAAGCAAATATCCATGCGGCGTGCTGATAATGATGGCATTAAGAAACATCGGCATGGCGTCCCGAATGGTGTCAATGCTGGTTGACTCAACCACCATTTTATACCGCAATAGCTGTCGCTTGTTTGCGGTTTCAGCAAGTGATATTTGATCGTCGCTCATAATACCCTCGCAACGGAAAATATCAGCAGGATAGCCGACCCGGTTACTAACCCGGCGACAACGCCGCAGATAAGCGGGTACGCCAATTCTGATCGGCGGATGTGATGGATAAGCAGTTTCATGGAATACTCCAAAAAATAAGGTTTTCATTAAATTCCGGCTTCATTAAACGCCGTTTGCGGCATCCGTGGCCGGCTATTCGACCCGCTGGCCGTTACCGGAAGTTCGCAGAAGCGACGCTATAAGATGCTCCCGGTTACGCCGCATCCATGCCCAGTGGTCCGGCGACAATGAGTTAATGCCGTCGCCGACAAGCCGAAGGTTTTGGCCACCGTTGGCGAGGTAAATATCAATACCGCGGCGTGCCATCTCATCAGCGAAGTTATTAAGTTTGAGTTCCATTGGTTATCCCTTCAATGTAAAAAGAGCCAGGCGGGTTTGCGGCAACGCACCGCAAACGCACCGCCTGGCCACGGAAGTTAAAGGTCAATGGGCAACGTTGTGTTGCCTTCAGTTGGGTACGGCATACCGGCCCACGATGAAATTGAACGCCAAGTCCTTGCGTAATTTTGGCCGTCACCTTTGGGATCGATCCTCAAAAGGCCGGCCAGAGCGCTGGCATCATGCCTCCAACGTTCTGGCTCCCGATGCAGCACCGATGCAGCTTTTAAGAAAGCCTCGGTTTCAGCATCGCTAAGCGAGTCAGGCCGGGACAAACCTCGGCAATAAGCCCGCTGATGTTTGCCAAGGTTCTCGCGGTTCCATTTATCGACCCGTTGGGAAATTGTCATAATTGCCACGGTGGCACCTGTTCTTTCTGCCGCATTGCGGCGTGTGAATTTATGCAACCTGTTAAAACCGCCGGTTGCAAACGCGGTTAATGTTTTGTCCGTTGCCCTCCAAACTTGGCTGAACGGGCCAATTCGCTGGAAACGCCTGTTGTTGAAGTCCCGCACTGTTTGGCGGCCAAGAATACCGTTGTCCCAAATTTGGGACAACGGGCCAATTCGCTGGAAACGCCTGTTGTGACGCGCAGGCTCTGTGATCGCTTTGCCTCCAATTCCCGAATAACCGCATCGTGGTGTTGGTGTAGCCTTGTTATCAGGTCACGGTTTGCATTGGCCAGCTTGGCGGGCAAAAAATGCAACTGGCCGTCCCAGCAGTAGGCGGACAAACCGCGTTGCTTTACTTCAGCCAGCAATGTGCGGGCGATGGTTTCCGATGTTTCCGGCGTTTTCGCGGCTGGCGTCATGGTTTATTCCCTTCGCAGGCTGCATTAGAGCCAATTTCCCGGGCTGCTGGCGCTTCGGACGATATGCAAGGCGTTGAATTTCCCAGCGTGCCATCTGGCGTAGGCCCTGCAACAGATACGGCCCTTAATGAGTATGCCCGGCGTGCCGTTTTCAGAAACTTTCTGATCCGCACGGCGGCCGGAATGTCGCAAGGCATGGATGTTAATTTCAACGTCCAGACTTCCGGCGGCGTTCGTGCCGGCACGGGTAACGCTGGCCGTTGGATCCGTTGTGCCCTTGGCCGCGGTGCAGGCGGTTGATCGAATAATTCGCGTGTCATCATCGCTTTGCCTCCATCGCTCGCATGGCCGCCGCACCTTTCGGCGTGCGGCGGACAGCCTCGACCATTTGGTAAATTGTTGGAAAATGGCTCAGACACACCGGTAGCGTGACAACCTGATCCAGCCAGCCGTCTTTTGTTGTTGCTTCGGAGTTGAACGCGTTAGCCAGAACGGTGATGCTTTCCGCCGTGAAACTTCCGCAAAGCCAACATTCTCGGCGTTTAACGCGGACAGCGGCAGGTGCATCGAAGCGGTCTATCACGACTTGCCCTCCGCAACATCGACACACCTGCCATCCGGCCCCACGGTCCGCCGTCCACGCCACGGCCCGGCTTTCCGGTTGTATCGCTTGAACGCACTCGCCGGGCCGATCCGCACGTACCGGGCGTACTGGACGGTCCGCATCCGGTCGGCAGGCCGGATGTATCCCGCATGGCTTACGACCACCTGGCCGGATGACTCCAGTAGTTCCACGGCCTGCCGGGCTTGCGCCGGTGTCGGCACAAAGCCCCATCGCCTGCCCAAGCGGGGCAAGTCGTCGAAAAGTTGCGGCAGAAAAACCACGCCGTCCTGCCGCACCAGTTCGCCAAGTTTTTTAGGCAATATTTTAGTGCTCATTTTAATGCCCAATTCTGCCGGTTAATTCCGGCGTAAAAAACCACCCAAAAAACCACCCAAAAAAAACATCACGCGGGCCCGGTGAAAACCGCAATAGTGCGCTGATGCGGGAGTAGCTTTCCGCATGGAATATGGTCTGCGCGCCTTTCCCCCATACCCTATACGCCTTAGTGCGGGCGCACACGCCCCGCACAAAGGCTGGCGTTTATGGGCATATTGGGATCTGATAATGGCGCAATAGTGGCGCATAATGGCGCAAGCGGCCAAATTCAACGGTTTTTGGATATGATAATGGCGCAGATAATGGCGCAAGCCGCTAAATTCAAGGGTTTTCATTTTTTACCCCCTGTAAAATTTCACCCGTTTCCGGGTCAATTTTTTCATCATTTTTTACGCCGGTTTTGGGGTCATTTTTTACCCCGTTGTTCCCGGTGGCAAATATCTCGCCCAAGGGCGTAACTTTCCAGTGAACAGTTTCGTGCCGATGGCTATTCCGCGAGCTCTCGCGGGCCAAGTATCCGGCGCGCTCCATAGTCCGTATTGCGGCGTCAAAGGCCCCTTTTTTCCAGCGTGGAAAGCCCGGCTCTCCGGCCAAGGTGGTGTAAGTGGCGTAAGGCCCACGCGTCGCGGTGTGTACCTTTTCACCACGGCCCTCAAAGTCCATGAGTATCCGCAGCAACGCTCGCTGATCGGTGGTAGTGTCCACCGCGTCCGCGTGCATCGGTACAAGCAGTCCGGTGGCCGGATCGCGTGAAAAAGTCTTAGGTTTTTGGCGTGGCCCTAAGTTGCTCTTTTCGTGAAGTAGCGTCAGGCGGGTATCGCAAAAGTCATCCTCGACCAGTGCTAGCCGGCTCCGCGCAGAATTATTCCATGCGGTCGATCCTGAAAAATGCTGATCAGTTTTGCCACCTTCGGCAGCACGCCGGTTGACATGCATGACGAGCAACACCGTTCCGCCGGATATGGCGGCCACTCGTTTCAACGCGTGGACGGAAAAACGCACATCGCGCCGACTATTTTCATCTCCGTCGAAAACGTCGCTCGCCCCGTCAATGACGATCAGGCGCGGTTGCCATTCCTGGACGGCAGCGGCCAGCAGAGCATATGTTTTTGTGGTCATCAATTTCAGGTTTTTAACCGATGGTTCAACCAGTGTCGGAGTATCTTCCGCGTTTATGACGCGGAGGTTTTTGGCCAATTCGTCCGGCGTCACCGAAAGCGCGTCGCATATACGTTCTAAACGCGGCATCACCACATCTAGGCCATCCTCCGCACTGAAGTACAGGCATCGCATCCGCTCCTGTGCACCGCCGAGGAATGGCGCGCCGACGGCTAGCGCGGCGGCAAGCTGTAATGCAAACGTGCTTTTGCCAACCCCTCCGTTCGCACCAAGTCCAGTAACCTGCCTGGCGGGTAGCCAGCCGGGCACGGTCCATGCCGACGGGCGCGGCTCACGGCATCGCGATATATCAATGTATGATAACTTCAACGCCGGTGCCGGTGCGGTCGGCGTTGCAGGTGTCGCCGGTGCATTGTCCGATGCAGCATTGTCCGATGCGGCCCGCGATACCGCCGGCTCACCACGTGGACGGCGATAGACCTGTGCCAGCGTTGCCAGCGCCTCTCGCAACGTGTAGGGACTGTCGGGCGTCGTGACGCGGATCTGAAATTCCCGCAGGTATGGTGCGGCTCCCGCCTGCGTCATGCGGGCATCGTCCCGCAATTGCCGGGCCAGCAGCAGGCCCACGGCGTTGCGGCTGCCTGTGGCGGCCTGCGCGATGTAGTAGTCTGTCCAGTGACGGGCCTTAATGTGATCAGGTACAGACGGCGTATCCGTTACAGACGGCATATCCGCCGCATTGGTGGTCTGTGCCGCGTCTGATGCAGTCGCTCCCACTGGCTTATCCAGCGGTGCGGTAGGGCAAAGCCGTTCGATGATCCATTGTGGCCAGTCCGCCAGCGGCGCATCGGGATCGCCGATGTAGGTGTATGCTCCTTTCGCCGATATGCTTGGCGGCACGATGATGTAACCGCCCACGCCGCGGGTGTCGATATTTTTTCCGAGTTTGTTCGTTGAATTTTTGATACGCTCATCGGCGCGAAAATAATAGTGCGTACCACCTCCGCCAGTTCGTGCGGATCGTGTCGGCGGCAACTCGCCCTGCTCCGCGAGCAATGCGGCTAGAGACCCTTCACCGGTCTGGCCGTCGATGTCCAGCACGTCAATTCCGCTTGTTGCGCCGGTCGGCAAGCCGATCAAAGCGGACGGCCATTTTTTCCACCATGCGGCGATCTGTGCCGGGTCCGTGCTGGCGTCATGGAACCCGTGCGCCGTGTATGGGCGTTTGTCCGGCCGGCACGGGAAAACAGGGATGCCACGCTCAGCAAACTGCTTTGCATTTTCCATAAGGTTTGATAACATATAAATACCTCAATTTTTACAGGGGCCGCATTGTGTGCGGCCTTTTTTTTCTAATTGTTTTCAGGAATAACGTACGCGAACGGGATGATGGCCGACATCGGCACGCGCACACATATTGCATTGCCATGCCGCGTTAGGCGGCCCTCGCGACAGTACACGACATCCCGCAGGCGGTCGGCGGGAATAGCCCAAAGTGCTGCCGGGAGCGCAAAAACCCAAATGCTGGCCAAGGACGTGATGATGCCACTGTCCGCACCGCGCGACTGCAACTCGACAGGCACCGCACCGTGAGCCGCAGCATCTGGGCAGGCCTTGACTTCGACCAACGCCGCCACGCTGCCACCTTGCAGTGGTACCCAACCCGCACGCCGCCACGCATCGGCAGATCGACCGTGGCCGTCCCTTACCGCCATAAGATCGCAGCGCGGTTCCGCACCGTCGGCCATCGGGTGGACCGTGCATCCGTCGGCGGCCAGTGCATCGGCCACGCGATGTTCAGCCGCCACACCGGCGGTCAAGTCAATTGCAAAAACATTTGTACTCATGCCGCACCGCCAGACGCGAGGCCATCGACGTAACGCCGTAAGTTTTCGGCGGAAACGCGAGAGCTTTTCCCTATCTTCAATTTCGTAAGGTCACCGCGGTCGAACAATTTGTAAATTTGTCGCCGCGATACTGATAGCGTTCTGGCTGCCGTCGGTACGTCGAGCAGCAGAGGTGTGATGGGTGTAGGTTCCATGTTTGCGTCCTCGTGTACGCCACATTGCGCCACCGCACTGGCGTGCTGGTGTGTCACACAACGTGTCTACCCGAACACGCGATGTACACGGGACGTTAATAATGTTTTGCTAGATATGCGGCTTTTGGACGGTGTACATTTTTTTTGGTGTACACCTACCGTTACGGCAGGCGTTTGCCGTTTTTCAAGAGAATATCTGCGGCGGCTTCAAGTGCCTTCTGGGCGTGTTTTTTTTCCTGCCATTCTCGCGTTCCAATTTGCTCGACGCCCATTTCAAGCCCTATTGTTTTTCCACGGCCACGGCCACGGCGTCCCAAACATGGCAGTTGGCGGCGAATATCCATCCACACGGCGGACTTTTGGATCTGTCGAGGGCTGCCTAAATTCATCGAACGCATTAAGGCTCTTATGCCAAATGTGTTTTTAGCGATCCGCTGGGCCTTCCCATCGCCGCGATCACATTTTTTGGCCAACGATGACAAGCCTTTTTGAATGCGGTCAAGCAGTTGCTGAATGTGTGCATCAACCGCTGCTTGCGTCCATGATCTCGTTTGGCGCTTGGCGGCCTTCGGTTTTGCTTTGGCTTTTGCTTTCGCTTCCGCAGCCGCACGCATCCGCTTGACTAAGAAATACGCCACCCTTGCACGGCCCATAGTTGGTGCGTCCAGTCCATTGTCAATAAGCAATTCCGCTGCGATAAACTCATCCGCCGTGGGTTGTTCCAATAATTCAAGGCGTCGCTTCAGACGCGACCCTCGTACCAACAGCGGTGCCAAGTCATCGACGCCCGCATCGGGCTTACGCCTTAAGACCGCGAGATCGCTATCGAGTGTTTCCAAGTCCGTACGGAGTTTTTCAATTTCCAACATATATCCATCCTTTCAAAAAAAGGCAGACTTCGCCGGGCCGACGTCAAGGATGGAGACGCCGCACCCGGCAAAGCCATACAGGCGGGAGCAAGCCGCCGGGCCAGTTTCATTAAATGCCTAAGGCTCTTTTTGCGTTAGCAATGTTCCACCTAGCGCATTTGCCGAATTTTACCGGCATTGGTAGCTGCTTTCGCTTCACCAGTTCAAAAACAGTGGTGCGCGAAATGCCCAACATGCGCGAAAGCTCTTTCGCACTTACGAATTCGACAGGTATAATTCGCTCATTCATTTTAACACCCATAATTTACCCTTTCGTCATTGAACGCGGCAATGCGTCATGGTTCGGCACGATACATGTATAACCCATCAAGTCAAGCCCAAAAATGCTTATCGAAATATAAACTCCACCGCAAGGTTTTTCTTGACGCCATCTCAAAATAAGCACGATAAGAAACAACGGGCGTGCCGCCGATACTGGTGGTACGGTTATCCTGTTTGTTTTATCTCGATATTGGCCTCAATACATGGAGCAAAGTTGATATGACAAAACGCCGTGCGGCGAGACGGATATGATAAAAGAACCGGCTCGCTTTTTGCGTTCTTGTGGGGGTGGGCTACGCAAAAAAAAGGTCAAGCAAAAAAAAATTTCGAGCAAGGCAACACCTTGAACCGATCACTCCCAAAACAATGGCAGCGTTTGCCGACAGTAAACAAGGAAACTGGCCCACGGGTACACCGGCGTACCGGCTTGCCGATGCCGCACGGGAGCCACCTGCCGCTTTATTAGCCCTGGTTTGCCGCATCGCTGGCTTTGCAGGCGACTTATCTTCCATCCATCGCCCACGGCCAGCCAATGCGAATACGGCGCGCCGTAAAAAGCGCAGTAGTACACACCAGTTTTGACGTGCAGGGCTGCGCAGTGAATTTCAAAAACCTTGATAATTCAAGGTGATGCACGGTGGTGCACATATGTACTTAGCTAGATATGGGCCTGAATGGATTCGAACCATTGACCTCGTCATTATCAGTGACGCGCTCTAACCAACTGAGCTACAAGCCCGAACAATCCGAGCCGCCCCCGTCGCCGGGCGGTCTATAACCACCTGCGGGGACTGCTCGAAGTCCAGACCATTTATCATCCAACGACTTGTTACCAAAGTCAAGGGGCCGAAAGGGTCTGGCCATTTTTAAAACTCACAGGACACCGCGTATTGAACCTGAGCGGAGGCAACTCTATTATTATCAGCAGAGTTCCTCGGTCGAAACGGCCCGTTGGGAATATTGCAAATCCGGCGGAAATCAGCTTTGCAGGAATTCGTGCAGTTGCAGACCTCGGCCTGATGGCTGTTGGCGTGGCAGAACGGAGTGGCGGACATGAACGTATTATTGCTTAAGGGCTTGTGACAAAATAAACGTTACTTTTTAGCATCATTTTTGTTAGCTTTTCCGACAATCGTGTAATTCCATTTCGGATGGGTCGCATGAGGTGTCAGGCTTATGCCCATCTCCAGCGGCTGGGTTGGAAACAACTCTACCCGTCGGGTAAGAAGATGGCGTGTGCGGCCCTGCCAAAGATTGCGGAAGACAGATACCGAGGAAGCCGGATGCAGGAAACCTGCCCGTCCGGTTTGACGAGGGGGGACTCAACTTGCGCCACCACGGCTCGTCCGCGGCTGCGGGGTTGAGTCCTCTACTCTACCGTGATCCCCGGTTTTCTTTCGTCGGGGGCCTAAATTGCCATGGCGTTGGGAAAAGCGTAAACTGCTTTGCTTGGAAAAACTTGGAACCTCTTGAGGATGTTTTTTGACGCATGACCACCAACCTTGGAGAATTTGCCCAAAATTTTGCGCCGGAGGTCATCGCCAAAGCTGCGCGGTTCTTTTCCGCCAAACGCGTCAGCCGCATTGAGTTTGATCCGGTTTTTTCCACGATTTCCGGCATTGTTAAAGAAGATGATAACGCCCTGCTGTCCGTGAAAATTGTGGTTCAGACGAACAAAAACGGCCAGACGCATCTGGTTTACTTCTGCCAATGCGGATCCCGCACCCAATGCCACCACGTTCCGGCTTTGTTGACGGCCATCGGCGGGGCGCAAACGATTGCATCATTTCAAAAGGATATTGCCGAGCAGGAGGCCTATTTCCAGCGCCACCCGGAGGACCGCCCGGCCGTTGTGCCGGAACGCTCGCACATGGATATAACCCCCGCCGATAATGCCGACGTAAGCACGCCCGTGGCTGAAGAAGACATGCCATGGAGCATTCAGGAATGGCAAAAGCAATTGCGCGACATTCAGGAACGTGGAGATGTGCGGGGAGAAATTCGAAAAAAGCCTTCGGAAGTGGCGCAGATCGTCTACCTCCTGAACCCCATGGAGCACCAGCCGCAATACCTGGGAATTTCCGTGCTGAGAACCATGATTTCAAAAAACGGCACACTTAAATCTCCCCGCCTCTATGATCCGTATTTTCAGAAGAAATTCGGCAATTTTGTAAAAGATGATGACATATACATATTCCGTATGTTCATGGGTTTTAACATGCGGGATGGATACGCCATAAGACTTATTGCCGATGAATTTGCAACTCAGGCACTGGAAAAAATCGTAGCCACCGGACGTTGCTATTTCAAGGACATTGCCGGGCGGCCACTTACCTGGGGTGAAGCGCGCCCGGGGAAGGCCGGATGGATCACCGAAACAGATCTTCGCCAGCGCACGTGCATTACCGTTAATCCCCCGGCGCAGGTTTTCGTTGGCGCGCCGATGATTTATATCGACATCGCCGCGAATATCATCGGGCCGATCACCATGGACGTGCCGGCAAAGGTTGCGAAACAGTGGCTCTCCGCCCCGCCCATTGAGCCGCGCTTCCATAATGCCATTGCCAACTTTTCAAATTCTCTGCATCTGCCGGCTCCGCCGCCGATACCGGAAGCCAAAAACGTCAACGAGCTTTCCCAGGCAACGCTGACTCTCCACAGCGGCTTGTGGCGCGGCGCGGCAAGTTTTTCCAGCGAGCAGGACGCCGATGTGGATGATTTTGTCCATTGGGGCGTCGTCCATTTTACGTATGGTCCGATCCGGGTGGCCAGCGGTATAAGTGAAACCACACTGGATACATTTATCGATGGCCAGCGCTATTTTATTCAGCGCAATATGCCCCTGGAGCGGCGACGCACTGGAGAGTTGAAAGACACACAGCTTCGCCTGAAAGATCCACTGGAGCTGATGATCCCCAACAATCACAGCTCCTCCTACGTGTGGGCATTGGAAAACAATAACCTGGCGACTTGGCAAGCCTGGATGTCCGGGCCGATGAAAACATTGGAGCAGACGGGCTGGATAATTGAATACCACGCCTCGTGTAAACTGCGCCGCGCGGAAATTGAAGACTGGTTTATGGACACCACCGCCGCGGATGACTCCGAGAACGACTGGTTCAACGTGGATCTGGGCATTGTGGTTGATAACGTGCGAATCAGTCTGGTACCGCTGCTGCGGAAAATATTTGCCACCCGGGGGGAACAATCCAGAGATCGGTTCCTGAAAGATCCGCTGGAAATTCAACTCCCCGACGGGCGATATGTGCGGCTGGAACCCGAACGTCTGGACCGCATTCGCGACCTGCTGATGGAATTATTCGATGCCAACGCCACAGGACCGTTGCGCGCGGACCGGTTGCGCGCGGCGCAATTTGCGGGCGTAGATGGCTGGCAATGGTCAGGTAGTGCGCAGGTGCGCGAACTTATTGAACGCATTCGTACCGCTTCCACCACGGCCACAGAGCCGCCGTCGGGCTTGGCCGCAACCTTGAGACCCTATCAGCAGCACGGCCTGACTTGGCTGCAATTTCTCAGAGATTGCAATCTTTCCGGTATTTTGGCCGATGATATGGGTTTGGGAAAAACCGTGCAAACGCTGGCCCATCTGCTGTGTGAAAAGAACTCCGGCCGACTGGATCGTCCGGCGCTGGTGGTAGCGCCGACAAGTCTGATGGGAAACTGGCGGCAGGAAACACAACGCTTTGCACCGGACTTGCGCGTGCTGATCCTGCACGGATCGGGACGCAAGGAGCATTTTGAACAGCTTGATCAATATGACCTGATTGTCACCAGCTATCAATTGCTGGCCCGCGATGAAGAGTTCTTAACCAAGCAGCCCTATCATCTGGTTATTCTTGATGAAGCACAGATGGTGAAAAACCCCAATACGCAATACGCCCAGGCCGCGCGAAAGCTGATCACCCGCCACCGCCTGGCGCTGACTGGAACGCCCATGGAAAATCACCTTGGAGAACTCTGGGCGATTTTTGATTTCCTGATGCCGGGGTTTCTGGGAAACAACCGGCAGTTCCGGCAGCTTTACCGCGATCCGATAGAAAAACTCGGTGAAAGTGCGCGGCGTAAAGCCCTGGCCCAGCGCATTGCGCCGCTGGTGCTGCGCCGCAGAAAAAGCGAAGTGGCCCTGGAATTGCCGCCGAAAAACGAAATGGTGCAGGAAATTGAACTCTCCGGCGCGCAGAGAGATTTATATGAAAGCATCCGCGTTACCATGGAAAGCCATGTGCGGGATCAGATCGCCAACATGGGCCTGGCCCGCAGCCACATATTTATCCTTGAAGCGTTGCTGAAATTGCGGCAGGTCTGCTGCGATCCGCGGCTGCTCAAGCTGCCCAGCGCTCAAAAAGTGACTCAATCCGCCAAGCTGGACTGGCTTACGCAAACGCTGCCGTCCATGATTGAAGATGGTCGCAAAATCCTGCTGTTTTCCCAGTTCACCAGCATGTTGGAACTCATTGAAAAGAAACTCGGTGAACTGAAAATAAGCTTTGTGCGCCTCACCGGTGACACCCGTGACCGCGATACCCCGGTGCAGAGTTTTCAGCGTGGTGATGTGCCGTTGTTTTTAATCAGCCTGAAGGCCGGGGGAACCGGATTGAATCTGACCGCGGCCGATACGGTCATTCATTATGACCCATGGTGGAATCCGGCGGTGGAGAATCAGGCCACTGATCGGGCGCATCGCATCGGACAGGATAAAACGGTATTTGTTTACAAGCTTATTACACAAGGCACGGTGGAAGAAAAAATCCAGGCTCTGCAACAGCGGAAACGCGAACTGGTCGCCGGGCTGCTCGATGACAGCGGACAAACACCGCTGAAACTCGGTGATGAGGAACTCCGGGCACTTTTTGCACCACTGGGATAGGCGAGGATTGGCATGCAAATCGCAAACATTCGCCGAAGCGGCCCGGCAGGAAAAGAGGGGGGCGGTGGCGTGTTCACGGGAACTTTTGCGCGGCTTTCACGCTGGATAGCAAATGGGCGTTGGCCCGGCCTATCGTGCCGTCTTCCGCTTTGATCGCCCGGCAAATATGGTTTTCATCGCTTAGAAAGTCTTTGGCATTGGCCGCCATCGCCGCCAACGTCCGGAAATCTTTTATCGCCTTCTCCGGCTGATCCGCCAGCAGCAACAAATTTCCTTTTTCCAGAAGAGTCCAGTTTCCCGAGCCACGCAACTGCTCCAATTTCCGCTCGTATGCTGCGGCGTTGACCTTTACCGCCGCCAATACACCGCAACGGATAATCGGTTCATGTTCATCGGCGGGTATTTTGGCTCCGGCAATCTGTTGGCCAATAAAGGCTTGGACAATCCATGGGTGATTGCGATAGACCGCCGCCACGGATTTCCGCACCAGCAGCAACGCCGCTTTGGTATCCGCCAGCGTGCAGATGTTGAACAGGCTTTTGGCATTCCGCAGTGCGGCCTTGGCCTTGCCCAGGGCCAGCAGGGCTTGCACCCGATCTGCCAGAACCGCGTCCACGTTATCTGTTGATCCGGGATTCTGGAGAATGTCCAATAATGCCAATTTGGCCACTGCCTTATAATGCTGGTGGCTTAACAACGTCGGCAGCCACCCGTATTCCAGCCGGTACGGGGCGCTGTAATGATTCGGTGCTTGCAGCAGGTATGCAATCCGCTTAATCGCCCAGGCTCGTTGGGCGGCATTGCCGGATGCCACTGCGGAATCAATCCGGGGATGTACAGGCTTTGCAGCCGCAGCGCGCAGTGAACCGTCAGCCGAAACGCCACAAATGCACGCCGCGACGATCAACCCAGAAATCACCTTCCGTGCCAATTGCATTATTCAATTCTCCGCAATGGGTCAACCCTGCTATCCCGAGTCAGCGGGAGTTTATGTGCGGCCCAACATTCCCCGCAGCCGGTTGCCCCGTGTCCATTTTATTAAGCAAGCCGCAGGCGACCATCTCATTATTCACTGCCCCGGCCCGGCTATCCTCGCCCGTGGCCGGATCGAAAGCGCCCACCGGTTCGCTCTGCCAATTGTGCCATCAGCCGCCCGGATACTGCTGGCAATGCGTTCACTGACAATCGGCAAGGTCTTTTTACCGGCCATATCATAAGCCTGATCAAAGCACGCTCTGGCCCGGACGGGTTTGTCGGCCAGCAGCAACAAATTTCCCCTGCCTATCAACGTCCAGACGTGTTGGCCAGATTGCGCCGTGGCGGCAGCCAGATATGGCCTGGCATTTACGGTAATGGCCGCCAATACCGCGCATGTGCGCGGTGGCTTGCCCGCCGGGGGCATTTTCTCACCAGACAGTTCCTGCTGCTGAAACTTGGCCGCCTGCTGTGCTCCGTCCGGCCCCTGCGCCCGCAGGCATTTGGCTAACAGTAGGGCCGCACCGGCGGTCCGCTGCATGGTGCAGACATCAAATAGACTTTTGGCGTTACGCAACGCGGCATTGACTTTGCCCATGGCCAGCAGCGCCTGCACGCGATATTCCTGAAATCTCGCCACATTGGACGTTTGTCCGGGATTCAGTAATATTTCCAGCCTTGCCAACTTGGCCACCGCCGGATAATCCTTGTCGGTCATCAACGCCGGCAGCCAGCGGTAGCGCAACCGGGTAGGGCAGTCGTAATGCGTGCCCTGCCGCAGCACCGCGGCAATCTGCCGTACCGCCGTTGCCCTCTGTGTCGTATTCCCTGATGTCAGCGCCGAATTAATCTGCGCGTACACCGGCTTCATGTTCGCGGCATACACTGCCGGGGCGGGCAGCGACGCGGCAAATAACGAAACGACCCCAAAGGCAAAAAATAATTTTGATTTGCACGCCATCACACATTCTCCAAATTACCTGTCTACTGCGGATGCCGATTACAAACAGCTTAGGGGCCGCCAAGAAATAACCTTTCCAATCTGACTTGGTCTTTTGACCTCTGGCCGCGTTGCCCGCTCGTTACGTATCCATGCGGATATGCTCCTCGCGGGCGTCTTGCCAGACGCCAAAATCCCGGCGTCATATTTGTAAACGTTATTTCTTGGCGGCCCCTTAGCGTCAAAGGCCGAAACCACGCATCCATTCAGCCACACCATTCAGCCACGGCCCTTACGTCATCACAGCTTGTCCGAATTCATCCATTGTAAACTCATCGCAGAGCTTCCCGAAACCACGGCCACCACTTTGCCACCCCGTAACTCCACCACAATGGGTGTTGTGGCAAACCACTGATGGCTGGCATCCAATGTGCCGTGCAGAGCCATGCGCGAATCAAACAATCCCGGTGGCACCGGATTTGGCGAATCGGATGGCACACGGACGAATGCCACATGTGGTGCTTTACGGAAGAATCCGAGTGTGAATGCGACGGCGTTCACTCCCGAATTGGTTGCAACGGCCCGGCCATGAACCTCGCTGAACAGGGTCGAAAATGTGGAACTACGTGAATCGGCCGCGAATACCGAGGTTGCGATAATGGCTCCAGAGATCGCCACGACCAACACCGCAGTTGTGCGGAGTATCCGCAGCAGGGGGCTTACCGACGGCAACGTGGTCTTCATTTCTTGTCCCCCCATGCGGCGGAGCTCCTGGCGATCTGCTTCCGCACGACTCGAACATCTCTTCCTATCGCCTTCATTTGCTGCTGCGGCGTGCTGGCAATATGGATTACCTGGCCGGTGGATTCATCGGTGACCTGCGTGCCGGCTGGAAAATGGAGTACAAACGTGTTCGCACCAACCCCGGGATCGTTCACACGGACTTTCTTGATAATCAAAACATTCTCCGTCACCGGCCCGGCGGGCTGTATCCGCGGCACGAATAAATCATCCACAATCTTCTTGGGATAATAAACGCCGGGTGCTGGGTTCCAAAAACCGGCTGCCGTAAAGATATACTCCGGCTTACTTTCCCAGTGCACCCGTCCATTGGGCTTCTGTGGCGGCCGCACGACAAAGTACCGTTTGTCGCGCAGCACAGAAAAATTAAGCTTCGGATCCAACTCGATAATATCCTTGGACAACCAGATAATAGTCAATACCGCCTTGGAATGACCAGCCTGCGCATGGATGAATTTGGCCGATATTTGTGCGCCAGGTGGTGGATTCTCCAAAAAATCTAAGAGGCCCTCCTCCTGATACGCGGGCCGGTTTGGGACCGCAGCCCAATCCAAGCTCTGTGGGAGGCCCCAGATCGAGAAGGAGCGGCCAGTCCACCGCAAGTCGTTAAGCGCAACCGGCGGGGGGCCTCCGTTCACCTGACCCGTTTGCGGAGGGGAAAGCTTGCCGACATAGCCTGACCTTACAATGAAGAACGTACCGACCCGACCGTTGTAGGCAGCAGCATAATCCATGGCCATGAACCGCCGACTTAGGTGCAGGCCTGCCGGGGCCAAGATGTTGTAGCCGCCGGACACCGAGTGGACATGCATTCGGAATCTGCCACCACGTGTGTAGATCGCGGATATCCCCGTTGAGCCAATGCTATGCATTCCTTTCCGATCCTTATTCAATGATGAGAAATGAGTGACAGCCGTAACCCGCAGGTTCCGGACTGCTTTCTGTTGAGCGCGAAGTCCATCCATGATTTGTTGTAGCGTCGAAGCCGAATCCGTGGCCCACGCGGGGCCGATAGCGACCCCGGTGTTAAATGCCAAAAACGCCGCCAGTATTATGCCATTCATCAGTTTCATCGAATACCCCTATAGGATCATCTAATCAGAAGAATCGGGGAGGGTGCCAAAGACTGGGAACCCCCGCAACATGTTACCATAACCGGCTACCTCTCGTCACGCTGAACAAGCGAACGCGATACGACCATCACGACCTTCGCGACGGCCAACGCTCGCTGATCAGTGAAACATTCCATTCTCCGCCCTGGGCGGGAGCGCGATTTCATTGGGTGCACCTGAAGTAGGTACCATAGTTGGTATTTCCCTTATCGCTGAAGCAAGTACCGACCCAAGTTCCAGACTGGCCTGATGAAAACCTCCAAAATTTAGCAAAAAACACAGGTGGTGTGGACCGTGAATTTGTTGCGCAAGGAGCGATAGCCATGACGGGGCGAGGCTGGTAAAATGCAGCTTGGACGGATCATGTAC
>Ga0209012_1002480_pt1 | contig 15908 bp, 12 predicted proteins | sample RS3BMetagenome_FD_184735 | JGI IMG/M metagenome (GOLD analysis project Ga0209012, IMG submission 184735) | Ferric oxide microbial mat and aquatic microbial communities from Rainbow Spring, Yellowstone National Park, USA - RS3B (SPAdes) (version 3) ...
CCATGCCGAGGCGCCCGGACAGCGTGGTGATCGCTGCCCACTGGCTCGGGTACTCGCCGCGATGCTCGAGCACGAGGCGGATCGCCTGCTGCTTCGTCTGCTGGTCCCAGCTCCTGGCCATGATCTATCCTTCCCTTCCCTCCAATGGAAGTGTGCAGCAAAGCTGGGGTGGCTCAGTCTGGGTGAGCCTTCGCAAAGTGCTCGAGGACCAGGGCGATGCGCACCCCAGCAGGAGGTGGTGGTCATCGTGGTGACGCCCGTGGGGCGCTGCACCAGCAAGGGCCATACGGTGGCCAACGCTGCCGTGAGCGCCTCCCTAAGGGCCCGAGGCGGCTCGGCTCCCGACGCCGCGCCTGTGGGCGCGACCGCCGCTGGGGACCGGCAGAGGGAGGTTGGTGCCTGTTGTTGCCGTCAGCGAGCCTCCCGTCGAGCAATGTGGATGGCCTTGAGGATAACCTCGCGAATGCGCGCCCCCTGACGTTGGAAGCCCAGACAGTCCATGACTTCCTTGAGCAGCTCTTCCTCAGTGCGCAACAGCGTGTCGGACTCGATCCAGCGTACGAGTGCGACCAGCTCATCGGAGGTGTACTCAGCAATGGAGCCTCGGCCACCGGGTACCGGTTGCGGTCCCTGTCGCGTGGGGTGGCTCACGGGCTCTTCTGGTCGAGGTGTTGGGTTATCGCTGATGGACCTCGCGGAGCCCTTCTCTGACGGAGAGGCTGCGTGGCGCCGAGCGTCAGCGCGCTCGACCGCTCGGTGCCAAGCTTCAAGGGCGAGGGCGGTCTCTGCCTCTCGGTTACGAAACCACGACGTTGACCAGATGCGGTGGAACGTCCATCCGAGGCGCTCCAGGTGCTCCTGGCGGAGGCGATCTCGGTCCCTCGCGGTTGGGGTGGAATGGTACGACTTGCCGTCCGCCTCGATCGCGAGGACCATCTCGCCAGGACGATCCGGATGGCTCGCGGCGAAGTCGATCCAGTACCCCGAGACGCCGAACTGCGGCTGCAGCGGGATGCCGGCGCGGGTGAGGTGGTCGTAGACGTCGCGCTCGAAGGGGTTCATGCTCCTGTTGCTCGTCGTCGCGTGTGCGAGACGCGTTCCGCCGGATTCGGCGTAGGCCAGGTAGTCGGCGAGCATGCGCATGCCCTCCGACTTCAAACGGCTCGGGTCGAGGTCAGAAGAAGAGAATGAGCTGACCACGGTCATGAATGACCGTGCCCGAGTGATGGCGACATTGAGGCGGCGCTCACCTCCCTCCTGGGTGAGCGGTCCGAAGCGGTACTGCATGCGCCCATCGGGCAGCTTCCCGTAGCCGATTGTGAGGATGATGGCGTCGCGCTCATCGCCCTGCACCCGCTCGAGGTTCTTGACGAAGCATGGCTCCTTGGGATGCGCTTCAAAGAATGCGTCGAGCTCAGAATGTTGAGCGCGCGCGCGCCGCAGCGCCTCGTCGATCATGTCTGCATGCTGGCGCCCCATCGTGATGATGCCGAGGGATGACTCGGGCTGCTTCCGGGCGTGCTCGAGCACCAGGTGCACCACCGCATCGACTTCGCGATGCCGCGCCTCCGGGCGCGCGTGATCGTCCTCTGCAGCGCAAACTAGGTGATGCGAGAGCACCTGGTCCGGCGTGGTGCCTGGGAAGGTGATCAGCGAGCCGTCGTAGAGCGAGCGCCGAGTGTTGGAGAAGGCTATGAGGCGCTCGTCGCGGGAGCGGTAGTGCCAGCGCAACGTTCGGGTACCGAACGGTGGTGGCAGGATGGCGCGCATGACATCAAGGATCGATTCGAGATCCCTCGTCAGCGCACCGTCCGGAGCGGCGGCGTCATCCTCGATCTCCTCCTCGGGGGTCTCGGCGACGAAGAACCGGGTCGGGGGCAGCTGGTGCGGGTCGCCAGCGACGACAGCGCGGGAGGCTCGCATGAGCGCGCCGATGGCATCTGCAGGGGTGACCTGTGAGGCTTCGTCGAAGATCACGACGTCAAAGCAGGTGGTTGGCGGGAGCACTTGCGCCACGAGCAGCGGGCTCATGGCCCAGCAGGGCTTGGCAGCCGTCAGCACGTGCGGGGCGAGCTCGAAGAGCTGACGCGGAGACTTGAGCCGTCGCTTCTTGGCGGCCTCGGCGCGAACCACCACCTCCTCCTTAGGGTGCTCACGGCAGGCCGAGACAGTGCGCTGTGCCACAGTGCGCAGAATCCGCGACGGTGTTGTCTTGATGTGCTCCTTATCGGCTTCGCGGAACTGCTTTACGCTCTCATCCAAAGCCTCGCGACTGAAACTTGCGATGTGGTGATCCTGGCGAGTGATCTCGTCCAGTATCGACCGTAGCCATGCGGCGCTCAAGCGGCGAGCGGCCGCCTCGGGTGTGAGCCCTCTCTCGAGCAGCTGATCCGTGAACGGGCCGAGGCCAAGCTTCTCCAGGTCGTCACGAAGTTGCCGAGCTGTTGGCAGGTTCACCAGCTGCAGCTGCTGGCGGTCGTCGAGCAGGCTGATCAGCATCGTGTTCAGCTCGCTCAGGGGACGAGCAACGTCGAGAGAAGGGACGAACCTTGAGAGTTGCTCGACAGCGGTGTATAAGTCTTCGAGCGCTCGGGCTGCTGCGTCGGCGCCGTCGATGTGTCGCGGTCGTCCACTCAGCCGCTCGTGCCAGCGAGCCGCGAGCGCCGCCGCGCGTTGCACGTGGCGGCGCAGTTCCCGCGGTGCGAGCGTATCCGTCCGGGCGAGTGCGCTCAGCTCGCGCACCGCAGTGCGGTACTCCTTGGTGCGGATGCCGATGAGGCCCAGCAGGCGGGCAGTGACTTTCTCGCTGGCCGCGAGGGTAGCCCCGAGGTTAGTGAGCGGGAGGTCGAAGAGGCGCTCGTCGAAGCGCGTAAGCGTCTCGTTGACCTCGACAAGAAGCTCCAGCACCGTGGCCCAGTCGGCGAGCCTATCGGCGCGGAGAGGGGCGAGGTGGCTGCGAATGTGCTCAAGCTCTTCCTGCAGACGAGGCAGCGTGATGCGCACCTGGTTGAGTAGCTCTTGCACCGCAACTACTTCGTCTCGGGTAGTGACCGTGCGAGTTCGGTAGGCCTCCAACCAGGGATTCTGCGTCCCGGCCAGGGTTGGCCGCGTGAGCGTAATCAGCTGCTCCAGCATCTGGGTCGCCTCGCTTACGACACCCTCGTCAAGTCGCAAGACAACGGATCTCGGCAGGCGCTCGTTCGCTGGATGAGCTCCCTCCAGCTCGGTGAGCTTCTCCTGGATCTCGTAGACCGAGAGCTCCCATGGTGCTCGTCGCTCGTGGATTGCCTTGACGTGGCCCCGGAGCCGACTGCGGTGGAGGTCGAGTTGCTCGTGCAGTTGCCGGTAGTCGTGCAGGGGCGTCGCTGTTCCCATGTTGAGTGCTCGCTCGAACTGGGCTGCAAAGGAGCGACGAGACGATGGCATCTCATGGAGATCCAAGACAAGATCGCCGAGCCCGACCTTCTCGAGGCGCTGTAACACAGCGTCGATCGCGGCTCGCTTCTCGGCGACGAAGAGCACACGCTTACCGCGGGCAGCCAGCGTCGCGATGAGATTCGCGATCGTCTGCGACTTGCCGGTCCCCGGGGGACCGATGCACACGAGGTCGGAGCCAGCGACGACAGCGTTGATAACGAAGTTCTGGCTAGCATCCGCGTCCAGCACGAGGAACTCGTCCCTCGGGGGTACGAGGTCCGGAGCCCCTTCGTCGAGGTTTTGAGCAAGTCGTGCTCGCAGCTCGTTGCGCGCCTCCTCAACACCTGCGATGGCGGCGATGAGGGGGTGTTGTGCGAGTAGTTCGCCCGATCCTTCGAGGTCTTGGACGAGTGGCAGCTTCTCGTACGAGAAGTTGCCGAGGACCACGCGGGTCGTGATGTCGAACTGCGCTACTGCGTCCGCCGCGCTGGCTGCGAAGTCGCGCAAGATCGACTCGTACTCATTAGAGCGAGATAGGCGCTCGTCCAGCTCCTCGATCGGAAGTTTCGCACCGTACTGCGTCTCGATGACGTGCTGGAGCACTGGATTGAATTGCCAGTCGCCGTCGAGCTGCAGCTGGAAGTCATCGTCGCTTCCGCGTTGCTGGGAAAGCCGGGCTTGACGCAGCAGAACCGGCGCGCATGGGGTTGCTTGCCCCTCGCTGGCGTGCCACGTCGCCATGCCCAAGGCCAGGAACAGCGTGGCCAGTCCGCGTTCTTCGTAGTTCTCTCGTGCCTTGTTCTGGATCGTCCGGGCGGCGAGTACCGCCTCGCGAATGTGCTCTGCATCGAACAGCTCAGTGAGCATGACCGACTGATCTTGCAGCAGACGTTGACGCGCCGAAGGCTCCGCAGTGTCGAGCGAGAGCGTGCCGCGCTTCAGGTCGCGGAACGAGAGCAGGGGATTGCGACCGCTGAGGTCGATGAGCTCCTTGCGCCAATCGTCGATCGCCGCTTGTAGGCGGCGAGCACGCGCCTCGGCAACCTTCTGTTGCATCTCGTCCTCCGCGACTCTCGCGTTCCTCTCATCTCGCGGGAAGAGCTTCCCAGGCCAACCAACAAAGCTTACGCGTTGGCGGGTCACCATGCTCTTCGAGTGGAGGGTTGCTGAAGCGGGCGACCGTGGGCTAGACATCGCGCGGTGGTGCGCTTGCTACGAGTCGCCGTGGCGCCGCGGGACGTTCGTGAGTTCGATGGAGTGCAGGAGACCGGCCGTTGGTCCCCTGGCGTAGAGGGTCTACGGCGTTGGTGTCACACCGTTGGCGTGCACAACGCTGCCATCGTCGAGTGCCCCGCGCAGCTGACCGAGGAAGCTCGTGAGCTCGGCAGGGATCACGTAGGTGGTCGCGCCGGAGCGTGCGAGTTCGCGCAGAGCATCGAGGTACTGGAGCGTCATCGTCTTCGCGTCAGCATCGCGCGCTTCAGGGATGATGGCGGCCAGAGCGTCGGCGAGGCCCTGCGCCCGCAGGCGTGCGGCTTCGCGCTCGGCCTCGGCCGCGAGGATGGCGGCCTGCTTTTGACCCTCGGCCGCGAGGATCGCAGCCTGCTTCTCGCCCTCGGCCACGGTGATGGCGGCTTGCTTCTGGCCCTCCGACTCGGTGATGAGCGCGCGACGGCTGCGCTCGGCCGACATCTGGCGCGTCATGGCCTCCTGGACCGCAGGTGGCGGGTTGATCTCGCGAACCTCGACGTTGGAGACCTTCACGCCCCAGCGCTCGGTGACCTCGTCCAGCTTGACCTGCAGCGTTGCGTTCATCTCCTCGCGACGCGAGAGCACGTCGTCGAGCGACATGTCCCCGACGATGCTGCGCAGCGTGGTGGCCGCGATGTTAAGCGCGGCGCCGGAGAAGTCCTGCACCGCCACCACGCTGGTGACAGGGTCGACGACCTTGTAGAACATGATGAAATCGATCGAGATCGGCGCGTTGTCCTTCGTGATCGCGGTCTGGTGAGGGATCTCGAGGTACTGCTCCCGGAGATCCACCAAGCTGAGACGATCGATGATGGGGTTGATGAGGGTGAGCCCTGGACCCTTCGCGCCGATCGCACGCCCGAGGCGGAAAACGACGACGCGCTGGTACTCCCGAACCACCCTCACGCCCCGCGCTACCAGGATGAGGCTAACAAGGACGACGATCGCGACTGCAACGAGTGCACCCATGGCTCAGTTCTCCTTCTTCGGCCGTTCGTCGCCGGCCCTGTGCGAGCTTTCGACGTCGGCCGGTATGACCCAGAGGCGTAGGCCATCGACCCTCGTGACGAAGACTTCGTGGCCCTCGCGAATTGGCTCGCCGTCCTCCGAGCACGCTGTCCACACCTCGCCGCGCACCTTCACGGCTCCCACGGGTGCGACGTCGCGCTGGACGATGCCGCGCTCCCCGAGGAGCCGAACGAGCTGGGGTGGGGAGGCGAGCTCGGCCTTCGCATTGAGGCCTCGTAGACCCCTAACCCCGAGGACGCCGAGGGTCCCGCCGACGACGACACCTCCTGCGAGGATGCCCCACCCAACCCCGCTCTCGTTCCCCTGGTGTAGCGCCCAGGCGGCGATGAGGCCTGCAACGAGGCCGACGATGCCAGAGACGATGGAGCCATGGGGCCCGAAGTGCACGGCGATGGCCACGAGGATCGCGACACCCACGATGACGAGGATCACAGCGAGCATGCGCACCGCCCTTCTTGTTCCATCATACTGCGATGACAGATCGTCGTCGTGGTCGAGGGCACGGCACCTTCGGCGAAGCTGCGGGTATTGCTTCCCGGATCCGTGACGGGGCGGGGACGGTGTGGTAGCGTTCGAAGCAGCTGGTCTCTCGGTGGCGTTCGCAGGCGCGAGGCGCGTGCTGGGGGCTTGGCCACGGTAGGCGTCGGGGTTAGGGGCCAGCCGGGCTGGCGAGCTCCCAAGAGGCCGAGACGGACGATCGAAGCAGACGAGGAGGTCCTATGCGCATCGAGATGACGGTGAACGGCGAGCCACGTAGCGCCGACGTTGAGCCGCGAACGCTGCTCGTAAGCTTCTTACGGGATGTGCTTGGATCGACAGGCACGAACATCGGCTGCGATACGTCCTCGTGCGGAGCCTGCACCGTGCTCGTCAACGGGGAGTCTGTCAAGAGCTGCACGGTGCTCGCGGCCCAAGTCGACGGCGAGGAGGTCACCACGATTGAGGGGCTCGCTGGGCCCGACGGTGAGCTGCACCCGCTGCAGGCAGCCTTTATGGAGCACCACGCGCTGCAGTGTGGCTACTGCACTCCGGGGATGGTGATGGCGTCCTTGTCGCTGATCCGTGAACACCCCGACCTCGATGAAGCTGTGGTGCGGCGAGGCCTTGAGGGGAACCTGTGCCGCTGCACTGGCTACCACAACATCGTCCGCGCCGTCCTCGCGGCCAAGGAGCGCATGGAGGTGATCGCATGACCACGACGATGGAGCCCGCCACCTCGGGTGGGGTGATCGGCGAGCGGGTTCTGCGCAAGGAGGACCCACGGCTACTCACCGGCCAGGCGCGTTTCACCGACGACCTCGTCGTCCCCGGTGCCCTGTGGGCCGTACTCGTGCGTTCACCCATCGCGCACGGTCGCATCCGCAGCATCGAGACCAGCGCGGCTCGCGCCATGCCCGGGGTGCGAGCGGTCCTGACTGGCGAGGATCTGGCCGGCGAGTGGGCGGCCCCCATGCCGTGCGCGTGGCCCGTGACGCCCGACATGAAGAACCCGGCGCACTGGCCCATCGCGCGCGGATTCGTCCACTACCAAGGGGAGCCAGTCGCGGTAGTGGTTGCCGAGACGCGTGCTCAGGCGGTCGACGCTGCAGCTGCGGTCGAACTCGATCTCGAGGAGCTGCCGGCGGCGCTAGATCTCGAGGCCGCTGCTACTGGCGCACCCCTCGCGCACGAGGACCTCGAGTCCAACGTGAGCTTCGTGTGGTCGCTCAAGCCCGACGAGGAGGCGGTTGAGCGAGCGTTCCGCGAGGCGGCGGTGACGGTCTCGGAGCGCTACGTGCAGCAGCGGCTGGTGCCAAGCGCGATGGAGCCGCGCGCCGTCGTGGTGGTGCCCCAGCCCGTCGACGGTTCCTTCACTGTCTACTCGGCCACTCAGATCCCCCACATCCTCAAGCTCATGCTGGCGCTCACCATGGGTGTTCCCGAGCACCATGTTCGGGTGCTCGCCCCAGCGGTCGGCGGTGGCTTCGGCTCCAAGCTCGACGTGTACGCCGAGGAGCTGGCGTGCTTCGCGCTGGCGCGGCGTCTCGGGGTGCCGGTGCGCTGGACGGAGGAGCGCGGGGAGAACACCGTCGCCACCATCCACGGTCGTGGCCAGATCCAGCACATCGAGCTCGCGGCTACGGCGGAGGGACGCGTCACGGCGGTGCGGGTGCGGCTGCTTGCGGACATGGGGGCCTACCTCCAGCTCGTGACCCCGGGGGTGCCGCTGCTTGGCGCGTTTCTCTACCACGGCGTCTACGACGTGCCTGCTTACTCCTTCGAGTGCACCGGGCTGTTCACCAACAAGACGCCGACGGATGCCTACCGAGGGGCCGGTCGCCCCGAGGCGACGTATGCCATCGAGCGGGCGATGGACACCCTGGCGCGCAAGCTCAACCTGGATCCGGCCGAGATCCGGCGTCGGAACTTCATCCGTGCCGAGCAGTTTCCCTACAGCTCCACGCCGGGCCTCGTCTTCGACTCTGGCAGCTACCACGAGAACCTGGCCAAGGCGCTCGAGGTTGCGCACTACGAAGAGCTGCGCGCCGAGCAGGCCAGCCGGCGCGCGGCGGGGGACCGGCGTCACCTCGGTATCGGCATCTCCTGCTACGTCGAGATGTGTGGGCTCGCGCCATCGCGGGTGCTCGCCTCGCTCAGCTACGGTGCCGGCGGTTGGGAAGCCGCGACGGTGCGGGTGCTGCCCACTGGCAAGGTCCAGGTGGTCACCGGCTCGACCCCGCACGGCCAAGGCCACGAGACGACGTGGTCGCAGATCGTCGCCGACCGGCTCGGCATCGACGTCGCCGACGTTGAGGTGCTCCACTCCGACACCGCGATCTCGCCGCTCGGCATGGACACCTACGGCAGCCGCTCGCTCTCGGTGGGAGGCACCGCGGTCTACCTGGCCTGCGAGCGGGTGCTTGAGAAGGCGAAGCGCATCGCCGCCCACCAGTTGGAAGCCGCCGAGGAGGACCTCGAGTACGCGGGGGGCGCGTTCCGGGTGAAGGGTTCCCCTACCAAGGAGCTTGCGCTGGGCGCGATCGCCTTCGAGGCCTTCACCGCCCACAACCTCCCGGAGGGTGTCGAGCCGAACCTGGAGGCCCAGGTGACCTGGGACCCGCCGAACTTTACCTTCCCGTTCGGCACCCACATCGCCGTCGTCGAGGTCGACGAGGACACAGGCCGTGTCGAGCTCGTGCGCTACGTCGCCGTGGACGACTGCGGCAACCAGGTCAACCCGATGATCGTGGAGGGCCAACTCCACGGCGGCATTGCCCAGGGGGTGGCCCAAGCTCTCTTCGAGGAGGCGGTCTACGACGAGTCGGGAACCCTCCAGAGCGCTTCGCTCGCTGACTATCTCGTGCCCTCGGCGGCGGAGCTGCCGAGCTTCACGTTGGACCACACCGTGACCCCATCCCCGACGAACCCGCTCGGGGTGAAGGGTGTGGGCGAGGCAGGGACCATTGGGTCTGCACCGGCGGTTGTCAACGCCATCGTCGATGCGCTCGCGCCCTTCGGGGTCGTGGACGTGCCCATGCCTGCAACACCTGAGCGCGTCTGGCGCGCCATGAACGCTCGAGCCACGAAGTAGCCCCAAGGAGGACGCATGTTCCCAGCACCCTTCGACTACCTGCGCGCCGGCTCAGTGGCAGAGGCCATCGAGGTGCTCGCCGGCAACGAAGACGCCAAGCTGCTCGCCGGAGGTCACTCGCTGGTGCCGCTCATGAAGCTCAGGCTCGCCACCCCGAGCCTCCTCGTTGACATCGGCCGGCTCGGGGAGCTCGCCTACGTGCGCGAGGAGGGCGACGAGGTGGCTATCGGGGCGCTCACCCGTCATCGCGACCTTGAGACCTCCGAGGTCATCCATCGGCGCGTGCCCGTGCTCGCAGCCGTGGCCGGCCAGGTCGGTGACCCCGCGGTGCGCCACCGCGGCACCATCGGCGGCTCCGCCGCCCATGGGGATGGTGCCTCGGACCTGCCGGCAGCACTTCTCGCGCTCGAGGCGACGATGATGGCCCGGGGACCGAACGGTGAGCGGCGCATCCCCGCTCGCGAGTTCTTCCGCGGCTTCCTCGAGACCGCGCTCAAGCCCGACGAGGTCCTCACCGAGATCCGGGTGCCGGCGGTTCGGGACTACGCCTACCACAAGTTCAACCGCCGGGCCCAGGACTGGGCGATCGTCGGGGTGGTGGCGGTGCGCAACGGCTCGACGCGGGTGGCCTACGTCAACATGGGACCGACGCCGCTGCGGGCGAGTGTGGTCGAGGAGCGCCTCGCTGCTGGTGCGAGCGTCGAGGAGGCCGCGCGTGCAGCGACCGAGGGGATCGATCCACCGAGCGACGTGAACGCCTCGGCGGAGTACCGTCGCCACCTCGCGGAGGTGCTCGTGGCGCGTGCGCTCCGTGAGCTCGGCTGAGCGCTCGCGGCTGCTCGGGGCGCTTGGCATCGAGGGTCCCGAGGGTCTGGCGCGAGCGCTCGAAGGCGTCGGCTACCTCGCGAGTCCGCGGGTTGCGCTCGGCGCCTTCCTCGCGCTCAGCCTCGAGCGCCCGCTTCTGCTCGAAGGTGCCCCGGGAGTGGGCAAGACCGAGCTTGCCTACGCGCTCGCGGCCGTGCTCGGCTCGGAGCTCGTGCGGCTGCAGTGCTACGAGGGCATCGACGTCCACCAGGCGGTCTACGACTGGGACTGGGGCCGCCAGATCCTCCACCTGCGCACGCTCGAGGCGCTCGCACGGGGGGCTGGGCGTGCGGTGGAGGAGGTGGAAGCTGAGCTGTTCTCGGATCGATTCCTCGTGGAGCGGGCTGTGCTACGAGCGCTGCGAGGTCGAGAGGCCGCGCACCCGCCTGTGCTCCTCGTCGACGAGGTCGACCGTGCCGACGAGGCCTTCGAGGCCTACCTCCTCGAGGTGCTCTCGACCTGGACGGTGACCATCCCCGAGGTGGGACCTCAGGTGGCGGCGGTGGTGCCGGTGGTGGTACTCACCTCGAATCGCACCCGCGAGCTCCACGAGGCGCTCACCCGGCGCTGTCTCTACCTCTGGGTCGACCCACCGGGGCCGGCGCGGGAAGCCGAGATCGTGCGTCGGCGGGTGCCCGAGGCGAGTGAGCGGCTCGCGCGCCAGCTGGCGCACATCGTTGCCGAGCTGCGGCGGGTAGGGCTCTTCAAGCCGCCGGGGATCTCCGAGACCATCGACTGGGCGGAGGCCCTCGTGCGCCTTGGCATCGACGAGGTCGATGAGGCGGTGTTCGTCGATACCATGGGGATCGTCGTCAAAGGACGCGACGATGCCGAGCGCGTCGCCTCGCTCGGCGTGGGGGCCATCCTCGAGAGTCGGGGGCCAGGCGATGCTAGGAACCGCTGAGCGGCTCGTCGTCGGGTTTGTGGAGTACCTGCGGCGCGAGGGGCTCGTGGTGCCCACCTCGGCGGCGATCGACTTCGAGGAGGCGCTCGGGCTCGTTGGTGCGACCAGTCGGCGACTGGTCGTCGAGGTGGGGCTTGCAACGCTCGTCAAGCGGGCCGAGGACGTGCCCCGCTACCTTGAGCTCGCGGCGGTGTTCTTCGGTATCGGCCCCCAGGAGGCGGCGTCGGTGACGATGCCGTCGGTGGTGGCGTTCGACGACGCCGGCGACGACGGGGACTCGATGCAGGAAGGGGTAGCCGAGCGGGTGGTGCGCTACTCGGCCCTCGAGCGGCTCCGCCGCGCGGATCTCGGTGCGCTGGATGCCGCGGAGCGAGCCGAGGCGCTGCGCACGCTAGCTGCTGCTCGGCTCCGAATACCGCGCCGTACGAGCTCGCGGCGAGGACCCGCGCCGCGAGGAGTCCTGGACGGCCGCGCGACGCTGCGAGCCTGCCTCGGAACTGACCTCGAGCCGCTCGAGCGGCGCTTCGCATCGCGCCGTCGGCTGCCGCGTCGGCTCGCGTTCCTGCTCGACGTTTCGGGGTCGATGGCCCCGTATGCAGGGGCGATGCTGCGACTGGCCTGGGCCTTTGCGGGGACCAACCCCGTGGAGGCGTGGGCGATCGGGACGCGGGCGACGCGGATCACCCCGGCGCTCTCGCGGCGCGACCCGGAGGCTGCGCTCGCGGCCTGTGCCGAGCTCGTCGAAGACTGGGGTGGTGGAACCCGTCTCGGGGAGGGGATCGAGACCTTCGTGCACCGTGCGAGCGGTGGGCTACGCTCCGCGGTGGTGGTCATCTGCTCCGACGGCTGGGACCGCGGTGACCCGGCCCGCATGGACGCCGCGATGGCCCAGCTCGCGCGGCGCAGCGCGCGGATCGTGTGGGTGAACCCGCTCGCGGGTCTCGAGGGCTACGCACCGCTCGCCCGTGGGATGGCAGCAGCGCTGCCCCACGTCGATGCGCTGGTGGCGGGCGAGAGTGTGGTCTCGCTCGAGGCCGCGGCGCGGACGATCGCCAAGGAGGCAGCCTGTCATGCGTGAGGTTCTCGAGGCACTGGCCCGCTGGCGCGCCGAGGGCGTGCGCGGCGCCCTTGCGACCGTGGTGGCCGTGGAAGGATCGGGGCCGCGCGAGCCGGGCACGATGATGGCGGTCTCCGAGCGCGCCGAGGTGGTGGGGTCGGTCTCGGGCGGGTGCGTCGAGGGCGCGGTGGTCGCCGAGGCACTCGCGCGCATGGGAGCGCCCGAGGCGGTGCTCGCCTCGGTGGGCCTTACCGGCACCAGCGAGCGCGATCCTGCCACCCTTGCCTTCGGCTACTCCGACGACGAGGCGCTCGCGGTGGGGCTGACCTGCGGAGGTACCTTCCACATCCTGGTGGATCCGGATCCTCCGGCGTTCCTCGACGAGGTGGCGGCCGCGCTCGCCGACGGCGTCCCGGCGTGCCTGGCCCTGGTGTGGCAGGTCGAGGCGGCCACGGATGACTACTTTGCCGCTGACCACGTAGGCGTGCCCCTACCGAGGGTGGGCGCGACGCTGGCGGTTCTCGGCGATGGTCGGCATTTCGGCTCGCTCGGTACTGAGGCGCTCGACCGAGTTGTGGTGCGCGAGGCCCAGGGAGCCATCGAGCGTGCTCGGGGGACCCGGCGCCGCCTCGGGCGCCTCGGGGAGACGCGCTCTGAGGAGGTCTCGATCGTGCTCGCGGTGGAGGCGCTGCCCCCGACGATGGTGATCCTCGGTGCCGTGGACTTCTCCGACGCACTCGCGAGAGTGGCACGTCTTCTCGGCTACAGGGTGGTCGTGGTTGATGCGCGGGCGCTGTTTGCGACGCGGGAGCGTTTCCCCATGGCCGATGAGGTGGTGGTTGCCTGGCCGCACGCCTGGCTGGCGGCCAACGGTGCGACGCTCAGCGCCCGGGATGCGATCTGCGTGCTCACGCACGACCCCAAGTTCGACGTGCCTGCGATCCAGGCGGCGCTCGCGACCCAGGCGGGCTACATCGGGGTCATGGGATCGCGGCGAACCCAGGAGGATCGGCGCCAGCGACTGGCCGAGGCTGGTGTTGATCTCGACGAGCTTGAGCAGCGCGTGGCCGCACCTATTGGTCTTGACCTCGGTGCGAAGACCCCCGAGGAGACTGCGATCTCGATCGTTGCAGAGATCATCGCACGGCGCGAGGGGCGTACGGGGCAGCCGCTTGGCCGGCTAGACGGTGCCATCCATGGCGAGGGTGCGCTCACGTGGTGAGCGCGGCCGGGGTGCTGCTCGCTGCTGGCCGAGCGACTCGCTTTCGGCCTCCGGGGGCCAAGCTCCGCGCGCCGCTCGAAGGTCGGCCGCTCGCGGCCTGGGCGCTCTCAGCACTTGCCAGCGCGCAGGTACTCGAAGCGCGAGCCGTGGTGGTGGGGGCAGATCGTCTGGAGGGCCTCGTGCCTGCGGGCATCGAGGTACTGGTGAACTCGGCTCCCGAGCGCGGCCTTGCGAGCTCGCTCGCCATCGCACTGGACTGGGCACGCGGTCTCGGTGTCGATGCGTTGGTGGTGGGTCTTGCCGACCAGCCGCTCGTCGTGGCGAGCGCCTGGGACGCGGTGGCGTGCGCACCCGTGGCGTGGGACCTGGCAATCGCGACGTATGCTGGGGCACGAGCGAATCCGGTCAGGATCGCTCGGCGCGTGTTCGACGAGCTCCCGAGAGTCGGGGACGCGGGTGCCCGCGTGCTCGTGGGGCGGGCAGGTATCTCGGTCATCGAGGTGCCCTGCGAGGGTGATCCCCTCGACGTCGACACGGTGCAGGACCTCGCCGAGGCGACGTCGCGGATGGCTCGCAGCGAGTCGAGGGTTGAGGGAGGATAGAAGTGGAAATTCGCAACGCGTTCGACGTTCCCGCAACCCCGGAGGTGGCCTGGGAGGTCCTTACGGATCTGGAGCGCATCGCCCCCTGCCTGCCAGGCGCCCAGCTCACCGGACGCGAGGGGGAGCGCTACCTCGGGACGGTGAAGGTGAAGGTGGGCCCCATCACCGCGGCCTACAGAGGCGAGGCCCGCTTCGAGGAGCTCGATGCCGAGCGGCGTGTGGCCGTGCTGCGAGCCGAGGGTCGCGAACAGCGTGGCCAGGGTCGGGCATCCGCCCTCGTGACCGCGACGCTGACCCCGCAGGGTGAGGGGACTCATGTCGACGTCGTCGTCGACCTGCAGATCCAGGGCCGCGTCGCGCAGTTCGGGCGCGGCGTGCTCCAGGACGTCTCGGCTCAGCTGATGGGGGAGTTTGCCCGGCAGCTCGCGGCGCTGCTTGAGCTGCCAGTCCCGAGTGGTGGAGAACAGCTCGAGGAGGCCTCAGCGCCAGCGGCGAGCGGGGCGGGGGAGCCGAGCGCGCCTGGTGAGGCACCGACGCTCGAGAGCCCAGTCGTGGACGCTGAGACGCGCTCCATGCCGCTCACAGCAAGGCCGAGTCCACCGCCCGCTCGCGAGCTCAACGTGCTCGCGCTCACGTGGCGGCCGATCGCGCGACGCGCGAGCGCGCCGCTGGTGGCGATCGCGATCGTGGTGGCGATCCTGGTGCGTCGGCGGGGGCGACGTCGCCGTGGTGCGTGACGAGGATCGCGACTGGGTACGCGAGCAGCTCGGCCGCGATCCAAGCATCCCCTGGATGGTGGCAGTGCGCTCGGCGGAGGGTTGGCCGATCGTCATCGAGCTCGAACCCTACGACCGCGAGGGCAGGCCGCAGTCGAACTGGTTCTGGCTGGTGGACCGGCGGCTCGTGCAGGCCGTGGCGAGGATCGAGGCGCGCGGCGGTGTGCGTCGGGCGGAGAAGGCAGTGAGTCCGGAGGCGCTTGCGCTCGCGAACGCTGCGCATGCCTCGGCTCGGAGGGGATTGCCACACCCGACCATTGCCGGCGCGCGCGCGGGCGTGAAGTGCCTTCACGCGCATCTTGCCTACCACCTGGCCGGTGGGTTCAGCCCGGTGGGGGTGTGGACGATGGGTGAGCTTGCGGCGCTCGAGCCAACGATCGCGAGGGAGCTCGAGCGACGCCTTGCGTGAGTGTGACGACTGCAGGCACGCGTCCGTCACAATCAGCTGCTCGCGCCATCCGCGTGAGGGTGTTCCTCGAAGCGGACGTCTCCCTGTCTGTTGTCCGTCAGCCTGAGGTGAGACACCTGCGGTAGCCACCATCCCACGAGGGCGAGACGGAACGAGCGAGACCATGACCAGACCACTACCCGCTTTGCGCGCGCACCCACGCTGGCGGGGTGCCCGACAGCGATGCTGTGGCGAGGCCGGCCCGGCGCCGCTCGAGCGACCAGTCGAAGCTCGCCATCGTGGAGGAGTACGAGAGGCTGAGCGCTCTCGGCGCCAAGGGCGCGCTGCTGCACCGAGCAGGCCTGTACTCGAGCCCCATCGTGGCGTGGCGACGGGCCCGGGACACCGGTGGCGATCTCGGGGCTGGCCGCCAAGCACCGCCAAGCAGCGTTCCGACACCGAACGCGAGCTCGAGCAGGCGAGAAACGATCGAGCGCCTCGAAGACCGCCTCGATTGGCACCGTAAAGGCTCTCCGAGCCCCAGGGACACGCATCGGAGCTCTTGGCGCGGCTGCTGGCCGAGAGCGAGGACGACGAGACGAGCCAGCAGCCGTGATCGACGAGTGCTTCGCGCTGGTCGAGCCCCTCCTCGGGACGGCCACTACCTGGCTGGCGATGGGGCGGTCCCGGGCAACGACCGAGCGCTGGTGCTGTGGCCCCCGGGTGACGGTGCCTTGGCCCCGGGACAGCGCTGCCCACCAAGCTGACCGAGGCCGACGTGGAGGAGATCCTGGCGACCCTGCGCAGTCCTTGGTTCCTCGACTGCT
>Ga0209012_1002484_pt1 | contig 15888 bp, 17 predicted proteins | sample RS3BMetagenome_FD_184735 | JGI IMG/M metagenome (GOLD analysis project Ga0209012, IMG submission 184735) | Ferric oxide microbial mat and aquatic microbial communities from Rainbow Spring, Yellowstone National Park, USA - RS3B (SPAdes) (version 3) ...
CTCGGGCGTGCGCGGCGGCCGAGGGACTTTCGGCATTTTGCGCATTTTCTCGGAGCGCTTCGCGAAGGCGCGTTTGAGCACCTCCATCTCGGCCTGCATCACCTCGAGCTTGGTGCCGAGATACGTGGCGTACTCGCGCCACGCGCAGCCGTGCTCCTTGTCGTCGTCGGGCGGCGGGACCAACAGCCAGCTTTGATCACACCGCGAGCGCTGTGTCGATCCCCCTCATGCGCTTTTCTTCACCGCCGGTTGCCACATCGGCGCGCGGCGCACGGCGAGCAGGTCGACGCCGTCGAGCAGCATCGTCAGCGACGCCGGATCGAGCACGATCTGCGAAGCGCCCTGGGGGACGCGCGGCATGGAAAAGCGGCCGCGCTCCAAGCGCTTGTAATAGACGACGAATCCGCCGGCGCTGAAGAACAGGACCTTGACGCGATCCCTCCGGCGACCGAGGAACACGAACAGCGTGCCGCTGTACGGGTCGGCCTTCCACAGCGAGCGCACCAGCGTGACCAGCCCGTCGTGGCCGCGGCGCAGATCCACCGGCTCGCTCGCGAGCACAATCTGCACGCCCGGTCCGAGGCTCAGCACGTGCGCGCCGACGCCGTGACGACGGCCGCGAGGTGCTCGGCGGTGACGGCCCCGCGCATCGTCATGCGCGTGCCGCCGACCTCGACGATGACCTCCAGCTCGGACGCGAATGCCGGCGGCGGGGCGCCCCTGACGACGACGGGCAATAGACGCGCGCTCGACCCCTCCCTCGCTCGCCTACGCAGCTCCGTCCGCCACCATCGCAGCGTCGACTCCCTGACTCCGTGCCGCCGGGCCACCGCCCGCGCGTCGCCGGTCGCCGCAAACTCCGCCACTCGCTCTGACCACCACTCTGCCGTGTGCCTCATGCCCACAGTGAATCGCGGACACCCGCGACGCACACGGCGTCCATCGCCGTACGGTTACATAGAAGGCGAGAAACTTCGGCGTGAGGTCCCTCACGTCGAGCGTGACAGGCCCGGCGACGGCACGGGTGGTCGCCGGAGGCGAGGGTGCGGCCCTCACCTGGTGCCCCGGCTCGCAGCCGAGTGCCATGGCTACCTTCAGGCAGAGCAGCGCGTGGAGCGCTCGCCGTGTGAGCTGCATGGGAACCTGCCTAGCCATACGCGCCTCACGACCCAAGAACAGCTGATTTCACGAGGACGTGCGCGCGAGCGGCTCTCCTCCCGAGGAGCAAGTTCCGTCGAACGACGGCGTCCTCCGCGCATTGACTCGGCACGATCTCGCCGCTAGTGACTCAGCCATGCGTTACCGATGGATCGTCCCCGCGTGGATCCTCGTATCGGCCTGCGCCGCTCCGTCCGGCAGCGACGGCGATGAGGCCGCCACGTACGGACAGAGCCTCACGCAAGAGCGCGCCGCGGACACCACCCCGGCGCCGACCCTCACCTTCACTGCAGACTGGAAGGAGACCGCGACCCCGCTCGTCGCGGGTGAAGAGGCACGTGTCTCCTACGATCCTGCGCGCCTGCCGGAGTGTCGCGGCCAGCTCGGCTACGGAGGGAACGAGCCGAGCTGGAGCATCGATGGCTTCTACATGGTGAACGGAATCAACTTCAACGCGCCGCTCGGCGTCGCGGGCGCGAGCTTGCTCGACGAGCACCTCCCGCCGGGAGCGCTCCCCGCGTTCACGCTCCTCTTCGCGGGAACGCTGCAGATGTGGTTCGAGAACGGCGACGCCTTCGGCTGCAACACGTGGGACTCCGACTACGGCAACGATTTCAGCTTCCCCGTCGCGCCCCCGGCGAACGCTCCCGGCTGGGTCGGCAACGCCTCGGTCCTCATCGACCGCGCCACGTGCGGCGCGGGCAATGCGCCCTGCTACGCCGACGCCAGGCCGGCCGCCGACGGCGCGACCTACGGCACCTGGGCGCGGCAGCGCGCGGCGATCGCGCAGATCTTCTTCGACGCGTGGAAGAGCGGCGTGACCGACTTCGACAACCCCGACCTGTGGCGAGAGCTCGACGTCGAGGCGCACATGCGCCTCGACCCGGCGGCGACGTTCACGATGCAGTACGTGAATTTCGCGGAGCGAACCGGCAACGACGCGCGCTACGCCATCGACCTGCGCGCGCTCGACCCGCTGGGCGGCGTGAACGGTGGCGCGCTCACGAGCGCGGGCCAGTGCCCCGCGATGCCCGCCACGATCACGGCCGACGGGCTGCTCGTGCAGGTCGACATGGAGATCTATTTCACGGTGAACGGCGTCGCGGTGCAGCCCGCCACAGGCGGCACGTTCCACGTCCTCTTCCAGAACGACGCCGGCCTGTATGCCGTCTGCTCCTACCCGAGGGCGGCATGAGTACGGGAACGCGCCGCCTCGCGCTGGCCACGTTCGTCTCTCTGGCCGCGTGCGGCTCGGGGCCCGGCGATGCATCTCGAGACTCGTCGTCCGCGGCGACGCTCTCCGCAGCGATCGCCGGCGACTCCGCCGATACGAGCTGTCAGATCGTCCTCCGCACGGCAAACGTCAATCTCGAGAGTCGGCTCGGTCCCCAGACCGATTGCTCCAGCGGCACGTGCTGGGTGATGGTCTGGGTGACGTTCGACGTGGCGATGAGCCAGTCGCTGAAGGGCAGCGAGGCGTACGTGCTCTACCAGGGAGAGGACAGCACGACGTGGCAGCAGTCGCGCGAGGCCGTCCCCGTCGTCGGGGCGGCCGAGGGGTTTCGTCGGTACCAGGTGGTCCTCGACGACTGGACGTTTCGCGCCGGGCCTGGGGACCAGCGGGTGTCGCTCATCCCGTTCCTGCAAGTGGCGGGGGGCGGTCGCGTCTTCGACCACAACCGAATCACGAACGTGCTCGGGTCTTACGCAATCACGCCGGACGACACGTGGACCGTCGCCGACGATCCGGCGATCTGCAAGGGCGCGGCGCCTGCCGGCACGCTCTCGCTGGGATTCGCGAGCGGATGGCGGAACTCGGCGAGCGGCGCGCTCGCGCCAGGCGGGAAGATCGACGTCACCTACGACATCCAGCGCCTCCCGCAGGACCTGAGCTGCGCGCCGACCGGCGAGGCGGCGTTCGCCACGGTGGGGTACGTACGGTTTGAGCCGGGCGGGGAAGTCTCGAGCGAGCTCGTGGCCCCGTGGGACGTGAGCACCAGCGGGTACACCAGCGCTCCGGTGGAGTTCGACGTGCCCGCGGGGACGCGTTCGGCGTCGCTGTGGTTCGAGACGACGAGCGAGTGCGGCGGCACCTACTGGGACAGCGACTTCGGCCAGAACTTCGACTTCTTCGCACCGTAGGAGACTGCGCCATGCCACCGCTCCCGCTCAAGTTCGACGCTCAGGGACTCGTGCCCACCATCGTGCAGGACCAGCTCACCGGGCAGATCCGGATGTTCGCCTACGCGAGCCCCGCGGCCGTGCGAAAGACCTCCGAGACGGGGCTCGCCACGTTCTGGAGCCGATCACGCGGGGAGCTCTGGCAGAAGGCGCGCGTGGGCGGACACGAGACGCCGGTCGCGCGGGTCCTGGCCGACTGCGACGGCGACTGCATCATCTACTCGAGCGCCCCTCGAGGCGCGTCGTGCTACTCCGGCGCCCCCAGCTGTTTCATCCATGCGCTCGAGGGCGAGCGCCTCGCGCAAGCGAGCGAGCCGTCGCAAACGGTGCTGGCGTTCCTGGAGAGGGTACTCGACGCGAAGGCGTCCGAGGCGGGCGCACGGCCGTCGCGCCCTCCTCGAGCCTCCGCGGTCGAGGGCCTCGGCGCGAAGGTCCGCGACGAGGCCGACGAGCTGGCGCGCGCCCTGGAGGGAGAGAGCGACGAGCGCGTGGTCCATGAGGCGGCCGACACGCTGTACGAGCTCGTGGCTGGCCTCCGCACGCGCGCGATTCCCCTGCGCGCCATACTCGCCGAGCTGGCGGATCGCTTGGGATACGACGAGCCGCGCCACCCCGCGACCGGCGAGGCCGTGCGGTGATCCGGCACGCTTCAGCGCCGTAAAGGTGCAGAGCGTGTGTGACGCTCACGATGACTTCCGATGGGAATCGATCGCTCACTCATCGCCGCTTCGGCCTCTTCGGCTTCGGCACCTTGCCGATTCGTACGTCCCCGGCTCGGACGAGCGCACATGCCTGCAGCACCGAGTCCTCGAAGTCGTCCGCGTCGGCCGGGAGCACCTGCCAGCCCGTGCCTCCGGCGCCGAGCATCTTGATCGAGCGCATGCTCGGCAGCTCGCGTCGAAGCGAGGCGTGGTGCTCCCTGGTCGTCGCGAGCCACACGCCGTCGTCGTCGTCGGCCTTCCTGTCCCTCAAGACGAAGACGATCATCTCCTGGATGTAGACGGCCGTGCAGCCGAACATCGGGCGCGTCCAGGGCCCGAGATCGTTCAGCTCGTCGAGGACGAAGGAGAACGGAGGCGTCTTCGACGGCTTGCGTCGGGCGAAGAGATCGTCGGAGCTGCGGCGCACGGACGGGATTGTACTTCGTCGAAGAGCACGCCGTTGGGCCTCTGCGTCCGCGGGCTGGTGAAGCGCCACGAGTGCGCGTGTCGAGCTCACGCTCATCCCGACGTTCTCCTTCGAACGGACGACTTCTCAAAGGGCCCGCCCGGGCGCCCGGCAGGCCCGCCGATCGAACAAACCTGCGCTATACCGTCTGGGTGGCTTCGCGGCTTGCAACATCCCGATCCGCCGCGCTGATCGCGCTCGCCTCCGTCGCCGCGGCCGCATGCGGCTCGAGTGCTTCGAACGACTGGCCATCGTCCGCCGCGGGGGGCGACGCCGGCACGTCGGACGCCGGCACGTCGGATGCGCCGCCCTCCGGCGACGGTCAGGGCACGTGTGGCACCTGCCCGACGGGCTACACGTGCGGTACGGCGAATGGGCTCCCCGTCTGCCGCGCCCCGAGCGGGATCCCGCTGTTCTCGAGCGTGTTCGTCATCTTGATGGAGAACACGTCGCTGTCGACGCTCGCTCCCGCGATGCAAAACGGCACGGCACCGAACCTCGCCAGCCTCGCGTCCAAGTACGCGACCGGAAGCGACTACCACGGCGTGGCGCACCCCAGCCTCCCCAACTACGTCGCGCTCACCTCCGGAGGCACCCAGGGCATCGGCTGCGACTGCCAGGCGGCCCCCGGCGGCGGCAGCTGCAACGCGCTCACGTGCAACCTCGTGCTCGGCTCGTGCTCGTGCTCCACCGCCGCGATGAACCTCGCCGACCAGCTCGAGGCGGCGCAGCTCACGTGGATGGACTTCGGCGAGGACATGGGCTCGCCGTGCAACCTCACCGACAGCGGCAACTACGCGGTCCGGCACAACCCGTTCCTCTACTACCAGGACATCCAGACCAACGCGGCGCGCTGCGCCGCGCACGTCGTCGACTTCGGCAAGTTCGATCCGGCCAATCCGGCGAGGTTCGACTACATCGCGCCGAACCTCATCGACGACATGCACAACCCCGATCCGACCAACTCGACGAACATCCCCGACGGCGACAAGTGGATCGGGCCGCACGTGCAGAGCATCCTCGGGTCGGCGGCCTACGCCAAAGGCGGTCTGCTCGTCGTGGTCTGGGACGAGGACGACGGCTCGGGCGGCATCACCGGCACCGACGACCCCGTCCCCATCTTCGTCATGTCGCCGTATGCCAAGAAGGGTGGCTACGTCAGCGCCACGAAGGCGGACCACTACGCGCTGCTCGCGACGTTCGAGGACGGCCTCGGGCTCGGGCGCCTCGGCAGCGCCGCGAAGGCCACGCCGCTCGTCGACTACTTCCCGGCGAACTGATTCCGAACGGCAGCGCGCATCGGCGTGACACGTAGAGAGAGCGCCGCCGCTCAGCGCGAGGACGGCTTGCGCGCCGGCCCCTGGCGGAGCGCGGAGACGGTGGCCCTGGCGTCACGTTCCAGCTTGGCGCAGACCGCGTCGCATAGCTCGAGCACGAGCGGCTCGGACACGAAGTAGCGCACCTGCGCGCCGTCGCGCTCGCGCCCGAGCAGGCCCGCGCCGTGGAGCACGCCGAGCTGCTTGGAGACGTTGGCCTGCTTGGCGCCCAGCCGGTCGACGAGCTCGGACACGCACAGGGGGCCCGACCGCAGCTGCTCGACGATGCGCAGGCGCGTCGGATCGCCGAGCACCGAGAAGACGTGCGCCACGTCGGCAAGGACGGAATCGTCGAGGTACGTCGTTCGTCGTCTTGACGAATTGCTAGATGGTAATATTGTCATGTCCCAAAATCATAACGGCGGTCGCACGGACCCGCAAGCCCGGCCGCGTCGCAACCCGAGGAACCAATGACCCTGGAATCCGCGATCCGTCTGCGCGCCGGGAGCCTCTCCAGTCTTCGTTCACCCGCTTCTGTCCCGCGGAGTCTCTATCCCGCGGAGTCCGTGCTCCGGCGCCTGGGCGTGCGCCGATCGTGCGCGGACGGCGCGCCCGCAGCCGAGGCGGCGAAATGAGCGCGAAGCACCTGCCGCTCTCCGGGCTCGTAATTCCGCTCGCGGTCGCGGCGACTGCGTGCGGACCCAAGCACGCCGCCACGGCGGCGCCGCCCCCGCCGGCGGCCGAGGTCTACGTCGGTCGCGCGCACCTGGTCGGCAGTTCCTCGATCGACGAGGTGGTCGGGACGGTGCGCGCGCGCCACACGGCCTCCATCGCGCCCACGATCCTCGGCCGCGTGGTCGAGCTGCGCATCGACCTCGGTCAGAAGGTGCGCTCCGGTGAGGTCCTGGCGCGAATCTCCGCCGGCGAGATCGGGGCGAAGGTCGCCGAGGCGCGTGCGGTGAGCGCGCGCGCAACGGCGGACTTCGAGCGCGCCGCGAAGCTCTTCCGCGACGAGGCAATTCCGCGCGCGCAGTACGACGCCGCCAAGACGCAGCTGGAGGTCGCCCGCGCATCGTTCGACGAGGCGAGTGCGATGGCGGATCACGCGGTCCTCCGGGCGCCGTTCACGGGCGTCGTCACGGCGAAGCTCGCGAACGCGGGCGACACGGCGGTGCCCGGCCAGCCCCTGCTCGTCATCGAGGATCCCACGGCCCTGCGGTTCGAGGCCACGGTGCCGGAGGCGGCGGCCCGCGCCCTCTCCGCGGGCCAAAGGGTGGCCGTGCGCGTCGACGGCATAGGCGACGAGGTCGAGGGGACCGTCGCCGAGATCAGCCCCGTGTCGGACCCGAGCAGCCGGACCGTCCTGGCGAAGATCGATCTGCCGCCGGACCAACGACTGCACCCGGGGCTCTTCGGCCGGCTCTCGGTCGTGTCGGGCCGCTCGCAGGCCCTGGCCGTGCCGCCGTCGGCGGTCGTGCGCCACGGACAGCTCGAGGAGGTGTTCGTCATCGACGGCGGCAGCGCGCATCTGCGCCTGGTCAGGACCGGCCACGCCCTCGGGGACTCGATCGAGATCGTGTCCGGCCTCCGGGAAGGCGACACGGTCGCCGCGTCCGACGTCGGGCAGCTGGTCGACGAGCAGCCGGTGAAGGTGTTGCAGTGAGCGCGACCACGGCGCGCCGCGGAATCGCGGGCGCCCTGGCGCGCGCGTTCGTCGACTCGAAGCTGACGCCGCTGTTCGTCGTCATCTCGGTGCTGCTCGGGCTCCTGGCCATCGCGGCCCTGCCGCGTGAAGAGGAGCCACAGATCAAGGTCCCGATGGTGGACATGATGATGACCATGCCCGGCGCCAGCGCCGAGGAGGTCGAGAGCCGGGTGTCGTCGCCCGTCGAGCGCCTGCTCTGGGAGATCCCGGGCGTCGAGTACGTCTACTCCACCAGTCAGCCCGGCCGCTCGCTCGAGATCGTGCGCTTCAAGGTCGGCGAGGACCCGGAGCGCTCGCTTGTGAAGCTCCGCGAGAAGCTCGACGCCAACGCCGGCGAGATCCCGCCGGGCGTGTCACCGCCGCTCGTCGAGGAGCGGTCCATCGACGACGTGCCCATCCTTGCGCTGACGTTGCACTCGGCGACCTACGACCACCTCGCGCTGCGGCGGATCGCGGCCCAGGTCGACGCGGAGATCAAGCGGGTGCCGCAGGTATCCGAGACGAAGCTCATCGGCGGACTGCGGCGGCAGATGCGCGTGCACCTCGATCCGGCGGCCCTCGCCGCGCGCTCGCTGGGGCCCGCCGAGGTCGCGCGCGCGCTGCAGCAAGCCAACGAGCAGTCGCGCTCCGGGGACCTGACGACCGCCGATCAGGACGTCATCGTGCAGACCGGTTCGTTCCTCACGAGCGCGGAGGACGTCGGGGCGGCGGTGGTCGGCGTGTACCAGGGGAGCCCGGTGCACGTGCGCGACGTCGCGCAGGTCGAGGACTCGTCCGAGGAGCCTAGCCAGTACGTCTTCTATGGACAGGGAGCGGCGATCTCGCCGGCGGCGCACGAGGAGCCGGCCGTGACGCTGTCGGTCGCCAAGCGTCCGGGCACGAACGCCATCGCCGTGGCCGAGGCGGTGCTCGCGCAGGTCTCCCGCATGAAGGGCACGGTCATCCCGGACGACGTCGAGGTGTCCATCACGCGCCACTACGGCGCCACCGCGGCCGAGAAGTCGAACGAGCTGCTCGTCCACATGGCGATCGCGGTCGTCAGCGTCTCGCTGCTCATCCTGTTCATGCTGGGGTGGCGCGAGTCGCTCGTCGTCGCCATCGCGATCCCGGCGACGCTCGCGCTGACGCTGCTCGTCTTCCACCTCGTCGGCTACACGCTCAACCGCATCACGCTCTTCGCCCTGATCTTCTCGATCGGCATCCTCGTGGACGACGCCATCGTCGTCGTCGAGAACGTCGTGCGCCATCGCGACATGCCGGAGAACCGGGGGCGCCCGCTCAAGGAGATCGCGGTACGCGCGGTCGCCGAGGTGGGCAACCCGACCGTCCTGGCGACGCTCGCCGTCATCGCGGCGGTGCTGCCCATGGCCTTCGTGGGTGGCCTGATGGGCCCGTACATGCGCCCGATCCCCGTCGGCTCCTCGGCGGCCATGGTGTTCTCGCTGATCGTGGCGTTCGTCGTCACGCCGTGGGCCGCGGCTCGGCTGCTGCGTCGCCGGCCGGGCCAGCGCGCGCACGGCGAAGGGTGCGACGGCCGCGAGGATGCGTCGACGCGCGCGTACCGGTGCGTGATGGGCCGCCTGGTGCGGCGCACGGTCTGGCGGTGGTCGTTCCTCGTGGCCATCGCGGCGCTGCTCGTCGGCGCCATCTCGCTCGTGCCGCTCGGCGCCGTGCACGTGAAGATGCTCCCGTTCGACAACAAGAGCGAGTTCCAGATCGTGCTCAACATGCCCGAGGACAGCTCGCTCGAGCGGACGGCCCGGGCCGCGCGCGAGATCGCCGCCGCCGTGCGCCAGCAGCCCGAGGTGACCGACTACGAGACGTACGTCGGGACGGCGTCGCCGTTCAACTTCAACGGCCTGGTGCGGCACTACTACATGAGGCAGGGCTCGAGCGTGGCCGACGTGCAGGTGAACCTGCTCGACAAAGACGACCGTCACGCGCAGAGCCACGATATCGCCAGGCGCGTTCGCCCCGCGGTGGCCGCGATCGCCGCGCGCTATGGCGCGCGGATTGCCGTGGCCGAGGTGCCTCCGGGACCGCCCGTTCTCCAGACCCTGGTGGCGGAGGTCTACGGTCCTGACAGCGCGTCGCGCATGAAGCTCGCCGAGAGGATGCGCGACCTGTTCCGAAAGACCCCGGGCGTCGTGGACATCGACTGGTATGTCGAGGGTGCGCGCCCGAAGGCTCGTCTCGTCGTCGACAAGGAGAAGGCCGCGTTCCACGGCATCTCCGTCGACACGGTCGCGCAGGCGCTGCGTGTCGCCGTGGACGGCCAGTCACTCGGGCTGCTGCATGCTCCGCGGGAGCAGGAGGACGTCGACGTCGTCCTCGACGTGCCGCGCTCCCGGCGCGCGTCGATCGACGATCTGCTCGCGCTCCGCATCCGCGATCGGGACGGGAAGGGAACCGTGCCGATCGGCGAGCTGGTGCGCGTCGAGCACACGATCGAGGACCGCAGCATCTACCACAAGAACCTGCTGCCGGTGGTCTACGTGACTGGCGACGTGGCCGGCGGAGCCGAGAGCTCCGCCTACGCCGTGCTCGCGATGAACCGCGACGTCGCGTCGCTCGACGCCCACGACTTCGGTGGCGCCCCCGGGCACGTCGGCGTCTACAACCTCGTTCAGCCGCCGGACGACGCTGTCCCCGCCATCAAATGGGACGGCGAGTGGCACATCACACTCGAGGTGTTCCGCGATCTGGGCGCGGCGTTCGGGGTGGTGCTCGTGCTGATTTACGCGCTGCTGGTCGGGTGGTTCCGGTCGTTCGCCACGCCGCTGGTCGTGATGGCGGCGATCCCGTTCTCGCTCGTCGGCATCCTGCCCGCGCACGCGGCGATGGGCGCGTTCTTCACGGCCACGTCGATGATCGGTTTCATGGCGGGGGCCGGCATCGTCGTGCGCAATTCGATCATCCTCGTCGACTTCATCGAAGCGAGATTGCAGGAGGGCATGCCGCTCGACGAGGCGGTCGTCGACGCGGGCGCGGTGCGCTTCCGACCGATGCTGCTGACGGCACTCGCCGTGGTCGTGGGCGCGTCGGTCATCCTGTTCGACCCGATTTTCCAGGGGCTGGCCATCTCGCTCGTCGCGGGTGAGCTGGCCTCGCTCGTCGTCAGCCGGATGGCCGTGCCGGTGCTTTACTCGATGCTCAAGCGGCGGACGCGCCAGCCGGTGTCGCTGCTCGCGCCCGACGCGCAGGACGCGTTCGTTACGGGAGAGCGCGCCGCACTACTCGGGGACGAGGCGCCGGCGCAGTGAGCTCGACCGCGGGTCGCGTGCAGGCTGCGCTGCGGCGCAATCGCTTCGCCGACGGCTCACACGACGTGGGTGGCGGGAACGTCGTCGCCACCTCGATTGGCGCTGTCCGGCGGGGGCCGTCGAAGGCGCAGGTCGGCGGGGCACGCGCGATGCTTCCAGGTGCCTCCGTGCGAACCGTCCGCGACATCATGGCGCCCGACGTCTTCTGGCTTGCGGCCGACACGCCGCTGGAGCTGGCGGCCCAGGCGCTCGCCGACCGGCAGATCAGCGGAGCACCCGCCTGCGAGGCAGACGGCAAGGTCGTCGGCATGATCACCAAGACCGATCTGGCCGAGCACTTCGGCCCTGCCCACCAGGCCCGGCTCGTTCGTGACGTGATGACGCCCGAGATCTTCGCCGTCGGGCCCGACGAGCCCATCGAGCGCGCCATCCAGCTGATGGCCTTCGAGGGCGTCCACCGGTTGCTCGTGCTCGAGGCCGACCGCTTGGCCGGCATCGTCACGTCGATGGACGTCCTTCGCGAGCTGGCGGGGTTTCCGCGACCCGGCGGGCGCGTGGTCGCCGTGGCGCCGCCGCCGTGACGTCGTTGCCGATGCTCCGTCCTAGCGGGGGATCGCCGTCGCATCGGCACTCGCGTCCGACGCGTCGGTCCTCGCCGGCAACCCGGCATCCGTCGCCCCCCAGCCGTCGCTCCCGCCGTCCCCGACCGCTGCTCCGTCGACGACCGCGCCGTCCACGACCGCGGTCGCGGCGTCGCTCGGCACGTGCAGAACCTGGCCTGGGCGAATGCATACCTTCAGTTGCTGCCCGAGGTTCTGACCGGCCCACGCGATGATCGCATTGGTCGCCATCCGGCACGCGTCGTCGTAGCTGACGTCGCTCACGGCGCGGGCTGCTTGACGCTGCCTGTCGTTCGTCGTGCATATGACGGCGCACTCCCAGCAGCCCGGTCCGATCAAACCTGCGTCGGCCGACGGAGTGGCGCCCGGTGCCGCATCGGTCGGTGCGACATCGGCATATCCGCCGTCGCTGGGCGCACCGGCGCTCGGTCCTGCATCGAGGGCAGGCGCTGGTGGATCGAACTCGTCGTAAGGATATGGATAATCCCAGTAGGACCAGTCGTAAGGTCCGGGCCAGACATCCCAATAGTCGTATGGCTCGTACCAGATGCCGCCGTAGCCGACGCTCGGCCACACCGCCGATTCGTTGTCGTAGACATATCCGGTGGGGCAGGGCGGGGCGGAAGGACCCTCGCAGCACACCGTCGCGAGCGCGACGATGGTGCTGGCGAAGCAAGCGCCAAAGAAAAGCGGAGCTCGCATGATGGCGCCGAATCTGCCAGTCCCGTGCCGGTCCGCGTGCGTGCCGCGGCCTATCCGTCGGAACGCCTGGGTGTGATACGGGGCTGGGGCAGGCGGGCACTGCGTTTGCGTTAGGAGATCGGCAGACAATCGGAAGAGCGGAGGTTCACGATGATTCGTCGAGTCTGGCCCGTGCTCGCCCTGCTCGCGCCGCTGACGACGGGCTGCGCGGGGTCGCATGGCGCCTCGCAACCGCAGGCTGCGAACGGCGCTGCAGTGCTCATGCACAAGGGAACGATCGCCTCGGTGCCGTACGCCGCCCCGGGCACGGTGTTCGACGTGCGCCTCGACCAGCCGATCGACACGCGATTGAGCACGCCCGGCCAGCCCATCTCGGCCACGTTGGCCCAGCCCATCAAGGCCTCCGACGGGTCGGTGCTCGTCGCAGCCGGCACGCGCATCGACGGCAAGGTGGCCGGGATAGGTCACGCCAACGGGCCGCACGTCGTGCTCGCGTTCGACGCGCTCCGGCTGCGCGGAGGGATGCTCCCGGTCGGTGTACGCGTGCTCTCGGCGCAGCAGAGCAGCTACCGCTACCTGCCGGCCGGCACCGGCGTCACGAGCATGCAGGCGCCGCAGCCGGGCGAGGCGCCCTCTCGGCAGGGGACGACTGAAATCTCAATGCCCCAGGGAGCCATCGTCCAGCTCGCGCTGACGCGCCCCATCATCGAAGGCAAGGGCCTGAAGTGATCCGCACGCGCGCTGAGCGCGCGGCGCAGCCATCGCCTCCGCTCGTGCGTGCCGCCCTGGCGCTCGCGTGCGGATGCGCGCTGCTCGGCTGCCAACGTGGCCAGGCCACGGTCCGCAGCACCTCACCCGGGGCCGTGGTCGGCATCGCTCCGAGCGAGATCCTCGGCCCGTACGTGCCCGCGGGCAGGCAGATGTCGATCACGCTCGACCAGGGCTTGTCGGCCTACGGCAGCGTATCGGGCGAGCCGTTCACGGCGACGGCGCGATCCGAGCTTCTCGATACCGATGGCCGCGTGCTGGTTCCGCGCGGGACGCGGATCCGCGGGCACGTCGTCCGCGTTACGCTCGGGGCGACCCCGCAGATCGTGCTCGCGTTCGACACCGTTCAGACGCGGCTGGGCCACGCGCCGCTCATCGCGACGGTCGTGTACGTCGAGCAGGGGCGCACGCCGATGGCTCGCGTCGAGCGCAATCTGCTGTCGTCGCCGGCAACGTCGCTGCCGCCCGAGGGGGTGCCGATCACCTCGTTCCACCCCCCTGCGCAGAACGTCGTCCTGCCGGCTGGTACGGACCTGCGCATCGAGCTCACGCGACCGCTCTTCCCGCCCGGGACCATGGTCGGCCGGTAGGCGCGGAGCGCTCGGAGGTCTTGCGCGCCGACGCAAGATTTGCGGCGCACAGCGGAGCCGGCAGGCAGGCGCGCAGCTGCGGGACGCCGAATTTTCGTGCTGATCGGCCCTCATGCGAGCAGTTGGCACATCCCGTGGATACCGCTCGAGTCAGGTCGGATTCGCGCAGCAGCACCGAGGCCCGGCGGACGACGGGGGACCTGCCCCCGACGCGCTCTCGGACGGCGCAGCGCGTGTGATTCGAACGATGAAAGGATGCCTCCATGCGTACGCTCGCAGTGACCTGCCTCTCGCTCGCGCTCCTCGCCGCAACGGCCTGCAACAAGGCCGAGGCCCGAGGCGAAAAGGGCAAGACCTCCCTCACGCCCGAAACCCCCGCCGCCACACAGACGGCGGCCCCCTCGACTCCGGAGCTCGAGCCGTCCGCGGCGGCACCGGCGAAGCCGGCGCAGCACGTCGAGCTGCAGATCGCCAGCGTCGCCAACACGATGACGTACGACAAGGGCGCTCTCACCGTGCCCGCGGGCGCGGAAGTGCACCTCGTGTTCAAGAACAACGCGACGATGAGCGTGCTGCCGCACAACTGGATGCTCGTGAAGCCCGGGACGGAGGCGAGCGTCGCGGCCGCCGGCCTGAAGCTGGGCGAGCAGGCCGGCTACTTCGACGTGACCGACAAGGACATCCTCGCGCACACGCCGCTCACCAAGCCGGGCGAGAGCTCCGAGGTGACGTTCACGGCGCCGCTGGAGCCCGGCAAGTACCCGTACATCTGCACGGTGCCCGGCCACTACCTGATGATGAATGGGACGCTCACCGTCACGCCGTGAATCACGGCGGCACCGGTCGCAGGGCGTGCGCGCGCGGGCATCGATTGCGCGAGCATCGGTCGACAAACGACGGTTTTCGCGCGCTGGTGCGGCGGGTACGCAGGATGCTTTGGAGTGCTCCGAAAGGAGCTCTCTGATGAGCAACATCACGGTTCGGAAGCAGAACGGCGATCGGCCCGTCCCGCCGACGGAGTCCGTCGCGACGTGGGACCCGTGGCGCACGATGCGAGCGCTTCTCTCGTGGGATCCGTTCCGCGAGATGGCGCCGTTCCCGGCCGCCGAGGACCACGCGGTCGCCTTCACGCCGGCATTCGACGTCAAGGAGACGAAGGACGCCTACCTCTTCAAGGCGGACGTCCCCGGGATGACCGAGAAAGACCTCGAGGTCACCGTCACGGCCAACCGACTGACCGTCGGCGGAAAACGCGATCAGGAAAAGGAGGAGAAGAACGACCGGTATTACTGCTACGAGCGCAGCTATGGCTCGTTCACGCGCAGCTTCACGCTCCCCGACGGGGCCGATCTGGACCAGATGACGGCGCGGCTCGAAAAGGGCGTGCTCGACATCGTCGTGCCGAAGCGGCCGGAGGTGCAGCCGAAGAAGATCGCCGTCAGGGGCGAGGGACACACAGCCAAGAGCTGACCGGCGGAAGGGCGGCGCGGCGAATGCAGGATGGCCACTGCCCGCGCATCACCGCGCCGCCCCGCACGGCAGGTGTCCTCATGCGTTCACGCCGCCCTGACGTGCATCGCCACGCTGGCGCTCATGGTCATGGGCAGCCTGGTGCACGCCACGGGGTCGAGCCTCGCGTGCACCCGATGGGCCGCTCTTCCATGGCTCTTTGTTCCCGGCCATGACGGGCGGGATCGAGTTCGAGCACACGCATCGGCTCATCGATGACCCGACGCGGTGTCCTCGTGGTGATCGCTGTCCGCCTCACGCCTCTGCGGCGGCCAGGACGCGCAGGTGTCCGGCGGCGGTATCGGCGCCGCCGGTCTCCTGGTGCTCGGTCAGATCGTGCTCGGCGGCGTGGTGAGGCATACGGGCCCTGCGATGCCATGCGCGGGCGTGCCCCGTGCGGCGCGCCGTCGCCGTCGCACGCGCGGTCCTCGCGCTCGCGCAGGTGAGTCTGGGCGTCGCGGCGGTGCTCGCTCGCGCGCTACTCGACCCGGTCACGCTGCATCGCGCGGGCGGAGCGATGCTGCTCGCGTCGCTTGCCCTGAGCTGGGCATTGGCTGGGCCGCCGGCCGGAGACGTCACCCACCCGCGGTCTGCCGGTGAGGCGTTCGACGGCGCCACGGCCGTGCGCGCCCGGCGCAGTCGTGCGGAGGTGCCGCCGTGAGCGCCATGCCGATCAGCCCTCGGGCTCGGAGGGCTTGACGGCGGTCGTGCGCTGGAGCGTCACGCCGTACTCGTGCAGCTTGTACTGGATCTTGCGCACGCTGATGTCGAGCATCTGCGCAGCCTGGGTCGTGCGGCCGCCGCACGCCTCCAGCGTGGTCAGGATGGCGTGCCGCTCGATCTCGTCCATCGTCGAGCCGGGGATGCGGATGCCGGCGCGAGAGACGGCGCCGACGCCCGCCGGCAGAT
>Ga0209012_1002490_pt1 | contig 15841 bp, 13 predicted proteins | sample RS3BMetagenome_FD_184735 | JGI IMG/M metagenome (GOLD analysis project Ga0209012, IMG submission 184735) | Ferric oxide microbial mat and aquatic microbial communities from Rainbow Spring, Yellowstone National Park, USA - RS3B (SPAdes) (version 3) ...
GACCCTTGCATTGCCGAAGACCTTTGCATCGTCGAAGACCCATGCATTTGAACGATAGTCGAGATTGCTTTCTTTCTCTATGAAGCCGCCCAAGTCCCCTTTTTTGGCAACAAGTATGCCATTAACTATGATATCTTTTTTTGCCCTAATTCTGTACAGTGTGTGCTTTTTGCCATCGATTTCAACTGTTTTATGCTCGCCTGTGAATTCATACCTATCGTTGTCTTCGCTTGTTTTCGGCATTTCTTTATTCATCACTTTCTCAGTCATTTTGCCACCTTCTGCGCTAGCTAATAAAAATTATTCCTTTAAATAATTTTCTTTAGTTTTGGTTATAAAAACTTTATTTAAAGACTTTTCTTAGTTTTGTTTATAAAGATTTTGTTCAAATCTCCGCCATTTTAGGGTGATGGGGTTAGCAGAATATTTTAAACTATATCGCACATTTGATTGCATTGAAAGGTAGTATCGGTAGACTGAGCATGCTCGTTTATAATAATATATCGCATAATCAAATAAAAAGAAAATTTAGTGTAAACCATATTTATTATTGCCTATTTATTGGACAAGCTGCCTTTATACTCTTTTTATATTTTCTCAAGCCTTGTCTTTATCTCATCAACGCTAAGCTTTGTTGCGAGGAGCGGGATCTTTTCAACCTGTGCTATCTTTATAGCTAGTTTGTCTATCTCTTCTAAGCCCCTTATCACAACCACCCTCGGCTTTATTGGTGCTACTCTTACAACAACCATGGGTGACCTTCCTGTGCTCACCTGGTCAAAGATAAAAGCTCTCTCTGTTGTTGTACCAAACAGCTTAGGATATTCGCTTGGAGAGATCTCTAGTATAACTCGAAGGCTGTCAAGAAGCGTGTAGCCGAAGAGCTTTGCGGTATCGAGCGTGCTTGGATTTGCTATAATCTTAGCTTCTATAAGCCTTGCAAAATCAACACCATCTATTGGAGCGGTAAAGTCCTTTAGGAAATAATAAGGTTCCTCCTTATTATCGCTAGAGCCAAACTTTGCAAGGTTTCTTATAACCTCGCCGCCATGCTGTCTATCTATTTCGAATATCGCGCTTACAAATCTTTTTATTACACCAACGCCTGGGCTCATCCTTCTGTTGCCCTCGTAATCGCTTATCGTAGATGTTGAAATCTTAAGATATTTTGCAAGCTCTACTTGCGATATGCCAAAAAGCTCCCTCCATTTCTTCATAGTACTTCCAGGACTATCAGATAATGCAATCTCGCCTGCAATCCTCTCTTGAAGCTCGTCCATAATACCACTTGCTTTATCTTTTGCATTTATGATTAATAAACTTTTCGTCGAACCCGAATTAGACAATTATTTAGCGCTCCTCTTCCTCCCTTTATTCCCTTTTACCATCTTTTTCTCATTGCCCTTGCTTTTTAGAATAAAGCCATAGACTATTAGTATAGTGCCCAATATGAGCAAAACAGCAGAAACGCCCCCATAGCCAAAGATAGCGTTAAACGAGGAGCTCTTCTTTTGAGATATGTATAGAATTGTTAGGTCGGCTGTTTTATTGCCTGTGTTCTCAAATAGTGCATAGTATGTACCATTTTTCAGATTTGAAGTATTATATAGAAGAACGCTATTCTCGTTAAGTGCTATTAGGTTGCTAAAAATTCCATTATAAGCATTTAACTTTATTTCGCTAATGCCTTTGATCTGTTCTACGCTTATGTTAAGTCTAATGCCTTTAATCTGATCATATGCACTTTCATTTACAACATAAAAGTTGATTGGCGATGTTGAATTGAATATTATGGTAATGTAAGCACTTTCATTATATGTAAATGGTGAGCTAGCTGTTAGATTGGGCGAGATTACTACCCTTGTGCTATAATATAGCGGTATCTGAAAAAGAGCCGAGGCGCCTTGGTAAGCAATAGCAAGACTGGCAATAATTAAAAGTATGCCAATATAAATAATCTTTTTTCTCATGTTATCAACAATTAGATACGCAAATATAACTAAATAAGTTTAAATATTTTTAATAATATTGCTATATCGGTGCTCGTATGAACTTGGTTAAGACAGGGATCGATGGGCTCGATGCAATACTCTATGGTGGTATACCTGAATTAAGTCAGATTGTTGTAGCAGGCGGACCTGGTGCAGGAAAAACACTTCTTTCCTTTGAATTCCTTTACAAGAATGCAAAGATGGGTAATCCAGGCGTCTTCTTTGCGCTTGAAGAAACAGCGAATAAGGTTATAGAGAATGCTAAATCTGCATTTCCATCCTTTGAGGATATAGATGAACTGATCGATAAGGGCTTGCTGACTATAAACAGCGAGGACCCAGCATCGCATCTGCAGCAGACGGAAGGCTCCACAACCTATGAGTTTGGCAGAATTATATCTGATATAGAGGCAATAGTCTCATCTGCCAAAGCCACGCGAGTGGTTATTGATTCTATCTCGCTGCTAGACATTCTAGTAAATGATCCTTTAACATATAGAAGATCTATGCTTGCTCTTATTAGCAATTTGAGGCGGATGGGCGTTACTTCTATCCTAACAGCTGAACTAAGCTCGCCGGAGCGTGCAAAGCTAGAATTTAAGTCTGAATTCTTTATCTTCGATGGTATAATAATAATGTACCAGGTAGGTGAGGAAGAAAAAAGAAAGCTTGCTATGGAAGTTATAAAGATGCGTGGCAACAAACACAGTTTCGTAACAACTCCTTATGAGATAACACCAAGAGGTTTTAAGGTGTATGCGGCTGAGGAACAACAAACATTTAAATATTGAGGAAGCTGAATGCCTAAGAATGTAGGTAAGGCAAAAGAGGTGTTGGAAGAGGGTAGGTCTAGAAGGAAAAGGCTTCTTATTTATCTCTCTATAGTTGGATTCATAATAATACTTACTATAATATCAACATTTTATGTACATACCAATCCTATACAGCAATGCAAAAACGTTATAATATACAGCGATAAACTCTCTTGCTTCTCAAATCTTGCTTACTCTACAGGTAACGCTTCTATATGCTCTTATCTAAGCGGCTCTTACGCAGCTTCATGCTACCAATCAGTTGCTTATAAGCTTGGCAACGCAAGTATTTGCCAATACGCAATTTCTGCATATGGGCCTATTGGCGCATCATGTATAGAATATTTTGTAAACAAAACAGGTAATATATCTTTGTGTAACTCTCTGCCTTATAACGATAAGCAAACCTGCTCATTCTTTGGTGCCTTGAATTCACAGAATTTAAGCGCATGTGAACTTGCAGGGCCAAATATGAGTCTATGTTTTTCATCAGTAAGCCTTTCAAGAGCAATATATTACAAAGATATATTCTATTGCTATAATGTATCTGCGAGCACAAACAAGACATTTATTAGCAGTATAATCTCGCATTCTAAGGCTAAGCTAAACAGCACCATAATGGGGATAGGCTTTTCATCTATACTTGATTACAATATAACAGCAAGAGATCTGTGCATGCTCTCTGTAGCCCAGGAGCTCGGAAATAAGAGCTACTGCTCTATGTTTAACTCTAGCATTATCCAAAGCGCATGCTATGAGCTTGTCTCGCCGGTGCAGCCAAGCAGTGGCGAGGTAAACTATACCTCTCTTCTTCAGGCCTGTTCAAGTGCTGGAAGTTTTACAAATACATGCAGAACTCTTGTTCTAATATCTGAAGCTGTTTCAAATAAAAATGTAAGCATATGCAAAACCCTTAACCAGACAGCTTCTTGGCAATGCTTCACCACACTTGCACGCACATATAAAAATATATCTTACTGCGGCTACATAACGAATTCAACAGTAAACAACGCATGTATTCTTAGCGCAACATATAATGTAACAAGCTGAGCGGATTCTATGAGGTTTATTGTCTCTTCAATAAAGCACGCTGCAAGCATAAAGGATAGCCTATATTATTTGCTTAGTGAAGATGCTTCTAAGCTCATAGTATGCAAAAGCAATTTCCTGCTAAACCTTGGCGATGCAATCGAGATGAATAATGACGAGCAGACGCACGTGCTTAATGTTAGTATGCTGCCAGATTATATGCTAAGCAAGGTGGAAAAGAGCAATACTAGGGATTTATATAAAAAGGTTTTAAGTGTTTCTGAATCATTTGCCAAATACGAGCCAAACAGCGAGATAAGCGATATCGAAGAGATAAACAAGCGTATGCTAAATAAGCTAAAAAGATCAGCGGTTCTTTTTTTATCTAAGCTTTTGCTCGGCTCTCCTATTATAATAAGATTCCACAACGATTCTGACGGTTCTTCCGGAGCCTATTGCATATACAAGTCGATAAATGGTCTTGGCTTTGAATTTGAAAGTAGAATTGCATGGCGTATGCAGAGAAGCATTGTTTATTCAAGCGAGGATGCAAGTTCAGATATCTCATTCGCAAACAATTTTTCAAGCCTTTCAAAGCCGCTGCTTTTGATTGTAGATTTTGGCACTTCTTTGGAGAGCAATGCGGGCATAGAGCTTTCCAAGGATAAATTCGATATAATATGGCTTGACCACCATCCAATTGTGGAAGGATTCAAAGGTCTTGAGCTAGAGTATTATATCAATCCATGGCTTTTTGGTGGAGACTCTGATTATACAGCAGGCCTTCTTGCATGTACATTTTCAAGCATATATTCAAATATTGATGAAGCAAAAGAAATAAGCGGCGCATCTCTTATAGGAGATTATAGCAGATTTGCTGGTGAAGAAGGAAAGGAGCTTTCCGAGCTTCTTGAGCTTATAACAAGCGATACAAAGATAATAGGTTCAAAAAACCTTACACCATATGATATAGAGTCAATACTATCAAGCGAGGATAGAAAAAGGGAGCTTCTCAGCTATGCAAGGCTCCATCTTAGCGAGGCGCTTGACCTCGCTGTTAATGCACTTAAGGTTTATAAAGGAAGCGAATTTAATTTATATCTTCTCGATTTTAAGAGCGTAAGAAGTGAGGAGCTTAGATATCCGCTTCCAGGCAGATTCGCCTCTAAGCTATTATCAAGGATAGAATCCTTGAACAGCAAGCCATGCATAGTTATGCTCCACTTCTCTTCTTTTATCTCTATAAGATTAAGCAAGGGTCTTGCAATAGATCTGCTTTCCTTGACAAAAAAGGTTAGGGAAGCTTTTTCAGTCGTTGAGTCTGCCGGTGGGCATAAGAATGCTGTTAGCATAAAGTTGAGAAAAGAGGAGCAGAAGAAAGAAGTGATAGAATTTGTTATTAAGGAACTAGGCTTTGGCTACAAATCATAGAATACCGGTTTGAGTATTTCGATTTTTTGTAACAAAAGAATTATCTAAGTCTAATCTTAATAAGCTAATGGCTCTTCTCGATTGCGTCGCTTAAACTCTTTTTCAAAGTATCAGCAATGAACCTCTTGCTGAATGCATCCGCTTTTGCAGCTATGCTTATTTTTGTTGCATATATTCTTGCAATCCTCCCTCCTTTTTTTCTTCCTGCGTTAGAAACCTCCCGAAGTTTGAAAAGTATGCCGTATTTTGGAGGTTTGCTTCCATATTTTATGTGTTTAAATAACGCCTTTTCGGCACCAAGCAGCTGTATTGTGCTAGCCGGCATCATGGCAAGCTTGTTTAATGAGCCGGCCTTGCTCAAAAGCTCAGAAGCTATCTTCGGATCTATGAGATATGTTATATTTGGCATTAGCTTATTTGCTACTTTGTCTATGAACAAGCTTATACCTTTTCTTAGCTCTGAAAGTTCAAGAACAACATCTGCTAATGCTTCTATATTTTTGTATTCTTCCTCACTCGGTTCTCTTCCTATACTCTTTGCTATCGTAGCTACTATTTCTTTTGCTTTGTTCTTATCGCCAAGCAGGTTTATGAGCTCTTCTTCGCTTACCTTTTTCTTATTCGAGCCGAACTGTTTTACAAATTTTGCATAGCTTTCATGATTGTTTAGCTTGAGCTCTGGGAAATACATGCTATACCACTCCTCTAATCTTTCGAAAACAAGGTTCTCGATCTTCTCAAGCTGAAGGTAAGTATTAATAGCTTCTATTAAGCTGTGCTCCTCGCCAGCATATGCTGTGCTCACGCTTTCCTTTGCTTTAGCAAGTAGCCTTTTCCTCTTTTCTTCTAAGCTTTCATTCTTCAAGCAAGCACCACTATAGAATAAATTGAATAAAGTATAAAAACCCTTTATCTGAACGGAGCCAAAAAAGCGTATTGTAGCTAAGTGAAAAGTGTGCTAAGATATCTTAACAATCAACGGTCCGGAATAGTTATATGAAGGTGCTTTAATATAAATAGTGATAATGAAGCTGCCTCTATCGTTTATGGTGAAAGGTGGCTTTGGAAACGCCCCTTCAAATTTGAAAGGCTCAGAAACATCTATAGCTTCTATCTTCGTACCGTAATCAAGGGCCCTAAGTAATTGTATACCTTCCCCAAATATACCGTTTTTAGGCAGGTTCATAATGTTTAAAGAATCATCTACTATAACCTCTTTGCCTTTGAAATTTATCGCTGTATTGGTTATCTCTAGATGCACAAATTCTCTATTTTCTTCTATGAATTCTAATGTCATGGGCCCCATATAGTTGATATCTGGCCCCTGTACCTTTATCTTGAATTCAACACTCTCTTCAGGACCTATCTTTCTTGGCAGCGCTGGTTCTACTGAGATAACTTTAAATGGCTGCACAGCTTCTATGCTCTTCATTATTACCGGATCAAAATCGCTGCTCTTTATCATGTGCTCCGCACTTAAATAGTCTGTAAGATAATTTGAGTACGGCCTGTTTGTAAATGGTACTGTTACACTAAACGTGCTCTCTTCTGATTTAAGTCCTTCCATTTGGTGTATCTGACCCCTATACTTTAAATTTATTGTAGTGATAGTTATTTTCGGAACCTTTTTGCGCACATCCTCACCAAAATAACGTCCTCAAATAGGTTCGTGGCTTTCGGCTATGTATTCTATAATTCTTCCTCTCACAGCATCAAAGAAACGTTTCTCTCTACTGACATCCTCCCACGAATAAATTCGTGGGCTTTCTGCTATGCATTCTGTAAATAAAAAGCTGAGCTTACTAATAAATATATTGCTTATTGCATATCTGCAAGAATATCTTTGTGCTCCTCTTTATATTTCTCCTGCCACTCCCTGAACTTTTTCATTTTCTTCTCTTCTAGCTCCTTAGCCTCTTTTTCTAGCTCTGCCTTCCTTACTTTCCACTCTTCATTGCTCATGCCGTATGGTGGGTGTTCTCTTATCACTTTTGGATTAAATGCATAGGAGTAGAATTCTTCGACATAATCAAAATCTTCGTCTTTCATGTTGTTTCTATCAATATGCACACCCTCATGCTCAAGGAAAGAAATAAGCTCCTCTAAGCTTACCTTTTCCCTTATGTTATCTGCCCCAACCGGATTATATATTATCGATATCTGTCCTTTTGCATAATTTACCCTCGCCTTTATTACAGCATCGAGGAGCATAAGCCTATATTGTAGCCTAGCGGCATGCGGGATATCTTTGAGTTCTTCCTTCTTTACGTTTGTAAACGTTACCATTTTTATCTTTCTATACGGCATTCTAACAAGCGCGTCTCCTATCTTTATATATTCTTTTGATAGGTCTATCTCATTGCTGCTTTCTTTAGCTAACTCTTCAGCATAGCCTGGCTTGTTATGTATATCTCTTCTATCCATCCTGGCACCTTTACTTGTTAAGTTGTATCATTTCCTCTGCAACTTGCTCGTTAAAGAAGCCAGCTACGTGCTTGCCGCCATTTATATCAAGTGCAAAGTAGTCTATCATCTGGCCATAGGTCTTCTTATACAGTGGGTTCGCTGTAAGTTCTTTTATGTTTCTAATATACTTATCGCTGTTGTATCTCCATCCTGGATGTGTCTTCTCCCACAACTTCGCTGGTATACTATACTCTTTCTGTATCTTATCTCTATAAACTTCTGGGAATACGTTGAAGGTGCAGAAAGGCAATACCTCTCCATCAGGCATTGCATAGTGTATATCGCACTTCTCAACCCTTGCTATATCATATGTATACTCATCCTGGAAGTGCATCATGCCAAGGAATAATGCCTTCATGTGGAACTTTCCAAGCGTGGAAAAGTCGTGTTTTAGTATTATTGATCCGATCAGCTTTAGGAAGTTTACAGACTTCGGCTGCTTAGCCTTGTCTATATACCTGCTCATTCCGGCAAGCGTTTTTATAGCTATAGCTTTTCTTGCTAAATAGCCTTTACCTTCCATCTCATTTATACCATTTTGCAGGTGCTCCATAAGTCCTTTTGCATCTATAAACTCTGTTATGGGTATTATCTTGTTATTGCTATCTAAGAATAGGTATGTTCCGGCACCACATGCAAAGTGTATAGACATATCGTAGCCATATTTTCCTGTTAATGCTTCTATAAACTTATTTATGCCACCTATATAAGGCACCGAGAACCAGTGCTCCTTCCTTATCACACCATTCGTCTGCTCCTCAATAAGCTTTATAGCTCCAGGTATGGTTATTCTCTGAGCTTCCCTAAGCCTTGTTGGCATCCTTCCAACAAGAGATACAGGCTGGAAGTTCACAGCTCTTACTATATCTAAATTATTTAATGCAAAGTTTATCATGCCGCCAAGTTCGCCATCATTTATACCTCTTATAACAGTTGGCACAAGCACTATGCCTATACCAGCTTTTCTCGCTGCATCAAGAACAAGCGGTATTTCCCAGTGGTTCTTTGGGTTTGCCCTTGCACTCACGCCATCAAAGCTCATGTAAAGCGTGCTAACTCCAGCATACCTTAGCTTTACGGCAAGCTCCGGATGTAGACCAAGGTTAATTCCTGTTGTATTGAGCTGTATCTGGTCAAAGCCCTCCTCCTTTGCTGCTTTTATTATCTCTACAATTTGTGGGTGCATTGTTGGCTCGCCGCCAGTTATCTGGATTGCGTTTGCTGGTATTGGCTTCTGGTTTCTAAGGTTCTTGAAGATCCTTCTAAGCTCTTCTACACTCGGCTCATAAATTGGCTCGCCCTCTTTTGCGTAGAAGAAGCAGTACCAGCAGCTTAGGTGGCACCTATTTGTTACAACAACGTTTGCAAGGCCTGTATGCGATTTGTGCCTTTCACAAATGCCACAGTCGAATGGGCAGTTTACTCCCTTATTTTCAGAAATGACATTTGGGTTGTCGAAGCCTCTGCCATAGTAGTTGTAGCCGCGCATCTGCATATACATATCATAATCTTCCCAATACTTTTCTATGAACCAGCCATGCTCTGGGCAGTTCTTTCTTATCATTACATTTTCGCCGTCCTTGTAGATTGTACCTTGTATTATAAGCTTGCACTCTGGGCAAACAGTCATTGTCTTTTCTATTACTGGCATCTTTTCTATCTCTTCCATGCTCCTATGGTAAGGTGCTAGTATTGGGTTTTGAGTAGCATTCTTATCCTCTTTGTACTCTGGCCTCTTGTTGTTTATGTTCGATACAGTTGTGCCCTCCCCATTATCAGGTGTGATTTGTTCTTCAACCTCTTCTATATGCATATCCATGCAATCAACCAACCAATATAAGTGTTAAGTTAAATTAAAAAGTAAAATATAAAAACCTTTAATATAACTTGGTTATAAAAGAATAAAAATCTTTTCATTTTCTCCTAATTTCTTTCTCCTTCTTTCTCTTCCTTTTATGAAAACCTAAGAAATAAACAAACTAAACAAATAAAATTATATTCTTGCTAATCCTATTTACTGTGATTATATGGCTAGCAAAGAGTCAAAGATTCTAAATATAATTAGCAGGCGTGGTATATTCTTCCAATCATTCAATATATACAAGGAGCTTGGGGGGTTTTATGACTATGGCCCGATAGGTGTTAAAATAAGAAACAACATAAAAGAGATGTGGCGTAAGCTCTTCATAGACATGACACAAGCCATAGAGATAGAGAGCACAGAGATAATGCCTGAGGCTGTTTTTATAGCTAGCGGTCATCTAAGCACCTTTACAGATCCTATGGTAAGATGCAAGGTTTGCAACACAGCTTACAGGGCGGATAAGCTTCTTGAAGAATTCTACGAGAAGAGGCATGATGCAAAGGCAATCGATGAGGTTAAGAGGCTAAGCTTAGATGAGCTCGGCAAAAGGATAAAAGAACATGGCATAAGGTGCGAAAGATGTGGTGGGGATCTTGGCAATGTAGAAAAGTTTAATCTTATGTTCCAGCTTAAGATCGGCCCAACTGGCACAGAGACAGGCTATTTAAGGCCAGAAACAGCTCAAGGCATTTTTGTAGATTTTAGAGATCTTTTCAAGACACAAGGGCTGAAAATGCCAGCTCTAATTGGCCAGATAGGAAAGAGCTATAGAAATGAAATCTCTCCAAGGCAGCATCTTGTAAGGATGCGAGAATTTACCCAGATGGAGCTTGAGCTCTTCTTTGATCCAAACGAAGAGTTAAGCGAGGTTGGGTTTGTAAATATAGATAATGTTTTGGATACACGTTTGAGTTTTGTGAATGCTGGTGAGAATAAAGCTGTTGATGCTAGCATTAGAGAGCTCCTAGAGTCAAAGAAGATACCAAACAAGTACTTCGCGCTCCTTCTTTATCTTGAAGAAAGGTTTATGCAGGAGCTGGGCTTTGAGAAGAAGAGCTACAGGTTTAGAGAGCTCGAAAAGGAGGAGCTGCCACATTATTCAAAAGGCAATGTTGATTTAGAGGTAAATACCGAATATGGCTTTATCGAAGTAGCAGGCAATGCTTACAGAACAGACTATGACCTTTCATCGCATTCAAAAGTATCGGGTGTTGAGATAACAGTTGTTAACAACCGCAGGAAGTTTGTGCCGCATGTTGTAGAGGCAAGTATGGGCTTGGATAGAATGATGTTTGCCTTATTGGAAAACAGTCTTGTTACTGGTGATAGGGGCTGGGACTGGCTCAAGCTAAGAGAGGCCGTTGCGCCTTATAGATATGCTATATTTCCTCTACAAAAAGATGAGAAGCTTATAGATAAAGCTAGAGAGCTTGCACGCCTTATGGCTGAAAAAGGAGTGAACATATTCTACTCTGAAACTGGCAGCATAGGCAAAAGATATGCAAAGGCTGATGAAGTGGGCATACCTTACTGCATTACCATAGATTACCAAACATTAGAAGATGATACGGTGACAATAAGAAATAGAGACGATGCAAAGCAGATAAGAAAGCTGATCGCTGAGCTTTTGGCTTAGCTGGTTTTATGCAGATTATAGCAAAGGATTTCAATTTAAGGCATACCATCGAAAGTGGACAGCCTCTAACATTCTTTGGGGATTACTCTTTTTCAAATAATAAGACATTTCTTAGCTATCCTGTAGAGTATGGTAAGATAAATGTTTTCGGCGAGCAGGAGGGAAAAGACTGCATTCTGAGCATAGAAGGTGAAAATTATTCCAAGAGTGAGCTGAAAAAGGAGATAGAAGAAAGATTCGGACTTAAGGATAACATTAAATATATATACAAAAATATAGCCACAGACAGGTTCATGGAAGGGGCGATAAAGAAATTCTATGGTATGCGCGTTACAAAAAACAGCATATGGGAAACCACACTCTCGTTTATTGTAAGCCAGTTCAACAATATAAAGCGCATTAGAAGGATAATGCTCTGTCTTGTTGAGAGGTTTGGCAAAGGCTCCTTTCCTGGTCCTGATGCAATCGCTGGCAAAGAGATTGCAGTTTGCGGAGCTGGCTTCAGGAGCAAATACATATTAGAGATTGCAAAGCTCTACGATAAAGAGCTTTTTGATTCATATGCTCTTTTGCCATATGAAGATGCGAAGAGGGAGCTTATGCATTATAAGGGTATAGGTGATAAAGTTGCAGACTGCATTTTGCTGATGGGCTATAAGAAACTTGAAGCCTTTCCTATAGATACCTGGGTTAAGAGGGTTCTTACTATGGAATACGGCTTACATACTAAAAGCATAAAGAAGATGCATGAATTTGCAAAGAATCGCTGGAACGGCTTTGCAGGATACGCACAGCAATACATATTTTGGCATGGAAGAAGCTACCTTGACAAGGGTTAGTTGCAAATATAGAATTGCCAAAGATGAAAAAGAATGTATTTAAATTTAATCATAGTAATATAAATGGGTGTTTGGATGGCAAGAGAAAAGCAGGTTGTTGTGGTTGATCCTGAGTTGTGGATGAATAGGAATCTACACTACCAAGAAAGGCAGTCGGGCTGGAAAATCTTTACATCAATATACTGGAGCATATACCTACTCTTCGTAGGCGCTTTACTAATATTCTATAATTCGCTAGGGCTCTCGCTTACTTACTTCTTCGGAGTTTCGATATTCCTACTTTCACTAATGTTAATAATATACGGTTTTACAACATCTCTGCACTTCAAGCTCATGAAGAGATACGGCTAATCGTTTTTTAACCTTTTTATATTTTTTCTTTCCTATTTCTTTTACTATTCTCCTTATTAAGAAAAACTTTTTAACAAAGTGGGCGGGAAATCCCTCGCTCTTTAGAGGTGGGATAAAAGCGAACCTTTGTCTTACGAAGTATAATTTCGATAGATATATAATAATAGTATACTCATATATCGCAGAACAAAAAGGGATGTAATGGAGGTTATAAGAGCATATAAGTTCAGAATCTACCCAGATGCTAAACGCCAATCGGAGATAGACTCTCGGCTTATTCTTGCACAGCAATTCTACAACAAGATTCTTGAAAAATCAATCGCATTCTATAAAGATGAAAAGATCAAAGTTTCGATGGCGCAGTTCAACCGCTTCGTGAAGGAAATACTTCAAGAAAACAAGGATTTCCTGAAGCTCTATTCACAAACAAGATGCGAGATTGAATACAGGCTTTTCAAGGCGTTTCGAAACTTCTTCCGCAGATGCGAAGAAAAGAAGGCTGGAAAGAAGGTAAAGGCAGGCTTTCCTCGCTTTAAATCAATTGATAGATATAGGTCAATAACCTACCCACAGGACAATGGTTCTTTCTCAATAGAGAAGGAGAGAAAGGTGTATATGCTCAGGGTATCTGGTATTGGCAGAATGAAGATAGAACTACATAGGCCTATAGAAGGCAAAATGAAAACCCTTACCATAAAGAAGAAGGCAGGCGAGTATTATGCAATATTCACAACAGTAAAAGAGGTGCAAGTTCCAGAGGTTGCAGATACAAACCCTGTCGGCATAGACATGGGGTTAAATTCTTTTGTTGTATTTTCAGACGGCACAAAGGTAGAGAAGCCTAATTTCGCAAAGAAGAGTGCAAAGCACATTGCAAGATGGCAAAGAATAGTTTCAAGGCGCAAAAATGGGTCAAAGAACAGAGGTAAGGCAAAGCAAAAGCTGCAGAGGAAATGGGAGCACGTTGCAAATCAATCAAATGATTTTGCACAAAAGCTGTCGAGCAAGCTGGTAAAATCTGGCTACACTTCTTTTGCGCTTGAAGAACTGAATATAAGCAATATGGTGAAGAATAGCAATATTGCACAGGCAATATATGCTGCTTCATGGCGCAAATTTATGCAAATGCTCTCATACAAGGCTGAAAGTGCTGGTTTGAGAGTGTTTGTGGTAGATGCAAAGGATACAACGCAGGAATGCAGCAGATGCGGGCACGTAAAGACAGGCGATGAAAGATTAAGCTTGTCAGAACGCGTGTATCACTGCAATGTCTGTGGGCTAACTATAGATAGGGATATAAATTCTGCGCTGGTAATAAAGAAGAGAATGGAGATGCTCAAAAGAGCTACCCCTGGACAAGGGGGAAGTAACGCCTTGGGAGATGTGGCCTCTACGATGCATAAAGCATCGCAAGTTGCGTCGATGAACCAGGAACATACTCTGCAACCTTTCGTTGCAGGGGAAGCCCACGACCTTTAGTCGTGTGGAGGATGTCACAAGCAATTCTTAATGTGGTTTTATGGATGAGGTTTATACCTTTTCTGAAGCAACAAGGCTTCATCTGACTAAGAACGAGCTTGGCGGAAAAGGGTATGGTCTTGTAGAGATGGCAAGAATAGGCTTGCCTGTGCCTCCGGGAATCATAATAACAACAAGAATGTGCAATAAATATTTCAAAGAGAAAAAACTGTGGAAGAGTATAAAAGAAAAGATTCTAATAAAGATGAAGGAAATAGAAAAAGAAACGGGCAAGAAGTTTGGAAGCGAAGAGAATACACTTCTTGCTTCTGTAAGGTCGGGTGCACCTCTCTCTATGCCTGGCATGCTTGATACTGTCTTAAACCTTGGAATAAACGACAGGATAGCAAGCTCGATCGCAAAAAAGCATGGAGAGAAGTTTGCTTATGATACCTATAGAAGGTTCCTCCAGCTCTTCGGCTCGATAGTGCTAAAGGTTGATAAATCGCTATTCGATAATGTTGTCGAAGATGAGAAGAAGAGAGAGAATGCTGATGAGAGCGGTTTGAGTGCGAGCGCATTAAAAAGAATCGCTGAGAAATTCAAGGCTATAATAAAGGAAAAGACTGGAAAAGAAGTAGAGCAAAATCCTTATAAGCAGTTGTTCATGGCTGTTGGGGCTATATTTGATTCATGGTGGAATAAAAGAGCTGTTGAGTATAGAAAGATATACAATATTCCAGATACAATGGGTACAGCTGTAAATATAGTTGCAATGGTTTACGGCAATTTGAATGAAAAATCTGGAACGGGGGTAGCGTTTACAAGAGACCCATCAACAGGGGAAAAGAGGATATTTGCAGAAGTGCTGATGAATGCTCAGGGCGAAGATGTAGTCTCTGGCAAGAGAACGCCAATGCCAATAGAAGAGCTTAAGGTAAAGATGCCAAACGTATACAACGAGCTATTAAGAACATGCACCAGGCTTGAGAAATACTTCAAGGATATGCAGGATATTGAGTTTACAATAGAGGATGGCAAGTTTTACATGCTGCAAACAAGAAACGGCAAGAGGTCTGCACAGGCAGCGCTTCGCATAGCAATAGATATGGTTAATGAAGGCTTAATAAACGAAAAAGAAGCATTGCTTAGAATAGAGCCCGAGCAATTGGAAAAGCTTCTTCATAAGCAGGTAGACAAGAAGCTTGCTGGCGAACCTATTGCTAGCGGCTTACCCGCTTCGCCAGGCGCAGCATCTGGCAAGGTTATCTTTGATATAGACAAGGCTATAGAAGCAAAGAGGAGAGGCGAGAATGTTATACTTGTGAGAAATGAAACGACCCCAGATGATATAAGAGGCATAGCGGTAAGCGACGGTATACTAACTAGCAAAGGTGGCATGACAAGCCATGCTGCTGTTGTAACAAGGGGCATGGGAAAGCCTTGTGTTGCTGGGAGCGGCATAAATATATATAGCAATAGCTTCTCTTCAAACAATGTTGTAATAAATGAAGGCGAGATAATAACAATCGATGGAAGTGAAGGTAAAGTCTACAAAGGGAGCATACCTCTCATAGAGCCAAAGCTTGGCGGGGATATAGCAAAGATAATGAAATGGGCTGACAAGTACAGAAGGCTTGGTATAAGGGCAAATGCTGATACGCCAGAGATGGTTAAGAAAGCGATAGAGAATGGTGCAGAGGGTATAGGCCTTGCTAGGACCGAGCGTATGTTCAACTCAAAGGATAGGCTTGAACTTGTTAGAAAGATGGTGCTTGCCCGCTCAGATGAAGAGAGGCGCAAATATCTAGAGATGATAAAGCCTTTGCAGAAAAAGGACTTCAAGGAGATGTTTAAATTAGCTGATGGCAAGCCAATAACAATAAGGCTTATAGACATGCCTCTCCACGAGTTCCTTCCAAGGCTCGAAGAGCTTATACATGAGGTTGATGAGCTGAGGTGCG
>Ga0209012_1002491_pt1 | contig 15839 bp, 8 predicted proteins | sample RS3BMetagenome_FD_184735 | JGI IMG/M metagenome (GOLD analysis project Ga0209012, IMG submission 184735) | Ferric oxide microbial mat and aquatic microbial communities from Rainbow Spring, Yellowstone National Park, USA - RS3B (SPAdes) (version 3) ...
GTGACGATTCCCGCACGAGCGTGGCGGGGCGGGAGTTGCGATTTGGAACATCTTCGATATACATGCCCACATCATATACACAATAATATCTAATGTCAAGCATAATATTGTCATTTACATGGGTACACATTGCCGACAAAAAACAGCCCGAAAACGCATCAAACGCAATACTATCAAGGGGATTCTCTTCCGAAAATCACGTTTTGGGGGCGAAACTCCGGTCTAAACTTCGCCGCCCGCCCAACCATATTCCGTTGGGGGTGGCCATGATTTTTGGCAATCCTTCACCCCGCCAGTAATTTTCGTGGCCCAGCACCGCGACGTTCCATTTTAGCCGCGTGGCATTGGCCCTCGCGTTTTCAGCGAAAATGTCGCCGCCTGCCAAAATATGGCCACACCCTATTCCGTTTCGCCGACCTGTCAGACTGTACCGGCTGGCTGGGAACAGCCTAATGCCCCGTGCTGCCGAAGCCGCCGGTGCCACGGGAGGTTGATGACAGGTGTTCGGGGGAGTCCACCTGCTTCCATGCGGCGCGCGTAACCGGTGCAATGATCATCTGTGCGATGCGCATGCCACGCGTGACGGTAAATGGCTCGGAACCGAGGTTAATCATAATGATTTTTAATTCACCGCGGTAATCCGCATCAATGGTACCGGGTGAATTCGGCAGCGTTATCCCATTTTTCAACGCCAAACCCGACCGCGGGCGGATCTGTGCTTCATGTCCGTCGGGAATCGCCATAACAAATCCGCACGGAATCAACACCCGCTCCAGCGGTGCAATCGCCACCGGTTCAATCACCGCCGCCTGTAAATCCATGCCCGCGCTATGCAGCGTCTGATACGACGGGGTGTCCAATCCACGGCCATGTGGGAGCCAGGCTATTTCAATGATTGCATGACTATTCACCTACCAACTCCTGTCATTAACCCGCATGTCCTGCGGATGCAATTATTTCAGCAACGCCATCCAGCGGGAAAACACCTCACCCCCGATGCGTTCCAGCTCTGCGCCATATATGGGCCACTGATGTAAAATATCCCCTCCCGAAACACCCGCCTGATCTAACTCGGCGCGAAATTCTTTGACCATGCGATCAATCTGCGGGTAGGTCAATTCCAGATGGCAAAGCAGACCATACGCACTTTTGCCATAACGAAAGGCCTGTAGTGCCGTCATATCTGATCTTAGCAAAGGCACCGCCCCGGCAGGCACATCAAAAATATCGCCGTGCCAGTGCATGGCCATCAATGAATCCGGTAACGCGTCAAAAAGCGCATCGCCTCTGGCGGCAGGTAACTTGGAAATCGCATGCCAGCCAATTTCTTTCTGCGGCCCGGGAAATACCTTCGCCCCAAGGGCCGCTGCCAGCAATTGACTGCCAAGGCAAACGCCCAAGATCGGCTTGTTGCGATCCAACGCCTGTTTGATCAGTCGCAGTTCGTCGTGGATAAATGTATACGTCGCTTGCTCATACACGCTCATCGGGCCACCCATGACAATCAGACCCGCATAGGAATCCATATCATCGGGCACACTTTGACCGGCAAATAATTCAAGCGTAACGCTGCCGCGGTTCGCCCGCTTTAAAGCAGCCGCGATATTTCCCGGATGCTCACACGCCGCGTGCTGAAGAATCAGTATTTCGCCGTTCACAAACGCCCCAAATGCTCTTATCGTGCCGCAGCCACGACGGGTTCGCGCGTGTGCTGCACGGCTGAAACATTGCACTCCAGGTGCGGCAGCGGATACTGCCGGGTGAATTCTGAAACTTCACCACGAATGCGCCCCAATGTCTTTTCGTCGCCGGCACTGGAAGCCGCACGATCAAACCACTCCGCCACTTTTCTCATCTCCGGCTCTTTCAAGCCGCGCGTGGTTAATGCGGGTGTGCCTACACGAATGCCTGATGTTTCCATCGCTTTGCGCGTATCAAATGGAACCATATTCTTATTGACAATAATCCCCGCCGATTGCAGCCATAACTCAACCGCGGCTCCAGTAAGATTGGCATCTTTGGCGCGCAGATCAATAAGCATCAGATGATTGTCTGTGCCGCCGGAAACCAGACGATATCCACGGCGGGTTAATTCTTCGGCCAGCACCTGCGCGTTTTTTATAATCTGCTGGCAATAGGTTTTGAATTCCGGCTTAAGCGCCTCGCCGAACGCCACCGCCTTCGCCGCGATAATGTGCATCAAGGGGCCGCCCTGTAATCCCGGAAATACGGCAGAATCAATTTTCTTCGCCCAATCCGCCTTGCACAAAGTCATGCCGGAGCGCGGGCCACGCAGGGTTTTATGGGTGGTCGTGGTGACAAAATCCGCATGGGGCACCGGGGATGGATGCAGGCCCGTGGCCACAAGCCCGGCGAAGTGGGCCATATCCGCCATCTGCAAGGCACCAACTTCCTTAGCTATTTCAGCAAAGCCCGCGAAATCCCACACACGGGGATAGGCGCTGGCTCCGGTGATAATTAATTTGGGTTTATGTTCAATCGCCAATTTGCGAACTTCCGCCAGATCAATGCGTTCGGTTTTAGGATCCAGCATGTAATGGACGGCTTTGAACCATTTGCCGGAAAGATTTACCGATTTACCGTGTGTAAGGTGGCCGCCATGATCCAAATGCAACCCCATGATGGTATCGCCCGGGGTCAGCGCCGCCAGAAATACCGCCTGATTTGCCTGAGATCCCGAGTGCGGCTGGACATTGGCATGATCACACCCAAATAACTGCTTGGCCCGATTGCGCGCAAGATTCTCCACCACATCCACATATTGGCAGCCGCCATAATAGCGTTTTCCGGGATACCCCTCAGCATATTTGTTGGTCAGTGGCGTAGCGGCCGCAGCCATAACCGCCGGTGAAACGTGATTCTCACTGGCAATAAGTTCCAGTGTAGATTCCTGTCGCCCCTGTTCATCACAAATCGCCTGCCACAATTCCGGGTCTTGTTTCGCTATTGGATTCATCCGTATTACCTCAATTCCATCTTAGGCACATCGTTTGTGCCCGAAAGGGGAATTATAGCCACAGATTGCTTCCGATGCGAAGCGACGGCATCAGAAACTCACCGCCGCGCCAACCATCACTGTTTGGGCAAATTGCTTCTTATCACCAATTTGAGATTCGTAATTCGCAAATAACGTTACGCCATGACAAAGACTGCCATTAACGCCCAACCCCATTAGCGCCGAATCGCGGGATGGCGAACCGGTTTGAAATACAAACGAACCGCTGCCGAAACTATTAATACTCGACGTGATCGCCCGGCCTGAATTCAAGAATTCATGCTGCCAATACGCATTCAGACTGATCCCCAGCGTTGGACGCGTCATGGCAGTGTTATCCCGGAAATAGCGGGTTGAAAGAACCGTGTACTGGCCTTGAAAGCCGACCAGAGACCGCAGCGAATCAACATGCTGGTTCCCGACCGTCATGGCAAAAGGACTGCCGGTTTCACTGAAACTGCCAATGTCCGCATGGGTATAACCTACGCCACCGGCCGGCCCGATTTTCAGATGGGATGTAACCGGGAACAGATATCCGCCCAGCGTGGCGGCATCATATTGATTGCCTGCAGGCTCACCGGTGGCGGTGGATGCCGAACCAGGAATGCCGATGTTGCGGTCAATCTTGTAGTCGTTATACGTGTATGACACCATGGCATCGACGAAAATATTTTTCTGACTATATCCGGCAAACAGCCCGGGCGAATAGCTTTCAGTGCTTTGACGGGATCCGGCGGAACCCAACGTTGTGCCCGAGTACATCCAGTTGAACATACCACCCACGAGAAAATGTTTGTTGAGCCGGTAATCCACACCGGTTAACACCCCGCCGCTTTCCAGATGCTGCGCCGACTGCGCATCGGTGGTTCGTGGCAGACGGTCTAAAACCAGTTCCCCCGCCGCAAATCCGGACCACTTTCCTATCGCCGCATTCGCGTTGGACGTGTCCGAAGTATTCATGGCATCCATATAATTGACTGAATTGTCAGCCATCTCACCCGTGGTATTCATCGCTGACTCCAGAGATTGGGCAAATGGATCCTGCTGACTGGTCTGCAATAAAGACAAACCACCCATGTTAAATCCCGGATTGGTAAAGCTGTTGGAAATTTCCGAAAATACCTGCTGGCTGGCAAAGACACTGTTTTGGATTGATGCGTTGGCCAGGCCGCTGTAAATGCCGGGTGTCATTTCATTTAATACCTGCGCCACCCCGGCGGAAGTCAGCGAACTCATTGAGATCAGCAAACTTTTTGTGGTCGGAGAAATGTTCTGATTCTGCGGCGTAAAGGTGGAATCCAGATATTCGCCAACAGCTTTCTGATTGGCGTTTTTCGCATCCGGCGCAAACAACGTTTGCACCGTTACCGTCACGCCGGTTGGACTGGTGGTTTCATAAAAATCGACCGGTGAAGCCGATGGCAGTTCACCCGCGGTTATTTTGCTAAAGCCGGTTCCGTATGTTACGCCGCCGGTTTCCAACGATGACGCTCCGGACGCCGTCGGCGATAAACCACCGGAAGCGGTCACGCCGGTGGGTGTCGCCCCGGCCGATACCAAAGTAAGCGTATCAAAATCATGAAATTGTCCATAATTAAGCAAATTGGCCGAATTGACCACCAGAATGTGCGCTGTGCCATTCAAACTCGCCACCGCTGTGCCCGCCACCGCCACGGAATCAACCGTTATCGCCGCCGAAGTTGAGGAAAATGCCACGACATTCAAAGTGGAATTGGCATCTTGGCTGTAGCCTTGTACGCTGATAACTTCCGGATTAGCCGATGTTATGCCCGTGTTGAACGCATCATAATAGGTTGATGATTCCAATGTTGTCGCTGAAGCAGTTGTCCCCGTGAGCGTGACGGCTCCGCCGGCCAAAGCTGCCGGTGCCCCCGCAACCAAAGTACCGGCCGAAATATTCGTGCCGCCGGTATACGTGTTATTACCTGTCAAAACTTCTATACCCGTGCCGGTTTTATCCAGTATTCCACCGGTTCCGGCGGAAATACCCCCATCCTGAATAACTCCGCCAAATGTATCGCTACCGGTAACATTAAGCGTCAACGTCTGGGCTCCAAGCGCCACGGTACCCGCCGTGCCGGTAAGGCCAGATAAAGTCACGCCACCTGTGGTTTGAGAAATATCAAGTGTTCCACCCGAGGCAATCGTTACGCCGCTGGAAGTTGCAATGCCGCCGGTACCGGTCAGCGCCAGCGTGCCGCTGGTAATGGTGGTGGCACCGGTATAGGTGTTGGTGCCCGAAAGCGTCAGTACCCCGCCAGAGGTGGAGCTCAACACCGTTAGCGCTCCGGTGCCGCTGAACACCCCGGAAAATAAATCCCTCTGTCCATCCGTATCAATGCTTCCGCCACCGGAGTTCAGTGTAATGGCGCGCGCATCGCTGACAGCCGCAGTGGTTTGCAACGTTCCGCCGTTAAAGGTCACGCCGCCGGCACCAAGCTGACCATCTGCGGAAATCGCCAGCGTCCCCGCCGTAATCGTTGTGCCACCGGTGTACGTATTTGTTCCCGAAAGTGTCAGCGTGCCGGTGGGCTGATTCAGAACCAACGAGAGATTATTTAACAAGTTCCCGGATATGGTGCTGCTCGCCGCCGTCGCCGTGCCGCTGCCAAATGTCAGTGTGATCCCACCGGCACTGCCGCCATCAATATTACCCGCGATGTTTGAACCTGCGGGCGTGGCCATGGTCGCGGGGTCAATCGTTAAACTGCTCGCAGCCGCATTGATGTTGGTGATAACGGTTCCGTTCGCCGTTACCAGCAGTTGGCCGACCGTAAAACTGCCGCCATCAAGATCAGCGGGAAGGCGTGTGGTTGTGCCGATAGTTGCGTCGTAAATTGTCCCGGAAGGCGTGCCATTACTGGGAATTCCAGCCGACCAGTTGGCGGCATCATTCCAGAAGCTGTCTGTGGTACTGCCACCGGACCATGTGGTGGGCGTATCCGCTGCTTTGACATTATTACAGCAATACCCTGCCGCCATCACCGCGGCAGCCATGAGAAAAACTCCAGCCGACGTTTTCCCAAAACCCTGGCGCGAACCACTCCAGCTTAATTTCGATTGGCGCAGCATAAGAAATACCTCCATGAAAATCGTTTCAACCTTCCAGGAGAAGAGCCTTACAGAATCGAGTACTCTTTCCGCTTAAGCGGCTTATAACTCCAAGGTGGCATTCAAGTCAATGGACAAACACTTGGACAAACACGCTCAAGCCTCAATCCGCGATATGTGACACATGCCGCGCAGCGTCCATTATCGCCGTATTTCCGGCAAACGTGTACATGGCACTTAAGAATTACGCTCGCATATCGGGGGCAAGGTCGTAGATGCTCCTTGCTTCAAGGTTGCGGTGAAAATCTCCGTATGCCATAGGCTCATCCAGGGTAATTTGAATCATTACAGCACGGCCGGGACGCAGCGCAATGAAGTTATCTGAATAGGTAGCGGCGCTGTGCTTTATATTGGCCCATACCCATAACGCCGGCACGGCGCTATCAATCTGTACGTGATAGTGTTTTCCCGCACCGCTGACCTGGACTGCAAATTGGGGTTTATGAAGCTTCAATTCCAGGGGGCGGCCAAAAAACAGAACATTATCCGCTACGGTTGCACTGCCGACGCGCACTTCCGGCCAGATCAACACATTGGCGGCTCCGTGAGTCTGGATTAGATCCGAGAGGTCCAGAGAATGTGCGACTCGGCTGGTGCGGGCCGCTATGGCAACCGGAATTTCACCATGCTTGAGCGTTTTTCCGGCTAAGTCAGTGACACGCCATCGCAGATCTCCCGATACATCTTTTTGCCGATCGCTGGTGATATATATTTCCGCCAATCCAGTTTTGGGATCAGGCATACCACTAACGAGAATGGGGGCAAAGAAATGCTTTGACTGGTATTGCAGCGCTTTACAACGACGATAATAATCCGTCATGGACCATGTAGGACCAGGCCAGGAATCATTGAACTGCCAAATTGTGGAAGCCATCGAGCGGGGCATATCGCGCCGCCAATGCTCCACCCCATAGCGAATTCCATAAGCCTGCATGATCTGGGAAAGCCAGAGTGTATCATCGAAATTATCGGGTGTCCGGCCAAAATACATAGTGTTGTAATCAATGATGTCGCCGATGCCGTGTTCGCTTCCGTCACAGGAATGGAATCGCATAACGGGAGAATGAATGTTCGAGCGGTCGGAGGCGTCCGTATAGGAATCTACGGTCATGGGAACAGGGAAGGATTGCAGGCCGAACTCGGTTACAAAACCTTCAACCGTGCGATATTGGGAAAAGGGAGCCATGTTATGCCAGACCGTCCAGGTGTGGATGTCCCCGCTTCCGGCAGCACCACTGCCGACTTCATAGAATGCGCCAGGTACAAGTCGGCGGACCGCGCCACCGATGACATCCCCGAATAAATGGTAATATCCTTTGAAATCCTTAATTTCGTTGTTGCCGCTCCAGATCACAATGGCGGGATGGTTGCGGCAGCGGCGGACCTGCTGGTCAATTTCGATTTCTAGGTTATCCATCCACTTTTGATCCTGTACCGGATAAACGGTGTTGGCAAACTTAAATTCAAACTGCAGCATGAGGCCCAGTTCATCGCAGAGATCAAAGAGTTCATCCTGTTCATAATATCCGCCGCCCCAGAGACGGATAAAATTGAAATTACACTCCACCGCTTTGTGCATGAACCAGCGGATCATCTCGGGTGTTACGCGTGTGGGGATATTGTCAGCGGGAATCCAGTCGGCTCCTTTGACAAATACAGGTACGCCGTTGATTTGAACGTGCATGGCAACGCCATCTTTCGGCGGCAACACTTCCACTTTTCGCAGACCAATACGGCGGCTGGTGGAATCTATAGCTCTGGTAGTGGAAGAGAGTATCTCCACAACTCCACCGGTGGACTGGTGAAGGTGCGATTCTACGGTATACAGCGGATGATTGCCCATGCCATTGGGCCACCAAAGTTGCGGATGATTAATTTGAACATTGCATCGGGCGGCCCCGTGCGCCACCGGTGCAGAGGCGGTGGCGACGACCTTATTATCAAACAACACGCGAGAATTGATGAAGGCCCCATCGTCAGCACCGTCCACCGTGGTTTGAATATCCAGTTGGACAGCGCCGGAATCCTGATGGTGCTGGATAATACCCAGATCGATAATCTGCGCGTCGTAAGCGACAATTTCAATGGGCTTCCAGATGCCCTGTGTGAGCAAGGGACGGCACCAGTCCCAACCCCACATATAGGGTCCTTTGCGGATCCATGATCGCGGATTGCTCAAATCAATGCCATGCGTATTTTTATAAGCGGTGCGGTTTTTTTCCACATAGGGCGAGTGCGTCAGTGCACCAAAGCGGATGCGAATGTCATTGGAACCGGTCTTTAAATACGGCTTGGCGTCGAATTCCCATTCCCGGAACATATTATCCGCTTCGCCGACCCAAGAGCCGTTTATCCAGAGACTTGCCAGCGTATCCAGGCCATGGCATCTAAGCACAACGTGCGGCTTTGCGAGCATTTGGTCTGAAACCTGAAAAGTGCGCTGGTAAATCCAGTTTTTTTCAGCCACCCACTGAATCGGCTGGGGATCGACTTCACTGATATATTTGTCCCATTCAAATGTCCACACATTTGAGCCGCCCCTGGCCCCTCGGCCGTTGTTTTCCCGGTAATAGGGATCGGGAATTTTCTTCGCGCGCATCAGGTCGGTGTACGTGGCACCGGGCACAATGGCGGGGACCGTTTCGGTCGTACCCTCTTCGTGCATGGTCCAGGTATCACCGGTGAGATCCAGCGAGAGCGCCGATGTGTTGGTGGCTGGGGCTATTGCGTTTCGTGGCTGCGGATCAGCGCTGCAACCTGTAAGGGCCACGACCACGCCGGCACTGGCTGCGGCCTGTAAAAGTTGACGCCGCGTCACGTTTTGGGATTGCATAATATTACCTTTCATTTCATCACACTCGTCATAGTATCACCTGCGAGTGTCCGGTGCGCCGGACATGCGAAACCTCTGGGCAACACTCACAAATGTCGTATTGGCTGAACCTTTAACTTTTCACCAGCGCTACCTGCCGGCGCTGGCAGTTCCGTCGGCTTGCGGCATACCAACGGACACGGTACGCACGCTAAAGCCGGAATCGACTCCTTTTATCAAGTTTACCTGAGTACCCACGCCGACTATTTTTTTCATGGCAACGCCCGGATTAACCACATGGTTGTCCGCCAGGAGAATATCTTTACACTGTTGCAACCATACTAGGCTGGACGCGTCAAAGTGAAAAGCGGCTCCGCGATTAATTGCTTTACGCATGGGGTTGATGAATCGGTTGCCGGAAACCAATACATCTTGCGCATCCGCCAGTAGAAGATTAATTCCGTTTTCATCAACAAATCGGTTGTCCACTATGGCAATTCCTGAATGGTCCAGGGCCGTAGCCGGGCCTGTGGTGTGGGCAGCGACGCTGATGGCACCGGCTTGAAAACAATACGGCAAGTTCAGCGTGGCGTACCCTACATGCTTAATGGTATTGCCCTCAATAAGCAGGTGGCAACTGCTGCCGGCTTCATTCCACCAGAATTCAGGAGCCACTTCGATTCCGCCAACCGAGCAGCCACTGATCATGTTATTTTCAATGACGCCGTTGTCACCTTTGATGATCATTCCCCGCGCACGGTTGTTCCGAATGACACAGTTACGCACAATGAACCCGGAACCGTTGGCGTTGGTATCACTGATGCGATCGGCATACCGCGCGCCCGCAACAGGGTGATTTAATGTGACAGCATAACAATATTGCGGTGGCTTACCATCAAAGCCCATATTGACAGCCGGGATGCGTTTTGGATGATAATCCGGCAAAAGCGTGACGGCCACCGCGCGGGCCTGCCCAAGAAATCCGTCATGCGGGTTATATAGTTTCAGGAGATCGCCTGGCTGAATGTAACTTTTTAGATGCCACGGCAGCAGCACGATCCAACGGCGTCCATTGGCGTGCTGCAACATGCTGTATGTTCCGTGAATGGCGATGCCGTCGTCGCCGGTACCTTCAAAATGACACCCGATGATAGTGGGGCCGTGGCGGGCCATGGAACTATGCAGGCCGTCGGCATTGGAAGCCTTAAGCGGAGGAATAGTCGCGCCGTGGGGCTTGGGAGGAAACACAATCGAGTCATCTATATAGCGGTTGTTGCCCGCGCCACCCATTTCATGGTAGCAGAAACCTGTTCCGGCCATGATGGTTACGTGTCGGATACACATATAGCTGCAGCCATCCAGGGCGATGTCCTCGCGAATGTAACTGCGAAATGCCAGTAATTCACCCGCCCGCGCCGAGCCAAGAAACGGTCGGGTTTTATGGGCGTAGATACGAAACTCTCGCGGTCCGATTTTTGTTACCTTGCTGGAGTTGATATCTTGGGTGCCTGACATGATGCGGAATGTTTGCGGATTGAAAATGGTACAACTGGGCGGTTCGCTGCTGAACTCAGAGGTATTAGTCAAATCCGCGCGGTAACCTACATTGATGCGGACATCGACATAATGTTGCTTACGATTCACTTCGAGAATTCGTCCCTGCGTGTACGGAATTGGATCACAGCGCATTGTGATGCCATCGAGAGTCACATGGCGGCAATCCGTAAAGTTAATTCCGCCTTTCGTTGGATCGGAGCGCAGTAATGTCACCGCTTTTCCGATGATACGGAAGTTTTTAAGGTGGTCAAAAGCCAGATAAAATCCGCCGCGGGGTTCCGGAAGTTTGTATATGCCAGGCGGAATGACAATTTGCCCGCGGCCGGAATGGTAGGCATGCATAATGGCCGGCATAAGTGCGGCGGGGTTGGCCGGCCCGAGCAATCCCGCTTGCGCAGAGGCGCTGGCCGCCGATACGGTAGCTGCACCAACGAAGATACTTCCGGAGAACAGGAAATATTTGCACCAAGATTTAATCAATTCAAAACTCCTGTTATTCATCAGCGATCCTGCAAAAGAAAGGAGAACGTCATACCTAGCCACTAACGCGCATGGGCCGTTGGCGCGACGCCGTGGACCCAAGTTACCTTCAATCCGGGCAGTGTGCCGGCCTGGTAGGCCGCCCAGAATTTTTTCTTGACACTTTGGTAAATACTGCTTTCAGATTGGCCGCCACCGACTTGAATGGGAATCCACTCATGCGGCACCGGCAGCGGGCGAGAGCGTTCCATCCGTGCGGCAAAATGGTGGATGACATAAGTCACCGGTCGCCACGATCTATCCGAGTTGATAATGCCATAATCAGATCGTTCACCACAACGGTATCCACCCGGAAACCACCAGCAAATAGCACCGTTGCCACCTGCCGCAAGTATAGTGCGATAGAATCCGGCGTAAATATTGGCGGTCCGTTTTGCCGCGCTGGCACTTTCTGAATCTTGGGCATTATTCCACTGCGAGTTACCAAATTCTGCATAAATAACCGGTAAGGCCGGATTGACGGCACGAGCATATTGAATGGTGAATGCTGCGCGACGAACCCTCTGCGGTGCTTGGCTCATGAGGTGGCCATAAGCTTCCGGCTCAAAAATATCGACAATATGCCGCAGAGCGGTAAACGCATAGTAATCGTCCGGCGGTTCCTTGGGATAGCCGGCCATACTCATGCGAAAACTCACGAGGTGATGGGGATCCGTCTTGTGAATCAACCGGATCGCGCGGCCATAGCTTCGGTCAAGCAGTGCACTTAAAAAGCGATGATAGGCCAGCACCATGGCCGCGGCTTTTCCGTTACGGCCAGCCAGGATCTGGGCTTCGCGCGGATTGGTGACCTGTCCGCGCCGGCGCGGTACGGGAAAACGCCAAGCCGCCTGCGCCTTTTTTACCGAATCGTAATGGCGGATAATCCACATTCGCCACTGTGCGTCCAGACGCCGCCGGGCGTTATAACGGCCCCAGAAAGGCTCCCAGGCAATATCGTAAGCAAAAAGTGTGGCATTGGAAGTCAAATGCAGTTCTGATATTAGATTTTGCACGGCCTTAAAATTAAATTTACCCGGCCCCCCGTCTTCTCCACCTAAACCATCAACGCCCGTGATCGATAAGTTCACATGCAGGCCCAACGCCCGGGCGCGGGCCAGCACATCCAACACACTCCAAGGGTCATCACCGCGATCAAAGGGAATGGAAATCGTATTAAAGCCGATGGCTTTTACATCGCGCAGATTACGCTCAACGGTTTGCGGATCATAGGATTGGCGGCTGGACCAATGCTGATATAGCGCCCCGTTCTCCTGTGCCATGGATGATTCAGGCCAGAAATTTACTCCATCCACATACCAAGGCTTGCCATGCAAATACAACAGGCCGTTGCGGGCTGTTACAAAATGGCGCTGGCCGTGAAGCGACAACACCCGCAGGGAACCAACCAAACGATCCACGACTTTTTCGGTTCCAGCTTTCTGCTTTTCCAGAACTGTGGTTACTTGGTATACGCGCTGCCAGTGCGTTGGTATGGGCGGGGTCCAGCTTGAGGCGAATTTTTGTGCGGAGTCGGGGCGAATAATTCCCGTAAACGTGTGCTGATGGGCGATATTCCCGTGGGCGGTGGTGAAGGTGCTGACCACGCGCACGGCTTGGGGCAAAGGGCCTTTGTTATTAACCACTGCGCCAAATTGCAGCGGGGTATTGCCAAAGGTGGCGTAACGTTCGGCACCGCCTTCCGCGAGATATAGTCCCTGTTGTACACGCTTGATCACTGCAGTCAGCCAATCTTGCACGGCTGGGGAAGCAAAAAATGCGCCGTCGGTAATGGGGATGCTTAACGTGCTGCCTTGGCCGGTGCGAGCGGCGGTGGAAGGAAGTTCCAGCGCTGCCGCGATAGCAACAAAGCGGCCCTTGTCCCCCATGCAATTCAATAACGGGATATAACGCATAGCCAGGTGTTGATCTAATCCCGTGGCTTGGGCGCGAGGGTACAATCCCATCGTTGAACTGGGCGTTGGAAGCGCGGTTCGCGGAGCAATCGCCTGCCGCGGATCAACTACCAAGGTGTGCATATCGGTCACGGGAAACAACTTATAGGTTGGCGAGATCATGTGGATCAGCGGCGCACCGTGAAACTTTGATGCAAGTGCGGCCGCAAAAGATCGGCTATCTTGCGCAGGCAGGCGCGCTGTGCCAACGCCCGCGACACCAACGGTATAGTACCTACCGTTTTTTTCCGTGGTAAACCCGTTGGCTAAACCGAAATAGATGGTCGTGGCACGGGGCAGGTGCAAATGATCTCCCGGGAAGAACCGGCCGGCCACCGGAGGATCCGGCCAGCCATGAAACGCAACCTCCGGCAGCACATAACGCGTCCAATGAGAGTGCAGTTTCACCACAGCAATCCACCGGGAACCATCACGCTCATCACATTCAACATTAAGTTGACGGGCATGCGGCCCGCCCTTAGCCCAGAACACGGTATAGTGATTTTGTGCGGGCACCGTGATGGGTGGGCTTCGGAAGTTACACCAGCCGTTGAGATGGAAACGAAATTTATAGCCATATACCTCACCCGGGGGAAGCTGCGATGGGGTCTTGAGTATTTCTACCTTGGATGGCTCCTTGGGATTAGAGCTTGCCTCCATCCAAAGCCGGGCGTGCTGCGGCAAAGCAAGCGGGTGATTGTGTATGATCTGCTTAATGCGCTGCAGCATCTGGGACTCTGTGACCCAACGTGAGCCTAAACGGAATTCCATATTGGTAAATGCCGGCGCGCCCAGTGATACGAGCAATCCGGAGGATCGGGCGCAGCTCTTGACGGCAGCGACAGCATCTGCCGGTATCATCGCGGGATTCACCAGAATAAGCACGGACAAATGGTGTGCATTGAGCATAGCGGGATGGGTCAACTCGCGACTGGACAATACGACCGGCGTCATGCCGGCGGCCTGCAGGCGCGTAGCCAGAGCGGAAGAGATACTTTTTGGCCAGCCGGGCGCACAACACTGATAAATACCGACGTGATCGCGACTGACGCCCCGGTGATGGCGCAACATTAAAGCCGCATCGTTCTGCGCTGCTGCGCATACATGCGACAGTGTCGGCGGCCAAAGTATCAGGAAAGTCAGCACCAGCAGGCCACAAATCAAAGTTAAAATGATTCTCGCACGCCGTTCAACACGGCGCGTGGGCCGCGACAGACAAGCGACTATACGTTGATAAATACGCAACCGCCAAGAAAAATCGGGGATTGATGATTTACGGCAAGTCGTAGTAATTATAGACATTGACATCCTTTTAACCGCGCCGGGAAGACTCTGTCGGGTTTCATCCACCACATTATCGCTATTCGGTAAGCGAAACAACCTTGTTTCTTCTGCGGCAACCAGACAAATAATATCCTCTGCACCGGATTGACGAAACAAGAGCCGGAGCCTTCAATCCAGCTCCCGCCGCTTCCATCTAAAACCCCTTTCAGTGGAGCCACAGGGCCGCCAAAGCCCGCGCCTTGGCGGCCCTATTACTGGTGCCGCTATTGTTCAATGGTCGTGGACAGGTTTGGATTATTGATATTCAAAAGTCTTAATCCCTGCGTGCCGTTGATAACAGGCTGCGCTCCGGGCATTCCAGCCGGAGCCTGATTCATTGGAACGCTGGCGGCATGTCCGTCAAAGAATACCGCGTTGGCCCAGCCGCCATTATCATTGGCAGATGTCTGACCATGCCGATAACGCATTCCGATGGCCCAATCAGCATAGGGGTAATCGGTGTTGGAATTTTCCGCCGGGCCGATCCCTTGCGGTGACACCAACGCATTCATCGGGCCATTTCGAATGCTGGTCCATCCGGGAGCATTCTCGAACCAGAAGAAGCAGGGGGCATAGGTACCGCCATTGGAAAGCAGTTGGGTACAATCTCCGATTGCCAGCTTCTGGCCAGGATTGGCGACATTGGACAGCGCGTAGGTGACGGTTTGAGGATTTTTCCCGCCTGAGTAGCCACCGCTAACATTAATGTATGCCATAAAAAAGTTGCAATTGGCAGCATACGTGGTGATATCCCCCGGTCCCTGTATCTTATTGGAAATCGTCTGGCTGTAATTCACCGGTAACACAGCAGACGGGCAAATAAATATCTTGGCGAACTTGGCAATATACGTAGCCTCCTGTGGCTGGGTAATGTTGGTGTTGGTCCAACTGCCGAAAAAGGCCAGCACAAAATTTCTGGGATCTATACCCTGGTTGAAACTGAACAAAAGTGTATCCCAATCATTGGTAGTTACCGGATCCTTGGGCCAGATTCCATTGTCATAGTCATAAGGAATGGCACCCTCGTAAGCGTCCGCATATTCATTGAGCATCTGCCCTTGCGAACGCAGACTCGCCAAACATTGAATGCTTTTGGCATCCTGTTGTGCCTTGGCCAACGCCGGCAACAGCAGGGATATCAAAAGAGCAATGATGGAAATCACCACCAAGAGTTCGATGAGTGTAAAACCGTGACGTTTCATGATTAGCTCCTAAAGTTAAGAACAAGAACAAAAGGGAGGCCCATATTCGTTTCTCAATTTGGCCTCCCAGCCAAAACATCAGACCATCCTGCGGCGTTTGAGTAACAGCAATCCCAACCCACCAACACCCAGCAATCCCAGTGTGAATGGTTCAGGAACCACCACCACATCGGCAGCTTGGATGCCGACATTGCCGGGGCCTGTGACAGTTTATGCAGCCTTTTTTGGGATCTTGGCCGAAACGTAAGCCGGGCGATTGGCCCATAGTCTTTCCCAGCGTGCATCCTGGCTTTTCCACGCCGCCCGTAATGCCAGAATGGCCT